>JADMIO010690573.1_pt1 | contig 11587 bp, 11 predicted proteins | sample 8958161 | NCBI WGS metagenome assembly JADMIO01 (sample SAMN16585339, study PRJNA669376) | soil metagenome | isolation source: Crop rotation soil | place: USA: Cullars Rotation, Alabama | collected 2011
CAGACCACTGTTGCCGGTCAGTTTGTCGCCAGCCAGATGAACGCCGCCTGGACGAATGTGCGTTCCTACCCGAACGACTACGGTAAGGACATCGGTGATCTCAACAAAGGCGATGTGGTGACGGTTTTCAAGCCGGAGACCAGTGACGGCTGGGTCATGATTCAGAAACAGGGGCTAACGGGTTGGTCAGCCCGCAAAGCCGCCGGAGTCGTTTTCACGCCGACCAACGGCACGCCCGATCCCGATCCCGCGCCGCTGCCGACCGTCAAGCCGATGGGAACCTATGCGCTGACTCAGCTTCCGTCCAATTGGGTCAATGTGCGCGACTACCCAAATACCAGTGGCAACGATGTCGGCGACCTGCACAAGAACGATGTCGTCACGCTCTACACACCCGATGTCGATGGCTGGGTTTATGTCGATGCCGGGAGCGTTCAGGGCTGGGTCTCGCGTCAGAATGGCGCGGTGGTCTTCACCGCCACCTCGACCACGCCGACGCCCATCCCGCCCGTCGATCTGCCGCCGCTGCCGACCATCAAGCCCGTCGGAACGTTCACGCTGACGAAGATGCCTTCGACCTGGGTCAACGTGCGCGCCTATCCCGATCTGGTCGGGGCGGATGTGGGCGATTTCCATAAAGGCGACTCGCTGACGCTCTATACGCCGGAGGTCAACGGTTGGGTCTTTGCCGAAAACGGCAATGTGCGCGGGTGGGTCTCGCGTCAGAATGGCGCGGTCGATTTTACGCCGCTCAATGGCAATGCGCCGCTCCCGCACGACGATCTGCCCGATTTGCCGACAACCACGCCCACTGGAATCTTTACGGTGACGAAAATTCCGTCGAAATATATCAACGTGCGCGCCTATCCCAATGATCAGGGCGCGGATGTGGGCGATCTGCATCTCGGCGATCTGGTGCAGTTGTACACGCCAGAGGTCGAGGGCTGGGTGCAGGTGCAGAACGAGACCGTGCGCGGTTGGGTCTCGCGTCAGAACGGCAAGGTTGATTTCTCGCAGGCGACCGCGCAGCAGGTCATCATCAACGCGGATGCGGCCTCGGTTTCGGCAGCCCCGCCGCCCAATGCGATTGTCCCGGTCAATAACTACGGCAACGGGTCAGCCGCGCCGGAACCGATGGCGGATGGGCAGTTCAGCTCAAAGGACGACGCCATCCGTATGCGTGAAGCCTTTCTGCACGTCGAAGAAGGCGCGCGTAAGGTTCGCAACGAACTCGAACGCCTGATCGGTCGCATGAAGTAGTCGGCACTCTTTCCAAATTTGCCGGATTTTCGTACGGGCGTTCAACTGAACGCCCTTTTCTTTTCGTAGGGGCAGACCTGTGTGCGCCCTTGTTCTCGTAGGGGCGAGGCACGCCTCGCCCGCCTGATCGATCACGCGGTAAATTTTCGTAGGGGCGCACCCGGCAAACTTGTTTGCACATGCGCCATTTTCTTTCTTTCCTCCCTGAATTCGGGGAGGCGTCGGGGGTGAAATCAGCGCCTACCTTGCGTCACAGTCGCTAAAGCGGACTGTTTTTGAGTCCCCTTCAGGGGACTTGGGTTTCTATAGCCGGAGGTTTTGAACCTCCGGCGGTCACAACCAACAGCAATTCCAATTCATCAAACGTTTCACAGCGACCTTTTGTGCATCACCTTGCGCAGAGGGTCGTTTCATTTCGGCAGCCTATTCGATAAAACAAAGGAAACTAACATGATCGACAATACCAACCTGCAACCGATTGTCGCGCCGATTCTGGCACTGCTCAAAAGCCGCAAGGTCATCGTCAGCCTGTGCGCGCTGCTGCTCAATCTTCTCGTGACACTCGTGCCGCAGCTTGCCACCTATCGCAGCGAACTCATGACGGTGATTACCGGGCTGGCATTGGCGCTGATCGGCGGGATCGCTTACGAGGATGCGGCGAAAGCCGGGCGTGACGCCGGATCGCTGCCGCCGCTCAGCAACGCCGATTTGCTTAAGCTGCTGCTCAGCGATCTGATCGACAGCATCAGCACCAACCTCGACGGGCAGACCGTGATCAAGCTCAAGAAGGAATAGGGACGTGTCGGCAGGGGTGATTTTTGCCCCTGCCATATTTTCGATTCCGCTCTCAGGCGCTTAAATGCGTTAGAATGAGGGCTATAGTCACGGAGCAGAAGTATGGCTGTGCAGAAAGCAGGCATCTCAAGGGAAGATTTCGAGCGTATGATCGCCTTGCCGGAAAATGCGGATCGTCTCTTTGAACTCATCAATGGGGAACTCATCGAGAAAATGCCGACACAGCTTCATGCCTACATCATCCAGATGATTAGCGGCTTTCTGTTTGTGTTTCTGCGCCAGAATCCGCTTGGTTATGCCCTGATTGAAGCCCGCTATCGCCTTCCCGGCGACGACGAAAACGACATTATTCCCGATCTGTCGTTTGTCACCAAAGGACGAGGCGCGCTTGTCAGCAGCGGCCCCGCCCCCTATATGCCCGATCTCGCCGTCGAAGCGCACGAAGGCCAGAGCGACCGCTTCATGCTCGACAAAGCGCTGCTCTATCTGGCGAACGGCACGCAAATGGTCTGGATCATCTACTCGACTCGGCAAATCGTCGAAGTTCTGACCCCGACGGATCGCAGGCTGCTCAAAATCGAGGACACGCTGGAGGGCGGTGATCTGCTGTCCGGTTTCCGTATGCCCGTGCGTGATATTTTCCCTGTATAGACGGGTTAGCTTGCCCCTGTAAAAATTCCGCTTATTTGCGCCAACGAAGCTTGCTTCGCCGTCGCCACAGACCAATCGCTGGCACGGAAGCAACCAGCGCAAAGGGAGTCATCCCGCCCGCGCAGATCGTCCCGATCACCCATGAGATGAAATAAAAATAGTCGGCTGACTGATTGCCTCCCCTGGCGTAACTCAGGCATTCGACAAGTTCTACATTGGATTTAGTAAGGTCACTACAATGCTGGACATCGTTCTTGGCTTCAGCGTAAGGATCAGGGGTGGCTGTCGGTCTGGGTGTAGGCTGAATCACAGGTTGTGCCTGAAGCACGGGCGCGCCGCCGTTCGCGCTGATGCAGCTACTCAGGTTGAACACTTTAGAGCCGGGGCTTGATCCGTTGCCGTTGCTGCCGCTGATGACGACCGTATCCCCGCTGCGGCTGACCGTCATTCCGTCCCCGGCGTTAAAGCTTCCAACATATCCGAGCGCGATCACGTTGGCGATGGGAATCTGGTTGACCAACTGCGGGCTGGGGACACCGCCCCACACCTCGATCAGGTCATTCTTGCAGTAAATCGTGTAATACTCCGCCATGTCGGGGTTTAGGCGACCATCGGAGTAGCCGGTCCACTCGCCGCCCTGATTGTTATTATCGCTTGGCGGCGGATTATCCGGTGGCGGCTCACAGGGGCCGGGGGGCGAACATTCCTGACTTTCGACGACACCGGGAAATACAAAAGTGGCGAGGATGAGGGCGGCGATGATCAGACAGACGATGTAGAGCCTCTGTAAACGAGGGTGTCTGAGCATGGTGATGCTCTCCTATGCTGATGTACGCATAGTTAATTTATAGCAAAATATAGATGTTGGCGCGAACAAATTGCCTGAATCTGTACATTTGCTGAACAAACAAAACAGAGGGTGTTTATGTAGGTGCGCAGCAAACTGCACCCTGTTTCCTACCCAATCTGATCATGACATGGGGATATGTAGGGGCGAGGCACGAGGCTATTTCAGAATTGTATTCCTTGCCCAAATCAATAATGAGACGGGTGAAATGTAGGGGCGATGCATGCATCGCCCTGTCCCCTACTCACGCCGATCATTTTGTCGGCAACCTGTAGGGGCATGGTGCGCCATGCCCTGTTTCCTACCCACCCCCAATCTATACAAGTTGCCAATTCTGAAATACGCTCACGCCTCGCCCGTTTTTACACGCTGGGACGTTTTTGTAGGGGCACGATATATCGTGCCCGTTTGACCCCACACAATTTATGGCAATGATCTTCCGCATCCGCAAAGCGGGAGCGGAGAACCTCGCGTGTGGAGTGACCGGATCACCCCGGTAGCGAACTCCGGTAGCGCGCAGAGAAGAATTACCAGACGTGAAGAACGGTTGCTTTGAGGGAAGAAATCCGCGTCCGCTATCCCAAGATTTGCCCCGCGCCAGCCCTCTCCGCCTTGGACGAGTATCGGAGAGGGTGGACGGGGTACGATAGGAGTGAAGCGGGAGGTTTGTTTATATTATTTGGGCTGCGCGGCGAGCGTAATCTCCGGTGCGGCGTAGAGATCGTCGTAGCGGTGCTGAAGCTGCATCCCCCAGATGACCATTTGCCGACCGATGCTCACCAACGCGGGCTGATAGAAGCGCGCACGATGATCCGCCAGCGCTTCCCGAATGAGCAGACTGCGTTCGAGTTTTGCCTGAGCGGCGGCCTGCTGGTGGCGGAGCGATGTTTCGGTAACCAAATCCAACTGCTTCATGATCAATAACCCTCTGGAGATCGGGAATTTCTCAGACGGACGGGATGAAATTGAGCGAAAGACGGCAGGTTGGAAGAACATTCATTCTATATGTCCTTAGCGATGGATTCTGTGATAGCGCTACTGGCGAGACAGATAATTCGTCAGCGTGCGCAGGGTATCCATCACGCGGTCGGTATTCAGGCTGTAGCACTTGGCTGTCTCGCGGCGGCGCTCGGTGATGAAACCGTTGGCACTCAACTGACTGAGATGGCGTGAGATACTCGACTGGCTCAGATCGAGGCGTTCGATGATGTCCTGCGCGCAGAGTTCTTCGTTTTGCGTGAGCAGTTCGAGGATGCGCAGACGGGTATCATCCCCCAGAGCATTGAGCCGAGTCAGCAGTTCGGATCGGCTCAGCGCAGAGGATACACTCTGCGCGTTACGCGGCAGACGCGCCCCGAAAACGAGATAGGCCGTCTTTCCGACCGCCGACAGGGAGACGTAAGGGCCAGAATGTGCGGACGGCACAAAAACAATCGTCTCCAGAGAATCGCCTTTATGCTCAAAAAGTCGGCTCAGGTCGCGTGTGGTGACGATGCGCGCCGCTTCCAGCGCCGTCATGTTCGAGAAATCCATGCGCTGGAAAGCAGCAACCGATTCTTCGAGCATCGGCCTGACGCGCTGCCACTCGTCCGCGAGAACATGCGTCCACATCCAGCGCATATGCTCGACAATGGTCGCCTGCATTCGGGGCGCGTCCTGAAAGAGTTCGTGAGCGCGGTGCAAAATCGCCGGGGTGACCAAACCACTCTCACAGGTCACGCTCATAAAGGTGACAAAAGCATCCTCATCGTGGAGTAACCGCTCACCTGTCAATTCACCTTGCTCCGGCGGCCAGAAATGAGGATGATGCTCAGGCCACTTCGCGAACAAGGCAAGCATTTCATCGCGCATTTGAACCGGTTCGCGGGCGGCGATAGCATCGACGTAGCCGGGAAAGTCGGTGCTGCTCTGCATGATCGGCATAAGTTCGTAAAAGAGCGTTTCGAACGTCTCGTAAATGATCTCAGTGAGTTCCTGACGTTCCGGCGGTAGACTGGCGGCGGTCTGCGTGACCCAATCGCTGAAACCGGAAAGCCGCTTGATCTCAATCAGTTCGCGCATACTTTCAAAAGCGCTGAAGGCAGGGGAAAGTTCGAAATGCACCTGAACAATTCGCGGCGCAAGAACATACGCTGAATCGACCACTTGAGCCTCATTATTCGAATTATGCGTTCAATTGCATAATATGAATAGACTCTACAGGGATTCGTATTTTGTGTCAAGCAGGTCGTATAAACGTGATCAAGCTCCTCTTGCAAATCACGGCAAATGGGCTATACTAAATACCATCTACGGACAATTAGCTCAACTGGTAGAGCACTCCTTTGACGTGGGAGTGGTTAGAGGTTCGAGTCCTCTATTGTCCAATACCGGGGACGGCATCCGAACGAGCACCAGCAGAGGTATCTTGGCTGGTGTTTTTGTTTGTCTGGTCAAGCTCGCTGCGGCGCATTCGTTCGGAAATGTCGTGTAAATAACCGAACGGTGCGCGCAGTTCCAATCGTACTTTTCCCTCCGGGTTGACCACAACCCGCTCGACCATCAGCCGCAGCAGTTCTTTCTGATCGCTGCGGGTAAGGCTATTATACAGCAACCCCACTTTTGCAATGATTTCCAGCGCTGAATCGAGATTGACGATATGATGCTCGTACTGCCGATCCATCGCGCTGAGACTCGACTCTAGTCGACGACGGCGGTCCAGCCATTCCGTCCACATCCCTTCCCAGACTTCCTCACTAATTTTGCCTGCCGCAAACAAGCGTGCAGTGCGGGCTTCCTCATCTTTAATGGCCTGAATACGAGCTTCGATCTCGGCGCGCTCATTGGGCTTAATTAGCCCGCACTGTGTAATAATTAAGATCAAGCGAAATACTGAGTTTTTACACCGTACGAGGTGCAACGAGTTCGATCTCCTCCTCATCGGCGTAGGCATAAAAGAAACGGATGTTGTCATCCTCTGGCAAAATAATCGCAAACTAGAGAATACAGCTTCACTCCGTTGTCGATCTGCTTCAGCGAGGGCGTTAATTTACTCCAGTAGCAGATGCTGAGTCATCCATGTGTGAGCTGCTTCTGAACCAACCTGAAGAAAGAACTCGTTCAAGTCTTTTCCTGCTGGCACTTGGATTGCCCGAGCTGCACCTGAAAGTCGCACAAACTCAGTAAATGCCTCATATTCGGCAGCGTCAGAATCCATACAGACCAGAAGTCTTGGCGCAGATGACAACTTGCCATACCAACGCAAGTTGATACGCTGATTGCTGGCGCTCCCAATTGAAGCGACAGATATATTGCCCCATCCTATCTGCTAGGCGGTCAAAGTGTCGAACTCGCCTTCCGTCAGAATCAACGGCAGACCTGCCTGAATATGATCCGCTAAATAGAGACAGCCTCGGATATTCCCATCGCTCACCTGCTGGTAGCGCTGTTTGCCTGCTGCCCGCCGCACTTTGATACCCCACAAAGCTCCCTCAGCATACCAGGGGATTGTGATCCCGCAGGGCACGTTCACTCCCTCAATCCTATTCCATTCAGTTGGCTGACCGGGGACATATCCCAATTGAGCGGCAGCAATGATACCTTCGCTGAGTCCTCGCTTGTTTCTCAAATAGGCGAGGGCACATCGTCCTTCCGAACGCTAGAGCCGATCGGTTGCCTGTTCAGCGATCTGCCTCGCAATCTTCTGCCATTTTTCGTCAGGCGGCTCGGAGCGAGGAACTGGCTCAGGTTCCGAGTGGAGGATTGGCCCTGAAGCATAAGGTAAATCCCCTGACGCTAAATACTCACAAGCTTGTTGAAAAGAGAATTCATGGTAGCGCTGCATCCAACAAATCACATCCCCTCCCGCACTGCATTTGCCGAATCAGCGCCAATAATCTGTGTAGACAACCAGGGAATACCCTTTACGCTCATGGTGAAAGGGGCACTTGAAAGTGCTGTATTCGTGCGTCTGATATCTCGGTCTGCCGAGGTCGCGTTCGACCAGTGTGCGACAATCCAAGTTGCGTTTAAGAGCTTCGACATCGATCATCATTCACATCAATGACCTATTTCGGCAGTACGATGACGAAATGCCATTATTCGGAATTGTGGCATTTCGTCATTTCGTCATCGGCATGACAGAATTCCTTCTGCACGCCCGTTCTTCCCTCAATCGTTCTCAATCGACAACCGATGAAGACCGATTTGGTGATTTCTACGGAGGCAATTGAGGCAAGAATTTCGGCATGACGCTTCTGACGACATTCCGTGCGTCAGTTGATAAGCTTTCGCCGGACGCCCCGCCGCTTGCCCTTTACGCTCGACGGCTTCGATCACTCCATCATCCAGCAGTGCCGCCAGGGTCGCGTCAACCTCTTTGCGAGTTTTGATACCTGCGCCGCGCAGCATTTCCCGCGCTGAAGGCGGACGTTCCCCGTTGCGAGCGTTGAAGTCGAGAAGCTTTTTCTCATTCTTGACCTCCAAGCCGACGCTGAGTTCGTCAAGCAAGCGACGCGCTGAGGCGCGATACTCCTCTGCCAGTAACTGTCCGCGTGCCCAGTGAGCCGTCATGATACGCGGTACTCCCTGCGCGCCCTCGTCTGCTCAGTCCATGATCGCCCGACTTAACGCCAATTTGAGCGCCATCGTTGAAAACCGTCCGTAGTTGCCACGCAGTCGTTCATCCAAATTGCGTCGAGGATCAGTCATATCGTGGAGGGCTGCATAATAGCGTCTGGCGATAAAAGTCTTTGCTGACGGCAGAAACAGGAATCTCGCGCCCGTGAACGGTCAAGAGTAGTAAGGCGGCCGGACGCGCCAATGCCATCGCCGTCAATCCAGAGCACACCGTATTCTCGCGTGCTTGGCGGAACACCGAAGCTCGCCGTTCAGGAATAACAATGCAGGGGATCGTGCTATCGCCCATGTAGTCAGGAATGAAGTCACGGAGCAAACAGCTCGCCCAGTAGCGCCACTCACCCGTCTCAATTCGAAACTGCTGGGTTACACCTTGGGAAACATCTACCATAGTTAGCGGATTGCCATGTCCATCCTCGAAGAAATCGGCGATGTTTTCTCTCACAGAGGGTTCGAGTGTGCTTCCGTCACTCCTACAGATCAGCAGTTGAGAGAAAATTCGGCTAAATGTTCAGCCGATTTTTTGATTCTGAGAGAAGATAAGCGTTCGAGTCCCACCAGGAGCTTCGAATCCTAGCGGTGGAGTTCGAGAGAGGAAGCGCCTTGCGAATTTTATATGCTACGAACACTGTTCTAACCGAAAATTCCGTCAGGTCTTCGAATGCACATTATTTCACCGAAACCAGCGCCTCTGCTTGCTGCCCAAAATGCTGCTGATCAACCGTGACATCAACCGCGATCCGCGCCCGCCGTTCGGTGAATTCCGAAGGTGCAACAGCGCTCAGCCGGACGACTTGTGTGCTCCGCGCAGCAAGTGAGAGAGTTATCGTATCCGGCAAGGGCTGCCAGCCTTTCGGAACAATCAATTGAATTATCGCATCGGCAGCATAATCGAAGGGATTGACTACTAAGACGCTGAATTCAATCGTTTCGCCGCCGCGAGCTTGCGACTGATAGGGCATCATGCGCGCCAGAAAACCTTCTGTGCCGAGGTTCGGCGAACTAAGCTGCAAGTCGTGATGGAGCTGCTCAAGTTTTGCGCCTATCGCTTCCAGCTTGCCGTAGTAATCTTCTGAAACCCAGAGCGGCTGCCAATGACCGGTCAGGATCAGATCGGGATGAATCCGCCGATAGAGTCCCGCGCTCTTGACATAATCTGACGCTTCAAAGCGGTTGGGATAGACGTAATTCACGTCCAGTCCATCGTCGCGCTGATACTGATCGCCCGTGACCAGAACTTTTTTGCCGTCTACCTCAAAACTGATAGCCACTGCATAGAAGGTATGCCCCGGCAGCGGATAAAGCGTAATCGTATATTCTTCCCACTGGAACGGCGTTTCCAGCGGTAGTGCGTGATCTACCGGAATCGGGTCGTACCAGAGACACGGCAGATCATAATTGGCGGGATGTTCGAGTACATCCGCGAAAGTTTCCGCAGCCCATACCTGCGCGCCCTCGATCTCGTGGAGTAGATTGATCCCGGCAACGTGATCGTCGTGGAAATGCGTCGGGATTACCACGTCGATTTTCTCGACGCCAAACTGCTGCTTCAGCGCCGGAATTGAGTAGAGCCAGGGGCGGCGCGAGGCACGGTCGCTGCCCAATACGCCGCCTGTTACCAGATCGTAGCCGAAGTCGAGGTAGAGCGCTTTTTTGCTCTCAGAAAGCAAGACGTAACTGTTGGCAAAGCTGGCGCGATGGCGGAGCAAATGCGGCGTGATCGCCTCGTAAGGTCGCGCGCAGAACTCGAACAGGCGCGCGTTCGTCCCGCGCAGCTTGAGAATTTCCGCGAAGCGCTCGACCAGCAAGTCCATCGCCGGGACGGGATCGTGGATCGGATCGCCATGTGATGGCAGCAGTACATCGGGCTGGCGCGTCCTGAGGTCGAGCAATGAGGCGATACTCGCGGCTACACCATCGACGCCGTTATACGTCCACTGGGTTGCCGACATCATCCAGACTTTGCCCGGCGCAGCGATCAGATCACCCGTAAACGCGAATTGGTTGCCGTCAATCTCCGCCAGCAGCGAAATTGAGCCGACGGTATGCCCCTGCGTCGGCAGGATGGTGAAGCTGTACCCACCGAATGAAGGCGTTGTGTAATCCTTGAGCGTCCCGCTAATCGGCACGGATTCGAGCAGCGAGAAGCGATCCTGACGCATGTTGTAGTTCATATAGATTTCGCGCGCCTGCCAGTGTTCGTTCACGTACGCGAACAGATCTTGTTCCTGATGCGGAACCCAGATGCGGATTCTTCCCTCGACTGCACGGGAAAGACCCTGCCCCTGATCGCGGTGATGGTGGGACATTAATATATCAGTTACATAATCAACACCAATTTCGTGGAGGTGATTTAAGATGTCGCCGCTGCCAAAATCGATTAGAACAGCGCTGTTTTCCCGCGTGATGACGTAGACGTTACACGTATCCCGATACAGAAAGACGTGATCCGAGATTTTTTCGATCAAAGGATTTTCTCTCTCAAAAATACGATCCGGTAGGGAAAAGCTTCTCTCGTCACTACCGTTGTTCCCTTCCGGCGGAATCCGGTCACGTGGTGAGGGAGAAGTCTCACATCCGAATCGAAGTGCGGATAAATAGATTATGCAGGATAAAACGAGCAGACACACAGATTTGCCGAAAAGTTGATGTAGGTAGGAAGCAGGGCGCACACGCAGGTGCGCCCTACAAGAACATCCCCGCGTTTTTTATAGATGCAGGGTAGGAAACAGTGCGATGCATGCATCGCCCCCACGAGAGCCAGCGAATTTCTTATCGCCTATTCGCGCAGAGTCCAGCCTGCTGCGGAATTAAAAATGCTGACCTGTTCGTGTTCGACGGCATCCTGCGCGTAGAGGTACATCGCGGCTGACCAGGTTTGCCCCGCATAACCCATCGCACGGCCTGATGTGCCATGAAACCACTCGTTGAATTCCCACTCGGCGCGCACACCGAGGTGATTCATCTCGGTGAGCTTGTCGAGTTGATGCTGTGCCTCACTCAGCCGACCAGCCTGCACGAGTGCCGCGACATAAAACCCGCCGATAAACGGCCACGCGCCCCCATTGTGATAATGGTGCGGCTGGTTGAGATTACGCACGCGGAAGAACTCACGCCAGTCGCGGTCATTCGGGTGAACGACCGGATAAACCGACTGTACCGGGTATGGCTCGTTGAGGCCACAGCCGTGAATGTAGTTCAGGATGAGATCGGCCTGTGCGGGATCAGCGACGCCGAACAGGATCGCCAGCAGATTGCCGAACGTGTCGAAGCGGTCGCCGTAATCGCGAAAGGCCATGTAGGGAAGGTAATGCGGACGCACAACGAGTTCAGTCTCGACGCGGCGCAGCGGGTAGAGCCATTCCTGCCGCTTGCGCCGAATCCAGTCCCAATCCTTCGGTGCTTCAGGCCCAACCC
>JADMIO010833597.1_pt1 | contig 11585 bp, 10 predicted proteins | sample 8958161 | NCBI WGS metagenome assembly JADMIO01 (sample SAMN16585339, study PRJNA669376) | soil metagenome | isolation source: Crop rotation soil | place: USA: Cullars Rotation, Alabama | collected 2011
CCGCGACTTCAAGTCACGTGAATTCCAAGCTTCGGATCCCACTGTGCTGGAAAGCCCCCTAACCCCCCTTTGAAAAAGGGGGGGATCGGAAGTAACGAAACGGTGGCCAAGCCCCCAAGCCCTCAAGCCCCCAAGCCCCCACTGCCGCAACCGACGGCGGAGACCGCGCCGTTCTACGAGGCGGCGCGTCGCGGTGAGCTTCGATTTCACCGCTGCACCGACTGCGGTGCGTTCCGCCACTATCCGCGTCCGACTTGTCCGACCTGCCTGTCGCGCAACTACACCTGGGAGAAGTCGACCGGCCGCGGCACCGTCTACACCTGGACGATCGTCCGCGGACCGACGTTGCCGGCGTTCGAGTCGCAGCTGCCGTACAACGTCGTCGACGTGCTGCTGGAAGAAGGCGTTCACTTCGTCAGCCAGCTAGTCGATTGCGCGCCCGAGGACATCCACGCGGGCCTTGCCGTCGAGGCAGTGTTCGTCGATGTCGACGACACTACGCTCGTGAAGTTCAAGCGAGCTTGAAGCATCGGGTCCGTCGCCAAGCCCCAGGCCCCAAGCCATAGCTTGACCGTCGCTTCCCCCGCGGCTTATGTCAGCCGCGATGCCCGCCAAGGCCGCGACCGCGATTGCGTACCCGAGTCGAACGCGACACCGGCTGCAGACGCGCGACCGCGTCTTCGATGCCTCGGTCGCGGAATTTCGTCGTGCCGGCGTCGCCGAGGCGCAGATCGAGGACATCGTGCGCGCCGCCGGCGTCGCGCGCGGCACCTTCTACCTGCACTTCCCGACCAAGGACCACGTGTTGATGGAGTTGCTGCGCCGCAAGCAGGAAGCCGTGGCGGTGCAGTTGCTGGCGACCAAGACCACTTCGGTGCGGCCGTTTCTGCGGCGCTGCGTCGATCTCCTGGTTGCCGACGCCGGTCAGGAGGACGCCGCGCTCTACCACGAGATGCTGGCTGTCGTCGCGCGGCGCGCGCCGGAGATGCGCGAAGTCGTCAGCCCGCTGGTCGAGGCGGTGATCACGTTCCTCCACGGCGCGCAGGAGCGCGGCGACGTGCGTACCGACCTGACGCCGTTCGATCTCGGCGCGGTGTTTCTGCCGGGCGTCTACGGCCTCCTGCAAATGAGGTTCGACGAGCCCGCCGAGGATCTCACCCGCGCGCTGTATCGCGTCGTCGATATTTTCGTGCGAGGTGTGAGCCCGTAGATCATCGGTCGGATCGGTCCGATCGGTCCGATCCGACGGAGGCCAAGGAGTTAGCCCATGTCACTCGAGATCGTCGATGCCGACGCACATGTCGTCGAAGCCGGGCCTCTGGTCGGCGATTGCCTCAAGCGCTGGCCGGATTCGTTTTCGTTTCAGGCGGGCGACGTGCCGACCATCCTCGTCGAAGGCCGCCGCTACCCCGAGCCCGAAGGGCCGGGCGCCGGTTGTCCGCCGCAGCACGGTTTGAGTAAGGAGAACGGCATCAACCCGTTCTCGCCCGACGGCGTCCTCGCCGACGCCGATCGCGATCACATCGATCACATGGTCTTCTACCCGAGCTTCGGCTTGTGCGCGCCGAGCATCGAGAAGCGCGATGTCGCCAGGGGCTTCGCGCGGCTCTACAACGAGTGGATGGCGAGTTGGTGCAGCGCCGGCAAGGGCCGCTTCCATGGCATCGCGGTGGCGCCGATCGAGTACGTCGACGATGCGGTCACAGTGCTGCGCGAGGCGCGCAAGCTCGGTCTCGTCGGCGCCATGATCCCGCCGGCGCTGAAGCGCCGCAACCTCGATCATCCCGACCTCGACCCGTTCTACGCCGCCGCCGTCGAGCTCGACATGCCGCTCGGCGTTCACGGCGCTCCCGGCATTCACCTGCCCAAGATCGGCATCGACCGCTTCGACAACTACATCCAGGTGCACTGCATCAGCTTCCCGTTCGATCAGATGGCGGCGATGACGGCGCTGGTGTCGGGCGGCGTGTTCGATCGGCACCCGAAGTTGCGCGTCGCGTTTCTCGAAGCCGGCGTCGGCTGGGTGCCGTACTTCGTCGAGCGCATGCACGAGCACTACGAGAAACGCGGCGACTGGATCGCCCGCGGTTGGCAGCGCGACCCGCGCGAATACATCGAAGCCGGTAACGTCTGGGTGAGCGCCGAGTCGGAGGAAGAGATTCTACCGGCCGTGGCCGACATTCTCGGCCCCGACTTCATCATGTACGCCAGCGACTACCCGCACTGGGACGGCGACTGGCCGGAAAGCACCAAGCCGCTGCGCGAGCGTGACGATATCAGCGACGAGCTGCGCGCCAAGGTTGCCGGGGCGAACGCGCGGCGCTTCTACAAGATATAGGTCCTATAGGGCCTATACTTTAGTTCCCCCAGCCGAACGGCATGTGGATCGTTTTCGCCTCGAGGTAAGCGTTCAGCCCTTCCGGTCCGAGCTCGCGGCCGATGCCCGAGTTTTTGAAGCCGCCGAACGGCGCACTGAACTCCATGGCGAAGCCGTTGACGCTGTACGCTCCCGTGCGAACGCGGCGCGCGACGTCGAGGCCGCGATCGTTGTCCGCCGTCCACACCGAGCCCGATAGCCCGTAGTCCGACTCGTTGGCGATCCGCAGTGCATCCTTGTCGTCGTCGTACGGGATGACGGCGACGACCGGTCCGAAGATCTCCTCCTGCGCGATGCGCATGCGGTTGCTCACTTCGGTGAATACAGTCGGCTCGACGTACCAGCCGCGGTCGAGATGCTTCGGTCGACCGCCGCCGAGCGCCACGCGCGCGCCTTCGTCCTTGCCGATCTCGAGATATCCTTCGACGCGCTCGCGCTGTCTGGCGGAGACCAGAGGGCCGATGACGGTGAGATAGTCCATCGGGTCGCCGACCTGCATCATGCCGATGTTCGCGACGATCGCATCGACTACATCCTTGTACCGCTGCTTCGGCGCGAGAATGCGAGTCTGCGCGACGCAGGCCTGTCCGTTGTTCATCACCATCGCCGGCACCAGCGACGGGATCGCCTGATCGAGATCGGCGTCGTCGAGGATGATCGCCGCCGACTTGCCGCCGAGCTCGAGCGTCACGCGCTTGAGCTGCTCGCCGGCGATCGCGGCGATGCGCCGCCCGGCAGCGGTGCTACCCGTGAACGCGATCTTGTCGATGCCCGGATGGCGCACGAGATGCTCGCCGACCTCGCGTCCGGTCGGAACGATGTTCACGACTCCCGGCGGTACGCCGACTTCCTCCAGCGCTTCGGCGAGGATCATCGCGTCGAGCGGCGTCTCCGGCGCCGGCTTGACGACAATGGTGGCGCCGGCGGCGAGCGCCGGAGCCAGCTTCAGAATGATGGCGAAGAGCGGCACGTTCCAGGGGACGACCGCGGCGACGACGCCGACCGGCTCGCGGCGGACGATCGCCGGACCCATCATACCCGGCCGCACTTCCTCGAAGGCGAACTCGCGCGCCAGCTGCGTGAAGTAGTTGAGGATCATCGAGGCGGCGCCGACCTGAGCGATGGTCGAGAACCCGATCGGGCAGCCGTTCTCCTGGGTGATCGTCGTGGCCAGTCGCTCGGAGCGCGCCGTCAGCGCGGCGCCGAGCTTTTCCATCAGCGCGGCGCGTTCGGCCGGTGGCGTCCACTGCCAAGGCCCGTTATCGAAAGCGTCGCGCGCCGCCGCGACGGCACGGTCGATGTCCGCTTCCTTCGCTTCCGGCACCCGACCGATGACTTCCTCGCTGTGCGGCGAGACGACGTCGATGACCGCGTCGCTCGAAGGAGCGACCCACTGGCCGCCGATGTAGAGTTTGTCGTAGGTGATCATGCTGTCTCCTTAGCAAATCGACCCCCCTAAAGTCCCCCTTTCCACCTTCGCCGAGGGCTACGGTGGAGAGCTGGTAAGGGGGCACGTCCACTTTCCTGTCCCCTCTCCTTACCAGTTCTCCACCGAAGCCTCGGCGAAGGTAGAAGGAGAGGGTTAGGGAGAGGTTCTGGCGCTGGTGGTGTCTCTCCCTGATCGCAGCACAGTCCCCGGCAACGCTCCAGTCAAAGCCTTCCCGCGGACGATTTCAACACCGTTCACCAGCACGTGCTCGATGCCTTCGGCCTCGGCGAACAGGCGCGCGGCGCCGGCGGGCAGGTCGTTGCGCGTATGGATCGGACCGGGTCCGACGCGCTCCTCGTCGAAGACGACGACGTCGGCCTGCCAGTTCTCGGCGATGCGGCCGCGGTTGCGGATGCCGTAGAAGCGTGCCGGCCGGTCGCTGATGTGATGGATCGCTTCCTCGAGCGAGATCAGCCCGCGTTCGCGCACGGCGACGCCGAGGAACGTCGTGCTGAGCGCGAAGGTGTCGATCATGTCGAGGTGCGCGCCGGCGTCGGAGGCGCCGATGAGCGCCCGCGGGTCGCGCCAGACCTCGGCGCGCAGGCGCCAGGTCTCGTCGTCGGTACCCGGCACCGCCGGCATGAACGACGTCTTCAAGTCGTCCGACAGTGCCAAGTCGAGCATCGTATCGAACGGCGGCTTGCCCTGTTCCGCGGCGAGCTCGCCGATGTTGCGGCCGCGATAGCGCGCGTTCTCCGGCTTGAAGGTTTCGTCGACGGCGTAGTTCGACCACCAGCCGAAGAAGCGGAAGACGCCGGCTTCGTCGGAATTGGCGCCGGCGTCGAGCTTCTGCCGGACCGACGGGTCGGCGAGGGCGTGCTTGCGCTCTTCGAGAGGCAGGGCGATCACCGGCGCCCAGCCGGGCAGCGCGTCGAGCACAAAGCCGCTGATCAGATTGAGCCGCAGGGCCATCGGCTGCGGCAGCGTCAAGGCGATGACTTCGCCGCCGTGCTCGCGGGCATAGTCGGATGCGGCGAGCTGGCTGCGGTAGATGTCGGGTGCGATGCCGACGACGTTGAGAACGTTCCAGTTCAGCGGCCGGCCGGCGGCGCGCGACATCGCCGCCATCAGTTCCCTGTGTTCGTCGCCGAACAAGCCGACGGTCGGAATGAATTCGAGCGAGGTGCCGTCGTGATCGCGTAGCGCTCCGGCGAGGGCGACGAGCTCGTCGCGCGTAGCATGGCGCGACGGGACGGGTTCGCCGGCGCCGTCGTTGTGCGTCGGCGCTTGCGACGACGAGAAGCCGAGACCGCCGGCGGCGATCGATTCATGCAGCAGTCGCAACATCTCCTGGAGCTGAGCGTCGCTGGCCTTGTTGCCGACAGCCGCCTCGCGCATGACAACGCGGCGCAAGGCGGAGTGGCCGACGAGGAAACCGGCGTTGATGGCGAGCCGGCCTTCGAGCCGAGCGAGGTATTCGCCGAAGCTGCGCCAATCCCACGGTACGCCGGCCTCGAGCGCCTCGAGCGGCATGCCCTCGACGCGCGACAGCATGCGCATCAGATACGGCCCGGCGTCCTCGGTGAGAGGCGCGATGCTGAAGCCACAGTTACCGCCGACGACGGTGGTGACGCCGTGGATCGAAGACGGCGTCAGAGCCGGATCCCAAAATGCCTGCGCGTCGTAGTGGGTATGGATGTCGACGAAGCCCGGGGAAACGATCTTGCCGCCGGCATCGATGGTTTGCGTGGCGGACTCGGTGACTTTGCCGATCGACTTGATACGCCCGTTGGCAATGCCGACGTCGGCGGTCTTTCGCGGAGAGCCGGTGCCGTCGATGACCGTGCCGTTCTTGATGACGCAATCGAGCATAGTGGACTCCTGATTCGCCGATGGGCTTTGAAGATCGCACAGGGGCGATGCTATCGGCAACGGCCCCCTACTAACCCGCAATTGGCAATCGGAACGGGGACAAGCAGCCAGCCCCGCATTCGGAACCGGATGATCGATTCCGAGTCAGAACACGGGAGCTGTGGCTTTGTCCCGCCGCGCGATGACTTCGTCCGCCGCCCGCTCACCCGCCTCGACCGCGCCTTCCATATAGCCGAACCACTCGCGCGCCGTCTCGGTTCCAGCCCAGTGGATGCGGCCGATCGGTTCGCGCAACGCTGGACCATAGTGCGACAGCGCTCCCGTGGTCGCGTGTCCGGCTGAACAACCGCCCGTCCACTGCTCCGCGGTCCAGTCCTGGTCGAAATATTCGGTGGGCTGCTCGGCTTCGGGGCCGAGGAAACCGGCGAGCTCGCGCAGAACCGTTCGGCGGCGTTCCTCTGGCGAGCGGTCGCTCCACGCGCGGGCTCTGGCTCCTTCGATGAAGCCGACCAGCGCCGGCTGTTTGCCGTTCGCCTTCGTGCAATCGAAGGCGACGCCGACTGCCCCGCGATCGCTAATCACTTCGCCGGAGTAACCGCGCTCGCGCCAGAAGGGGCGGTCGTAGAGCGCGATGCACTTGATCACCGCGCCCATCGGAAAGCGCTGGACCAACGCCGTTCGGTTCAACGGCAATGTCGGACTGTAGTCGATGCGTCCTGTCAGCAAAGGCGGCATCGCGATGATCACACGTTGCGCTCGCCACACGCCGGAGTCCGCGCGAACCGTCACCCCACTCTCGTCCTGGGCGATGCGACGCACCGGCGCACTGAGCACGACGCGGTCTCCGAGCTTCGCGGCGATGCGCTTCGAGATCTCCTGCGTCCCTTCCGTCAGGTACTCTTCCTGCGAGCCGCCTTCGGTTGCCGTCATGTGCGACAAGCCGTGAGCACCGCTGGTGTACTGCAGCAGGCTGAGCAGCGACATCTCGTCGGCTTCGCAGCCGAAGGTCATTCGGATCGTGTGTTGCAGCAATAGATGTGCATCGCGGCCGAAGATGAAACGCCGCCACCAGCTTTCCACGGTTTGCCGGTCCAACGCCGCGGCGTTGGACGCCGTCCACGGAGCGGCGGACTGGATCCCACGACTGATGCGATCGACGCGACTGAGGAATAATTGCACCTGAATCAATGCCAGCGGCGGCATTTTCGGAATGGCGCTGTCGTAACTGGCGCGGCGTGCGCCAAGCTCGATCCACTTTGTCCCCGTGTGCGGCGTCGCCGTCCTGTGGAGGCCGAGCTCGCTGACGAGCTGGAGCATGCGATGCTGCTTGAGTCCAAGGTACTGGCCGCCGAGATCGAACACGGCTTCGCCGACGTTGCGGCTGAAGGTGCGGCCACCGACACGATCGCGCGCTTCCAGGACGACGGTGCTCAAGCCGGCCGCGACGAGCGCGCGCGCCGCGATCAGGCCGGACAGTCCGGCGCCGACCACCGCGACGTCGAAGGCTTGCTGCGAGGGCTCTGACATGACGCGGCGGTCAAAGCACGGTTGCCCGGGAATGCCAAAGGGTGTCCGATGGCGAGCCCGCGTTCGTTGGGCTAGACGAAAGCCATGGCGAGAGCGGCTCTCAGCACGCTCGGGTTCACTCTGGTCCTCGGTGTGCTGCTCTTCTTGCCCGCCGGCACAATGGACTGGCCGATCGCGTGGGCGCTGCTGATCTTCTTCGCCGTCTACTCGATGGTCGGATATGCCTGGCTCGATCCCGGGTTGATCCACGAGCGCACGTCGATTCCGGCAGACACGCGGCTCGTCGACATGATGCTTGCCGGTCCCGCGTTCATTTTGATTCTGCCCGTAACGCTCGTCGTCTGTGGTCTCGATGAGCGGGACGGATGGTCGCCACCGGTGCCGGCGTTCCTGCAGTGGCTGGCGTTGGTGGTGTTTGCGTTGGGTTATGTCTTCTCGCTGTGGGCGGCGCGCACGAATCGCTTCTTTTCGACCGTCGTTCGCATCCAGCGCGAGCGCGGCCATCACCTGATCGACACGGGCCCGTATGCGCTGGTTCGCCATCCGGGTTATGCCGGCCCCCTGATCTCTCACATGGTGTTGCCCGTGGCGCTGGGCTCGCTGTGGGCGTTCGTGCCGTCCGTCGCCGGGGCGATTCTCCTGATGTTGCGCGCCGTCTACGAAGAGCGCCGACTGGTCGCGGAGCTGCCGGGCTACAGCGAATACATGCAGCGGGTACGGTGGCGCGCGTTTCCCGGTCTCTGGTAGAGTCCACAGCCGTGGCCACCTCCGACACCGCAACGTTGCTGGTTTCATGTCCCGATCGCCGCGGCCTGGTCGCGGCGCTGGCGCAGTTGCTCTACGGTCACGGCGCCAACATCCTCGACGCCGATCAGCACACCGACACCGTCGCCAGGCAGTTTTTCCAGCGCATCCGTTTCGACCTCACCGAGATGCGCACCGACAGAGTCGCGCTCGAACAGGCGATCAGCGAAGTCGCCGAGCGCTTTCAGATGAAGTGGTCGTTGCATTACGCCGTCGACCGCAAGCGGGTGGCGATCTTCGTGTCGCGCTACGATCACTGCCTCGTCGACCTGCTGTGGCGCCACCGCGCCGGCGAGCTCGACGGCGACATCGCGCTGATCATCAGCAACCACAGCGAGCTCAAGCACATCGCCGACCAGTTCGGCGTGCCGTTTCACGTGATCGAGATCAACAAGGCCAACAAGGCCGAGCAGGAAGCGAAGGAAATCGAATTGCTCGAGCGCGAAGCGGTCGATCTCATCGTCTTGGCGCGTTACATGCAGATTCTCAGCGCCGACTTCGTCAGCCGATTCCCGGCGCGCATCATCAACATCCATCACTCGTTCCTGCCGGCGTTCATGGGCGGCAAGCCGTACCATCAGGCGGGAGAGCGCGGCGTGAAGCTGATCGGCGCCACGGCGCACTACGCGACCACCGATCTCGACGAGGGCCCGATCATCGAGCAGGACGTCGTGCGCGCCTCGCACCGCGACTCCATCGACGATCTCGTGCGCAAGGGACGCGATGTCGAGCGCAATGTCCTCGCCCGCGCCGTGCGCTGGCACCTCGACGACCGCGTCCTGGTCTACGGCAACAAGACCGTGGTCTTCGATTGAGAAGCTGACGGACCGATCGGACCGACATCGTGCCGCCTCGTCTTTGCCGTTGGTTCTTGTGGGCCGCGTTTGTGATCGCGTTCCGGTGCCGCTGCTCAGCCCCCTACATGCCGAGGTGCCGCCGGCGCGCATCGTCATGCTGGCGACGATCAGCATCTTCACGATGTTCGCCGAAACGACGCGCGGCGCCGTCGTGCCGCTGGTGATCCTGCTGCTCGGACAGGCGCTGATCGCGATCGCGATTCTCTGGGTGGCAGCGTACCTGCTGGCTCGGTTGCTCACCCGCCTGCCGAGCGCTGCCAGAGCGGTCGTGACCATCGCGCTCGCGTTCGGCATTCTGGCGCTGACGACGGTCAACTCTTTCTACCGCGACCCGTACCGGCCGGAGACGCTGCACTCCAACTTGCTGCAAGTCTACGAATGATTCTCCGTCTGCTTGGTCTCGTGCTGCTTGTCGCCGTATGGCCGGGTCCCGGCGCCGCATTCGAGCGCACCGAGGAGCGGCAGCCGTGTGCAGAGCGCAATCCTCTGCGCAATCCTTATTTCGGCGACACCCACGTGCACACGACCTTCTCCTACGACGCCTGGGGACAAGGAACTCGCGCCACGCCGCGCGACGCGTATCGCTTCGCCCGAGGCGAAGAGATCGGCGTGCAGCCCTACGACACCGACGGCAAGCCGCTGCGGACGGTGCGTCTGCGGCGGCCGCTCGACTTCAACGTCGTCACCGATCACGCCGAGATGCTCGGCGAGAACCATATCTGCCGCACGCCCGATGTCCCGGGTTACAACTCGCTCGTCTGCATCATCTCGCGCCGCTGGCCGATGCTGGCGTACACTCTGGTGAACAGCCAGATCTTCGACGTCACCGCGCCGCAGCGCTACAGCTTTGGCGGTCCCGACGGGCGCGACTGCGTCGAAGCCGCGGCGGCGCCGTGGAAGGAAATTCAGGACGCCGCGGAAGAGGCCTACGATCGCAGCGCTGCCTGCGGGTTCACTTCGTTCGTCGGCTTCGAGTGGAGCGGCGCACCGGACTCCGGGATGATCCACCGCAACATCGTCTTCAGGAACGCGGTGGTGCCGCGCCTGCCGATGTCGTACATCGAAGACCACACGCCCGAACGCCTCTGGGAACGCCTGCGCGCCGAGTGCATCGATCTCCACAACGGCTGCGACGCTATCGCCATTCCGCACAACTCCAACCTCAGCAACGGCCAGCTCTTCCGTGCCGAGACCAGCGACGGCAAACCGTTTACGCGCGAGTACGCCGAGGCGCGTGCCGCACTCGAAGTCCTCGTCGAGGTGACGCAACACAAGGGCGACTCCGAATGCCGCGCCGGCGGCGCCAGCGCCGACGAGCTTTGCGGTTTCGAGTCGTTGCCGTTCGCCAAGATGCGCGAGTCGGCGACGCCGTGGTCGATCACGCCGCCGCCGCCTTTGAGCTACGTGCGCGAGGCGCTCGGGGAAGGCCTCGTGCAGCAGACCAAGATCGGCGCCAATCCGTTCAAGCTTGGTCTCATCGGTGCGACCGACACGCACCTCGGCGTCTCGGGCATGACCGACGAGGATCAGTTCATCGGCCACGGCGCCGGTCTGGCGACCAGCCGTCTCGAGATTCCGAAGATGCCCGACAACGTACTGCTGAACCCCGGCGGCCTTGCGGTGGTGTGGGCGGAAGAGAACTCGCGCGATGCGCTGTTCGACGCCATGCGCCGTCGCGAGGTGTACGGCACCACCGGTCCGCGCATGCTGGTGCGCTTCTTCGGCGGCTGGGACTACTCCGAGGATCTCTGCACGTCGGCCGACTTCGTGCCGCGGGCCTACGCCGGCGGCGTGCCCATGGGCGCCGACTTGCCGTCGCCGCCGCAGGGCAGCGATCGCGGTCCGGCTCTCGCCGTGTGGGCCTTCCGCGACCCCGGCACCAAGGAGTTTCCCGGCACGCCGCTGCAACGGATTCAAATCATCAAAGCCTGGGTCGAGGACGGCAAGGCGCGCGAGAAGGTCATCGACGTCGCCGGCAATCGAGACAACGGGGCGACGGTCGACCCGGCGACGTGCGTTCGCAGCGGTGAAGGTGCCGATCGTCTGTGCGCCGTCTGGCGCGACCCGGAGTTCGATCCGAAGACGCCGGCGCTCTACTACGCGCGCATCGTCGAGAACCCGAGCTGTCGCTGGAACGCCTACGTTTGCAATCGCGAGAAGGTCGATTGCAACGCGACCGTGCTCGCCGAGCTGGCGTCGTGCTGCGACCCGCTCGTGCCGAAGACGATCCAGGAACGAGCGTGGACGTCGCCGATATGGTACGGCCCCAAGGCCACAATCGCGAGGTGAATCATGTCCTCGAAGCCACACGGTATCGAGCTCGAGCCGGTCAAGATCGGTTTCCTGCTCGATTGGGAAGTCGGTGTTCTCGACAACTTCACGCAGCCTTTCGAGCTCGCCTTCGACGAAGCCTACGAGAACGGCATCACAAACCGACGCATCGAGCTGGTCATCGAAAAGGCGATCTCGCTGCCGCGGCGCGCCGCGCATCACGCGCACATCGGGTTCCGCAACCTGGTCGAGCAAGGCTGCATCGGCGTCATCGGGCCGCTGATCTCCGACAATTCGATCTCGTTGGTTCCGACGATCAACGAGTGCAAGGTTCCCGCCCTCACCTGGTGCGGCACGGAACGCTATCACGGCGACTACTGTTTCAATCTCGGCAACGGCGGTTGTGGCGAAGAGGGCCAACTGATGGCGGCGTGGCTGGCGCGGAAAG
>JADMIO010950832.1_pt1 | contig 11585 bp, 10 predicted proteins | sample 8958161 | NCBI WGS metagenome assembly JADMIO01 (sample SAMN16585339, study PRJNA669376) | soil metagenome | isolation source: Crop rotation soil | place: USA: Cullars Rotation, Alabama | collected 2011
CGGCGTATGGGGTGGATCGTACGGAGGCTATCTCACGGCGCTCGCCCTCGCGCGAGCCAGCAATCTGTTCGCGGCCGGCGTCGACATGCACGGCGTCGAGGACTGGAGCATACGCAGCGACCGCACACTCACCGCGCTCAATGCCGATCAGCTGCGCGAGATCGAACGCACCGCGCTCCAATCGTCGCCCCTGGCCGACGTCAAGAACTGGCGGTCGCCCGTTTTGCTGATTCACGGCGACGATGACCGCAATGTGGCTTTCAATCAAACCGTTCGTCTGGTGGAAGCTCTGCGAGCCCACGGCGTGGAATTCGAGGAGTTGATCCTCCCTGGCGAGGTTCACGAATTTCTGCTCGAGGAGAGCTGGATCAAGGCGTATCGCGCCGCGGGCGATTTTCTGGCTCGGAAACTCAAGCCAGAGTAAGACAGGCGATCTTGTTTACCCGCAAGCGGGTTCACCCGCAAGCGGGTTTACCCGCAAGCGGCCGTCTGTCGGCGGCCTTCTACTGCCGGGGCGGACGCCCGCCGCCACCGCCTTCGCGCGGGGCCATCGGACGCGCTTCATTCACCACCAGCGTTCGTCCCATCAATTCTTTGCCGTGGCAGGTATCGACGGCTCTTTGCGCGGCTGTGTCATCGTTAATCTCGACGAAGCCAAACCCGCGCGCCTGGCCGGTAAAACGGTCGCGCATCACCGTAACAGAGTCCACTTTCACGCCCGCGTCCGAGAAGAAATTCTGGACATCCGTCTCGTTCGCACCGTACGGCAGATTCCCCACAAATAGCTTCTTCACCCGAACACTCCTAACTGTAACTGGAGAACATACCCCCTAAAGCCTCCAAGTACGGGAGTTAGTATGCCAGAAAGCAGTTTCCGAGTCAAAAAGAAAAATCCAGGGGCCGAGCCGGGCCTTTACATATAGTAAGGCTGCTGAAAAGCACGCCTAACTCATTGTTATGGCTGGCAACTTCAGAGGGATGCGAATCGGCAATGAAAAGCAGACGGGTCGCTGTTAAAATCAAACGGTGGCATACCCAGAAAACCTTATCGCCCCCATGCGGGCAGATCTTACTCAACACGGCGTCGAAGAGGCCAGGACGCCGGCTGATGTCGACCGCCTCCTCAATCCCGGAAACGGCACCGTTCTGATGGTGGTGAACTCCGTATGCGGATGCGCCGCCGGCCGGGCCCGGCCCGCCGTGGGAATGGCTCTGAAGAACCAGGCGCGTCCGTCCAAAACGGCTACCGTTTTCGCGGGCGGCGATGAAGAGGCGGTGGCGCACCTGCGCGACATTCTCTCGCCCTACCCCCCATCCTCGCCTTCCATGGCTTTGTTCAAGGATGGCAAGCCGGTATACATGCTGCATCGGATGGATATCGAACGCCGCGACCCAGTGGAAATCGCCGGACTGCTGAAGGACGCCTTCAACCAATTCTGCGTATAATCAACGCTAGCCATGCGAGCCTCTCTATTCGCCTTCCTCACCCTGCCCGGGTTGCTACTGGCGCAATCGCGCCCCTTCGTTCCTGTTACCACCGATATGCTGCTCAACCCCAGTCCTAACGACTGGCTGATGTACAACCGTACCTACGATTCGCAGCGGTATTCGCCCTTGAAGCAGATCGATAAGACGAATGTGAGCCAGCTCCGGATGGTGTGGACGCGCGGCCAGGCTGCAGGCGCTCAAGAGGGCATTCCCCTGGTGCACGACGGCGTGATGTACGTCATGGCTCCCGGCGCGGCGATTCAGGCGCTGGACGCCACCAACGGCAACCTGATCTGGGAATACCAGCGCAAGCTTCCCGCCAACCAGGCGAGTCAGGCCCGGTCCAAGACCATCGCCATGGGTCAGGACATGATCTACACCACCACCGCGGATAGCTTTCTGGTCGCGCTCGACGCCAAAACAGGCGAGCTGCGGTGGGAAACCAAGACTGACACTCGAGGCAACATATCGGGCGCGGTGATCGCCGGCGACAAAGTCATCTCCGGCGGTTCCTGCACCGGCAATCACGTGAATTGCTATATCTCCGCCCATGACGCCAAGACTGGGAAATTGCTGTGGAAGTTCGCCACCGCGGCCAATACGGGCGAACCGGGCGGCGACACCTGGGGCAGCACGCCCGACGACAAGCGCTTCGCCAGCACTTGGGGCGAACCCGGCACCTACGATCCGACGACCAACACCGTGATCTGGGGTATCGCCAATCCAACGCCCAACACGCGCATGGAGCGCCACGGCGATCCGTTCGGCGTTCCCACCTCCGGGCCAGTCGATCTGTTCAGCGATTCCACCGTCGCCATCAACGCCGATACGGGCAAGCTGGTTTGGTATTACCAGCACCTGGCCGGCGACGACTGGGATGAGGACTGGACCAACGATCGCGTCCTGGCCTCCACCACGCTGAACCCAACCGCGGCAACAGCCAAGTGGTTCAACACCAAAATCAAACCCGGAGAGAAGCGCGATGTCGTGATTGCGACCGGGGAATCGGGCGGCGTGTTCGCCATGGATCGCCACACGGGCGAGTTCCTGTGGGCCAACCCGTGGCCTTTCGATGTTCCGAATTTCCTGATCTCGAAAGTCGATTCGGACGGCAAGGTTCACTTGAATGAGAGCCTGATCTTCACCGGCCCGGATCAACACAAGGACATCTGTTTCTTCAATACGCGTAGTTATTGGTCGCAGGCGTATAGCCCCGCTACGAATTCGCTCTACGTGCCCTGGGTGGATACCTGCCTGGACATGAAGACGGGTCCGATGTTCCCGACCGTTCGTCCGGTGCGTAACGGTAAAGTTCGCGAAGGCTCCAATCCCGCCGAATTCTCAGGCGTCTCAAAGATCAATCTGGCGACGGGCAAGATCGAGCATATTTACAAGGGACGCGCGCCGATCAACGGCGCCATGCTGGCGACGGCCAGCGACCTGATCTTCTTCGGCGACCTGGATCGCCGGCTGCGCGCTCTGGACGCGACGACGGGCAAGGTTCTCTGGGAGCAGACCATCGGCGGTCCGATCGCCAACAGCACCATCACGTACTCCGTGAATGGCCAGCAGTACATCGCAGTCGCGACCGGCGACGGTCTGTTGACACAGAGCGTGATCGGCTACGCCCCTGGGCTCAATCCGCCCAAGGGCGCCAACGCGATTTACGTATTCGCGCTGCCGCAGAAGAAGTAGTAGTTCATTTTTTGATCAAAGGGTTCCGCTCAAGAGTGGCATGACCGCTTCTGGGTAAGCGGCCCGACCGGGGGATCGGTGGCACGGAATACCTGTCCCATGCCTCCAGCGCCCAGTACAGCGTCCAGTTTTTAAGGTCCGAGGTGCGCTCCCACGCCGGGCCCTGAATGAACGGCGTTTCGGCAACCGACGGAAGGAGGTAACCCTTGACGTCTTGTTCCAGCAAGCTCTGAACGAGTTCCCGAAGGGCAGGGTCCGACGTTAGCTCGTGTCGGCCTGTGGGCGCACGACGCGAACTTACGGGAGCGGAGTGGATCTTCTATCCAGACTTGTTGAGGTAAGGTAAGGCGGCGGCATCATGACAGCAATACAGTTGATGCTATGATAGCAACGTGAGGACGACAGTCACCCTGGATGCCGATGTTGAACGGCTGATCCGGGTCGCGATGAGGGATCGTGGTATCACCTTCAAGGAAGCTCTGAACCAAGCGGCTCGAATTGGACTTCGGGGCAAAGAGGCCAAGCGCTCCCAGAAGTTTGCTCAGAAAACGTTTCCGATGGGAGAGGGACAACAGTTCCGCTGGGACAAAGCCTTGGCGGTTGCCGAGGCCATCGAAGACGAAGAACTCAGTCGAAAGCTGACTTTACGTAAATGATCCTGGTCGATGCGAACCTCCTGATCTACGCCGTAAACCAGGACGCCCCGATGAACCGGCGGGCCAAGCCATGGCTGGAATCCGTCTTGTCCGGCAAGGAAACCGTCGGCCTTTCGTGGAATGTTCTTCTTGCGTTCCTTCGGCTCACCACTCGGCCGGGATTGTTCCGGCGCCCGCTGCCTGTGGACACGGCGTTCGATCTGGTCGCTTCCTGGCTGGATCAGACTCCGGCCACGATCGTGCATCCCGGGCCGCGCCATCTTTCGGTTCTACGCGAGCTTCTCCAGCCCATGGGAACCGGCGGAAACCTTACGTCCGATGCTCACTTGGCAGCCGTGGCGATAGAGCACGGAGCCGAGCTTTGCTCCTCCGATACCGACTTTGCCAGATTCCCTAGCCTGAAATGGCGCAACCCCCTGGCCTGAGGCGGGTGCTTTTTTGCGATCTCCTGTGATACAATCGAACTTCATGAATCGCGGTTTTGCCAGCTCGTATCGATTTTGGTTCCGCTACTTTAGCGGCTGAAACGGGCGAGTGGGCTTATTCGGAATTGCAAAACGAACCCACTCGAAAGAGTGGGTTTTTTAGTTTGGGGGAGGCCAGAAGATGATTATTTCCATACGGATGCATGCGACCAAGGACGAGGTGGACCAAGTGCGGAAACGTATCGAGGAGTTCGGCTACAAGGTCCATTCCATCGAAGGCGAGGAGCGCGTGGTGATCGGAGCGGTCGGGGTGGGTGACGTCACGGCATGTCTCGAATCGCTCGAGGCGATGCCTCAGGTGGAGAAGGCGGTCCGCATCTCGGCTCCCTACAAGTTCGTGAGCAAGGAGTTCCGCAAGGAAAAGACGGAGATCTCCGTCGCCGGGACCACCATCGGCGGCGACGAATTCGTCGTCATGGCCGGACCCTGCTCGGTCGAAAGCGAAAAGCAGATCCTGGAGTCGGCCGAGATCGTCGCCAAGAATGGAGCGAAACTCCTCCGCGGCGGCGCGTTCAAGCCGCGAACCTCCCCCTACGATTTCCAGGGCCTGGAAGAAGAAGGACTGAAGTTGCTGGCAAAGGCTCGCAAGATAACCGGGCTCGGCATCGTCACCGAAGTGATGAGCGACCGCGACGTAAACCTGGTCGCCGAATACGCCGACGTGCTTCAGATCGGCGCCCGCAACATGCAGAACTTCGCGCTGCTCAAGACCCTCGGCAAGTGCGGCCGTCCCATTCTGCTCAAGCGCGGCCTCAGCGCCACCGTCAAGGAACTGCTGATGTCGGCCGAATACATCGTGGCTCATGGCAATCCGGACGTGATGCTGTGCGAGCGCGGCATCCGAACCTTTGAAACCGTCACCCGCAACACCTGCGATATCGGAGCCATCGCGGCGCTGGGCGAGCTGACCCATCTGCCTGTGATCCTCGATCCCAGCCACGCGGCCGGAAAACGAAGCCTGGTGCCGGCGCTGGCGCGCGCTGGAGTGGCCGTGGGAGCCGACGGCCTGATCGTCGAGATGCATCCGAACCCGGAAAAGGCGGTCAGCGACGGCGCGCAATCGCTCGATCCGAAGCAGTTCGCCAAGATGATGGCCGATCTGAAACCCTACATCGCGCTGTGGAAGCAGGCGCGTATGGAACAGACGGTCGCTGTCTAATGAGCGCCGTCTAATGAAAAAAGGGGCCGCACTCGCGGCGGTGCTCGGCGTCCTGCTGGGCGCGTGGGGGTATTGGTTTTACTCGCGCCCCTACGATGCCGCGCGGCTGGTGCAGTGTCTCCCCGCCGACCGGTCCTTGCATGTCTACTTGAATGTTGGCCTTCTCCGCGGAGGAGGGCTTCTGGATTTACTCGCCGGCTCGCAAGGGACAGAAGAACCGGACTACAAGAAGTTTATCGAGCAGACCGGGTTCGATTACCGCACGGATCTCGATGCCGTAGCCGCGGGGTTCCGCGATGGCGATGAGTATTTCGCGGTGCAGGGCCGCTTTAAATGGGATCGGCTGGCTGAATACGCCCAGTCTCATCAAGGTAAATGCGGCGACGCGGGCTGCACGATGCCGGCCACGCAAGCTGGCAAGACGATTTCCTTCGTCCTGCTGCGGCGCGATGTCCTGGCGCTGGCGGTGGCTCGCGATCCCCAAGGCTCCAGGGTGATCTTCCCGGGATTCTGGAAGGAGCCGCCCAAGATTCCCACCGCTGCAATATGGGTCTCTGCCCCGCCCTACATCTTTTCCGAGGCGAAGACTCTCCCGGCGGGTTTGGGACCTTTTCGATCGCAACTTTCGCAAGCTCGCGGCACGGTGTTCACGCTGGCGCCTTCTCAGGATCCGTCGAAGTTTGAATTGAAGATGACCGTGGATTGTCTCGCCGCTGCCGATGCCGCCAAGATGGCCGAGCAGTTTTCGAGCGTGACCGAGTTGCTGAAGAAGATGCTCGATCGAGACAAGCTGAAGCCGGCCACGTCTGATCTCAGCGGAGTTCTGGTGGCGGGACGTTTCGAAGTGCAAAACGACCAGGTCACCGGAACCTGGCCGATCGAACGGAAGTTTATCGAGTCGCTGGCGTCAGGGAAAGTTGAATAAGAATCTTCCCATTCGGCGGATCCTGGTCGGTCTCTCTCCCGGTTAGAGCATCGCGATGCACAGGGGTCCCCGTGACTGCGGGAGTCCTTGAGAATCCGATGATCAAGCTGCTGGTTCCCGAGGGGACTGCGATCGTTATCGGCATAAACTCCGGGATTGTATTGCTCGGAAAGATGACCCTGTCACCAGCGATGACCGTCAGGTATCCCGGTTCTGCCGGCGTAATTTGCAGAGAGCCGTCTACGAGGACCGTATAGCTGAATCCGAAGCCCAGGGTTACTGGGGCGGCTTCAGTCCGCGCCCGTAGCGCTTCGGCTCCCACTCCTCCGCGGCCCCCTGCGGCGAAGCCCTGTACTGCGCCAACAGCCGCTCCGCCAACAGATTGATCCGCGAGCTGCCGCGGAGGAACTTCCGCAATGGCGTCCTTGCGAGCTTCCGTGGGCGCTTGTAGAGCAACCGCCGGCGGAGCCGGGACCGGCAGCGTCTTTCTTCGGGCAGGTTCAGGAGCAGAAGGAACAACCGCCACCGGCGGGGCTGGCTCCGCCGACTTCATGACTTGAGCGATTTCCTGTGGCGGAGGTCGGACGGGCCCTTGCGAGATCACTACAAAGACCCCTACCGCGAGACAGGCCGCCGCCGCTGCCCACGGCCAGGGCCGCGTCCACCAGGCCTTGTGCTGAGCGGGCTCTAGCGCCGCCAGCAGCCTCTGACGAGCCCCCGGTTCGTCCAGGACCTCCTTCAAGGCCTGCTCACCCGCCAGTTCGTCGAAGAGCTCCTGGTCCTCCAGGGCAGCCGCGAACAGGGCCGAGCGTTCCGCCTCAGTGAGCGAGCCTGTAGCGTACACGCTAAGCAGTCTCTGCGCTTCGTCCCTATTCATGGCCCAGCCGCTCCCGGAGCTCCTTACGGCATCGAAAGTCCCAGGTATACAAAGTATTGAGCGAATTCACCTTCATCTGTTTCTGGATATCTATAAAGCTAAGGCCTTGTATCTTAAGGCGAAAGATCTCGCGACAGCGGTCGCCCAGCTGTTTCAAGGCAGCTTCCAGGCGATCCAGACGCTCCAGGCGGGCCGCCTGCTCGAACGGATCCGGATCGCCCCCAGCCAGCGGAAGATCGTCGACCGAAACCTGGGTATTCTCACCCCTGCGGATGGTCTTCCGGCGCGCGGCGAGGACCTTGAAACGGGCGATTTCGATCGACAGGGGCAACAGGTCCTCAACCCTGTGGAGCGATGCGTATTTCTCGTGCAGGACCAGAAGAACCTCCTGGGCGATGTCGTCCGCGGCTTCCCCTACTAACCTAGATGCCGCGAAGCGGACGATCCTTTCGCGCAGCAGCTCGAGTATTTGATTTCGTTCCAACTTGTTAGCTTGCGTGACGATCTGTGTTTACTATATTGCCACGCACCCCTGTGTCCTGGCACAATATCGACCATGCAGGTTAGGGTGCTCGCGTTCGTACTGGCCGGAGGCAAAGGTACTCGACTCTATCCGCTGACCAAGGAGCGAGCCAAGCCGGCCGTGCCTTTCGGTGGACGATACCGGATTGTCGATTTCGTTCTCAGCAACCTGATCAACTCGGGCATCTATTCGACCTACGTCCTGATCCAGTTCAAGAGCCAGAGCCTGCTGCAGCACTTGAGCGAAGGCTGGGAAGTGGGCGGGCTGTTAAAGCAGCACTTCATTATCCCGGTCCCGGCGCAGATGCGGTCGCCCGGCGAGGACTGGTATCGCGGGACCGCCGACGCTCTTTACCAGAACATCAACCTGATCGAGCAGGCCGATCCGCATTATGTGGCGATCTTCGGCGCGGATCACATCTACCGAATGAACATCCGCGAGATGCTCGAATACCACATGCACAAGCGCTCGCAGGCGACCATCGCCGCGATCCCGGTGCACAAGAACATGGCTGCGGAATTTGGCGTGATTGAAGCCGCGCCGGACGGGGCCGTTCTCGGTTTCCACGAAAAGCGCGCGGACGCTCCTACCATGCCGGACGACAACGAACGCGTGTATGCGTCCATGGGGAACTACATCTTTTCCACGAATCTGCTGCTGCGCGAGCTGTATGCGGACGCGGAGAACGAAAACAGCTCCCACGATTTCGGCCGCGACATCCTCCCTTCTCTAGTGGGACGGGCCCCGATGTACGCCTACGACTTTCAGACCAATCGTATACCGGGAGATCCAGCCAATCAGGAGCCATACTGGCGTGACGTGGGGACCATCGACGCGTTCTACGATGCCAGCATGGATCTGCGGGCGGTGAGCCCTGCGTTGAACCTCTACAATCGCCAGTGGCCGCTGCGGACCGCGACCTATGCGGATGCGCCCGCGAAATTCATTTTCGATGAGCAGGGGCGGCGCGGCCAGGCCATCGATTCGATCGTGGCAGGGGGTTCGATTCTTTCCGGTGGAATGCTGCGCGGCTCGGTGGTGGGACGCAACGTTCGAATCCACTCTGGAGCGGTGGTCGAAGATTCGGTTGTCTTTGACAATTGCGATATCGGGCGCCGGGCTCGGGTGCGGCGAGCCATCCTCGATAAGAACGTCCGGGTCCCGGAAGACGCGACCATAGGCTTCGATCGGGAGCGGGACAAGAGCCTGTATTACGTGACGGACAGCGGCATCGTGGTCGTGGAAGGCCACCGGTCGACCGTGGATGTGTCGACCATGCTGGTGTAAATCCGCTCTTAGCCCGGCGCGCTCATGTACCTTTGCCGGTCCGCCGTTCTACTTTGAAACCTTCTCTTTTGAAACCTTCTCTCCGTGGCCCGGTTCAGGCGATACGGAGTCCGTAAAAAATGCGTCGCCTTCGGATCGGCCTTTAATCACTACGTGAATGTCCTGGTCGTTGTCGAGCTTCAGCGTACCGGCCTGCAGCTGCGACGCGACCAACGCATTCCCCTTGTCGTCCAGCTTCAGGGTGAGACCTTCGTGCCCGTGATGAGCGCTGTCCGTGATCTTCACCGCAAACGTCGTTGCACCGGCTTTTGGCGCGCAGGATTTTGTAAGCGAGTCAACTGTCTTGGGACTATCCTTGGTTGCCGCATGGGTACGATAGCACTCCGCATCCATCAACTTTCCCGAGAATGTTTCGCCATAGCTCAATCCTGCCACGGCGCAGAGCCCGATTCCTAAACTCCATAATGTCTTCATAAGGACTTACTTCCTTTCAGCCGGCAGCCGGCCGCCCGGAAGAATGCAATCGCCCTTCCAAGACCGTTAACTCATTGGGAACACACAACCGGTGAGAAAGCCGGAAAAGCCAATGTTGCAGCTATTACAGCCTGTCCGCAAAAAACGGATCCGTGCTCGGCGGGGGAGTCGTGCGGAAATTGCCGGTGATCGAGTAAACTAAGCTGGATTCAGTTCCATGCCATTTTCTGTAGGCGACAAAGTTGGTCACTACGAAATCCTGTCCCTCCTCGGGGAGGGCGGGATGGGCGAGGTTTACCGCGCGCGGGACACCACGCTCCGGCGTGACGTAGCTCTCAAGGTCCTGCCTGCGGCGGTCCTGCGTGATCAAGAGCGCACGGCTCGCTTCCAGAGGGAAGCCGAAGTGCTCGCGTCGCTCGACCATCCCAACATCGGCCACATTCACGGAATCGTGGATTCGGAGGACTTGCGCGGGCTAGTCCTGGCGTTGATCGACGGACCGACCCTGGCGGATCGTATTCAAGTTGGTCCCCTGCCCCTGGACGAAGCCCTCGCGATCTCGAAGCAGATCATCGAAGCGCTGGAATATGCGCACGATCGCGGCGTGGTGCATCGCGATCTGAAGCCCGCCAATATCAAAATCACTCCCGACGGAGTCGTGAAGGTCCTGGACTTCGGCTTGGCGAAGGTGCTCGAAGATGAGCCCAAGTCATCCAGCTCACTGGCGAACTCGCCGACCCTGACGATGGGCCACACTCGTGCGGGCGTGATTCTGGGCACGGCCGCATACATGTCGCCTGAACAGGCCGTCGGCCGCACTGTCGACCGGCGCAGCGATATTTTCTCCTTCGGCGCGGTGCTGTATGAGATGCTCACGGGCCAGCATGCCTTCCCTGGATTAACTACGCCTGACGTGCTCGAGAACGTAGTAAAGAACGATCCGGATTGGTCGGCGCTGCCGGCGGCGACGCCCACGTATTTGCGCAAGCTGCTCGAACGGACACTGGTCAAGGATCGCAAGCACCGGCTGCAGGCGATCGGCGAGGCGCGGATCGCGCTGCAGCAGGCGCCGCCGGACGAACCCGTTACTCTCGCTCCTACGAGCACGAAGAAGTCCGGGATTCTGTGGCCCGCCATCGCTGCGGCGAGTCTCGCGGTCGCAATCGGAGTTCTGGCGTGGACCTACCTCCGGCCTGCGCCGATTCCCGAAGTGACGCGCTTCGAAATTCATCCACCTCCCGGAACCACGCTGCCCTTGGGGACTCCCGCCGTCTCCCCAGATGGACGCACGATCGCATTTGTCGCCGCCGACCAGCAAAAAACCAGCCGGATCTACGTCCGCCCACTCGATTCGGTCGAAGCGCGGGTATTGCCGGGTACCGAAGGCGCGACTCATCCGTTCTTCTCCCCTGATGGACGCTCGCTGGGATTCGTGGGAGCGGGCAACAAACTCGAACGGATCGACCTGGCTGGCGGCGCGCCGCGCGTGCTCGCCGACGTTACCGGTCCCTGGCACGGCTCGTGGGGCCGGAACGGAACGATCTTGTATTCGGCGGCCGGTACAAATCAGGTCTCGGCCAACGGAGGCCCCGTAACCCTGGCGCTTGAAGGTGTGGGCCACCCCTACTTTCTTCCGGATGGCAAACGATTTCTTGTCCGGAATTCCACGACTTCGAAAATCGAACTGGCCGCTCTAGGCTCGCAGGAGCGAAAACTGGTGCTGGAGGACACCGACTCAGCCGCGTTCATAGACTCCCAACCTGACGGCCTGACTTACATGTTCTACATGCGCGGCACGAACATTATGGCGCAACCCTTTGATGAAGCATCGGGCAAGCTGGTGGGCGAACCCACCGCGATCCTGGACGGCGTCGGGCGCGTCGCCAACCCCGCCGTTACGCCTACGTTAGGCGTCTCCCGTTCCGGCACCCTCGCGTTTCAGAGATCGGCCGGCAGGGGTGTGGGTCATCTGACCTGGTATGACCGGGCGGGAAAGGCGATCGATGAGCTCCCCTC
>JADMIO011113663.1_pt1 | contig 11585 bp, 12 predicted proteins | sample 8958161 | NCBI WGS metagenome assembly JADMIO01 (sample SAMN16585339, study PRJNA669376) | soil metagenome | isolation source: Crop rotation soil | place: USA: Cullars Rotation, Alabama | collected 2011
ACGCCAGTCTTCGGCGACGGCCGAGGTGATCCAGGAGTCGCCGGATACGACGATCTGCTTTTTTCCGCCGCTGCGCGCGATTTCGATTTGCGCGAGGAATCCGGCGGGGCCGGTATCATTGACGGCGCGAACCGATACTAGGTTTTCACCGGGCTGCAGGAGCGCGGTGATGTCCGTACGGGTAGCGGTCTTGAAGCCGCGGGCGCTGACGGCGAGTTTTTCGTTGATGAAAACGTCGGCGGTGTCATCGGCGGCAATGGCGAGCGTGGCTTTACTCGCTTTACCGTCGAGCTTGAACGTTTTGCGGAAGTAACGGACCTCGTCGTTGGTGGGATTTTGGGAATACCAAATCCATTCGGGGGTCTGGGCGGCGCAATGGAACGCGCCGATAAGCGCGGCGACGAAGGTGAGAATGCGGAAAGAGCAAATCCGGTTTGCGTTCATAAAAGTTTCGGCATCGAGCAGATTCGGTGAACCGCTTTACGATAGATTTCGCGTGCGGTGAAGCAAGGAGTTTCGGTGTTTGGTTTGGTTTCGTGGCTGCGTTCGTGAGAACGCAGCAAATTATTCGTAAAGTTTGCCGCACTCTCACGAGTGCAGCCACGTAGCCACGCTTGCGAGCCTGCTTGAGGTCGGTTAAGCATTCAGCGTGAATCGCGAGAGTTTTTCCGATGCGGTGCTAGTGGTGCTGGGCCATGGCTCGACCTTGAACGCCGAGTCGGGCGCGCCAGTGTTTCAGCACGCGGCGGAATTGCGGCGGCGCAATCTGTTCGCGGCGGTGCGGGAGGCGTTTTGGAAGCAGGAGCCGCAGGTGAAAGCGGTGCTGGCGGAGGCGCGCGCGCCGCGGGTGTTCATTGTGCCGCTGTTCATCAGTGAAGGGTATTTCAGCACCGAGGTCATTCCACGTGAGTTGGGTTTTCCTCCCGACTTTAGACTTAAGACTCAAGACTCAAGGCTGTTTTTATGCAAGCCGGTGGGGACGCATGAGCGCATGACAGAGGTGTTGCTCGACCGGGCGCGGGAGGTGGTGGAAAAATTTCCGTTTCCGCGGGCGCCGAAGGTGAAGGATATCACGTTGTTCATCGCGGGGCACGGTACGGAGCGAAACGAGAATTCGCGCAAGGCGATTGAGCGACAGGTGGAGTTGATTCGCGGGAAAGATGTTTACGCGGCGGTGCATGCGGTTTTCATGGATGAAGAGCCGCGGATTCCGGCTTATCAAGAGTTGGCGCAGACCAAGAATGTTATCGTGGTGCCGTTTTTTATCAGTGATGGGATGCATACGCAGGAGGATATTCCGGTGCTCCTCGGCGAGGCGAAACCAGTGGTGGAAAAGCGCCTTCAAGCCGGCCAGCCGACTTGGCGCAATCCTACAGAGAAAAACGGGCGGCTGGTTTGGTATGCGCCCAGTGTGGGAACAGATCCGCTGGTGGCAGAGGTGATTTTGGAGCGCGTACGCGAAGCGGCGAAAGAATGAACCTTTCAGGCGTTCGGTTGACTGAATAAATTAGGGCTTTGAGCTGTCAGGTTTATGGAATGCGGAGCATTTTGGCTTTTATTTCGTTCCAACAAAGTGTGTTAACCAATCAACCAAGGGAAATATATGAAGAAATTCGTCATGTTCGTGGTGGTTTGCGGTCTCGCGATACAGCTGCGGGCGGAGCCGGAATTGAAGGGCTCGCCAGCAGAACTAGCGGTTTACTTAAACGGGGTGGCTAAATCAGTGTTGCTGAGCGGGGAATCGGAACTAAAGTTGCCTGCGGACCGCGCGCTGATTTCATTGAAGGTCGTAACGGAGAACAAATTGTTGCAGGAAGCGTCCAAAGCCAATCAGGAGAGCCGGGCGAAAATCCTGCGGGTGCTGGTTGAGCGCGGAGTGCCAGCGGACCGCGTGCAGCCTTCGAAGTTCTCCTCTACGCCGAAATACGGGATGTTCGGTGAGAAAGCGAAGAGTTATCGCGTTGAGAACGTGGTCAAGATCACGGCGCAGGACGAGAAGGAGTTTCAGGCTGTGGCCAATCTCGTGGACAGCATGCCGGAAGTCCGTTACGACAGCATCGAGTTTGAGCATTCGGACAAGGAAGGTTTAAAGACGAAGACGTTGGCGCAGGCGCTGGATAAGGCTGCGGAAAAGAAAAAGCTGTTTGAGGAGAAATTGGGAGTGAAGTTGACGCCAAAAAGTTTTGGCGAAGGCAGTGTGACGTCGGGAGTGGAGCTCAATCAGCGGGAATATAACAAAATCCAGACTTCTGGTTTGCGAGCGCAGTCCTATACTGGTTCGCCAGCGGCTGGTGCTGTGGAGGAGAATTTGCCCACGGCGTTTGGGGAGCTGGTTTTCAAGGCCAATGTAGCGGTCGAATACTCGGTGGGGAGTAAATAGCGCGTTTATCGCGTTGGAGTTGACTTGGTTATCGCGCGAAGCGTCTTGGAGTGCGCCAGTCTTCTGGCGCTTTTCGTTCTGTAAGTTACGGCGTTCGATTGCTTCTTAGTGATCGGGTGTTTACTCGCATCCGAAAGCGGCAGTGGGCTGCCGCAGTCCAAGACGCTCCGCGTTCTCCGATGCGGGTATAAAACAATCTTCCATCCGCCATCCTCCATCCTCTATCTTGGAGGGGCATGCGCTGGAAGAAAATAGCCATCATCGGTGTCGGCTTGCTCGGCGGTTCGCTGGGCCTGGCTGTGAAGCGCCGTCGCTTGGCGGGTCAGGTGGCGGGTTATGTGCGCCGTCCGGCAAGCCTGAAAGATTGTGAACGCGCCGGCGCGGTTGATTTTGCCACCACGGATTTGTTGGCCACGGTTTGGGACGCGGATTTGGTGATTCTCTGCACGCCGCTCGCCCAAATGCGCGGACTTGTGAAGCAAATGCTGCCGGCGCTCAAGCGCGGCGCCATCGTCACGGACGTCGGCAGCGTCAAAGGTACAGTGGTCAAGGAACTGGAATCCCTCGTGTCCAAGGTGGGCGCACATTTTGTCGGCAGTCATCCCATGGCGGGGGCGGAAAAGACGGGCGTGTTGGCATCGCGAGTGGATTTGTATGAATGCGCGTTGTGCGTGGTCACGCCCACGCGACGGACGAGTAAATCCGCGTTGAAAAAAGTGGAACAATTTTGGAAAGGCGTTGGCGGTCGGGTGCTTCGTTTGACGCCGGAAGCGCATGACTTGCTGGTGAGCCGGTCGAGCCATTTGCCGCATGTGGTGGCAGCGATGCTGGCTTATCGCGTGCTCGATCCTTCCAAGCCACCGCAACAAGCCGCGCTTTGTGCAAATGGATTTCGCGATACCACGCGGATCGCTTCGGGGTCTCCGGAAATGTGGCGGGACATTGTCATGGCCAATCGGCGGAATATCGCGCGGGAACTGGATGGGATGGTGGCCGATTTGCTAAAATTTAAACATGCTTTGGGCAAGTCCGATACCAAAGCGGTGACAAAATTCTTTGAAACGGCCAAGGCCCGGCGCGATGTCTGGCGCGCGGGCTGTGTTTCGCCCTCGCCAGAGTAAGTCAACCTCAAGCGAACCAAACCATGAATCCTCCAGAAGAATTCAGCGAAAGCGGCAATCCGATTTTGCGCCATGGCCAGCCCAAGGATTTTGAGATGGCGATGGGAAACGAGCAGAATATTGCGGCCATCGAAGCGCACATTGAGAAGCATCTGGGGCCTTCGCCCACGGTCTTTCATGAGCTTATTTCGGACAAGGTGCACATTGACCTGCACGTGGTGCCGCCGACGGAGGCGCGGCCGTTTTATTCGGTGGTGACGTCGGGGATGAGCGACAAGCCCATGAACGTGCCGGAAGGGTGCGAGGAGTTGCGTTATGCGGAGTTGATGATTTGCCTGCCGCCGGACTGGCCGATGGAGGACAAGGATTGGAAGGATGAAAATAATTACTGGCCGATCCGGTTGTTGAAATTTCTCGCCCGGATGCCGCACGAATACGATACGTTTCTCAGCCTGTGGCACACCGTGCCCAATGGCGATCCGCCGGAAAAGTTGGGCGACACCGATTTCCTCTGCGCCTACATCGGGGGGGCGGAGACCACGCCTGAGGATTTTTGGCAACTTAAGATTGACGAGCAGAAGACGATTATTTTTCTCGGAGTCTATCCGCTGTACAAGGAAGAGATGGACTTGAAGATGAAGAAGGGCGCCGAGGCGTTGGAGGAGCTTTTTGAGAAGAACAAAATCACGGAGCTGCTGGATGTGAAGCGCAAAAACGTGGCGAAAAAGCGTTTCGGCATTTTCTGAAAGAGTCGCGATGCCGTTGCCTGAACTCATCGAAATCATTCCGCTCACCCAACCGGTGCGCGCGGAAATCACTGTGCCCGGGTCGAAGAGTATTACCAATCGGGCACTGATTCTCGCGGCGTTGGCGGATGGCGAAGTGACGCTGGAAGGCGCCTTGTGGAGTGAAGACACGCAGGTGATGACGGAGGCGCTCAAAGTCTTGGGATTTGAAATCAAGGTGGAGAACGATCCGGAAGAGTTTTGCAACCGGCGCATCACGGTGAAAGGACTGGGCGGGAAAATTCCAAAGGCGGGGACGGCGGAAAAGCCGTTGGAGCTTTTCGTGGGGAATGCGGGGACGGCGGCGCGGTTTTTGGCGGCGCTGGTTAGTTTGGGGTCAGGTGTGTATCGATTGTCGGGTGTGTCGCGGATGCATGATCGGCCGCAGGCAGCGTTGTTCAAGGCGTTACGGGAGTTGGGGTATCGCGTGGAGTCACAAAATGGAAACGACAAATTACCGGCAAGGATTTTTGGGCTCGGCCTTTTGCCCAACCGCGCGGTGCAACCCTTGATCCCGAAATATCAAGAATCATTAACGGTGCCAGCCAGTAGTACAGGGCTGCGCTCATGCACGATTGATGTTGGTGAGAGTTCACAATTCGCTTCTGCTTTATTGTTGTGTGCAAAGAAGGCTGGGTGGTGGGTGAAAATCGTAGGTGAGAGCGCTGAGGAGTCTCCCTACGTCGTCATGACGTTGAAGTTGATTCAAGTTTTTCCAAAGGGAAGTGGAAAATTTAGCATTGAACCCGACGCATCCAGCGGAAGTTATTTCCTTGCGACGCCTCAATTGATTCCGGAGGCAGAAAATCTGGAATACTCGCCAATGCTTCAAACAAAAGTGCCGACGAAGCATTTTAGCAATGTTAAAATAGCGGGTTGGCCCGATTCGGGGTGGCAGGTCGACGAGAAATTTAGCGATTTTTTGCTCTTTGGCGAACTGGGCATTTCAGGGCACGCAGAAAAAGAAATAAAAATCCTGGAGTTGGAAATGGTAAGTGGTGGAGAACTCGCGAATTACCTAAAAAAAATTCGCGAGCAAAACGGGATATCTCGCAAGGATGATCTTGGTGATAGCATAATGACAGCTATCGTGCTAATTGCTGCCGCTGGACAGACAGTTGTCAAATTCCTTGATTTAGGCCGTTTGCGCGTTCAGGAATGCGAGCGCGTTATTGCGCTTCGCACCGAATTAACCAAGTGCGGTGCGAAGGTGATTGAGGAGGGCGATACGCTGACGGTTTATCCTTCCAAGCTGCACGGGGCGGAAATCGAGACCTATGATGACCATCGCATGGCGATGTGTTTTGCGATTCTAGGATTGAAAGTGCCGGGGATAAAACTCAAGAATCCCGCGTGCGTGAAAAAAACGTTCCCCAATTTTTTCCAGAAACTGGCGGCGGCGCCGCCGAAAGGGTTGGGGGTGGAAATCCGCGATGGGGCGGGGCGGAAGTTGGGGACGGATGAGCTTTTTGCAGAGTAGAGAAGTTAAATAAGTTAAATGGTTAAATGAGTGATTCGGTCTTTTGACTCATTTAACTTATTTAACCAATCACCGGTTACTCATTTGAAACATCCTATTGTCATTGCAATTGACGGCACGAGTGCCAGCGGCAAGAGCACCAATTCGAAGCTCGTCGCCGCGGCGTTGGGCTTTGTTTATGTGGACACGGGCGCGATGTATCGTACGCTGGCGTGGTATTGCCTGAAGAACCGCATTGATTTTCACGACGCCAAGGCGGTCGCGGCAGCGTGCCGGAAGTGGAAGACGAAGCTCGAATGCGTGGATAACAAGGTGCGCCTGAGCGTGGACGGCTATTTCCCGGAAAAGGAAATCCGCACGGCGGAGGTGAGTGTGGCGGTTTCAATGATTGCCACGATATCGAAGGTGCGCGAGTGGATGAAGAAGGTGCAGCGGGAGTGCATCCAGTTCGGGAATCTGGTCATGGAGGGCCGTGATATCGGCACGAATGTTTTTCCGGAGACGGATTACAAATATTACCTGGATGCGCATCTGGAGGAGCGCACGAAGCGGCGCGAGGCTGAAGGCGTGCAGGAAAATCTGGCGGCGCGCGACGAGCGCGATAGTCAGCGCGCTTCGGCGCCGCTGATGATCGCCTTGGGGGCGCGGATCATCAATAACTCCAACATGACCTCGGAGGAGACAAGCGGGTTGATGATTGCGGATATTCGGAAGCGGTTGGTGGAGGATGGGAGATGAAAGACTGATGATAACCTCCGGTTGGTCCCTCACCCCGTCCCTCTCCCCATCCGATGGGGAGAGGGTGGCCAAAAGCCGGGTAAGGGGTAATGCGTTTTCGTCATGAATCCTTCCTATTTCATCGGCTGGAATTTTTTTCGGACGCTGTATCGGACTTATTTTCGTTGGCGGGTTTATCATCCGGAACGCGTGCCGTTGACGGGGTCGGTCATTCTGGCGTCGAATCACGCGAGCTTCATCGATCCGCCGCTGGTGGGGGCCGGATTGCGAAGAGATATCAATTATCTGGCGCGGGAGAGTTTATTTCGCTTTCCAGTCGTGGGTTGGGTGCTGCGGTCATGGAATTCCGTGCCGGTGGATCGCGATGGTGGTGGTGCGGCCGGATTAAAGGCAATTCTCGACCGCTTGCTGGCGGGTGGCGCAATCATTTTGTTTCCGGAGGGGACGCGGACTCGGGATGGGAAGTTGCAGCCGGCGCGTTCGGGCATCGGGTTGACCGTGATCAAATCGGATGCGGTGGTGGTGCCGGTGCGGGTGTTTGGAACTTACGAAGCGTACGGGCGACACATGAAAATTCCGCGTCCGCATCGCATCGCGGTGAAGTATGGGCAACCGATGTGGTTTAAGGAATTGCGGGCCGAGGCGAAGACGTGTTCGAAGCCGCGGTTGAAGGAGATTTATCAAGAGATCGCGGATGAAATCATGGCGGCGATTGCGAAGTTGGAACCGTGCGAGGACAAGGCGAAATTTCCTTAATTTGAATTTGGAAATCAGGAACTCATGAAAAATTCAATTTCTCTTCCTGCTTTCCTGCTTTCCAAATTTTGATTTGGGTTAAATTCCCAGATTCGAAAGCGTGTGGCTGATGGAGTTGACGATTTGCACCAACTTCGGGTGCGATTTTTCGAAACCTTCCACCGAACTGCTCAGGCTATCGGTCGCTGATTGAAGCTCATCCGAATTTTGTTCGGGCCGGGTGGCTTCGATCATGGTGGTGTCGGTGAGGTCCACGATGCGCGCCGCCTCTTCGCCGTGCGTTTTGGAGAGCTTGGAGATTTCCGCCTTCAGTGTGCCGAGCAGTTGCAACAGTTCTTGCTTCCGCTCAGGGCTGATGGCTTCGGCGGCGTTGAGCCGCGCTTCGATTTTGCTGACGGTTTCGTCAATCATAGGCGCAGTGCAAGATTTGTTGCCGCAAACATAAATCGCGTTTTGGTTTTCGCCAAGCGGAAGGTGATGGCGAGAATTAACGCTGCCACGCCACCAGCGGGGCGATGATGCGCCAGATGGCGGATTGGATTTGGTCGACTTTACCGGTGGCGTCGATGGTGTGGACGCGCTTGGGGTTGGCGGCGGCGATGGCTTTATAGCCTTCGGCAACGCGTTCGAAGAAAGCGCGGTCGGCTTCCTCAATGCGGTCGCGCACGAAGGGCATCGTGGCTTGACGGGAACGGAGGCGTTCTTCGCTGACTTCCGGCGGGACGGTGAGGAACAGCGTGACGTTGGGTTTGGTGACGCCGACGGCGATGTCGATGATGTGTTGCACGGCGGTCAAATCCAGTTGCCGACCATAGCCTTGATAGGCGGTGGTGGAATCGTAAAAACGGTCACTGACGACGATTTCGCCTTTGTCGAGCGCGGGGCGGATGACTTCGCGCACGAGCTGGGCGCGGCTGGCGTTCATGAGGAGCAACTCGGCCTCGGCGGTCATGGCGGCATTGTCGTGGCTGTGCTTGAGGGTGTGGCGGATTTCCTCGCCGATGGGTGTGCCGCCGGGCTCCCGAATGAGGCGGACGGTGTGACCCCATTCCTGGAGTTGCTGGACCAGTAGTTTGACTTGCGTGGTCTTGCCGCTGCCTTCCGTGCCCTCGAATGTGATGAAAAGTCCCTTCATTGCGGAAAAACAAACATCGAACATCGAACATCGAACACTGAACATCGAACTTTTGATCCGTTCGATGTTCGATGTTCAGTGTTCGATGTTCGATGTTCTTTCATGTCTTGTTCTTAAATCTTTTTTAACTTTGGTCCTTTTGGGGTGTCTTCGATGACCCAGCCTTTGGCTTTTAGTTCGTCGCGGATGGCGTCGCTGCGTTTAAAGTCTTTGGCCTTGCGTGCGGCTTGGCGTTCTTCCAGCAGAGCGACGATTTCCGCTGGGGCTTCAGCTTCGGCGGCGGCGCCGATGCCGAGAACGGAATTCGTTTTTTCCCATGCGCCCAACGCGGACGCAGCTTCGGCGGGCGTCAAAGTTTTTTCGGCGATGCGCTTGTTGGTTTCGCGCACCCAGTCAAATACTGCGCCCCAAGTGGCGGAGATGTTCAAGTCGTCGTCGAGGGCCTCAGTGATTTGGGTAGTCAGGGGTGAGGTCACGGAACCGGCCGAAGGCGGAACTCCGAACTCCTTGAGCTTCGCAACACATTCATCGATGCGCGCGAGGGCGGTGCGGGCGCCTTGGAGACCGTCCAGGGTAAAGTTGAAGGTCTCGCGATAGTGCGAGCTGATGAGGAGATAGCGGATTTCCCGGCCCGTGTAGCCTTTCCCCAACAAATCGCGTAGCGTGAAAAAATTGCCGAGCGATTTGCTCATTTTTTTGCCTTCGACGAGCAGGTGCGCGCCATGCAGCCAGTATTTCACGAAACGTTGGCCCTCGGCTTGGATGCCCGCGCCTTCGCTTTGGGCGATTTCATCTTCGTGATGCGGGAAGGCGAGGTCTTCGCCGCCGAGATGCAGGTCGAAGCTGCCGCCCAAAATTTTCCAACTCATGGCGGAACATTCGATATGCCAGCCGGGGCGGCCTTCACCCCACGGGCTGGGCCAGAAAACGTCGCCGTCCTCGGGTACGCGAGCTTTCCAGAGCGCGAAGTCGGCGAGGGATTCCTTTTCGTATTCGTCGCTGCTGACGCGTTCGCCGGCGCGCATCTCGTCGAAATTCAATTTCACCAACTGACCGTAGGTGCAGCCGCAACCGCGATATTTTTCGATGCTGAAATAGACCGAACCGTCCGGCGCGCGATAGGCGATGCCGCGGGCGATGAGTTTTTCAATCAACTCAATCATCGCGGGGATGTAATCCGTGGCGCGCGGCTGGTCGTGGGGCAGGTGGCAGTTCAGCGTTTTGAGGTCATCGAGGAACGCGGCGGTGAATTTGCCGGTGAATTCGCGAAGAGACGTGTTCGAGGCGCGAACGCCTTTGATGATCTTGTCCTCCACGTCGGTGATATTCATGACGTGGCGGACGTTATAGCCCCTGAATTCGAGATAGCGGCGGACGAGGTCGCCGAAGACGAACGTGCGCCAGTTGCCGATGTGGGCGAAGTCGTAAACGGTCGGGCCGCAGCAATACATGCCGACCTTTTTGCCAGCGGGGTCAAGCGGCGTGAACTCCTGAACGGAGCGCGACAATGTGTTGAAGAATTTCAAAGCCATTCTGAACGCGGCGAAGATTAAGGCGGGGTGGGCGAAAAGAAAGCCGGAAATCGTTCGCTGAAAGTGAGCCTCCTTGATAACCTGATGCTGGAATTATGAATTATCCGATTCCAAAATTGCGCACGCTGCTTTGGCGGGGGTGGTGTAAGAAATGCCCGCAGTGTGGGCAGGGACAGCTGTATAAGCGCTGGCTGAACGTGAATGAGCGGTGTGCGGTTTGTAACCTGCAGTTTCTGCCGGACCAGGGGGATTTGTGGGGGCCGCTGATTTTTCTGGATCGGTTGATTTTTATCATCCCGGTAATTGTGTTGTTCTTTTTCAATCTGTGGCATCCGGGGCCGGTCTTGTTGATCGTGTTTGGCGTGCTGATGGTATTCACGCTGGTTTTCACGATGCCCAATCGCAATGGGGTGAGTCTGGCGGTGGACTATTTGATCCGGCGCAAGAGCGGGGATTTGGTGGAGCCGGAAGCGGGCGAACAAAAGGAGAAATGATTGGGCTCGCGAGGACGACTCGCCCTCCCGTAGAGAGTTTATTTCAGGACTGCAGTGCGTTCTTCGCGGGTGAGTTCTTTCCATTTTCCGGGGGGTAAATCGTCTAAACGAAAGTCGCCGATGCGGACGCGCAATAAGCGCAAGGTGGGATGGCCGATGGCGGCGGTCATGCGGCGGACCTGGCGGTTTTTACCTTCGACGAGTTCGAGGCCGATCCAGCAGTCGGGAACAGTTTTGCGGAAACGGATGGATGGGATGCGTGGTGCAACCTCTGGTTGTGGTTCGAGCAGCCACGCGCGGCACGGCAAAGTTTTGTGGCCTTGGATGACGAGGCCTTGGCTTAGCTTTTCCAAACTTTCCGGAATGGGGATACGTTCAACTTGGGCCCAATATTCGCGCTCGTGAGCGTGGCGGGGATGGAGGAGGCGTTCGTTCAACTCGGGTTCATCACTCAAGAGGAGCAAGCCTTCGGAGTCGGCGTCGAGGCGGCCGATGGGGTAAACGTTTTTTGGAAAACCGAATTCCGCGAGGGGGCGATTGGGCGAACCATCGGGCGTGAATTGTGAGAGCACGCCGTAGGGTTTGTGGAAGGCGATGAGCACTTTGAGTTAAATGAGTTAAATAAGTAACCGCACCGGTTCGCTTCCGCGACTTATTTAACTCATTTAACTAATCACCCATTTAACTTTTCAGTTAAGGCTTCACTTCCACTCGGAACATCCGCGGGGCGTTGTTCGTGGGCGTGGGGAGCGTGAACTGACTGGAGTTGGCGGTGGCTTGGAGCCAGCCGGTGTAGGCTGACCAATTCGTGCCGTTGATGCTGCCGTGGATGCGATAACCGCGGCCGATGGTGGAAGGCCACGTCAGGCGTACGGTGCTATTCCCCAGTAATGAAGCGTTCACGCGCAGGGTTGGAGCGGGCGCCAAAGGCGATGAACTGCCGAGCCATTCCACGCGGAACATACGTTGCGTGCCGTTGGTGTTGGCGGCGAAGCTGTAAGTGGTCAAAACGCTGATGGCTTGAATCGGTGCGCCGAAAGCGGTCCACGCGCCCTTGTTGGTGCGCGAGGAAATCGCGTAGGTTTGATTGGAAACGGTAGACCATTCCAAACGCACGAGGTTGTTGGTCAGGCGGGCCATTAATTTGAAGGACGCCGGCGGGTT
>JADMIO010820091.1_pt1 | contig 11584 bp, 10 predicted proteins | sample 8958161 | NCBI WGS metagenome assembly JADMIO01 (sample SAMN16585339, study PRJNA669376) | soil metagenome | isolation source: Crop rotation soil | place: USA: Cullars Rotation, Alabama | collected 2011
CCCTTCGCTCGGCATGCCGCATCTCTTCTATCAGTTGCGCGGCCCCGAAGAACCTCCAGCCCTGATCGCGCCGGAGCCTTATGTTGAACAGGCTTTCGAACTCCCGCCTTGGCTGTAAAACGGATTTTTCAGGAGATGATAGAGTAACGTCTGAACAAGGAGGCCGTCCATGATCACGGAATTCACGCCTTGGTCGGCATTGATCGGCGGCGCGCTGATCGGGTTCTCCGCTGCCGCGATGATGATGCTGACCGGGCGCATCGCAGGGATTAGTGGGATAGTATCGCGGCTGCTGCCGCCTGCCGTCCGCGAAGGTTACGCCGACCGGCTGTCGTTCATTATTGGATTGATCGCCGCACCTTTGGTCTGGCTGGCAATTGATGGGGCACCCGCGGTGCAGTCAGTGTCGCGCAACTTGCCGCTGATGGTTGTCGCTGGCCTCTTCGTTGGTTTCGGTTCCGTTTATGGCAATGGTTGCACCAGCGGTCATGGCGTGTGCGGTCTCGCAAGATTGTCGCCTCGCTCATTCGTCGCAGTGCTCGTCTTCATGGGGACGGCCGCCATGACGGTGTTCATCGCGCGTCACGTAATTGGAGGCTGAGGTCCATGCGCATCGCTCTTCACCTCGCGCTTGGCTTGATTTTCGGCTTAGGCCTCGTGATTTCGGGCATGGTCAATCCGGCCAAAGTCCAAAACTTCCTCGATATTTTCGGCACATGGGATCCGAGTTTGGCGATCGTCATGGGTGGCGCGGTCGTGGTCGCCTTTATTGGCTATCGCCTCGCTTGGCGTCGGCCGAAACCGGTACTCGACGACGGTTTCCATCTTCCGCCGTCCGCCTCGCTCGATCGCCGCCTTGTGTTGGGCGCAGCAGTTTTCGGCGTCGGCTGGGGCTTAGGAGGGTATTGCCCAGGTCCGGCTGTGACTGCGTTCTCCTTTCTTGAACGCGGGACTATCGTTTTTCTTGCCGCCATGCTTGTCGGGATGTCAGTGGCGCGCCGGTTGCCAACTCCCAACAAACAAAGCGCAAAAGTACTTCCGTCACGGTAGAGTCACGCTCGGGAATTTACTTCTCAAGGTTTGATCGCACCCATGCCGGTTGGGAGGCCGCCGATGGATGACAAGATCATTGTGACGAATGGCGCCGCACTCAAGGAAAAATATAGCGCCGGCGGAGCCGCCGAAATCAAGAAAGCTGTTACAGCGCTGATTGATGCTGACGCGAAACGGGCGATAAAAACACGGCTCGTCTACCTTGATAATGCCGCGACGATGAAGGCTTTCAAGGGCAAAGCGGTCACCGTTCCCAGCGATCCCAAACAGAATAAAGAAGCGATCGACGCTATCTTCAAGTCCGCCGATCCGGAATACTTGATGATCCTTGGGGCGCCGGATGTCGTGCCGCACCAGGATCTCAAGAATTCGGCGTTCAAGCCGGGTGGTGATGAGGATGAGAGCGCTTATGGCGATCTGCCTTACGCGTGCGATGCACCTTATTCCCGCGACATTGCCACCTTCAAAGGACCGACGCGCGTCGTCGGGCGCCTGCCGGATCTGACCGGCGCGACCGAGCCTTCTCACCTGATCAAGCTCTTGGGCACTGCCACGAAGTATGAATCGAATGGCGTGGCTGATTATGCGGCCTATTTCGGCCTTTCTGCGGACGCGTGGCGAAACTCCACTGAGCATAGCCTCTTTGACATTTTCGGCAATTCGACCGAACTGACAGTATCGCCGCCGAGCAAGCACAATCTCCCGCCCAAACGCCTTGCCCCGAAGGCCCACTTCATCAACTGCCATGGCGGTCACGTCGATCCAAAATTCTACGGCCAAAAGGGCAATTCTTATCCTCTCTCGCTCACCAGCGATGCCATCAAAGGCAAGATAAGTCCCGGCACGGTTGCCGCGGTCGAATGCTGCTTTGGAGCAGAACTCTATGATTCGGTGACACTGGAGCTGCCCTTGCCGATCTCGCAGCACTATCTGCTTCAGGGCGCTTACGGCTACTTTGGCAGCACGACGATTGCCTATGGGCCTCCGACCGGAAACGGTGTCGCTGATATCATCGCCAAGGAATTTCTGCTCGCCATTCTCGATGGCGCGTCGCTCGGTCGTGCAGCGCTGATTGCGCGGCAGAAATACATAGCCCAGGCAGGTGAACTCGATCCGATCGATCTGAAGACGATCGGCCAGTTCAACCTTCTCGGCGATCCTTCCATTCATCCCGTAAAAAGCGCGAGCGCGACGAATATTCCGAAGGGTGTTGCCGCCGTAGAGGCCGTGCGAATTGAGCGACAGGGAAGGCGCGCCAAATTGCGTGCGCAGGGCGAAATGCTGCGCGAAACCAAGCCGACCGCATCGCAAGAACTGAAAGAGTTCAAGAAAACCCCGACAGTCAAGAAGGCACTGGCCAACATTGCCAAGGAAGCGGGCATGAAGGCTGCCGATTTCGCGGCCTTCAAGGTGAAAGTGCCGAAGTCGCCGCTCGCAAAGGGCAGCAAATCGGCGCCCGTAGCATCGCGCTATTATGTTGCGGTATACCAGCAAACGCCCAAAGCAGCCGGTTCGGGACCGCCCGTCAACATGGCCGCGGTGGCGAAAGAGGTCGACGGACGGATTGTCGGATATCGAATTTATGAGGGCAAAGGGTGGGCGGCGCTAACGACCGACCGAAGAAGGTCGAGAACATGACCGGCCTCGTGGTCCGGGCATCCTATGCCGCCGGCAGCAAGAGCGAGCAGCAGGCATTGTGGCTCGAATCCAAAGCGGGCCGTTACCTTCTGCGGCGCAAGGAGGGCCCTGCTTTCGGCGATAAGTCGATCGAGAAGTATGTCGGCAAGCAGGTTTCCTGCGACGGATTCCTGGTCGGTAACACGCTTCTCGCAGAGAAAATCGAGATACTTCTATCGTGAACACACTCGGCCGCGAGGCCGGTGAGCATAGAAGAGGGAGGTCGACATGGCATCCTCGGCAAGGCCGAAGAAATCCCGGAAAGCGGCGAAGAAATCCAAGAAGTCGGCGAAATCGGCGAGCAAGGCGGCTGCTCCTCCGCCTGTCGGGCCGGTCACGCTCGAGGAAGCCAAAGCGCTGGCACGGGCAAAGGAGCCGCAGCTTGCGGTCAAAGCGGTACGCAAGGATCTAGCGCCGCCGACCTCGCCCAAGAACGTGGGTGAAGAACGCAAGATTCTCAAAAAGAAAACAAAGGACGAGCTTGATCGCCGGATCAAGGAATACAAGGCGACCATGTCGATCATGAAGAAGCGCGGGGCGCGCCGGCCGAAGGGTGCTGCTGCGCCTGAGGAAGGTGAACCGGCCGCCAAGGCGGCAGGCTTTGCGCCCTTGCAGGTCTTTGCCGAGGGCGATTCCTGGTTCGATTATCCGGTGCCGTTGTTTGGTGGCGGCATTATTCCCCGCCTTGAGACCAGGCTGGGCGTGCCCATCCTCAATCTTGCGAAGGCGGGCGATGAGGTCCGCTACATGCTCGGCGTCGATGAGCGCAAGAAGCTGACCAAGCAGTTGAAGCAGGGGTGTCCCGCGGGAGGTCCCTGGGACGCGTTGCTGTTTTCCGGCGGCGGTAACGACATTGTCGACAATCCCATGGCCCTGTGGGTCAAGGAATGGAACGCTGCCGTGCCGGCGGTGCAGCACCTGAATTCGGCGCGCTTCAATACCGCCCTCGATCTGGTGAAGGCCGGCTACGAGGACCTGATCGCGCTGCGCAATAAACACAGCCCCAATACGTTGCTATTATTCCATGGCTACGATTTCGCGATTCCGGATGGCCGCGGCGTCTGCTTCCTCGGCCCCTGGCTCAAGCCCACCTTCGATCTGATGAACTTTCCGCCCGGAGCGCCACGCCAAGAGGTCGTCAACGAGATGTTGAGGCGCTTCGCCACGCTGCTGACGGGGCTTCATTCCGAGCCGAACAAGATCATTTTCTTGAATACTCAGGGGACTTTGGTGCAGCAGCCATCCTCGTGGGACAATGAACTGCATCCCTCGAAGGCTGGCTTCAACAAGTTTGCCGATCTCTTTCGCGACAAACTGAAACAGCTGTTTCCGGGTCGCGTCACCTGACCGCCACAAAAAACCGCGCCATCTGCATGGTGCATTGGCGCGGCCTGGCTTGGCGGGGTCCTTGCGGCCCCGCATTCGTTATTCTGCGCCCGCTATGGTTAGCAAACTGCAAACGGGCGCAATATTCGTTCAATCTTTGATGAAAAGGTCGGCGTGTTCGGCCGGAGCCGACCTTAGATACTGCGGCGGCGGCTTGATCATGGCGCCGAGTTCGGCTGCCGCGTGCCACGGCCAGCGCGCGTCGTAGAGAATGCCCCGGGCAAGCGCCACCATATCTGCCTCGCCCTTGCTCACAATCTCCTCCGCCTGCCTTGGTTCGGTGATCAGGCCGACGGCGATCGTCTTGATACCCGCCTTCTCCTTGATCTCCTTGGAGAACGGCACCTGGTAATGCGGGCCCATCTTGATCTGCTGCTTGATCGTCAGTCCGCCGCTGGAGACGTGGATGGCCGCCGCTCCGTGCTTCTTGAGCTCTTTTGAGTATTCGATGCTCTCCTCAAGCGTCCACCCCCCTTCCGCCCAATCCTGGGCCGAGAGGCGAACCCACACAGGGCGCCCGTTTGGATATGCCTCCCTGACGGCATCGAAGATCTCGAGTGGAAATCGCATGCGATTTTCGAGGCTTCCGCCATAGGCATCCGTCCGCTGATTGGCGTGCGGCGACAGGAACTGATGCAGCAGATAGCCATGCGCCGAATGAATCTCGATCCCATCGAGACCCAGCTGCGCCGAACGCTTCGCCGCGGAAATGAAAGCATCGCGGACGCGCTTCATGCCGGCCTTGTCGAGGGCAACCGGCGGATTGTCGGTGGGATGAAACCCGAGCGCCGAGGCCGAGACAGTCTGCCAGCCATTCGTGGCGTCGGGGGCGATCTGCTTGCCGCCCTTCCAGGGAAGGTCAGTCGAAGCCTTCCGTCCGGCATGGGCCAGTTGGATGGCGACCGGCATTGACGAATACCGCCTGATACCCTCTAGCACGCGGGCCAGCGCTTTCTCCGTGCGATCGGAATAGAGCCCCATATCCGCATAGGAAATGCGCCCCTCCGGCTCGACTCCCGTCGCCTCGATGATGAGAAGGCCGGCACCCGACAGCGCCAGATGGCCGAGATGGATCATATGCCAGTCGGTGGCCGCGCCATCCTCCGATGAATACTGGCACATCGGCGCGATGATCACCCGATTGTCGAGTTTGAGCGGGCCGAGCGAAACCGGCTCGAAAAGCTTAGCTGTCATGGGAGGGTGCCTTGAGAAGGAAAAAGTGAGGGTTGCCGCCCACAACATAGGCAGGAAGTCCCGTAAATCGCATGCATTTCAATGGGGGTGGCAATGCGCGCGTGTCAGGGCTCGCGCACTATTCGGCGGCCTGAAGCTTTGCAACCTTTTCGCGCAATTCGTCTTCGCGCCGTTTCTTGGCGACCGCCGCCTCTCCGCCCGACGTTTCGTGGAACATGGCGAGCGTCTCGAGTTCGTCCGGCGCCGGCGGCGTGATTGCAATGTCCGTATAGGTGGCGCTGTTCGGGTCGCGCTCGACCCGGCGCAATATTTTGTAGGCGCCCCAGATCATCGACCCGTACTGGCCAAGCTTGGAGGCGATCTCCCAAGCATATTTGGGGTAGAACACCAGGGCACTCTCGACCGACATACCGTGCCTTCGGTCGCGGCGATACTTGAGCCGGAACAGACCGCCCTCCAGGGGATGCAGGTGCTCGATCCGGTACATGAGATAGAACCACAGCATCAATCGCATCTTGGCGCGCGGCCGGCCCTTGGGGAGCGCCGCGGCGCGGCGGATGACCGTCTCCATGTGCTCGGGCGAGTAATAGGAATGCCAGGCCTCGCGATAGGCGGCCTCCCATTCCGTATCGCTCATTTGCGGATGGTGGCTGACGCGATGATTGAGATCATACTTGTTGAGGTCGGGATCCATCCAAACGTGCTTCGCAAGCAATGTCTTGTGATCTTCGGAACCGGGAAGCGGTGTCAGGAAGAAGAATTCCAGGAGGTCGATCGGCAGTTCGCGCTTGATGATCTCGACGTCACGCAGGATCGATCCCTTCGTGTCAGCTGGAAACCCAAGGATATAACCCGCATAGGTGGTGCAGCCATGGTCACGCCATTTCTGCAGCATGAGCCGGTATTCGGTGATCTTGTTCTGTCGCTTCTTCGCGGCCAGCAGATTGTCGGGATTGATGTTTTCAAGCCCGATGAAGACGCGATTGACGCCGGCCCGCGCCGCCTTCTCGATGAAGTTGGGTATGCGATGGCAAAGCGTGTCGACCTGGATGACAAGCTTGATCGAAATGCCTTCCTTTTCGCGCAAGTGAATGAGCCGGTCGAACAGCGGTTCCCATTCTTTGTTGCGGGCGAAATTGTCATCCGTGATGAAGAACTTGTGAACACCCTGGCGCGCATTCTGGCGGATGATGATTTCCAGATCATCGGGCGTGCGGAAGCGGCTCTTGCGTCCTTGCACATTAATGATCGTGCAGAACGAACATTGGAACGGGCAGCCGCGTCCGAGATCGAAACTTGACCGTCCGCCCTGCGTGCGCCTCACCGTATCGCCGAAGAGCAATGGCGGCGGCTGGCCATCGATCGCCGGCAGATCGTTCATGAAATTGTAGATGGGCTTGAGCGCGCCCGTATAGGCATCGCGCAGGACGTCGTCGAGGCGGAGCTCCTCCGCCTCGCCGGCGAAGATGGAAACGCCCTGCGCCTGCAATCGTGCGATCTCTTCGGGGAGTTCCGGCAGCATGGCGAGGCAGCCTGAAACATGGAAACCGCCGATCGCCACCGGCAGCCCAGCAGCGATGAAGGGCTGGGCCAGATCGCAGGCGCGCGGGAACTGATTCGACTGTACGCCCACAAAGGCGATCAGAGCGCGCCCGCCCTCTGCACGGATATCCGCAATGATCCTGTCCGGACGGATGCGGATATTGGTTTCATCATAGGGAACGAGCCGGAGATCGACGTCGGGTCCGAGGATTTCACGCTTCGCGCTGTCGAGCGCCAGCCCGTTGACGGCGGCGAGAGTATTGGAGGGGATGTCGGAGCGAAACCACTGAATCGGGTAACCGTCGTCATCATAATGCGACGGCTTGATCATGATGAAATGGAAAACTTCCCGCCTATTCAGAAGCTTAACCCCCGGATTCAAGTGTTTGGCTGGATTTTCTCCCTGCGATACAGCCTGTGCTTGAATTACCTTGCGCTACTCGCGCGCTGAGAGCAAGCCTTCAACCGTTAAGAGACGACGAGGCGCAGGTGATTGTCCCAGACCCAATTCTGGAGCACCGACCTCTCGGCGGCTTCGCCATCCGTCTCGACATTCCTGATTCCGGCATTGCCGGAACTCATGAGGAACCCGTTTCTGTGCCGCGCGACACCGCAGACGTCGGAAATCTGCGCAGCGCCGAGGTAATTGCCGTCAATCGACCACAGGGCGGCCGTGCCGCCGATCGGGCTCGTCGCCGCGATCACTGAGCCGCTTTCATTAAGCGCAACCGAGCCTACGTAATTATTGAGCCGTGCCAAGGCTTCATCGGGTGCTTCGAAAAGGCGCGCCTTGCCTTGGCGATCGACAAGGCCGACCAAGGGCGGCAATTCATCGGCATCGCCTTGATGCTGGCAGGCAAAGACGATGCGATCGTCGCTCGTCTTGGCAAGATGACGGATACTGAGCTTTTTGTAGGCATGGTCGAGCTCGATCACGCCGTCGATCGCGCCATTCGACAGATCGAGCACCGCCAGATTGGGCGCGATGTCGTCACTGTTCAGCACCTCGCGGCCGCTCTCCGGCAAGGTTTTCAGACCGCCATTGGCAATGATCATGCGACGGCCATCGCCGAGCAGGCTCAAATCATGCGGTCCGATGCCACCCGATCTGAATTCACCGATGCGCGCATAACCCGCGCTCGCGTCATAAATTCCGATGATGCCATCGCCGGTCTTGATGTCGTTCTCGCTGGCGTAAAGCAGGCGCCCATCTGCCGAAAACAGCCCGTGGCCGAAAAAATGCCGATCGCTGCGTGCCGTGATGATTTGGGGCTCGCCTGCGCGGTTTGCATCGACGGCGACGGCCCATGTGCCGGGGCGGCGCGCGAAGACTACGAACTGGCGCGTATGCGGACGTTGCGCGATGTCATGCCCGCGTGCCGGAAGTGCTGTTTCGAGCAGTAATTCGCCATCTGCCTTGAGTACCGCGACCGAGGCCGCCTCGTTCGCATCCATGCGACAGGAAACATAGAGCGGCTCGCCGTCGAGCGCGCGTGCGCCGCCGCTGCCCCAGCGCGCCGTCGCGGCTGCGGCGATGAGCGCGCCGAGCAGGCGGCGCCTGTCAATCGCCATCGAGGCTGTTGAAGCCGATGGTAATGCCAAGCGCATGAGGAATCTCCACTTTGCAGACATCGCGCGCCGAGGTCGCCGCATCATAAAGCAACACGGCGTCGCTGCGCTGTTTGGGTGAGGTGACAAGCACGCTCAAATTTTCCGACGCCAGGCTGTCGGCAATTTTCACCGCCGATTTGAGCACCGAAGGCGATGAAATCTCGTCGGTACTGCCGGCGAAAATGATGTCGACCGCGTCGCGTAGCGTCTCCAGGTTGACGGCGATGGCGCGTATGCTGCGGCCGCTGCGCCAGCCTTCGGCAAGGCGCGGCTTGGCACTTTCGATCGATTTTCCGAGCGGGGCCTCGATCTTGGAATCGCGTATCAATTGGAAGAGGGCCAGGAGATCGGTTGCTATCCGCACCGTCGCTTCCTGCGCATAGTCCGGAGCGTCGAGCTTCTTCAACACGCTGTCCGGCCCGTCGCGCCAGCCTGCAACGATCTGGCCTGCCATGATCGCGATATTCCGGGTTATGGCGAGGCCGACCTGCCGCCGCCGCTCGCCATTCGCATCCTCGGCAAGCAGAAGTTTTTCGGCATCCTCATCGAACAGCAGGCGCTCGAGCGCCGGCAATCCCTGGCCGGCCGCACTCGTGCCGGCGAAATGCTCGGGCGCCAGCCCTTCATCGCCGTGCCCTGCGAACAGCAAAGTCAAAGCCTTGGCCGTCGCATTCTTGCGCTCCGGCCAATAGGACATCCGCTCGAAGCGGAAATCGACCGCCGCCGGACCAAAATGCAGGAATTCTACGGCGCTCCAGGCATCGGCCGTCTTGAAATAGGCTTCGCGCAGCGCGCCGAAGGCCGAAGCCTCGGGCTTGGCGGCAAAGCTCGACCAGAGCATGGCCTGCGCCTCGGCGGCCTGCGAGAGTTTCTCGTAATTGGGAATGATGAGTTTCGTGACCAGTTCGCGTGTAATCCCGATGTTGGCCTTGTCTTCGGCTCGTGCCGTGGTTGCGAGCACGACAAGGGCAGGGATAGCAATAAAACAACGCCGGGAAATCATATCAGAGAGCCTCAAGATAGCGGATGAGTGCGGAGCGATCCGCGGCATTAAGGGCTTCGAACCGGCTGCGGGCGGAATCGGCCTCGCCGCCATGCCAGCGGATGGCCGCGTCGATCGTTGCGGCACGACCGTCATGAAGATAGCGCCGCTTGCCCTGGAGTGGGTTGAGATCGATCAACGGAGCCGTGCGCCATTCGGAAGGGGAAGCGAAGTGATCGCCGATTTCGCCTGACAAGGCGGGCCCCATATCGTGCAGCAGGAGATCGGTAAAGACGGCAAGCGGCTTTCCGGCAGCATTGGGAAGTTGCGGCACATGGCAGGAGGAACACCCCGTTGCAGTGAATAAGGCCTCGGCTTGGCGGTCGGATTTGACTACCGGCCGCGGCAGCGTCGCAACATAGGCGGCGATCATGGCAATCATATCACCGGAGATTTCCTCATTCTCGAAGGCGGCACTATTGCCCGTCGCCATGGCCAGGCAATCCTTCTGCGCGGGCATGCAATCGCCATAGGCCGTTTGCTGCAAGGGCGAGGAGAGTCCGATATCGAGCCCGGCGGCATTTGCGGTCTGCTCGCGAAGGCTCGTTGCCGTGGCCTTGGCGCCGAAGCGGCCCAGGCGGTCAACACCGTCGGCACCCCTGATGATACGGGCGCGACCCGAAATGCCGTCGCCATCCCGGTCGTCGGGATCGGCGAGCGCCAGCACCGCGTCTTGCGATACGTCTTGAAGGAGGCCGCGACCCGCAAGCGACGGTGCAATTCGAACCTCGCTCAAAGTATCATCGGCGAAGGCGGGACCGTTCAAAGTGAAATCGAATGCGACATCGGTGTCGGTCGCGCCTGCGCCGGACGCGACCTTGACGAGACGTGCGTTGATCTTGGCTTCCGGCATTAGGCCGGAAACGGCGCGGTCCTGCAATTGATGGCCATAAAACGGATCGGGCTCGCCGGTGGCGCTTCCCACGCGAACAACCAAGCCACGCATGATCGCCTCGCCGTCGAGGACGATCAGCCGTGCGGGTCCGCCATCCTTATGGCAGGAGTTGCACGCCTTGGCGTTGAACAAGGGGCCGAGCCCATCCGATGCATTGGTCGACGCTGGTGCCTGAACCCACTGCCGGTCGAACAGCGCCTTGCCGACAGCACTGTCCAGTTCTTCAGCCTTTGCCGCCAATGTCGCGGCTGAAGTTAAAGCAAAGACGATGAGGAGGCGGGCCCGCATCTTACGTCACCCGCAGATAGCCCATCATGCCGGTCTCGAGATGCTCGAGAATATGGCAATGGAACATCCAGTCGCCGGGGTTCGCTACAAAGGCGATCTCGACCCGCTCCTTGGGTGTCACCAATACCGTATCCGCGTAATGCACTGGCACCGTCCTTTTCGAGGCCGACAAGACTTTGAACGTGTGACCATGCAAATGAATGGGGTGGCTATGTGGCGTCGCATTCTGCAAGGTGAATCGATAGGTCTTCCCTGCCGTTAGCCGGACGAGCGGCGGCGGTACGTTGCGATGCCCGTCATTGGGCCAAGCCTGCTTGTTGATTGCCCAGAAGGTCTGTGGCCCCGCACAAAGCGTGTCGAGTATGATCTTGGTCAGGGGATCGTTGGGATCGAGACTGTCGATGTAATTGCCGAGCGATTCCGAGGCGGCGCCGAAGACGTAGGATTGCGGAACTGCCTGTTTGAGATCGGGTTCGGGAATCGGCGAAGCGTTGAGGCGCGGCGCTGCCGGGCGGCGCGGCGCGATGCGATCGTCGGCATGCAATTCGGCGAGCGTGAAAAGTTCGGCCTGCGCATAATCCATAATGCGCGCCGTTTCGCCGGGCTTCGGCGTCGCGATGGCGAGATCGAGCCGCATGGCCGGTCCCATCCGCCAACTATCGAGGTGAAACGGCTCGATCGCATTGCCGTCTACGGCAATGATCTGGGCTTGCGCGCCCTCGACGCCGACTTCGATGATCCGCGATGAATCGAGATTGGCGATACGCACGCGCACATACCCTTGCGCTGGAACATTGCGCTTATACTGCGATACGCCGTTTACGCTTCGAATATTCCCGAAAGTGCCCGCACGGCTCGCCCCCTTCGCCGTATAGGCGGGAAGGAATTGCCCTTGG
>JADMIO010991107.1_pt1 | contig 11583 bp, 8 predicted proteins | sample 8958161 | NCBI WGS metagenome assembly JADMIO01 (sample SAMN16585339, study PRJNA669376) | soil metagenome | isolation source: Crop rotation soil | place: USA: Cullars Rotation, Alabama | collected 2011
CGAGGCGAGAAACACTTGGGGCCGCATGGGTGTCTCGCCTCGCCTCCTTCCCTCGGATCGCAGCTTAAGCTTGTGCCCACGCCAAGCTCCGTGCCGAAGGGAGCGACCCGCATGTTCACTATGAGCATCAAAACAATCACCCTCCTCGGTCTGCTTCTGGTCTCCGCGATGGGTTGCGGCGTCACCCAACAACAGCGACATTCCATGGACGCGGCGCAGCGGTCACTCGCGCAAGCCCGTCAGAATCAGGTCGCGGCTGCCGAACAAGTTGTAGCACTGCTGGACCAACGCGAGCGTGGCGCGGAAGCGCTGACCCACTTTTGGCATGAACTACGCTCAAACTGGGCGCGCCGGCTGCGTGAGGCGCGCATCGATGCTGCGACGACGATGGAGGAAAAAGTTGCCGCAGCTGAAAGCCATTTGGCTTGGTGTCGCGAGCGCAGCCAAGGTTGGATGATCGAGGATTTGGAAGTGCGAAGCTCTTGGCAGTCGTGGTGGGCGTACGACATCGCCGAGGCCGAGTGCATGCTGGCTGAATTGAAATCAGGGGGATAGGTTACTTTCACTATGCGTAGGGAAGTCATGCAGGCAAACCCGTATTCACAATCGATTCGATCGTCGTGTCCACCCAAATGCAGGGGAGTGTGGGCATTCGGCCCACTCATTCTGCTCCCCTTGATCATTCTTTCTTCTCCCGCCCTCGCCATCGTCCACGACAAAGGCTACGGCGAGCCCTACGACGTCGGTGGCAAGCGGCTCGTCTTCACCACCTGGTACTGGGTCCGACCCGGCCAGATTGATTGGCGCGACAAGGAAGGCAATAGCGTCTACGCCAAGAAAGAAGTCGACGCCGGGCCCTTCGATGCCAGCTTCGTCAACATCGATGCCCCATGGGGCGTGCGCCTGACGGCTGAGCCGGCCGAGCGCGGGCCCAAGCTCGAGATCAAGCCGCAGCATCCCTGGGAAGCCAAGGGCATCAACGTCACCGGCATGTTCCCCACGCCGCAGGGCAAAATCATGGCCTGGGCCGATTGCGTCGATGAGGAGGGGACGACCAACGCATGTTATTTCGAGAGCTACGATGCGATCACCTGGACCCGGCCCAAGCTCGGCTTGATCGACTACAAGGGAAGCAAGGAGAACAACCTGCGGCCCGGCGGTCCCAGCGGGCGTGTCTTCATCGATCCCAACGCGCCCCCGGAGGAACGCTTCAAGTCCGCTTCCAACTCCGATCTGAAACTGACCGATCCCAAGGACGCCGCGCGCTGGGAAGCCTACAAGAAGCGCCGCCCCTGGCAGGTGATGGCGACCGAGACCGATCGCGGCCGCGTGCACTGCATCTTCGGTTTTGTCTCGCCCGATGGCATCCAGTGGAAGCGCCTGGACGATCCCATCTCCGTCGAAGCCAGCGACGGCGATCAAAGCCTCTACTGGGACAAGAACCTCAAGAAGTACGTGATGTTCGCCCGCGTCTATTCCGTCGGCGCGCGGGCTGATGGATATCCGCTTAAGCATAAGCGGCGTCATGAGTTCATCGGCCGCCGCGCCATCAGCCGGGCCGAAGCCACCGATTTCCGCGAGTTTGAAATGTCCAAGACGGTCATCGAGACCACCAACGAGATGGCCCCGACGGACACGTTTTACTTCAACTGCCACACGACTATTCCCGGCGCCCCTGCGGCCCAGGCGATGTTCGCGAATCGCTACGTCCAGGCGGAGGACAAGACGGCGATCGATCTCTACACCAGCAACGACGGGCAAAGCTGGCACGTTGCCCCCGGCTCGCCGGTGCTCCAGACCAACAAGTTCGGCAAGTTCGACGGCGGCGACATCTTCACCTTCCCGCACCTGATCGAGCGCGGCGGAAAGGACGGCGCGCCGCTGGATTGGATCCTGCTTTACGCGGGCGATAACTTCCCCCACAAATACCCGCGCGGCCAGCGCGCTACCGAGTGGGGGACCGCCGTCTGGCCGCAGGGCCGGTTGATGGCCATCGAAGCCAGGGAGCAGGGCGGCTTCACCACGCCCGCATTCCTCCTTCCCGGCCAGAAGCTGCGCATCAACGCCCTCACCAGCCGCGCCGGCGGGGTCAGGGTGGAAGTCGCCGACTTCGACGGCAACACGCTGCCCGGCTACAGCTTCGACGACTGCCAGTTAGTCGTCGGCGACCAGTTCCGCTCGGCTGTGACGTGGAAGGGCAACGACGCTATCAACGTAAAAGTCGGCGAGCCAGTCCTCCTGCGCTTCCGCATGGATAAGGCGAAGATCTACTGGCTCGACTTCGAATAGCGCAGCGCCACCCCTTTCTTACTCCTTCTCCCGGTATTCCGGGAGAGGGTCGGGGTGAGGGCTCTGCCGGATCACCCAGACCCCACGTTTCACAAAGGAACGCGACCATGAAGACAAATCCCCACAACGCCTATCTCATCGCCTTCGCACTTCTACTCACTTTGTCCCACCCCGCAGCCGCCATTGTCCATGACAAAGGTTACGGCGAACCCTACGACGTCGGCAGCAAGCGAATTGTCTTCACCACCTGGTACTGGGTCCGCCCCGGCCAGATGGATTGGCGCGACAAGGAGGACAAGAGCGTCTTTGCCAACAAGAAGGTGATGGCTGGTCCGTTCGATGCTCACTACATCAACATCGACGGCCCCTGGGGCGTGCGCCTCACCACGGAACGCGCCCAGCGTGCTCCCAAGCTCGACATCAAGCCGGAAAAACCTTGGGAATCCGGTGGAATCACCGTCACGCAGATGCTCCCCACCCCCGAGGGCAAGATCATGGCTTGGGGCACTAGCACCGACAAAGAGGGCAACAGCAGACCGTGTTACTTCGAATCCACCGACGCGATCAACTGGAAACGGCCCGCTCTCAACCTCGTCGATTACGAGGGCAACAAGGAGAACAACCTGACGCCCGGCGGGCCCAGCGGCCATGTCTTCATCGATCCCAACGCGCCGCCGGAGGAGCGTTTCAAATCCGCTTCCAACTCTGACCTGAAGCTGAACATCCCCGAGCAAAAAGCGATGTGGGATGAGTACATCAAGCGTCGCCCCTGGCAGGTGATGGCGACGGAAACCGACCCCGGCCGCGCGCACGCGATCTTCGGCTTCACCTCGCCGGATGGGCTGGTCTGGAAGCAAATCCCAACGCCCCTGACGATCGAGGTCAGCGACGGCGACCAAAGCGTTTATTTCGACAAGAACTTCAAGAAGTACGTGATGTATGCCCGCACCTATTTCGTCGGCCCGCGCGCTGATGGCTATCCGCTGAAGCACGAGCGGCGGCATCAATTCATCGGCCGGCGTTCGGTCGGCCGCGCTGAAGGCAGCGACTTCCGCGAGTTCGATCTCTCCGATGTTGTTATCGACACCGCCAACGCGATGGCGCCGGCTGACACGTTCTATCTCAACTGCCACACCTGGATTCCCGGCGGCAACCAGACGCAGCACCTGATGTTTGTCTCCCGCTACCAGCAGGCGCAGGACATCACAGCCATCGACCTGTACACCAGCTACGACGGCAAGAGCTGGCACATCATGCCCGGCTCGCCGGTGCTGGAGACGAACACGTACGGGGAGTGGGACGGCGGGTGCATCTTCGCCTATCCGAATCTCGTCGAGCGCGGGGACGGCGCGTGGATGCTGCTCTACAAAGGCTCGAACTTCCCGCACAAGTACCCGCGCGGCAACATGCACGAGCAGTTTGCCACGATGCTCTGGCCCAAGGGCCGCCTGTGCGCCATTGAAGCCGAGGAGGAGGGCGGCTTCACCACGCCCGCGTTCCTGCTGCCCGGCGAAAAGCTGCGCATCAACGCCGTCACCGCGCGAGCCGGCGACATCAAAATCGAAGTCGCCGACTTCAACGGCAACACGCTGCCCGGGCACAGCTTCGACGACTGCACCCTGATCAGCGGCGACCAGTATCGCACCGCGGTGAAGTGGAAGGGCGGGGAGACGCTTGGCGCGAAAGTCGGCGAGCCGGTCGTGCTGCGCTTTCGCATGAAGCATGCGAAGATTTATGCGATGGATTTTGAATGAAAGCCTGCTTCATGACGCCATTGGCGAATTTGGTGTTTGAATCCCACCGCGCTGACTGAACAATGATGCAACGAGTTGTATGATCTCGGATCGCCCGGATTCCGGGCGATTTGACTCAGCCCCAACCATGAAGACCCTAGCCGCCTGCCGTTCGATCGAGATCACTCCCCAGCGCCCGCTGGACTTGTCGGGCGGTCCGTTCGGGAGAGCCTCCGGTCTCCACATGCCGCTCGAGGCTCAGGTCCTGATGCTGGCCGACACCGAAAAAACGGAGCGCTTCCTGTGGATCGTGCTGGACACGATTTACATTCCCGATGATTTTGCCGACGAACTCAAGGACTCCCTGTCGAATGACATGCAGCTGCGTTCAGCGCAGATCATGATTTCGGCAACGCACACGCATTCCGCGCCGGCGCTGATGCCGCTGCGTTGCTGGGGGGATCCGGACGTCGAATATCGAGGGACGCTGGTCGCGCAAATGATGAAGCTGGCGCGGGAATGCGAAGCTAACCTCGAGCCTCATGTGCTGCTGCACAGCGCGAGCGAGCTCGAAGGAGTCACCGAGAATCGACGCACGCCTGGCGGGCCCATCGATCCTGAAGTGAATGCCGTATGGCTGGTCGACGGAGACGGCCGACCCAGCGCTGTGCTGGCGCACTTCACATGTCACCCGGTGACGATGTGGGGATATCAGAATTGGTATAGCCCCGACTATCCCGGTGTTTTGCGTCAATCCCTGCGCGAGAAATTTGACGGTTCGCTTCCCGTACTTTTCATCAACGGAGCGGTCGGTAATGTCAATCCGACGGGATTTACGCCGCAGAAGTCCTCGCCGGCGTTCGCTGCGGAGCTTGGCGGAAGACTCGGCAGGACGGTCATCGAGTCGTTTGACGATGCTCGACCCCTCGAGGGGAACAGGATGGAGGCCTTTGAGCTACGTCAATCGGTACCCCTCATGCCGCCCCCGACGATGGAGGAGCTGCGTCGGCAAATTCATGAATGCCGCGAGGCGTTGAAGAAGTCGGATGCATCGACAGATGAAACGTTCCGCTTAAAACGCCAGCTCGGGTGGGCCATCGACCTCGCAGCGAGCATCGAGGCCGGAACCCTGGAGACCGAGGCGCAGCTTTGCATCACCTTCTGGAGATGGGGGAGCTTGACCTGGCTTGCCCTGCCCGGAGAAGCCTTTGTCGAGATCGGCCTGGAACTCCGGCAGCGAGCGTCGCACGGGATCACGTTGATTGCTGGGCTGACCAATGGATGCCTGGGTTACCTATGCACCGAGGATTGGCAGAAGCGCGCCGGCGCGCAAGAGAAATTCATCGGTTACCGATTGCTCTCGTTGCCCGCTGAAACAGAACGCATGCTATACGATCTAGCCGATGCCGGTTTTGAACGACTGGCTTAATGAATCGATCAAACTCAAAGACGGAGTGAGCCGGATGAAGATGCGCGAATTGGGAAAGACTGGAATTCGGGTGAGCGAGTACGGCATCGGGACCTGGGCGATGGGGGGCGGCATCTATGGCCGCGTCGACGATGAGGAATCGATTCGCACGCTCCACCGAGCGGAAGAGCTCGGGGTCAATTTCCTCGACACCGCGCCGATGTATTCCATCAGCCGCCTGCGCGATGGGCGCGCCGAAGAAGTGATCGGTCGCGCATTGGAAGGGCGAAGGGATCGATGGGTCATCTCCACTAAATATGGCCGGCACCTGAGCGGCAACGCGAACTGGAAAGAGATGAACCTGGACTTCAGCGGCGCCCGCGCCCGCAAGAGCGTGGAAGAATCCCTGCAGCGGATGCGGACCGATTACCTCGACGTGTTATTCGTGCATTCGCCCCCCAGCGCATTGTTCAATCCGCAGGAAGCCTTCGGCGAGATGCAAAAGTTAAAGGCAGAGGGAAAGATTCGCGCCGTCGGCTTCAGCTTTTGGGAAAAGATCAGTGAGCATTACGACCAGGTCGCGCCAAGCATCGAAAGCGGCGTCGTTGAAGTCGTTCAAGTGATTCTGAGCCTCCTACGCCCTGAAGCGGTTCGCGAGCTGTACCCGCTGATCCGCAAAGCAGGAACCGGCGTGGTAGCCCGTGAAGTGCTCGCCAATGGCTTCCTGACGCAATCCTTCACCGCGCAATCCAAGTTTGACGAGGAACACAACAAATCACGGATGTCGCAAGAGCTGATTCAATCGCGCCTCGCGCAGGCGGAGAAGTATCTCTACCTGGTCGACGCGCATCCGGGCGTGCGCAACCTTGCCGAGGCGGCGCTGGTCTGGGCGCGCTCCTACCCGGAAACAAGCTGCGTGATCCCCGGCGCGAAAACGGTTGCGGAGCTTGAACAATGCCTGGCCAGCGTCGACGCCGAACCGTACCGCGAAGAGAGCCTCCGCAAAGCCGAAGCAACGCATGGCGATTTTGCCTGGACGCCGAACCCTCCCGCCGTGGTTGCCAAGGCCGGAGCATGACTGGACGAGAAAAAAGGCAATGCTTCCAGCGGGCGCGGGGTCAGCGGCATCCGGATGCCGACTCAGAAATGTCCTCAAGCGTGCGGTAGCGTCCGGAACCTCACAAGAGATCCTCCAGCTCCCCGACGAGCTGCGCAAACCGTCGCATCGCGGCGTTGACCGGCTCGGGCGTTTCCATGTCCACACCCGCTCCGCGCAGCAGGTCCAGGGGGTACTCGCTGCAGCCGCCCTTGAGGAAGCCAAGATAGGCGTCCAGTTCCTTCCGTCCGCCGCTGATGACGCGCTCGCTCAGCGCGATCGCTGCGCTCAAGCCCGTCGCGTATTTGTAAACGTAGAACGCGCGATAGAAATGGGGGATGCGCAGGCATTCCAGCTCCAGGTCATCGTCGATCGCAAAGTTCGAGCCGAAGTATTGATCGAGCAGCTTGCGATATTCTCGGCGAAGCGTATCGACGGTCAGCGGCTCGCCTCCTTCCACCAGCGCGTGGATGATCTTCTCAAACTCCGCGAACATCGTCTGGCGGATGATCGTGCCGCGGATTTCGTCGATCGCGTGGTTGATCAGGTACGCTTTTTCCTTCTTGGACTTGGCGCGGGCGATCATGTGCTTGAGCAGCAACTGCTCGTTGAACGTGCTGGCCACCTCAGCGACGAAGATCGTGTAGTTGTAATACTGGTACGGCTGATTCTTCGCGGAGTAGTAGCTGTGCATCGAATGGCCCGCTTCGTGCGCAAGCGTGAAAACGTGATCGAAAACGTCGGGCTGATAGTTCATGAGGATATACGGCTCAGCGTCATACGAACCGGACGAAAAGGCGCCGCTCTGCTTGCCCGCGTTGGGATAGCGATCGCACCAGCGCGCGGTGGTCAGGCCACGGCCAAGCTCGCGCGTGTACTCCTCGCCCAGCGGGGCTAGCGAATCAACCACCACCTTCACTGCCTGATCCCACGTGTGCTTGCGGCTGACATCGCTGAGGATCGGCACATAGGTGTCGTAATGATGGATCTCGCGAAGCTTCAGCGCGCGGCGGCGCAGCTCGTAATAGCGGTGAAGCGTCGGCAGGTTGTCGTGGACCGATGCGATGAGACTTTCGTAGACGCTCATCGGCACTCGGTCGTGAAAGAGCGCCGATTCCAGGGCGCTGGCATAGTTCCGCGCCTTGGCGTAGTAGACATCCCGTTTCACCGAGCCATCGAGCGCCGCTGCGATCGTATTTCTATGCGCTACGTACTGCGCGTAATAGGTGTGAAACGCTTTCTTGCGCACCGCAGCCGAGGGCGACTGGAGGAACGATGAGAACGACGAATGCCCCAGTTCGACCATCTCCCCTTTTTCATTGCGGATTGATGACCACTTCAGATCCGCATCGTTGAGCTGGCGAAAAATCTGGTTCGATGCCTCGCTCATCTGCCCCTGCATCGCCAGCAGGTGCTCCTCCTTGTCCCCCAGCGTGTGCGGTCGATAGCGCAGCAGCCGATCCAAGGCGATCCGCCATTCTGAAAGTTCGCGCGCCTCCAGGAAGCGGTCGATCCTTTCCTGCGGGATTGCCATGATCGCTGGCCGAATGAAGCTCGACGCCTCTGCCGCCTTGGTCGCGACGTGCTGATAGCGGCCCTTCATCCGCTGATAGTCGCTGTTGCCCTGGTCCTCCGCGGTCTTGAGGAACGCATACGTGCCAAGCTTCTCCCCGGCGCGGTCGACGGCTGCATCAAAGCGCAGGCAGGCGGAGAGCATCTCGGCGCTGTCAGCCAGGTGGTCTCGGAATTTCTCGTAGCCGGGAATCTGCTGCTCCCATTTCGCAAAAGCGGCTTCCCAATCGGCATCGGATGAGAAAAGGCTGGCGAGATCCCACTGATCGGCCGGCTTCACAGCGCTGCGCGGGGCGAGGGACTTGGATTTTCGTTTCGCGGCGGACTTTGCCTTGATCTTTGTCTTTGTCTTAGTGGCCATGGGCGCCAATCCTATGGCTGTAGTGCATCAAGTCGAGGGGCATGCAGCACCAACGCGGCAAAGCTGACAGACGTGCGCGGTCGACCAATGATCGGCGGAGGCACAGCTCGCCAGACCCACCATCGCCCTGATGGGTTAGCCGCAAGACGTGATCGTCCCAGCCACGAGTAAGCGGATCGCGCCGTCCGGCTGCGCGGCAAGACCGCATGGCTAATCGGCAAGCGCATTCGTTGCCGGTCGAGCGCGGCTAGCCGTTAGCGATCCCTGCACTAAGACGGATTTCGCCACCGCTGCACCCGCTTCAAGCCAGATTTGGCCATCGAACACGCCATCGGTCAGTTCCTTCTTCAGGCTGCCGGGCATCGGCCGGCGATGCACCGCGCTTTTTGACGGAGATGTTTCAAACAGCATGAATGCCTGCTTCGGCGCGGTGGTTGGGATCTCGATCACCTCGCCGCTGGAAAGGCGAATAAGCACCTCATTGCCTGGCGCGGAGCTGACGGCCAGCGCGAATGAGAACACCTCCAGCGGCGGTTGCAGCGGGCTGGGGGTCTGCTCACCGACCTCGCGGAAGTCCAGGACCACCGCTGTGCCAGGCTCAGCGCCGACCTGCTCAAGAATCGAGCCTTTGTTCACGCTATACGGAATCGAAAAGACGTCGCCGGTCGAAAGTTGGAGTTTGACCGCGGAAGGCTGGTCGCTCAGTTGGTACGTAACCACCACCTGAACGGCATTGACCGGTGGCACCACCCCCGTGGGAGAGCCGCTAAACGTCGTCCTGAAGTCTAGGTTGATTTCCGTGCCAGGCGATGCATTCGCCAGCGAATCGCCAACCTTGCCGTTGTGGACGGTAATGATGGAGGCCGATGTCGTGCTGCACAGGCAGGCCATCAGGCCGCCGGTTGTCACGATAGATAGCAAACCCACCCTGCGGGCGTTGCGCGCTTTGCCTCTGTGCATGATTGCTCCTGAAGAAAGCCTCTTTTGCTGCACAGCATCCAAAGCCGTGCTCCCGGCATAAACCGAAGCGGCCGTGGAAAGCGGACGCGCAAATTCGGAAATCGTCGGAAAAATCGCCTCCAAGGAATGACGGCGCCGAAGATAGGACGGTCAGTCGGGTGCCAGTGGGATATGCACTGGTCCTCGACGACTTCGACTCCCGCCCTCGCGCAAACCGCGCGCAGCGCCCAAAGGGGGAAAATCCACCCTTTGAGAAATTTTTTTTTCGGAATTGCCTAGGAATTCGGATTCGCCCGCGCCAGCGCTGCGCGATTGTGTTCACAAACGCGCAGCGCGCCGGAAGAGATAGGGAGAGCGTGCGCCCGATTCTTCCCATGGCGCGGGCGACGCGTGCCATCGACTGCGGCGAGCCCTCGACATGCAGCTTGTGCAAAACGAACCCAATCAAAGCCATGGCAAGCAGCGCCAAAACCGCACTGGCTGCTCAGAAACGGCAAATGCCCTCCAATTTGACGCCGCGCCGGTTGCGAAACAAACCCACCGGTCGATAGGCACGGAGAGGTCAATTGCTCCCGGCGACTGGTGGGGCAAAATATCAAAGTCCGAGCATGTCGTGCGGGACAGCGTCCCGCAATTGAGGTGCATGGGCAAATGGAGAAACGCGCAATGGCACAGGTCGATCAAGGGAAGTTCTCCTGCAAACAGTGCGGCAAGACCTACAAGTGGAAGCCGGAGTTCGCAGGGAAGAAGGTCAAGTGTAAGTGCGGCTACGTGATGACCGCCCCTGCGCAGATGTCTGGCGCCTCGGACGAACCGGACCTGGACGCGTTGTATGACCTCGCCGACGAGGGCAAAGCCGCTGCGGCGGCTGCGCCGGCGATGATCCGATGCCCCTCCTGTCAAAGCGATCTCGCGCCGGGCACGACGGTTTGCGAGAGTTGCGGCTTCAATCTCAAGACCGGCTCGAAGTCCCGGCGTCCAGCCGCCGCTGTCGCTGGAGCTGGAGCAACCGTTGCCGCCAGCATGAGGGGGGGCGGCGGGGCGGCTGTCGCGGCCGCGCCAACCGGCGCGCTGCCTTACTTCTCCGCTTTTGGAACGCCTCGCCGTGAATTGCAGAAAGATGAGATCACCGAGAACAACCTTCTCGATTACTACATCCCGATCGGGCTGATCGTCGTTGGAATGATCCTGAGCATCCTCCAGGCGTCCAAGTTCAACGCCCGGGTCTATTCGACGTCAGACGCGATGATTTTCGTCGGAGCGAAGCTCGTCGTCAGCCTGGTGCTCCTAGCTGTCGGCAGCATGCTTTGCATCAAGTGGGGCGAGGTCGCATTTGGCGCGCCCGCGCCAGCGGCGCTGAAGATGGCAGGCATGGCGTTAGCGCCGGCTGCGCTGGCGAACATCGTGAGCTTCATGATCCACGACCTGTGGGGCTTGGTCGGATTCTCGATCGCGTTTGGGCTGTACTTCATCCTTTGCCACTATCTGTTCGAGTGGGACATGAGCGAAAAATGGATCGTGACGTTCATGTTGTGCGTGGTTTGCGTCATGGGCGCGCCGTTTTTGGCGGACAAAATGCTTGAGACGGCGGAAGACGCCGGCGTGCGCGTCGCTAGCAAAGCCGTCGCCAACGAGGACGCCTCCATCGACTACATGATCGAGCTGGGATCGCCAAAGGATGCGCGCAAATGGATCGACGACAGCAGCAATCGCATTCTGGGAGATCTGCCGCGCGGCACTTCAAAGCAGGCGATCGATGATATTTATGCCCTGCGCCCGCAAGAGGTCTGGATTATCCCGGACGGCCCCCAGGCCGCGGAAGTATTGGTGAAGCTTCCCAAAGACAAAGCCAAGCGCAAAGCGATCTACGATTGGTACGCGGCTTTTCTGAAAGCCAACCACCCGGGCAGTACCCCCATGCCCGACAACGGCGGCAAGTGGCTGGTCATCGTCTTCTCGCCGGTGCCGCACCCCGAGCCACCCGGGTTCTGATTCAGACCTGCATGATGTCGTTCTTCTTCTTCTCGCCCAGGTCTTCGACCTTCGTTTCGTACTGCTTGGTAAGCTCCTGAACCTGGTCTTTGCCGCCCTTGGCTTCATCCTCGGTCAGGATGCCGCCTTTCTGTTCGCTGTCCAGGAGCTTGTTGGCATCGCGGCGCGCGTT
>JADMIO011575670.1_pt1 | contig 11582 bp, 10 predicted proteins | sample 8958161 | NCBI WGS metagenome assembly JADMIO01 (sample SAMN16585339, study PRJNA669376) | soil metagenome | isolation source: Crop rotation soil | place: USA: Cullars Rotation, Alabama | collected 2011
CGCGACAACTTGTCCACGTGGAATTCTAAGCTTAGGATCCCAATGTGCTGGAAAGGGAGATCGCGGGCAACGTCGAGCGTCGGGCGATCGTAGAAGGCGTGCGACAGCCGCTCGGCCACTCGATCAGCTTGCAGCCGGGCGCAGGCGTGCGACTGCACGGACCGCGGCCCTTGCGACCTCCGCGTCGCGGTCCCTGGTCAGCGGTTCGACAACCGAGAGCGCCGTCACATCGCCCGATTGTCCGAGCGCATCCACGAGCTCCAGGCGAATGCGTTCGTCCGGATCCTGGAGGTGCCGGACGAAGTAGGCGACGCGACCGGTCGCGACTTCGTTGAGATACTGCAAGGCTTGATCGTGCAGCCTGCTGCGGCCGAGCGATTCCACGATGACGTCGATCGGGCCGTCGGAGAGCCGCACGTTCGCGAAGTGACCCGCGAGGAGCACCGCGTCGCTCTGCTCCTTGCTCAAGGCGAGCTGGATGGTCTCCGCGCGCGTTCGATCTCCGGCTCGCGCCAGCCCTTCAATCGCGATCACCTTCATCGCGTCGTTCTTCCCATTCATCTGCTCGACGAAGAGCGACAAGCTCGAGGGATGTCCGATGCGCGCAAGGGCGTCGAGCGCGCCGGTCGCGATCGGTCCGCTCTTGTGATAGCGGAAGAGCTCGTTCAGTCCCTGGACGGCGCGTGTGTAGCGCATCACGCCAAGGGCCCACATGGCGGCGCGTTGAATGGCTGTCTCGCGATCGTTCAGCGCGAGAATCACCGCGTCGCCAACACGTTCGTCAATTGGCGGGTCGCCAGGCCGTTGCGTAAACACACGGCCCAGCACTCGAATCGCCGCGAGCCGCAGCATGGGATCGGTCGCACCAATTGTCGAGGCGAGAATCGGACCGGATCGCGTGAGAATGGCGGCCCGATCCGCGACGGGCACCTCTCCCGCCAGCGCGCCAAACGCATACAGCGCCTCGACGGCCACGCGAGCGTTCGGGTCGCGCGACGCTGTCGCGAGTGCGTTCGCCACGTCCGCAGGCACTCTGTTCGGCCCGATGGCTGATGGACCCACTGAGAAGATGGGCTCGGCCTCTATCTGGCTTCGGACTTCGACCAGCAGCCCCACACGGCGCCGCGGCGTCACCTTCTCCGCGAGGAAGATGTTCAGCTCAGCGCCGATGGCTTCGAGCTGGGCGTCATCGAACGGATCGAGGATCACCTTCGACAGCGGCACCGCCGCCTCAGGGTAAGGCGCGCCCTTCAGCAGCCTGACTGCCTGAAGGCGGAGCGCGGGATCTGTACTCGACAGCTGTGCGACGACGGCTTCGAATGTCGGCTGCGCCGAAACAACGCGAGCGCCAGCGACGCCGAAGACAGCGGCAGCCGCTGTCAACGCTCCGACGATGCCACACAGGACTGACAGGACGGACGGGTGGGTGCGGGTGGGTGCGCGATTCACTCTAGCGTCCTGCCGCATACGCGTGCGATCGGCCCCCTGCCAGCGCCGCGCTGAGATAGCGACCGGTATAGGACGCCGCCACCTGCGCGACTTCCTCAGGCGTTCCCGCGGCGACGACGCGGCCGCCGTCCTCGCCGCCTTCAGGTCCCAGGTCGATGATGTAATCCGCCGTCTTGATCACGTCCAAATTATGCTCGATGACGACCAGCGTGCTCCCCGCGTCGAGCAGTTTCCTGAACGCCGTCAGCAGCTTCGCGATGTCGTCGAAATGGAGGCCGGTCGTCGGCTCGTCGAGAATGTACAGCAGGCGCTCGCCGCCGTGCGACGACAAATGCGCGGCGATCTTGATCCGCTGCGCCTCCCCGCCCGAAAGCGTCGTGGCCGGCTGGCCGAGCCGCAGGTAGCCCAGGCCGATCTCGTCGAGCACCTGCAGGCGGCGCAGCACCTTCGGGGAGCTGTTGAAGAACGTCAGAGCTTCTCGGACCGTGAGGTCCAGCACCTGGTGGATGGACCGTCCTCGGTACCGGACTTCCAGAACCTGCGGCTTGAAGCGCTTCCCGTCGCACTGATCGCAGGGAACGAAGACGTCGGCCAGGAACTGCATTTCGACTCGGACCTCGCCCTCGCCCTGGCAGACTTCGCATCGGCCGCCCGGCACGTTGAACGAGAAATGGCTGGCGGTCATGCCGCGCGCCCGTGCGTCCTTCGTGGCAGCGAAGAGCTCGCGAATCGGATCGAAGGCCTTCAGATACGTCACCGGATTTGAGCGCGGCGTCCGGCCAATCGGCGCCTGATCCACCAGGACGACATCGGTCAGCAGCTCCGTGCCTTCCAGTTTGCTGAAGCTGCCCACCCGCTTGTCCCAGCCTCCGCGGCTGCGCTTGATCGCTGCGTAGAGCACGTCGTGCACGAGTGTGGACTTGCCCGAGCCGCTGACGCCGGTAACGCACGTCAACATGTTGAGCGGGATCGAAATATCGACGTTTTTGAGGTTGTGTTCGGTCGCGCCGAAGAGACGCAGCTTCTGCCCCGAACCCCGCCGTCTCGCAGACGGAATCGGAATGGCCAGCTCTTGCCGCAGGTACTTCGAGGTCAGCGATCGCGGCTCGTGCATCAATCCGTCGAGTGTGCCCGAGAACACGACGCGGCCCCCCTGCTCCCCAGCGCCCAGACCGAGATCGACGATGTGGTCCGCCACTTTGATCATGTCGGCGTCGTGCTCGACGACGAGGACCGTGTTGCCCTGATCGCGGAGCTGACGGAGGATGTCAATGAGCCGCAAGTTGTCGCGCGGGTGCAGGCCGATCGACGGCTCGTCGAGCACATACAAGGTCCCGACGAGCGCAGACCCGAGGGACGTCGCGAGGTTGATGCGCTGCGCCTCGCCGCCGGAAAGCGTCGACGACAGCCGATCGAGCGAGAGGTAATCGAGGCCGACGTCGCTGAGGAACGAGAGGCGTCTCCGGATTTCGGCGAGCACCTTCTCTGAGATCGCCGCTTCCTTCTCGCTCAGCGCAAGGGTCGAGAAAAACCCCTGCGCTTCTCTGACCGTGAGCGCCGACACGGCGTCGATGGTCCGCCCCGACACTCGAACGTCTCGCGCCTCCCTGCGAAGGCGGCTGCCGCCGCAGTCCGGGCACTGCAGATATCCGCGATAACGGCTCAGGAACACACGGACGTGGACCTTGTACTTCTTGCGTTCGAGCCAGCGGAAGAAGCCGCGCACGCCGTCAAAACCGTCGCCGCCCTCGACGACGAACCGCTGCTCGTCGGGCGTGAGATCCTGCCACGGCACGTCGAGGCGCACCTTGCCCTTGCGCGCCGCCCGCTTCAGGTCCGCGAGCTGCGCACGGTAATGAGGTTTGCTCCACGGCTCGATGGCGTTCTGTGCAATCGACTTGGTCGGATCCGGCACGACCAGGCTCATGTCGAGCTCGATGATGTTGCCGAAGCCGTGGCAGGTCGGGCACGCGCCAAAGGGGTTGTTGAACGAGAACAGTCGAGGCTGCGGGTCTTCGTACGCAATCCCGCACGTCCGGCACTCGAAGCGTTCGGAAAACACGTGGACGATCGGCGGATCGGCGAGCTGCACGGCCCACGCGGCACCGCCGCCTTCGCGGTACGCGGTTTCGATCGAATCCGTGAGGCGCTGCTGTTCGTCCTCGCCGCCCAGCTGCACGCGGTCCACAACCACCTGGAGCATCGACCGCTTCACGAGCGTCGCTGGAACCACATCGTCGAACACGACGGCGCGGCCGTCGACGAGCAGCCGGCCGAAACCCTTCTTCCTCAACGCGTCGATCGTCGCGGTGACGGCGGCCTCAGTTCTGGCATTCGTCGATTCGCCCGTTGACCGGCGGTCGGATTCATCCTCACTGCCCTCGCTCAGCTCGTCCACTTCGGCCGCAGCTTCGGTCGGGAGCGCGACCGGATCGACGACCGGCCGGTCGAAACCGAGCAGCAGTCTGGTGCCAGCTCCGAGCTCCCCGAGCTGGCGAGCCACCACCTCGGCGGTTTCGCGCACGACTTCGCGGCCACAGTTCCTGCAGAACGTTCGGCCGGCGCGAGCAAAGAGCAGCCGCATGTAATCGTGAATTTCGGTGGCGGTGCCGACCGTCGAACGCGGGTTCCTGACGCTGTTCTTCTGGCGAATTGCGATGGCAGGCGCGATGCCGTCAATGCGATCGACGTCCGGTTTTTCCATCCGCTCGAGGAACTGGCGGGCGTACGCGGACAGCGATTCGACATAACGCCGCTGACCTTCGGCGTAAATCGTGTCGAAGGCGAGCGACGATTTTCCCGATCCGCTCACACCCGTGACGATGATCAGCTTGCCGACGGGCAGACTGACGTCGATGTTCTTCAGGTTGTGGGTACGCGCGCCTCGGACGACCAGCGGGGGGGCGTCAGCAGCTGCGGGTGCCGCGGTATCGGACATGGCTCTGTGAGCGTTTTCGCCGCAGGTTTAAACCACCATCGTACAGCAGCCTGCACACGGTGGCAACGGAAAGGGACCCGCGCGCGGAGCGGCGGCCCTCGAAGAAATCAGGATCCGCGTTGAAGGCGGGGGCTACGTCGTGCGAACGGGCGCGCCCGATTCGTGCACGCACGTCTCGAGCTTCTTGATGATCGCGGCGAGATGTTCGCCATCGCTGTCGGACAGCGTCGCCATCAGCTGGCCCTCGACCTCCAGCTGAACGCGCTGCCCTTCCGTACACAGCGACCGGCCGGTATCGGTAATTACAGCCAGCCGCGAACGCTTGTCGTTGGGATCCGGTTCGCGAACGACGAGGCCGTCCGCTTCGAGCCGATCGATCAGCTGCGTGACGTTCGACTTGACGCATGCAAGGCGCCCGGCAAGCTGGCCGAGGGGCAGCGACCCGCCGGCGTCGACCAGCCGCTGCAGCGCGGCAAGCTTGGGAATCGAGAGGCCGACGACGGAGAGGCGGGACTCGACGAAGTCGTGCACCGAACCCGCTGCGTGAAGCAGCGAGAACAGGCCAGGTGCGCGCGTCGTGGCAGTCGTCATGTCCCGGTCTCTCGCCCTCTTCCGGCCCTACGCCTTTTTCCGCAGCGAGATCACGTACTGAACGACGTTCCAGATGTCGTTCTTCGCGATCTTGTCGGCGAAGGCCGGCATCGCGGGCGGGTGACCGTTCAGAATCTTGTAGTAGATGACGCCCTCAGGATTGAGGTCGTAGCGGAACTCGTCCGTGAGGTCGGCGGCCGGGTCGTCCTTCGGCGAGTCTTTGCCGTCGCCCTTGCCGAGCGCGCCGTGGCAGCGCACGCAGTTGGCGGTGAACAGTGTCTTCCCCTTGGCGATCACCGCCGGGGTGGCCGCGAGAGGACTCTTTTCGTCTTTCGCTCCCGCCGGAACCGTCCAGCCGGAGTACTGCGCTGAAACCACCAGGGACAGCGCGAACATGAACGCCGCGGCGAAGATGACGGTAAGGTTCCGCATGTCCGTATTATAGTGCGGTCCCTCAGATGCAGATCTTCCGCAGCCACGAGACACCCTTCCGCGCCGCTGACGCCTCATCGTTTGTCGGCAGCGCCCGTACACGGCTCCTCGCCTCTTCCGATGAAGGCACGCCCGCGCACATCTACCACGTGCAATTCGAGCCAGGCGCGCGCACCAATTGGCATCGGCACTCCGGGCCGCAGTGGCTGCTCATCACGGAAGGCCGCATCAGGGCACAGCGCTGGGGCGGACCCATTGAGGACCTCTCCGCGGGCGACGTCGTCGTTTTCCCGCCTGGAGAGAAGCACTGGCACGGCGCCGTCCCCGGGCAGCACGGAGTTCACGTCGCGGTGAATATCAACGCGCAGACCGAGTGGCTGGAGCCCGTCAGCGACGAGGACTACCAGGCCTGACGTGCTAGACTGTTCGTTCCAACCAGTGCCGGCGTAGCTCAGTTGGCAGAGCAGCTGATTCGTAATCAGCAGGTCGGTGGTTCGAGTCCACTCGCCGGCTCCACTCACACATCAATCACTTAGCCGCAGTCGTCGGATCGGCGTGTTCCGCGTCGGATGCAGGAGGGACCGAGACCTGCGACTCGGCTGGGTCGTCAGACGCTATCTGTTCTAGGGCATTGACGACGCACCCGCACGACGGATCTCCTCGAGGTTCGGGGCATAAATGTTGTGGAGCGGATAGAACTGGACCTTGGGCTGTGTATGGATGCCGGCGTGCTGCACGGCGTGCATGAGACGATCATGCTGAAACTTCTCAAATTCGCCCTGCGATCCCCAGACGTCAAGCACTCGTAGCGTCCCACCACTGAACCCTGCCACGTGAAGAATCCCACCGCTTGGCGGGTTGTGGTCGAGACCGAGCGCCGTAAAGATGTCGTGATACTGCTTCTCTGTCACGCCGGACCATTCCATCTGCATGATCGTCATGGCACTTCCCTCCAGAGTGAAAGTGGGAGCGTTGCATTCTGGATCCTGCGTGTCAAGGGAATTCCCGGCCGACAGTGAGCGTCATGCTTGTAGTCTGCCCGACTAGTCTTGAGGCAAAGCAGCTATGGAATTGTCATTCTCAGCGTCAGATTGAGCGGGACCGCCAATGGTGTTACGGCGAGCCTGCCAGCAAATCGGGAGGACGCTGTTGGGGATGTGAGAAGGAGGGGCCCGCCGACTGATCAGTTCGCGGCCGGCGATGCCACCGGGCAGCGATCGAGGTACTTCGACGTGCGCAGCCAGTGCTGATCCGGATAATACGCAAAGACCGCCCCACCGCCCTTGACGCGGTCGATCAGCTCGTGAGCAACCGGGACGCGGAGAGCCGGACATCCCCAGCTGCGTCCGAGCCGGCCCTGCTGCTTCACGAAATCGTCGCTGACGTAGGGAGCGCCGTGAATCACGATGGCGCGCTCCCGCGCTCGATCGTTCACTCCAGGCTCCAACCCATTCAGACGCAGCGAATACCCGTTCTTCCCGACGTATACATCGTCGGCGACGAAGAGGCCGAGACTCGAGCTGTGAGTCTCCGCGTCGTTTGAAAAGGATGTTGCGAAGTTCTCCCCGCTCCCCTGCCCGTGGGCGACGAGCTCGTGATAGAGGAGCGCACGCTGTGGAAGATCGAACACCCACAAGCGAGGCGTGGTCGAAGGTTTCGAGTAGTCGATGACGGTGAGGGTCTGAGGTGTCGATGGAAAGTCGCCGCTCTTTACTGCACACGCGGTTGCCTGCAGCGCGAGGCTGAAGACACCGCGATCGATGGAGCCCGGTGGTGCACCCCACCCGGCGATCGACAAGGCACCTGCAGCCATCAGGGGACTGGACGCACCTTTAGCGGCCGCGGCGTCAAGCCCGGAAGAGCACACAATCGCGCCCAGAACGGAGAGCGCGACCGTTAAGGTCGGCAGTAAGCGTCGGTAAACCACGAGCCGGATGGCTCAATTGTACCGACGTTTGGTTACCTCTCCAACTCAGCGGTGCAAATTTTTTTCAGCGCTCAGTGTTGGCCGCCTGTCTCTGCTTCCTGTCGAAGCCGTAGATGTCGTTCAGCAGGTGGAGGCCACCGGCGTTGTCCACCGTCGCCGTGAAATACACGATATGCACGGGGATTGATGCCCTGAGCCTCACCCCTTTTTCGACGCCCGCATTCATCGCCCGGAGAATCTTCGGCTCGTCCCAGTCGCTGTCTCCGCGCAGCACGTACTTCGCGAGCGTCTCCGGTTCCTCGACGCGCACGCACCCATGACTGAAGGCACGGGTGGTCCGCGCAAACAGCGCCGGCGTGGGCGTGTCGTGGAGATACACGTCGTAGTTGTTCGGGAACAGGAACTTCACCTGCCCCAGTGCGTTCTTGGCCCCCGGCCTCTGGCGGAACATCAGCGACCGCAGCGCGCCCTCATCGCCCCAATCCACATCGTCCGGGTTGACTTCCGTCGTACCCGAATTGGAGACGCGGCGAATTTCAATGTCCATGCGCTGGAGATAGTCCGGGTCGCGCGTCACCGCAGGAACGGTTTCACCTTCGGCGATCGCATCGGGAATGTTCCAGTACGGACTGAAGACGACCGTGGTCATGGTGGCGCTGAAGACTGGCGTTGGCGTCTCGGGCTTGCCAACGATGACGCGCATCTCGAGCACGTCAGTGCCGTTCTCGCGAGCGACCACGTGATACGCCGGAATGTTGACGAAGAAATACCGCGAGCCGAAATCGTCGGGCATCCACCGCCACCGCTCGAGATTCAGGGAAATCTGGTTGATGCGATCCTCGAGCGGCACATTCATCGCCGCAATCGTGCCGGCGTCCGCAATACCACTCGGCTTCAGCGAGTAGTGCTCCTGAAACGCCTTGACCGCTGCCACGAGGTCTTCGTCGTACGTCGGCGACTGACTTTCCGCGGCAGCGCCTGTCAGCTGGCCGCTCGCGGCGAGCCGGCCGCGCAGGACAATTACCGCCGGATCTGTCTGCCCGGGCTTGAGCGGAACATTCGGAACCTTCTGCCAGCCACCCTTCTCCCGCTGGGCTTCGAGTCCTTTGAGCGCCTCTTCGAGCCGGGCGTACTCCACGTGCTGCGGCCTCACGCGATCGAGCCACGTGACCAGGTTCCCACCCGTCAGCGAACTCTCCAGCGCCGAGGCCAGGTCTGGACGAGCGCGCAGCGCCTTCCAGCGACGATCGAGCACTGATGGACTCATCCTCCCGAGCGCCACGTCGTCGCCCAGAGCAAAGAGTGCGCTCGTGATGCTGACATCCAGACTCGCAAGAGCGATCGGGTCGGCGTCCTCGCGACCGCGCGGCTTGACCGCATCAATCGCTTGCGCGATGGCGTCCCTGCCGTAGTTCCGCGCGTCGAGACCATGCGCGTCCGCCGATCCGAGAATCATCAGAATGTCGCTCTCGTGAGCGACGACGCCGTTACTCTGCACCCACGCTGGCGTCGAAGCTCGCTGCGCGTAGAACGCCTGAACGTCTGACCACACAGGCGCCGACTCGACTGGAGCCGGCGCTGCGATCACGTGCTCGAGCGCGGTCTGCAGCGCTGTATCTTTTTCGACGTGGTCACGGTCACACCCGGCGAGAAACGGCATGACGGCGACCGCAACGATGACGAGCAATCCGCGCCGAACAGGCATCGACGAGGAGTAGAGCAAGACGCGAGCCACGAAAGTCGACCACTTTCACGGCTGGGGTCGCGCCGCAAGCCCGTCGATGGCGCGACGCGCGGAAAAGGAATGGTGGGCAGACGCTGACGATGAGCCTGGCGGCCGGAGTCGACCGGGAAAGACGTTCGAAGATTGTTCGTAGGCCTAACAATTTTACGCGATAGCGTCCTCGACGTGGTGCGGCGGCGGAAGTTGCCGGTGCCCGGAGCGGGAGAGAGGCCTCACGGCCGGAGCACCGGCTGAGATGTCAACTGCAGCGCGCACCGAGCATCTGGACGTGGTCGACGTCCACGCGCTGCACGATGACGCGTCCTTTCTTGTCGCCATGAGTGTGTTCATCGGCGACCAATGACGTATGCGGCACGTTCGCCTTCATGGTGCGGCCGTCGGACTTCACGGTCAGTTCGGTCCAGCGATCCTTCCAGTCGACCTTGATCTCGCCGTCCCGGAGCGCGCCGCGGGTGTCGCCGCTGACCTCGACCTGATGGCCGATGTGCTTCTCCAGATCTTTGTCGCCGTCGAGCCAGTAGAAGATCTGGGTGTAGTCACCCGAGGTGCCGATGGCACTCGGTTCCACACGGCGGCTGGCCTCCTGCAGCGACGGATCCGCGGGCGCGTTCGTCAACAGGTAGCCCGCGCTGCCTTTTTCGCCTTTGATGAGGCATCCGGACAGCTTCACGTTGTCCGAAGCCGCAACGACGTCAAGTGGTTGGTTCATGGCCACGCCTGCGATGCCCAGCGCCAGCGCGACCGTGGCCCAGCGCGTCCATTCGATGATCCTCATGACATCCTCCAGAGGGTCATGTCGCGACCCTCATACACGAACTAGCAAGAGGGATGCCCTCGGGCCGCGAGCGTGAGTGCGCGAAAGGATCTTTCGGGAGCGCAGTGCCCCAGCGGATGTGCTTCGTCGTCAACCATCCCGCGCAGTCGCGAGCGGCTCAAGCACGTGGCGAATCTCGGCAGCGATCTTTCTATTCCGGCTCACGATCGCGATCTGATCTCCTGAACGCGCGGTGTACGGCCGACCATCGGCGTGGATGACGCTTCCACCGCCTTCGCTGAGAATCAGCGCGGGCGCGGCGTGATCCCACGGCAGGAGCCGGTAGTAGATCACAAAATCCCTGACGCCCCTCAGGATGTCCGTGTACTCGATGGCCGCGCATCCGGAGGGAGAAAGGATCTCCACGCGTGCGTTCAACGAGGTAGTGACCGCCCCCCGAAGGCCATCGGGCATGTAACGGGTGAGAACGGCGCCGCGCCGGACAGTCGAAGCGTCCGCGACAGCAACCCTGGTTCTTTCCCCGTTCAGAAACGTGCCGCTTCCCTCCTCGGCAACGTATGTCTGATCGCGCGCTGGAAGGACAATCCACGCGGCGCGCGCATGGCCCTCAACGACGTACGACACCATGATGCCGAAGCCGCTCTCGCCCATCGTCAGGTTCTTGGTCCCGTCAATGGGATCGATGATCCACAGCGGGTGGTCCGAATGCATCAACTTCAGAAGCGCGGGATTTCGATGAGCCGCTTCTTCGCCGATGACGACGGCCGAGGGATCAACTGCGATCAGCGTCTCAGTCAAGAACGCCTCGACCGCGTGGTCGATCACGGTGACGACGTCCTCCGGGTCTTCAACCGTCGGTTTCGATTCGATGTCCGCCTGTGACAGTTGACCGAACCGCGGCAGCACGATCTCTCGCGCCGCGCGCTCGATCAGGTCTGTCACCGTCTGGATGTCTAGCGCCATCCTCTGATTCACCGCTCCTGAATTCGCGGCAATTACGAATAGCCGCCGCAACCGCCGGTTGCGTAGCACGCAAGCCACGCTCCGATGACGGCTCCTGCGAGGGCCTCACCTTAGCGATGGGTTTCCGGCACGGGTTTCTTCCACCGCCGTGTGACCGTCTGCCTCTGTTGTAGCCGCCTGAATCGCGCCAGCGGGGCGAAGATTTCCCGCGCCAGGGCCGGAGGTGAAAGTACGGATGCGGCAGGCGTATTATGGCGGCCGGCAGGAGCCAGGCGCGAATGAAACGATCGCTCATGATCGTCGGCGTTCTCACCATCGCAGCGATCGTCGGCACCCTCGCCCTCAACACCTACCTCGCCAATCTCATCGCCGCAGGCGTCACCACCGAAGGTCCGAGGCTGGCCCGCACCCAGGTGACGCTTGGCGCCACCCGGGTGTCGTCACTTGCGGGACGCGCCGTGCTTCGCGAGCTCGACGTCCACAACCCGCAGGGGTGGAGCGACGACAACCTCGTGTCGCTGGGCGAAGTCCGTGTCAACGTTGCGCCGCTGTCCGTGTTCAGCCAGCCGGTGACCCTGCCCGAGATCGATCTGGACCAGGTGGTCTTCAACTACGAACGAACCATGCTCACGAGCAACGTAGGGGAGCTGATGCGCGCGATTGAGGCGGTGGTCGAGGGTGAGACGCGCGGCAAAGGCCCGCCCGACTCCGGAAGAAAGTCCTCGAGCATCCGGGTCGGCCGCTTCCGGATGACCAACGCCAC
>JADMIO012731293.1_pt1 | contig 11581 bp, 10 predicted proteins | sample 8958161 | NCBI WGS metagenome assembly JADMIO01 (sample SAMN16585339, study PRJNA669376) | soil metagenome | isolation source: Crop rotation soil | place: USA: Cullars Rotation, Alabama | collected 2011
AGGTAGCGGAACGGCGGGAATGGGACCCGAAGCGAGAGGCGCTGGGAGCAGCGGGTCAAGAGGCGTGGGACAAGTCGATGACCCACTTGGAGAACGTGGCCAAGGGGTACCTTGCGTCAAAACTGCCTGGGGCAGCGTTCGCCATGATTGTGTACGCCGCCAAAAACGCGGCGTTCGGCCGAGCGCAAAAGGGCCAGTCGCTCGTGCAGTCGGTCGCCGGCGGCGTTCTGGACGCAACGGGGATAACCGGCATTTATGAGGGAGTGCGGGACAAGGAATTGTTCACCGGGAATTCGTTGAACCAAACCTTCGAGCAACGATTCGATAGGGCTGCGGGCGGGGTTATCGAGGCAGTCATTGGTACGATTGCGGGCATTAAAGGAAAATGGGGCCAGCGAGGCGCGCCGCGTCGCAAGCCGTCGAAACCGAACAAATCGACAGTTCGGGACGTTGCTGATGAACTCTACCGAACACAGGGCGTGCCGCGAGGTGAGAAACTCGGCGAAGGTGGGATAAAGGAGGTCTACGATGTGGCGCACGACCCCGATCGGGTCGTGGCGATCGAGAAGGCCTCACCAGGCGGGAGAAAGAACGCGGAGGGCTTCAAACGAAGAGCCGAAGCTGAAATTGAAGCGCTCAAAACCCTCGAAGAAAATGGATTGCCTGTTGTGAAGACAAAGGGCGTGGTCGATGTGAATGGTGAGCCGGGGATCTTGATGGAGAAGGTGCACGGAGCGCAAAACACTAAGGACGCGGTCGCAATACCGAAAGGTTCCAAAGAGGCACGAGTTGTGAAAGATGGCGCAGTTACCAATTTGAATAACCGTAGCATCGCAGACTTGGAGAAGATAAGAGACACCTTGATTGAAAAGAAGCTTAATATCGAGGATCCGCAATTCCTGGTCGATAAAGATGGGCGTGTCAAATTCAGTGACATTCCCAAAGTTCGCGCAGAGGCGCCGAATAAGAGAAAGGTCCTTAAGATGATTGTCCATCTCATTGATCAAGCGAAAAAGAACCTTCAACCCAAGAAGGGCGCGAATAATTAGATGAGCGATCGTTCATATTTCGAACCTGGACCTCCCACGCGCGTTTCGTACGTGCGTGAGGCGTTGCTCGGGGCGCAGATTGTAAAAATGACGCGGTATTGCGACGATACGCCGACTAATGCGGTTATGGATAACTCGTTTAGAAGTTGCCCAATCAGCAATCGGGACCTGTTTGCGTATGCCGCTGGTTCCTTGGTGATCGAATTGGACAGCGGTATCTCAATTGGAGCCGACAGTGACATTACGGAATGGGGTTCTGTCATTCTGTGGGTCGAGCGTGATATGTACGGAAACGAAACCCCAGATTATCCCCGGTCACAGGAGCCCGATCAATATCCGATCGACGCCTGTGACTCGTTATACAGCGACGCGGAAATGTGCGCGATTATCGGGCGCACTATCAAATCAATCCTTGTGTACCAGGGCGATGAGGTGATTGCGCGCCCACAGTGGCCGTGCGAGGTTGCCGTGCGTTTGATCATGGATAACGGTGAGGAACTGGTGTTTTGCCACCACCTACGCGACGGCGGCTCGGACGACTTCTCGGTCAGGACTAAGTCGCGCATCCCCGACGGATATTTCGAGGGTTTGAAGGAGGTTTGTCGCGTGTAAGACTGAGGACGCCGTGGCGACGGCGTCGCTGTGGCCCACCGGCGAGCCGACGTACTACGCCTGGGACGCCGGCGGGCAGATGGCCGGGGCGGAGCCGTCGATCACCGCGACGGTCTCGTTCAGCTACAACGCCGACAGGCAGCGCGTGCTGAAGGACTCCTCCGCCGGCCCGACCGCCTACCTCTACGACCTGCAACGCATCCGGCACGAGACCGACGACGTCGGCGGCGAGGTCACCCGCACCTACGCCTGCAGCACGACCGACGAGTTCGGCGACCTGATCGGCGAAGCCGGTGAGTTCGAGCACGTGTATGAACGCCCAGGCCAACACCGACGCACTGCAATGAGGTCGTCGTCGGCATCGACTGACCGACGTAAGCATTTCGCTCACGCGGAGCCGGTGACCATTCTTGCAGCCGTGGCGGCAAAAACTACACTTGATGTTAGTCGACGCCCCGATCGCACGTATGGCGTTGTCCGTGCGTTCGCCTTTCCTGGCCTTGCTTGGGAGAGACGATGGCTGATGAAATCTACGTTGCCCCCGGAGCTGCTGCCGCAGCAGTGATACGGTTCGGCGGCATCTGCTACTACCGCGTCGGACCAACTGACGTATTTCCAGACGTTTTTAGCGCTACCCCATTCAGCAGCTGCGAACAGTGCGCCGGCTGGCTCCAGGCGTTAAACTGCGCGGACGATTCGCCGCTGGACATGTGGGCGAGCAACGCCGGGCCAGGCGTGCACTTCAAGAAGGTCGTCGGCGGTGAGGTGATCTGCGCCTATTGGGGTGACGCGTTCTACGCGGACCCCGGCGGCACTGTGGTCGACGCGTCGTCGCTTGAAGCGATCGACGACTGCGAAGACGACGAGTGCGTCCACTACTGCTACCTGCTCTATGAGATCGAATACCGCTGCTTTGGCAACCAGGGGGTCTTCAGCCCGTTCCCGTATGCCTACGTGGTCGACGGATCGTGCGGCAACACGTTCGGAATAGAGGAAAGCGACGGCTGGCTGTTGTGGGATGTGCAGGCGACCAAATGCATCTATCGTCGGTTGATTAAAGAGGGGCCATGTGACCCCGAAGATCCCTACAGCGACGCTAATTGCCAATTCGATCAAACGCGCGATCCCGGGCTCCCGGACGCGCTCTTATTGGCGGATTGCACGCCCTGCCCAGGAGGGCCGTGGCGATGAGCAACCGAACGCTCCTGTTCACGCTCGACATCGGCGCAAGCGCGCTGCACGCCAACGCACGCGCGTCCCACGAAGATGCGGCCCGGCGGTGGGGCTGCGACTACATCGTGCATCGCGAGGCGCTCCTGCGACCGGGAAGCAATCCCTATGAGGAGAAGCTGTTGCTCGATCGCCGGGCCGCCGGTTACGAGCGCGTGATTTACGTCGATCGCGACGTCGTCATCCGCCACGACTGCCCGAGCCTGCTGGAGCTCGTGCCGCCCGGAAGTTTCGCCTACAACCCGCACGCGCAGGATCGCTACGAGTCGCTGGAGGACACTGAGCGTGAGACGGCCGCGCTGCTGGCGCCGCTGATCGCTGAGGCACGCCTGAAGGTGAGTGAATGGGACTGGTACAGCGACTGCTTCGACAGCGGCGTGCTGGTGTTCGAGCCGGCCCTGCATGCCAAAGTGTTCGAGGAATCGCGCCGGTTGCTTCCTTTTGCCACCGACACGGGCTGGCGCGTTGTCGACGAGGGACTGCTCAGCGTGGCGCGCAAATCGGTCGGCGCGACCCCTCGCGTGCTGAGCGACGACTACAACTACCGCGGCGTCGGGATGGTCCAGCGCAGCCCGGCTGGGATGGCGTTCCCGATTCATCACTTCGCCGGCAAATGGCGCAAGGACTATCTGCCAAACGCCGCCTGGCAGCTGCCGCCCGGCGCGGTTCGCCCGCCGGCTCAGCCGCGCAAGTACCAAGCCGAGGCCGAGGCGTCGGCGCTGCGAGAGAGGCAGCACAAGCTATGGGATGATTTCCACGCTAGGCCGCTGGCCGCCGATCTCACGACCGACGCCGGCCGAGACGCGGAGCTGGCGTGGCAGAAGGGGTTCGACGTTGCCGTCGCCCGCCTGCCCCGCTGCACGTGCGCGTCATCGTGGATGAAGCTTCGGAAGCAGCATCCGCCGGACCTCAACTCGCCGGCCGCGTACGCGCGCTGGGGGTGGGTGATGCACGACCATGTGAGCGCCCGCACGAGGCCGCCACCGCCGCGGATCAGTTTTGAGGAGGCCGTACGGATAAGGGGGTGGGAGAAACTGCTGCCGATCGAGCCGGCTTCGAAAACCGCTCGATGACCGAAGGCGTCGTACGGGTCGGGACTATTGCGAAGGAGTATGCGAGCGGGCGACAGGCAATGCAAAAGTACTTGGGACGAAGAATACATTATTCCAGCGTGAAAAGAGTAGAGAGTTACTCAACTCGTAAAGAGGCTTAACAAGCGATACGAGAAGTTGACGGGCCGTAAAGAGGAGGTACTTAAGGCGAGTCTTAGCAAGCATTCGCTCGCGCGAAGTCGACGACCCCTGACTCATCCCCACTTTTGCAGGGGTATTGTCTCCCGGTCCGAAAATAGACCGAGCCCGCTGTCACGGGCTCGGGAGTGATCACCCCGGCACAATCGACTGAAAGGAGTCGGTCATGCGTCGCACGGAGGCGACCGCGTGGGTGGTCTCAGTCTGCGCTGTTTCGCTTCGACTCTCGCAGGCCAAAACGCTTGCCGCCCTGGTGGCCGGGGCCTTGAGCGTTCAGCGGGTGTCGCTGGCCAACATCGGCCGGGCGCTGCTGGGCAACGTCAAGCACCAGATTAAACGCTGCTGGCGGTTCTGCGCCAACGACCGCGTCGAGACCGCCGACGCCATGCGTGGCGTGGTGAAGATCACCCACGCCGACCGGCTCGAGCGGCTGCTGCTGATCCTGGCCATCGCGTATCTGCTGCTGTGCGGCGTGGGCCTGGTCGCGCTGCGGACACGCCGCCCCTGCGAGTGGACCGCCAAGTCCAAAAACGACTGCAGCGTGTTCATGATCGGGCGGGTGATGATCAGTCGAATCACGGTTTCAGTCGCCAAAGCACTGCAGGCCTTGATTGCAGCCACGAAGGAGGTGGCACCGAACTGGGGATGAGTCAGCGACGACCCGCCTTGCAGCCGTGACGGCAAAAACTTAACTTGATGCTCGTCAACGTGCCGACCGCAGCTAATGCGTTGTCCGTGTTCGCCTTTGCTGGCCTTCCTATTGGGAGGGATGATGGCTGATGAAATTTACGTTGCTCCCGGGGCTGCCGCAGCAGTCATCCGGTTCGGCGGCATCTGCTACTACCGCGTCGGACCCACTGACGTATTCCCAGACATTTTCAGCGCTACCCCATTCAGTAGCTGCGACGAGTGCGCCGGCAGCAGCAGCAGCGGCGGAGGTGCGCCGAGCGGTTCCAGTTCCAGCAGCTCCAGCTCCAGCAGCGAGGGACCCATTAATTGCGCAATCATGGACCCCGACAGTCCCGAATACATGCCCCCTGATGACCCTAGCTGGCCCGCGACCATTCAGGTGACGGCGGCGCGCATCCAAAGCCGCTCAACGGCTCCGGGCGCTCCATGTATTCAGAACTGTTCAGGTTATTCTGAGACGCTAACGAAAGTGGCTGGACAGTACGTTTGGTTTATCAGCGGTGCGGTGACAACCTCTTGCCTCGGAATCGGCTGCGGAGTGGAGCTAGTAGACAACGGCGACGGAACATGCGCTTGGACGTGCGGTTTTGGCCCGTTGGCCGGTCCTGGTGCGGACGGGTCGATCAAGCTGACGGGGAACATGCCGTATGGATCGTATCCAGATTTCGGCGCCATACAGGACTGTAGTCCTTCCGGTACGAGGACGCCGGGTAATGGAGGCTCGGGGATCAGTGTAGGATAATTATTGGCGTTGTGCCAGAGATGAGTGTCGGACTTCTTTGCCCGGTCGTCGCCGATCAGATTGCAGCGGCATATCCGGCTCGCTCCGGCGGCGACGCTTGATGCTGCCGCCAGCGGGCTGGGGCATTGGATGCGTCGAGACGTGGTGCGAACTGGTGGACATACGCCTCGACGAAGCCGTGACGACCTAGCGAGATCCGCTCGATGCAGTCCGAATAAAATCCCGACGCCGCCCAGCGCTTGACCACCATCCCATGCATCCAGTTCGAAAGTGCTCTCTCTCAACCCTCCACCAGCAGCATGATGTTGTGCGTCAACACGCGCAGCGACAGCTCGTGACGCCGGCCCACGGCGTTGCGGGCGCGCTTCGCCGGGCCGAGGTTCCGTGTGATCATCGAGTTGGCCGTCTCGCTCTGCCAACGCTGGCCATATGCCCGCGCGTCGGCGCGACGTTTGAACCGGTGGTACATGTTCCGCCGCATCGGCTCGCTCGGCGGCTTACTCGTCGGTCGGCCGGCGTTGGGCGGGATGATCGACGCCCCACGCCCATGTCCAGCCGCGCGCGATGCGATGGTTGTCTTGCGAGTCGTAGCCCGCGTCGGCGACCACGCACCGCACGCGTCCGCCGGTGCGTCGCCACGCGTCATAGAGCAGGCTGTCGAGGAACGGCTGGTCGCCGGTGCCGGTGCTGGCGACCGCCGCGAGGATCACGTGCGATGCCGCGTCGACCGCCAGCGACAGCTTGGGCATGCGCCGCACGACACGCCGGCGGCGTCGGTTCACGCGCGGGTGGCACGACCCGCCGCCCCTTTTTACGACGTCTTCGGCCTCTACCGTTCGATCGCGGCGCTCGCGCGGGGAAAGCCGAAGCTACGTTCCGAACCGATCTCGCCACGTCGAATTTGCAGCAGCAGCTCATAACGATTAACAACCGGAGGCTGGCGGCACTTGCGGAGGCCGGCATGAGACCTACGAACTTAATCAAAGTTCCCATCCACCAAGTACCTCAGAAAGTGCTGGACAGGCTTCTTGAAAAACCTGTTATCCGAGGACAAACTATTCCGGGCAAAGTGATTCCTATCACCAAGGATAAGGCCGGAACAGTCATTGTCAGAGTCATCACGTTGCCATAAGGTTAGCATGGAGTACCGCGCGCGGTTATGCACGAGATTAGGCCAATCGTTCAGACGATAGATGTCCCATGGATGGTATCGCGTCTGTCTCACAGATGAGTTAGTGTCCACCGAAGGCGGTGATTGCCATGTTCAGACCGACGCGTTTTTTGGACGTCACATTGAGCGCGACCAGTTTCAACGGGTTCGGATTATTTTCGGTACGGCTGCATGCAGCCGAATGAGGGCGTCAATATCTAATGAACATGTACCGAGGGGCAATGCCTATGACTGGAGCGCAATTCGCAATCTCCGAAGCCATTGACATGGAGTTGGAGGAGTGGCTGGCATCAGCCGCGGAACGATGGCAGGCGTCAGGAAGCTGTCCTGATCCACATTTCTATTTAAAAGTTCATTCGCCGCGGGCCAAGAGATTTGGCTCATCTTTTAGCCATTATTTGATTGTAGGCGCCGATAGCTTCATTGAAATGGGGCAATGAGCCACTGTTGGCAGTCTCAACATTCTGTCGCCATTTGATGTATTGGTATGTGTGCAGTGGTCGGAATTCGCTGGCTTTGTCGGAGGCAGCTTGGTGCAGCCGGGCAGATGGCCTCCGCCGAGCCGTCGGTGAGCGGTCTGGTCTCCTTCATCCACAACGCCGACGGGCCTCTACGACCTGCAGCGCATCCTCCACGAGACCGACGACGTCGGCGGCGAGATCACCCGCACCTACGCGTGCAGCACCACCGACGAGTTCGGCGACCTGATCGGCGAGGACGGGCTCTTCGAGCACGTCTACGACGCGCAGGCCAACATCGACGCCTTCTCGACGAGGCGGGCGGCGTCGAGGCCCGCTACAAGTACGACGCCTTCGGCAACGTGGCTGCGGGGACCCGCTGAGTTCTGGTTTGTAAGCGAGAGATGGAAGCGCAAGATGTAGTGGTCGGCACAGCCCATTTCCTCGCAGTCGCAGGGCGTGGGCAGTGCACTGAAAGAACTTGAACTACTTTCCGATGGTCCGCTGCTGCTGCCGCTGCTACTACTGCTGCCCTCGCATTGAGCGCACGTGCTGAAATAGTCGTCGACCCAAAAGTGTCGGGCAGATGATCGCTGGGCCCCACCCGTACGTCGCACACGCCGCCAATCCTAATCACGTCTTCCGACGCAGCCGGGGGAAATAGGTACAATTCGTCTGCCATGGTGATTCCTTTCGTTTACGACCGCTGTCGTCGTCGTTGCCGAGGTGGCCGCTGGGGTCGAGCTTGTTGACGGGATCGTTGTCGACGTAGGCGAAGAGGTTCACCTGCCCGGCCTCGTGGCGGTCGGGGTCTTCGCTGAGGAAGCGGGCGCTGTGCGCGTCGTAGTAACGCCCGCCGCCCTGGGCGTTGCCGCTGCCCAGCAGGTACAGCTCGGTCTCGGGGTCCAGGTAATACTGCTTCTTGCCGCCGGCCAGCATCTGCGTGCTCAGCTCGGCGGGCAGGGCCGCCCAGTCGTCCACCGTCATGCCGGCCCACTGGTTCGCGGTGAGCGTCGACCAGATCAGCGCCGTCCAGTAGCTGCCGTCGAGCGAGACCGCAGCCACGTTGCCGAAGGCGTCGTACTTGTAGCGGGCCTCGACGGCGCCGGCCGGGTCGAGCAGGGCGTCGGTGTTGGCCTGCGCGTCGTAGACGTGCTCGAAGAGCCCGTCCTCGCCGATCAGGTCGCCGAACTCGTCGGTAGTGCTGCAGGCGTAGGTGCGGGTGATCTCCCCGCCGACGTCCTCGGTCTCGTGGAGGATGCGCTGCAGGTCGTAGAGGTAGGCGGTCGGCCCGCCGGAGGCGGAGTCCTTGAGCACGCGCTGGCCGTCGGCGTTGTAGCTGAAGGAGACCGGCCCGCTGACCGACGGTTCGGCGGAGGCCATCTGCCCGCCGGCGTCCCAGGCGTAGTAGGTCGACTCGCCGGTGGGCCACAGCGACGCCGTGCGGTTGCCGGCGGGGTCGTGAGATACTGCAGGGCACATCGTCTAATTAGTTGATTCTTCTGGCATAGACACCGTCATTAACTTTCAACCAATCAAGAAACTTAGCGACCTGCGAAGTGTCCCGGATCCAATCCTCGTGACTCGGATGCCACTCTCGCAACAGTTCTTCGTCGAAGCGGTAGATTACGGCACTTGGGAATCGATCTCTCAACCTTGACTCAAAAACGTCGATATCTTGGGTTACGAGAGAGCCTGTTCTCGAAGTCGAGAGCCATGCATACGGAATTGGCAAAGAGACTAAAGTAGCCACGCTTGAGGATAAGTCCGCCGATATTTGCATTTGCGTCTCAGGAAACCGTGCCTCCCAACGCACGGCTTGAGAATTAAATTCTTCTATCTCGGCAGAAGTAGCTCTATGTTTACCTAGGACTGCATTAAATTGCGCCCCACCTACCATTACTATGTAATTAACCAGGCTACTCATGCTTGCCACAACGTTTCATGCCGGGCATCAGAATTCCACGATTTCAGTCCCACCAGAATGGAGAAAAATTATGCGCCCAGACTTTCCACGTAAGTCTCGTTTGAGTCGCTGAGGAACCGAAGTGCGCCGGAACGTCTCGAATCCTTTTCTGAATGTTTCCAGAGACACACCCGCCTTCGTACCGTCAATCACAACTGTAGCGCCGTTACCCGCCTGCGCAGTACCGTCCGTGACGGCAGTTTGTACTGCGCGTGGCGTAGCTTTGTCCAGTCTTTTACTCTCGGCCAGAACACCTTCACCGATCGCACCGTGGGATAGCTCAAGTTCGCCGGCGCGTCCGGTGACACCTTCTCCATGCACTTTAACGTCATATCCTCTGTCGTTGAGTTCTTTGGCAGTTAATTTCAGGGCCTGAAGATTTTGTGCTTCATGTTTTCCCTTCGCTCCTTGGATTTCGGCGTCTCGGGTTACCGTTACCTTCGGCTCTGCCGCAGCGTCTCTCGCAGCCAATCGCCGCTCGGCGTTTGCCGCTCGATCCATCTCCCCTTCTTCCATCTTGCCGATCGGATTGACGGGTTCTTCAGGCATTCGCCGGACGGCAGCCGCCTGAGTTCTACTCGGAACATCGCGCACGGGTCCCGAATTCGTTACGCTGTTCGTGCTCGGAACCTCAGCACCGCCTGGCCGCACATCCATCGCGGGTCCCGTGTTCCTGACTGTATTTCCTCCCTGCATGCGGGTCAGTTCGTCGGCGATGGCGTCAGAGGATACTGCCGCGGGCTTCGAGGCCTTGCGCGCACCCGAGCGCCTTCGACCCAGCATCGTCTTGGTGCCCGCAATCGCGGTGATCACGGCACCGATGACGCCGCCACCAGCCCTTACGATCTTCTGGTCGATTGTTTGATTCAGCTTCTTCCCCGTGAACAGCTCTTTGTCGCTCAGCCCCTCAACAATGTCCGTGACCCCAATCACATCCAGGATTCCGCCTGTAATGGCTCGCCTGTCGGACTGGCCGCGCTCCGATCTCGCAACGGCGGCGTCCTTGGCACCTTTCACCATCAAGCCGATCGCTAGCAGAGGCGCGTAAATCGCGGCGACCCCCAGCCCCACTTGCTTGAGGTGGGCCACTGACTTGTCCCCCGCTTCCATCCCCGCCATGCCGACGGCCTCGCGGACGGGATCCCAATTGCGGCGTTCCGCGATTTCCTGTTCGAGCCCGCCGACGCCGCGGTACCAGGTGCGGCCGACCTCGGCGCCCTCGCCGGTGAACTTCGGTTCGCTGTAAATGACGCTTCCGTCTTCCAGCGTCCACTGTTCGAACTCGTGGATGTTGCCGCCGACCTGCACCCGGTACGGCTTGGGCTTGGCATTTCTCGGATCGACTGATTTGCCGCTGAACAGCTCGATCTGCTGTGGTACGGATGGCGCTGTCTCGTAGTCGCGGTTATTGAACGTGTACTTCGAGTCCTCGCGCATGTGGATCGCGCGGGTGATCTCTTCGTCCACCTCGTCCGTCATCGAGTACCAGTCCATCGATGCCGGTACCGTCGGATCCTGTTCGTGCCGCTTCTTCCGTTCCTCGAGGCGGCTCTGCAGGTCCTTGACGGCCGCTTCTGAGACCCGACGACCGAAACCGCGTTGCCTCTCAACTTCTCTGGTGATGTCGTCCATGCTCGCAAGCGTGACGAGCTCGGTCTTGTACGCCGTCTTGCCTGATCGCCCGTAGTGTCGGCCGTCGTATATGCCGGTCTTGCCAAGCGTGAGCTCTCCACTGCGGCCTGTTCGGCCGCGATTGCCCAACAAGTCGTCCGCAAACGTGGTAGTCGGCAGTCGCCCGTCACCGCCTCCGGCGAACGCGCCGCCCACGGTCTCGTCGATCCGACCCATCAAACGTTCCGTGTAGTCCTGCTCGGTCGCTTCGGCGGAGCCATCGCTCATCGCATCGGCGACCTTGCGGACCGTGCCCCAATCGACGTCGTTCGCGCTGGGGAAGTCGTCTTCCGCGCTCCGTTGCGACGCCGGCACCATCGGCGGCTTGCCGCCGAACTGCCTTGCGGCCTTGACGATCGCGGAGCGCGGTTGTGGGCCGGGCGCCGCGCCCGCTCGGCCGGTAGCAGCGGCAGCGGCCCCGCGGGGCTTGTGCCGCGCCTCGTAATCGCCCTGCACCTTCTCAATGGCCGCCCCGTGCACCGCCTTCATGCGGTCGTTCTGACGCTGCTGGCGGCGCTGGCCGATCTCCTGCTCCAGCTCGAGGCGGCGCTCATGCAGCTTCTGCCGCTGCTCGCCGCCGGTGACGCCGTTGGCCCGCAGATCATCTCGCGTCTCGCGCATGCGGGTGCGGAAGTCGTCCAGATCGTCGCGCATGGCCTGGCGCTCATCGCGGCGGGCCTGACGCAGTTGCTTCCTGAACTCCGGCTTGTAGACGCGCAGTTCCTTGGCCAGCTCCAGCCGC
>JADMIO012763453.1_pt1 | contig 11581 bp, 11 predicted proteins | sample 8958161 | NCBI WGS metagenome assembly JADMIO01 (sample SAMN16585339, study PRJNA669376) | soil metagenome | isolation source: Crop rotation soil | place: USA: Cullars Rotation, Alabama | collected 2011
GCCGCGACTTCAAGTCACGTGAATTCCAAGCTTCGGATCCCACTGTGCTGGAAAGATCGATCGTGTACGTCGTTTGATCAGCAAAGGAAAATGCGGTGCGCAGGAATGGCTCGACATCATGCATGAAGCACATAAATTGAATATCACGACGAGTGCTACGATGATGTTTGGTCATGTAGAAACAATTGAAGAACGATTTGAGCATCTTGTTAAGATAAGAGAAGTGCAAAGCCGCAAGCCTGCGGAAGCAAAAGGTTTTCTTGCTTTCATCCCATGGACCTTCCAGGATGTAGATACATTACTGGCAAAGATCCGTGGTGTGCACAATCTCACTACTGCTGAAGAATATATCCGGATGATCGCACTGAGCAGGATCATGTTGCCAAACATAAAAAATATACAAGCCAGTTGGCTGACCGTTGGAAAACAAACAGCAGAGATCTGTTTGCATGCCGGCGCCAATGATTTTGGTTCCATCATGCTGGAAGAAAATGTAGTAAGTGCTGCCGGCGCCCCACATCGCTTTACGTATAAATCAATACAGGAAGCGATCCGTGAAGCGGGTTTTGAACCGCAGCTCCGCAACCAGCAATATGAATGGAGAGAGATACCGGAAATGATCGAAGAGCAGGTGATCGATTATTAAATATTCACTGTGTTTAAAAAAGATTTCTATATCACCGATAATGATAAAGAATGGGTGCATGAAACCTTTAAATGGCTATTGGATTCTTTTGGATATCCTGAACGTGAATTTTCTCCATATTTATTAACGAAAGAGTTTTTCCCGGAAACAGTCGCACATAGAACTCCTGCAATTGAACCTTTGCTTGCCGATCTCTGCAATCTATTTCAAATCGACCCTTCCATTATATCTTTTTCATTGGAAGCAGACATTACGGACAGCTATGGAACTCCTTACCAGGTCCAGGGGTCATCATTTGAGTGCGATGTCGAAACAATACGAACAGAAAATGGTTACCATTATAAATTAGTTTTTGCAAAGCGGCTATTAAAAAATCCCAAGCGCCTTGTTTTTAATGCAGTGTACCATTTTATCCGGATCCGTCTTGCCCAGGGAGATATCAATTGGATAAAAAGTGAGGGCCATTATTTTAGTTTTTATCTTATCGGTGTATACACCGGTTGGGGCGTGTTATTCTCCCAGACAATGATAGACATCGGAAGGGAAACAGATGGAACATGGGAACGGACCTGGAAATATATATCTCCCATGCCAATTCCTGTGATAGCATATAGTATGGCTCTCAGGTCTTCCCTGATAGATGAAGAGCAGCCAGCGTGGAAAAATTATTTGCCCGCTGATATCCGTGTACAATATGAACTGTCGGTCAACTACATAAAAAAGAATGGAAATCCTTTTTATAATAAGCAGGAATTGACGGCAAAAGCATTATTTAAAGAAGGCTGGTCACAAGCCGGCGCGAAAAAATTTGATTCCGCTCTTGAACTTTACAAAAAAGGGTTATTCGTTACGGAAAATGACAAGACCAGGGCTTTGCTTCAACACAATATCGGTTACACACTACTTTTAAAAGGAGAATTCGAAAACAGCATTCCCTATTTTCAAAAAGCACTTGAGATCATTCCAAACTTCTCTTACAGTCACGCAAACATGGGTTTTGCTTTTATGATGATGGGAGATATCGATACAGGTAAATATTATCAAAATCTTGCGAACAAGACCGGCAATGAAATTGAAGCCTATTCGCACAGAAACTTTGCTATCTATTACCAGAAAAAGGGGGAGCTCGATAAAGCAAGAGAGAGTTTTATCAAAGCATTTGAAACCATTACAGTTCCTGTTGATTGGCTTGAATATTTATATGCAAAGTTCTTGTATGATCAAGGTGAACAGGAGGAAGCTATGTTTTACCTGCAAATGGCTATCGATAAAGGCGAGCCTAAAGCGATTGAATGGATGAATGAGATCAGTAATGCCGGTTAGTCACGATTAATTATATCTATTTTTGCATTTATGAATTCTTCAAAAACATTTAACCGGTTCAGAAAAGTTGCGTTGGCAGAAGGCGTTTCCTTTTTAATTTTATTAGGCGTGGCCATGCCATTGAAATATATGGCCAACATGCCGATTGCCGTTACCATTGCAGGCGCTATACATGGTTTGTTGTTCATCAGTTTTATCGTTCTTGCCTATCTTGTAAAAGAAGAGAGTAACAAAACGATGGGCTGGATGGGTAAAGCATTCCTGGCCTCGATCATTCCGTTTGGGACTTTTTATATGGATAGAGAATGGCGGAAGGAAGAAACGGTTTCAACGAAATAAATAGCATGGAAATAAATTACCGCACCGATATTGTTCCGGATGCTGCTCAAGTGATAAAATTGTACAATGACGCTGGCCTTCCAAGACCAACCCATGATGCCGCACGTATCCAGAAGATGTTTGACAATTCCAATCTTATCGTCACTGCATGGGATGGAGATGAATTAGTAGGCGTTTCCCGGACCATCACCGATTGGGTATGGAGCAGTTATCTCGCCGACCTGGCCGTGAGCCCTGATCATATGAAGTCAGGCATCGGCAGAAAGCTCATTGAGATAACAAAAGAAAAGGTCGGTCAGCAATCGATGATCTTGTTACTTTCCGTTCCTACGGCATTTGAATATTATCCTAAAGTTGGGTTCGATAAAGAGAACAGGGCCTTTATGATACCAAGGGCAGAATAATTTTAACAAGCCCTCCGCATCTTCCATTTTATCTTTATCCAAATAATTTCTGCTATGAAGAATTTTACTTTTATTCTTTTGATCGCTTTCTTTTTCGTTGCATGTAACAATAAGGCCGAAGAACCGATAACAGAAAATGATACAGTGAATGACGTAATAGGTTGGAAAGCCGATCTTAACGATTCAAGTGGCAGACTTGAAATGAAAAAAAATGACGCCGCTATCCTGGATTCTCTAAGCATCCCTTCGGTGATAGCATTCCTGAACAAGACCTATCCCAATATCTTATTGGAATTTGTACGTTCTTCTCATGATACTATTTTCCTGAAGATCCCCGAATCAGATTATCTCACACAACAGATGGGCTCTACAGGTCCAACCATGTATTTCGCGACAGCAGTTTATAATCTCACCGAAGTCCCGGGTTTCCGTTTTGTTGATTTTTCTTTTGAAGAAGGAGATCATGCTTCTCCTGCTACATTGAACCGGGATAGTTTTAAAGACGAATGAATAATTATTGACTGATAAAAACAAAGATCCCGACATCCTGAGCGAAGCCGAAGGACCGGGATCTTGTTTTGGTTCCAAGCGCTGGTTAAATTATTTTGGATATTTTTCTACCTTATTACTGATCGGTTTTACAGTTCGCAGATACGCATAGATCGCTTTCAGATCGTCATCTTTTATATGGGCCAGTAAACTAAGCGGCATGATCGTATTGTTCTTTCCCGGGTTAAAATTATAACTTTTCTCTTCCCTGTATTGTGTGAACTTATTCATGAATTGCGCTTCTGTCCATGAACCGATGCCTGTTGCAGTATCCGGAGTGATGTTCGCGGATGCCACTTTAAATATTCCGGCATCAAAAACATAACCGCCTGCAAATCGTCGCGTCATATCCGGGCCCTGTGGTGTCAGTGGGGAATGACAGGTTCCGCAATCGGCCATATTGGTAAGATAACCACCATAAGCTACCTTATCAGTTTCCGGTGGACGAACATTCCCATCGACAGAAGCCTGTAATGCAGGACCGGGATAGGCCATTGCGATCGGCATCATTAATTGTCTTGCAGGAATTTTATTGCGGATCGGTTTTAATGTGCGGATATAAGCAATGATACTCAACAGGTCTTTTTTCTCTATATGGTTATAGGCAGGATAAGGCATGATGGGAAACAACGTATCGCCGTTCTTACTGATGCCTTGTGTCATTGCCCTGAGAATTTCATCATCGGTCCAGGTGCCGATACCGGTTTCATTATCAGGAGTGATATTCCTTGCATAGATCTTTCCCGGCAGGCCCAGTTTTTCATCGAATAAAAATCCGCCACCTCCTTCTGTACCCGGGATCGGTGGTAATGAATATTGATTGATATCTCTTTTACTATGACAGTCTGTACAACCGGCTACATGTGTTACCAGGTATTCACCTCTTTCCAAAACTTTTTTAATGGAGTCTCTGCCATCCGTTGCTGTTGGCTCCGACTTTTTGCCCTTGCAGGCAACTAAGTAAGTCGCCATGATAATGACAGAGCAGATCGCCGTAAGGGCAATTAACTTTCTCATGTTGATAGTTAGTTTAGGTTTTTTGAAAAAACGTTGAACAACAAAAGATAGAAAGATTTCCCGGAACGGGCAATAAAAAATGATAAAAAAATGACAATTGCCTTCAATTATGGAAGCACATATCCAAGATTGAAGGTCAGTGGCACTTTCACACCATTATTATGGGGGAAAATATTACCGTTGGAGAAATGAGCGATGCGTAACCCTGCATTGATGTTCTTTTTCTTTCCTGTAAAGATGCCCATCCCCATCGCATCATAAAAAGTAAAATGGCGACCTGTTTCTTCGTTATCGATCAGGGTCTTTGAAATATAGGTCGGACCCGCAACGGTATATTCAAAGAACAGATCGGTCTTTTTGGAACGGATAGCAGTAAACCGAAGAACAGGGTAAACAGAGAATGTAAAGAACTTGTCTTCTTTCTTATCGCTTTTCCAGAATCCTATACCCGTGCCCCAATCCAATGAGAATACTTTTCGTGCATGAAATAAATTATGCTGGTAATGTAAAGAGAAGCCTTGTTCCAAATGTGCGGCGCCGCCCCAGAACAATGGAAGCGTTTTCGAGAAAAGATTATTGACACCATACCCAAATCCATTCGTGGAATAACTTAATTGTAAAAAATGTTTAGCGAAATAGTAACCGCTTTTGATATTACTCTCAACTTTTTCTTTTGAAAGTTCCTTCAAATGATAATTAAATCCTGCTGAAAGAAATAAGGTGTGAGGTTGCTTCTCTTTTTTATTTTCTGGTGAAAACACCGTGCTCAGTTGCAGGTCCCATTTACGGTTCAGGTGATATTGGAATGCACCGCCAAACAGACCCGTGGCAAATGTTGCACTTTTAATGACGGGGACGTAACCAATATCGAATCCTTTACGGGTAACGATCCCTAATCCTGCTTCCGCAACAACTGAGAATTTTTTACTGAGAGGTATATTCCCAAGCACCGTTAATCCTCCGACATTCATCCAAACAGAATGATCGGATTTGTCTCCATTGATATCATTATAGATCACCCAATCAACAGGTCGCATATAGGTGATCTGTGCCGAGATATACTTGTTGAACTGGTGACCAAACAATACCAATCTTGGTGCGATATGCGGGACCTTTACCGAACCAATTGTGAATCCCGGTTCCAGTTGTGCTGAAGAAAAGGGGTAATTGATATAACCGATATTCACGCCAAAATAAGAATCCTTCAATCCCCAGGGATATTGGATCCTCTTTTCACCTGGCTGGGCCAATGCATTCAGCACAGAAAAAATAAATACTGCTGTAAAAAGAGTACGAAATGATTTTCCCTGCATCCCTTTTATTTGTGATTAAACTAATTGTTTCATCTGCATCGCATCATCCATCACTACCATGCTTGCCTTATATCCTTTCCCGATCCTTCCAAGATCATTGATCGACATTACCTGCGCCGGATACAAACTACACATACGCAATGCTTCGCCCAGCCCGATCTGCCCAAAGTTAACGAGGTTTTGTACCGCTTTTGCCATCGTCAATGCCGACCCGCTGAGAATATTGCCTGCTTCATATTTATCACCTGCTTTCTGGTGAGGATAATAACCTTCTGTTGTATCTGTTACAGCATCTGTTATCACAAACAATCTTTCTTTCATGGCTTGCTTCGCGATACGAATAGCAGCATATTCAACATGGTGACCATCGGGAATAATACTGGCCATTGCCCTTTCATCATCCATTGCAGCACCAACCAAACCGGGCGAGCGGTGTTGCAACGGGCTCATCGCATTATATAAATGTGTAACCGCAGTGATCCCTTGTTCAAATCCTTTTTTTGCTTCATCATAGCTTGCATTGCTATGCCCTGCCGATATAATGATATCATGCGAAAGGATAAGATCAATGACCTCTTTGCTGCAAATTTCTGGTGCCAATGTTATCATCCGGATAACACCTTTGCCGTGATTCAGCAAAGCTTCCACTTCTTTTATTTCCGGTGCGTGGATCAATGATTCAATATGTGCACCTCTTTTTACCGGGTTGATCCAGGGCCCTTCCAGATGCAAACCGAGTATCCCTTCGCCACCCCTGTTCCAATAATCTTTTATAGCATCGATGGACCTGTAAAAAACTTCGCTCGTATTGGTAGCAACTGTAGGTAAACAAAAAGCAGCTCCTCCTGCTGCGCAATAATCTCTCAGTTTGAATAATGAATCGGCTTCAGGGTATACCGCCAGCAATTTTCCATAAGCCCCATAGATCTGTAGATCGATAAATGCCGGGGCAATAAAACATTGATTGAATTGTTCAACATGCTGTGATGAAGAAAGCGAAGAGACGGGCACAACATCTTCTATCCTTCCATTGGCAGTAATGACAGCATGATCGTGCAGCCATTCATCACCTGTAAATATCTTGTCAGCAGTATAAGCAGTGGGCATATAATGATTGATAGCCCGAAGATGCTATTTTTTCCCGGTGTTCTGTCGCTCCTGCCTTCTTTCTTCCCGTTCTTTTTTTCTTTCGATCTTGCGTTGTGCCATCGGTCTTAGTACAATTTCACCTGCGGAAGCAAACATAGTTTTCCAAACCAGGTTGAAAAAAGATCTTGTGGCGTCCCGTTCTACTCTTATTGAACTGGCTTTTCGTTCTTCTCCATTCATCGGGTTCTCTTTGTAAATCACCAGGCGATTGGCCAGGAAAGAAAGGAACCCTTTCCTATCAAAAGTTTTATCGGCACCAACTTTATTGATCAGGATATCCATATCGCCATATTTCATGGAAAGATCACCTGTTCCCGCATCTTCATTACCCGTCATTGAATAATCCAGTCGCTGCATATTGAATGATTGCATTTCAACTGCGGTCATGGCCGTGAATACCGGCTTTAGTTCTTTTTCATCGAGGTGAGTGATCGTTGCTTTAACGCTAAATGCCCCTTTCCTGTCATTGAGGTTGAAGCGGAACACGGTATTGAGACTTCCCTTATTCATCGCCGTTCCTCTTATATCAGCAACACATTCTGCCGATCGTTGAAGCGCAACTGGATCATTGGTGATATTATCGATCACCCCACTTACATTGAAACTTACTTTACCGGGAAGGTTGGTGACATTACTTTTTTCCGTGTAGGCAACCAATGCGTCTGTTGCTTTTAATCGTTTTACCTGTAAAAGAAAAGGAAGCTTTTGCAGTAATTGCTGGGGATAGCCGCCTTTCTTGCTATAAGGATTGGGTCTTACATTCCTGTCGAGGTAGATCGCAATGGAAGGCGAAGCCAGTTCGACCGTATCTGTTTGCAACCGGTTATAGGTTACCCATTGAGGTAACTTAAAATTTGTCAGCCGCATGAACGGAGTTCTGATCTTATAACTCTCATGTTGAAAACCATAATGCTGTTCAAGCTGCTGTTCGCTTACAGCAGGAACAAATTCAAATTGTTTTATTTCCATTAACTGCGATGCTGATGCATACATCACACTACCCGCCTGCAACGAATACAAGCCATCGGTCGTTTTTAGTTTTATCTTATCTGCATTGAAAACGATGTTCTTTGCAAACATCAATCTAGAACTATCGTAAGTAGAAGCGCTGTCTACCCGTATATCCGACAACAGGATATTACTTTTTTCAAACTCCCATTTAAACGCCGCGGCGCTAACGATATTCCTGTATTTCATTTTGAGATCCGCACAGTAAATGGCTGCGATATGTATCGATTTGATCCTTGGCCGTATGAGCTTCCATAATGGTTCGCCATAATCAGGTTGCTCATCGCTTGCTTTAAAATGTCGGGCAATGCTCACATCGGCTGAATCAAAAACAATTTCCCGGATATCGATCTTTTTGGAAAATATCAACGAACGAAGACCGATACCATTGATCCTTCCTTTTTGTAAAACGATCTCGCTGGTCATCGGCGGAAGTTTTTTTGTCCCTTCCATTCTTTTATAAACATTACTATCGATCTTTATATGCAGGTCTGAAAAACGGACAGAACCACCCCAGAAACTGAGGTCGAATTTCCCCACTTCGAATTGATAAAGACTATCAGATCCATTTACAATGATCTCTGAAAGACGCTTTTTCACTAATGGTGGAAGATAGCGGGTGATAAAGATGTGAAAGGCTGTTCCCGCTATAACAAGGAATATCAAAACACCGATCAATATCTTTCTGCCAATATGTTTTTTCTTAGGGGAAGCCATAACGTCTTTCCCTAACCGTTTATAATATTGTGCCAGAAAATAGGAACAGGTTATTGATCAGGGTGCAAAAACAGCCGCCCGCAGATTTTTTAAGATCGTTACGATCTATGCTGATCTTTTCTTAATGATCATAAAGATCAGCGGCCCTTTATCCTGCAATAAAACGATAACCAACACCTTTGATCGTAAGGATCTCCAGCGAAGGATCATCTTTCAGGTAGCTGCGGAGTTTGGTGATGTATACATCGAGGTTACGGCTGTTGAAGAATGAATCGTTTCCCCAAAGCAGGTTGAGAATATCTTTACGATCAATGATCCTGTCCTTGTTCTCGTACAATACTTTCAGCAATTCACTTTCACGGAATGAAAGCTTGCGTTCTTCTTTTCCATTGCTCAATACCTGGCGGTTGAGTAGAAAATTATACTTACCGATCGTAACGCTGCCGCCACTTATCTTTTTTGTTTCTTCCGGCTTATTGCGCAAAAGATTTTGTATCCGGACGATCAGCTCTTCCATGCTGAATGGTTTCCTGATATAATCATTCCCGCCCAATGAAAACCCTTTGACCACATCTTCTGTCTGTGTTTTGGCCGTCAGGAAAATGATGGGAACATCCTCATCGATTTCTCTTATTTCATCGGCGATCGTAAATCCATCCTTATTCGGCAACATCACATCCAGTATGCAGATCTCAGGTTTTGTTTTTTTGAACAGCTCGAGAACTTTTGCTCCATCACCTTCCATGATGACCTCAAACCCACGACTCTCAAGGCTTTCCCGAACGATCTTACCAAGAAAAAGTTCGTCTTCTACGTATAAAACTTTTGTTGCGCTCATATTAAACGGTCTTTGGGAGTGTGATGCTGAATTTAGTTCCGATACCCGGCCGACTTTCTACTGCAATAGTACCATTATGTTTTCTTACAACCTGCGCCACATAACTCAGACCCAGTCCGTACCCTTTTGCATTGTGCGTGTCGCCATGCGGCACCCTGAAGAATTTATCAAACAATTTATCCTTGTATTCGTTCGGGATACCGATCCCATTATCTGTAACATTCATCAATACATCTTTTTCCCTTTCTTTCAGGTCGATATGAATGGATGGTTCACCTTTACTGTATTTGATCGCATTGTCCACAAGGTTGAACACCACACTTAATAAATGTAAGCGATCTCCTTGCATACTTACATCCCCTTCAGAGCTCACAGTAATGCGGGCATGATTTTTTTCCAGTTGCAATTTCAGTGAAGACACTACTTCATTCACCACCTCTTCTAAATTCATCACCTCATATTTCAGTTCCACTTCTTTTTTCTCGAACATAGAAAGTTTCAGCACCTTATCTACCAGCAACCCAAGCCGCTGCAATTCATTCTGAGAAATATCAAGGTACTCCCGGGTCCGTTGTGGATTATCAATAGCATTGAAATTCCTTAGTGCTTCGATCGCCACACCAACTGTCGCGATAGGCGTTTTTAATTCATGAGTGATATTGCTGATAAATTCATTTTTTAATTCAGCTAATTTCCGCTGGCGTAAAAGACTTCTATAAAGCAATACAAAAGAAAGAATGGTGATGCCCAGCAGCAGGATAGAGAATAAAATGGGCTGGAGTATCTGTTTGATCAGGTAAGAGAAACTATTCCCCAATTGCATTTGATATGTAACCGGGTGCGCAAGCCCAACGGTCACTTCATTAAAAGACGGTTCATCATGATCAGTGGCCGTATCCATCCTTGTGATGGTAAACGGGATGTTCAGTTTTTCCTGCTGTAATTTTTTTTGATAAGCAGAATCGATCTCGGTGATCCTTAATGAATCCTGTAATGAATCGACACCATACAATAAATTAAAGATCCTGTCGCCCCTGCCTCCAGGTCCCGGTCCCTGTATCCGTCTGAATTGCAGAGAATCTTTGTTAAAGTTCATCGATGTTTTATCCATCGTGATAAAAACATTGGGCTTTTTGTCTGTCCTGATACTTAATGAGTCTTTTAATTTGCTTCCGATCACATTGATGGTAGATATAATTTCTTCCCGTGGTTTGACATGGACACTTACATGCTCTCCTTCGTCACCATCCATGATCAATCTCATATCATCTTTGCTACTATCCGCACCCCTCCATTCGATCCCGTCCAATTTCAATTTTGCAACCTGTAATCGTAAGATGGTTTCCCGGAATGCAACTCCGGATTTGATCGACAATGATTTTTTTTCACGGGCATAATTCTGTTTGAGCCAGTAGACCTGGAACCCGGTGATGCCAAGGATCGCCACACCCATCAATAATGCCATACCACGGAGTTTGCTCATGTGCTGTGTTTGCACAACAAATGTAAACCAATGTTGGCGGTCATTACAGCCCTTTTAACCTTTATTAACCTTAATGAAAGGTGGCTTAACCCAACCCGATGGCCCGCTTCCCTAGTTTTGTTTCAAAATAATTAAATCATGAAAAAGCTAATGATCGCCGGTCTTTTTGTTTTTTCCATCAGCCTTGTACAGGCACAACAAAAACAAGGGACCGTCACTTATGAGAGGACTTCACAGATAACAATGCGTTTCAATGACGGAAACGGAATGGATCAGCAAATGCCGAAAACAAGAACAGATAAATTTGAACTGACATTCGGTAATAACCAGTCATTATGGAAATCGGCTGAAGAAGAAGATAACGGCACCAATGATGTGAGTGGAGGTGATGGTATGCAGATACGCATGGTGGTAGCCGGGAGCAATGATGTCCTCTACAATAATTTTGAAACTGGTAAAAGGGTAGAAAAAAGAGAATTGTTCGACAAGTCATTTATCATTGATGATAGTATCCGTGCATTGAAATGGAAGATGACCGGTGAAACAAAAACGATCCTGGGCATGCCTTGCCTTAAAGCAACAACAACCAGGACCAGTACCCGCACAATGATGAATATGGATAATGGAAAAATGGAACGTAAAGAGATCCAGGACACTTCCACTATTGTTGCCTGGTTCACCAGTAGTGTTCCCGTGTCGGCAGGTCCGGCAGAATACCAGGGACAATTGCCAGGCCTGATCTTTCCAGCACATTGGGATCCTAAGCTTAGAATTCCACGTGGACAAGTTGTCGCG
>JADMIO012785045.1_pt1 | contig 11581 bp, 11 predicted proteins | sample 8958161 | NCBI WGS metagenome assembly JADMIO01 (sample SAMN16585339, study PRJNA669376) | soil metagenome | isolation source: Crop rotation soil | place: USA: Cullars Rotation, Alabama | collected 2011
CTTTCCCAGGTCGCTGGCGCGCAGAAGGCCGCCGCTGGTCAGGGCCTCACGCCGGCGCAAATCTCGCGCGTCGTCATGTCACGCATGGGCGCGTTCCAAGCCTGCTTCGAGATGGCGTCGGCGCACGACCCCACCCTCAAAGGTAACGTAGGCATCGCCTTCAGCATTTCGCCGGGCGGCGACGTATCGGCGGCCAACATCACCGGCTCGTCCCTCAAAAATCCGCGCGTCGAAGGCTGCATGCTGCGCACCTTCCAACGCCTGCACTTTCCGTCGGCGGACAAGCCGACCAACGCCGCCTTCCCGTTCGCGTTCCGCGCGTCCAAAAAGTGAGCACGAGGCCTGGCATGGGGCTGGCAGCGTTAGAGAGACCAACGTGATCCGGAGACAAATCATGCGAGAAATCCGGCAGCTTCGAGAGCGAGCGGCGGGGGTACAAAGCCCCTGGCTGGGGTCTAGGACCCCCATGCTGCTGAGTCTGGGGCTGCTGGCTGCGCTGAGCGTTGGCTGCGGCGAGCAAGACCACGAAGAGAGCCTGCCCATCGTCCAAGTCGGCATGACCAAAGACGTCGCGCCCATCTACGACGACGGCGAGCTGCAAATCTTCGAGGTCAAAAAGGGAATGTCGTTCCCGATCCTCAACCCCACCAACGCCACGCGCGGTGAGCTGAACCAGATCGAGATGGAACCGTACGGTCGCCGTCCGTGGGTGACGACCGACGACATCGACGTGCAGGTGACCTGGACCATCAGCAACCTGGACGCCGAAGAGCACGTCGTCGAGCTGCTGGTGGACCCGTGGAACGAGTTCGGGCGCTACTACCCGGGGCTACAGCTGACGGACGCGGACAACGAAGAGTACATGCCCAATTTCTCGGGCATCGACAAACGCTACATCGTGACCGGCAAAGATAGCGGCGCAGGCTCGCGCGTCCACGGCACCTTCACGTATTCGGATCTTCAAGAGATGGCGACCGACTTGGCCACCGTCATGGATCTCATCAAAAACCCTCCGGTCATCGAGGGCGCCGATCCAGAGGACATGGAAGACCCGACGGTCACGTACACCAACCACGCCTTCCACTGGCAAAATCGGTCCTACGACGACCTCCTGGTCAAGGAGTGGATCCCAGGCACCATCGCGGGCCTGACCGGTCTGGACCTGGGCTTCCGCACCTACGAGCCTGCCACCGTCGCCATCGAAGTCGCGGTCGAGGTCGTGGACAAGAACGGCAAACGCATCCGCAAAGAAGGCGAAGAAGACAAAGAGCTGCTGCCGCCCACCGAGGAAATAATTACGGTCGGCGTCGCAGCGCCTTAGTTCTTGTTCTCCTCCGTGCCTTGCGTGGTGCGTCTCGCGATCCTTTTGACGTGAGGCGGAGTCCAGCGCCCGGCCTCGCCGGGTTTTGTTCACTCCGGTCTTCCTTGGGTGATCGTGATCTGCTCTCGCCAAGGTCGGGTGGGGGCTATCCAGCTTTCGGGGGCGAGCCCCGAAAGCGGCCACCGAAACGTCACTTTGAGGAGAGAACGACGCCGGGCGGCCCAACGGAGATGGCAGGTTTGGCTGGGTAGGCCAGGCCTGCGCGCGCAGCTGCGCGCGGGTACTGACGACACTGCCGCGTGATGCTAAGGACGGCCGACATGAGCCGGATTTATCGCACGCTGCCGCCTGAGGGCACTCGTTTGGGCATCGCGTTTTCGGGAGGGCTCGACACGCGCTGCGCCGTGGCTTGGCTGAGCCGCAGCGGCATGAAGGTGTACTCGTACACCGCCGACTTGGCGCAACCCGACGAGAAAGACTGCTCGACCATCCCGGGCGTCGCGCTCGAGCACGGCGCGGTCGAGGCGCGCTTGATCGACTGTCGCGCAGCCATGGTGCAGGAAGGCTTGACCGCGATTCAGTGCGGCGCGTTCCACCTGTCGAGCGGCGGCAAGAAATACTTCAACACCACGCCGCTCGGCCGCGCCGTCACCACCACCGCCATCATCCGCGCCATGCGCGAAGACGACGTGCACGTGTTCGGCGACGGTAGCACCCACAAGGGTAACGACATCCAGCGTTTCTACCGCTATGGCATCCTGACCAACCCGAACCTCAAGATCTACAAGCCCTGGCTCGATCAAAAGTTCGTGGACGCGTTCGGTGGGCGCAAAGAGATGAGCGAGTACCTGCTCAAGGTCGGCCTGCCGTACACCATGAGCACCGAAAAGGCCTACAGCACCGACTCGAACGTGCTGGGCGCGACGCACGAAGCCAAAGACCTCGAGCAGCTGGACAAAGGCCTGCACATCGTCGACCCGATCATGGGCGTGGCGCACTGGAAGCGCGACGCCAAGGTCGAGCCGGAAGAAGTCGAGCTCACGTTCGAGCGCGGCATTCCGGTGGCTATTTCGGGCAAGCGCTTCGGCTCCTTGTTCGAGCTGTTCAGCGAGCTGAACCGCATCGGCGGCCGCCACGGCCTGGGCATGAGCGACCAGATCGAAAACCGCGTGATCGACGCGAAGAGCCGCGGCATCTACGAGGCGCCCGGCATGGCCTTGCTCAACATCGTGTACGAGCGGCTGCTGTCGGCCATCCACAACGAGAACACGCTCGACCTGTACTTCACGTTGGGTCGCCGCCTCGGCCGCATCTTGTACGAGGGCAAGTGGTTCGACCCGGAAGCCATGTTGCTGAAAGACGGCCTTACGCGCTGGATCGCGCCCAGCATCACCGGCGGTGTCAAGCTCGAGCTACGCCGCGGCGACGACTACTCCATCTTGGCAACGCAAGCCGAGTACATGGCCTACGGCCCCGACAAGCTGTCGATGGAGCGCGTGGAAGATCCGGCCTTCACCCCGAGCGACCGCATCGGCGCGCTCGAGATGCAGAACCTGTCAGTCACCGACAACCGCAGCTTCTTGGTGCATCACCTGGACAGCGTCGCGCGTCTGGGCGCACCCGCCGATGTTCTGCCGGGCCTGCTCGGCGACGGCAACAGCAAGAAGTAGCTTCGTTTCAGGGCGCGAGCAGCTGCGACAGCAGCACCGCCAGCTGCTCGCGCGGCAAACGACCGGTGACGTCGAGCTCGACGCCGTGCTCGGCAACCTGCAGCGACTGGAGGCCGGACAGGCCCGTGTCGCGGGCCAGGTCGCCTTTTAGCTGCTCAATCAGCCGATGAGCGTCGCCGCACGCAGCCGCGGCAGCGCAGCCCACGAAGCCACGCAGCCGCACCTCTTGCCCGACCTCCAAGCCGAGCCCCAGCGCCTGCACGCCCGGTAACGGCAAGGTCGGGCCGGGCAGCAGCGTGACGACCAACACGCTCGGAGCAAGCCGGCGGCGAATGCCGTCGTGCACCTGCGTGCGCAGCCGCGCCGCGTCGTCGCCCAGCCCGCCGCCGTTGGCGGCGTCCACCACGTCCCGAAAGTATTGGCCGCCGCTCAACACGAACAAGCCATCGTCGCGAATCGCGACTTCACCCAACGGCTTGCCCTGATCGCGCACCGACGTGAAGCGCCCCAGGCTCGAGCGCACCGGCTGGCCACCGCGCTTGCGAATCACGGCTTCGGCGCAGCGCAGCACCGGCTCGACCTTGAGCGACGTTTGGGCGACGAAGGCAAAGTCCGAAGCCGCGGGAGTCGCCTGGCTCCGAGCCGGTACCGCCAAGGCCACGCGCCGCAGCCCCAAAAGCGGCTCGAATCCGCAAATGTCACGCAGCCCCAAGAGCGCGCCACCGCCAGCCCGCAGGAGCTCGAGCGCCACCGCGGGGCTCAACGCCGCCACGTCGGCCGTGACGAGCAGCTCCGGGCCGAGCGGAATGACGCTCGCGATGTCGACTTCTCTCGCCGGCGGAGCCGCGTGTTGCTTGGCCCGGCGAACCAAAAGCACGGAGGCCCCCAGCGCCACGACCAGCAGCAGCCAGCTCAGGGTGCGCTCACCGGAAGGTTTTGGCGGCGACGGGCTCATCTTGAACGCTTGGCTTTTACGCTAGTCCTACCGACGGTGCGCGCCAATCTCACGGGCCCGGCGGCACGCGAATCAGCTCGAACGATGGCAGCCCTTCGCACACGTCCGAGTCGCGGTTCGTCTGGACCACGATGGTGCGCAGCTCTGGCAACCATTGCGCGCGCTGCGGCTGCTCCGTGCTGGCCCAATGGCTGCGCGTTCGGCGTTGGCCAAGCTGTACGGCCAGCGAGTGCCGCGCGCGATCGATTCGAACCTGAATGCCCGCCTGGACGAACGAGAATTCGTACTTTTGGTAATCGGTCGATTCGGCGAGCGACATCTCGCCCGCTTGGTTGAAGCCGAGCTCGCTCAGCAGGTGATTCAGCGGAGTAACGTGTACCGGCAGAGCTCGGCACTCGGCGTCGTAAAGCACGTACGGGTGCCGGAAAACGACCGCGCCCGTCTTGGTATCGAGCAGCAAAAGGTCGATGGCGCTCGAGCAATCAGCCTCCGTGGCGGCGCCTTCGCTCAGGGCAACCAGCGAGCCCGACACTGCGAAGAGCTGCGTCTCGAAGCTCAACCGCGCGTTGCCGAGAGCCCTAGCTCGCTGCTTCTGCATCAGGGGCAGCGACAGCAGCTGCGGTGCCTGGCGCAGCACCTCGAAGTAGGTTTCCAAGCGCGCGCTCGCCAAGGCGGGAGCCAGCAACATCGCGGCGAGCGCCGGCTCGGCGCCGTACAGCGCAGCGCGCGCCACGGCCGCGGCCGGATCTCGTGGCGAAAGGGCGTTCGCTTGCTCGACGAGCTTCTGGGCCTCGGCCGGGGGCGCCAGCTCGGCGCGGGACATCAGCAGCTTCGCGCGCAACGCCGACAAGCTCGTGGTCTGCGTCAGGTGGGAGGCATGGCATTCGCTTCGGTATTGAATGACGACGTCGCCTCCTGGCTTCACCGTGGCCTGTTGGATCGCGTCTGCCCAGCCCTTGCGGCTCGAGCCATAGGGCGGCGTCAGCAAGGCCTGCACGGCCCCGGACTGAACGTGCAAAAACTCGCGATCGAGCGACAAGCGCAGGTCGGGCGCCAACTGCAGCTCGAAATCTTCGGCTGCGATGACGACCGGCTGGGCAGCGGCAGGCGCGGACCAGGACCAACACCAAGCGAAGAGCAGCCACGAGACCGCGACGGTTCGCAGCTTTTTGCTCATGGCAACGTGAACGGAACGTCGATGCCGGTGGCGCTCAACATGAGCTCGTAGTCGCTACGGGCGCCTGGCTTTTGCTTGTTGTGTGGCAATTCGCAGTCCCAAGTTCTGAATTTCTTGCGCACCTGTTGCTCCAACTCGGCTTCGCTGGCGCCCCACAAGCGCGCGCACAGCACACTCGAAAAATCGGTCAGCGCCGCCGGCCGCGCGGGGCAAAGCGTCTTGGCATAGGCGCGCGCCGCCGCGTCGGTGGTGGAAAAAGTGCCGTCCGGCAGGCTGTGCGCCATGAAGCTCAAGCCTTCGCCGTCTCCCGGAAATCCACTGCCACATTCCTCGCGACCGCTGAGCGAGCTGGCGCGAAACAAGTCGGGTCGCCCGTCACCCGTCTCGTCGCGCATAGCGTCGAATGCCGGCGCCGCCGCGTAGGGCACGATCTGCCCCTGCCTGAAGCTGAAAAGCTGATGCCACTCTTCGTGCACGCCCTCGTGGCCATAGCTGGACATGACGTGGACCTCGGGCTCGCCGTCTCCGTCGAAGTCGAAAAGCTGGAGCGGGTGCAGGCCACCGAACACGAAGTCGCAGCAATTCGGCCCACTCGCCTTGAATAGAGCATCATTTGCGAACGGGCCGCCGCTGGTCGAGCCATCTGCCTCGGTCTCGATGTGGGCCTGGACGATTCCACCAGTCGTGTCGACGTGGAGCAGCACGACATTGCCGTCCAGGTACCACTCGCCGCGCCAATCGTAGTCGGACTGCGGCGACAAGCGTGCTTGCGCCATTCCCAAAGCCCACGCGCCGCCCGGCGTCTTCAAGCACGACAGCCAATCCGTCAGCGCGTAGCTGGGAGCCCCCTCCAGCCGCTCGCCCGTGTACGTGCCCGAGCTGACGAGCTGCGTCATCACGTCTCCGGCGAATTGCTCGGCTTGGTCAGTGGCGGCTTTCGTGAAACCAGCCGCAACGACGCAAGCGTCGACGACTCGGCGCGCGCGCACTTCAGGCGCACTGGGCGAAGGCGCCGGTGGCAGTCCCGGCTCTGGCAAAACGATCGGCGGGGCCAGGTTGCGGGGCGCCACGGCTGCGCTCGCGCCTCCGCCGCACCCCGCAACGAGCAGACTGAGCATCCCCCATCGCAACCCAGCCCGAAGCGCCATCGCGCTCTTATAAGCTAACCAGCGTCGCCTGCGCGACGCCCCGCGGTACGTCGGCGCCCCTCGGGTCGCATCGGAAACTGCCGACGATCGAGCGGCGCGCGCCGCGAGATGGCCGAGCGCTTGCCGTCGTCCTCGCGGAACAGCCGCGCGGCCTCTTCGATAGTTTCGGGCCGCTGCTCGCGGAACGTATGGGCGTGCTCGGCGCACAGCGCCAAGACGCGGCCCTCGACCAAGAAGCGCTGCAAGCGCCGCGCGGCGGGGGCATCAGGCGTGAGGTTTTCGCAAACTTCGCAGCGCCGGGCCATGGGCCTACCCTGCACCTACGGGCATTTCCGGCCAAATTTTTGGCAGGCGGTTAGGCGCGCGCCTGCACTTTGGCTTCGACCCAGCGAATCACGTCCTGCTCCACGGGGCGCCCCAAGAAGCGAGCGAGCTCTTGAATGCCGGTCGGGCTGGTGACGTTCACCTCGATCAGCTTTTCGCCAATGAGGTCGAGGCCAACGAAGTACAGCCCGTGCTCCACCAGGCGGGGTCCAACGGACTTGACGATGGCGGCCTCGGCCGCGGTGAGCTCGGTCGGAACCACGGTGCCACCAGCGTGAATGTTGGCGCGCACGTCGTCTTCGCGCGGCACGCGCAAGATAGCGCCGAGCGGGCGGCCATCCAGCAAGAGCACGCGCTTGTCACCGACGCGCACGGCGGGCTGGTACTCTTGCACGATGGCCAAGCGCTTGCCTTCGCTGGTCCAAATGTCGACCAACGAGCGCGCATTGCGATCGCCAGTCGAAACGGTGACGACGCCGCTGCCGCCCGCGCCATCCAGCGGCTTCAGCACCGCGGTGCCGCCCACTTCAGCGACGAACTCGAGAATCTCGCTGCGGCTGGCGCTGACCAGCGAGCGGGGCGTGTGCTCCTGAAAGTTGAAGGCGAACAGCTTTTCGTTGGCGTCACGGATGCCACGCGGGTCATTCACGACCAACACGCGGTCCTTCACGCGATCGAGCTGTTGCGTGAGGTACAGGTAGCCGGCGTCGAAAGGCGGGTCCTTGCGGATGAAAATTGCGTCGAGCGCAGCAAGCTCGAGCCTTTCAGGCGCGCCCAGCTCCACGTGGGGCGCACTATCGCTCACCGCGATGGGCCGAGCCGTGGCAAAACCGTCAGCCCCACGCAGCGAAACCTGCGGCGGCAAGCAATGCCAAGAACTGTGACCCAAGGCACGCGCTCCTCGCAGGAACGCAAATGTGGTGTCCTTGTCCGAGGTCATGGTCTCGGCCGGATCCATCACGAACAAGAAACGCATGCCTGCTTCATACGGCCCCCCTTCCGGCATGGCAACTGAGCGTTAGGATTCGGCTCGGCCCTCGATGAACCTCCGCCCAACCGCTCGAGCCGCAACGCGCTGGCTCCCCGTAACGCTAGCTAGCGTGGGCGTAGCCGTTAGCCTGTGCGCCTTCGTGCCGAACGTGGGCGCGGCGCCCCCTGCGCGAAACTACGGCGTCGCGACCGAAAGCCCCAGCGCCACGCGCGAGGCGGGCCGCGTGCTGGCCGCTGGCGGCAACGCCTTCGACGCCGCCGTGTGCGCGGCATTGGTGTCGGGCTTCACCAATCCGTCGTCCAGCGGCATTGGCGGCGGTGGATTCGCGCTGGTCTGGTCCGCGCGCGACAAGCAGCCGTACGTGCTCGATTTCCGTGAAACAGCGCCAGCCGCAGTCGACGCCAGCGTGCTCGATCAACGCCCGGTTCCGCCCGAAAAGCGCGGCCAAACGGTAGGGGTCCCGGGCGAGGTCGCGGGGCTGTTCCAGCTTCATCAGCGTTTTGGCAAGCTCGCCTGGCGAGACGTCGTCACGCGAGCCGCAACTCTGTCTGCGCGCGGTTTTCCCGCCGAGCCGCACACCGTCGTGCAAGTCGCAGAGCACCAGCAAGCCCTGCTGGCGCGCTCGTCGCATTTCCGCAGCGTCTACTTGCCGGGCGGCAGCGCCGCCAAGCTGGGCAGCACGCTGCGCTCACCACGCCTGTCCAAAACGCTCGCGCGCATCGCCGCAGAGGGTAAGCGCGGTCTGTACGAAGGCCCAGTCGCGAGCGACATCGTGCAAGCAGTAAAGGGCGCGGGCGGCGGGCTCGAGCTTTCGGACCTTGCTAGCTACCGTGTCGTCGAGCGTGAGCCGCTGCGCATCAGCTGGGGCAAACAGCAGGTTTTGACCATGCCTCCGCCCTCCGCGGGTGGCCTGATGGTGGTCGAAACCCTCGCGCTGTTCCAGCCGGCCGAGCTGGTCGCCTTGAACGACGCTCCCAGCAAGCGTCTGCACCTCTTGGCCGAGGCCATGCGGGGCGCCGCCGCCGACCGCGCCCGCTTCGTGGGCGATCCCGCGTTCACGCCGGTTGATTTGGCCAAGCTGTTGTCGCCCGCGCGGCTCGCCCGCAGAAAGGCGCTGATCGCGGAAGACCGCACGCACACGCAACCGCGCTTCGGTTTGGAGGACGCCGGCACCCACCACCTCGTCACGGCCGACGCCGACGGCAATTGGGTCAGCCTCACCACCACGGTGAACGACGCCTTCGGCGCCAAGCTCGTGGCCGAGCAGAGCGGTATTTTGCTCAACAACCAGCTCACCGACTTCGCGCCGGCCAGCGCCGTGGCGGTCTTTGGTTTGGCGGAAAGCCCGAACCGGGTTCGTCCCGGTGCGCGCCCCGTATCGAGCATGTCACCGACGCTCGTGCTGCAAGACGGCGCGCCCGTGGCCGCGCTCGGCGGCTCCGGCGCCTTGACCATCGCCCCCAACGTGACCCAAGTGCTGCTCAACCGTCTGGCCTACGGCATGACGGTCGACGCCGCCGTCAGCGCTCCGCGCTTCACGATCCCGGCGCCCAGCACCGGGCAAACGCTTTGGCTCGAGTCCGCCCTGGCCAAGCCTCACGGCGAGGACTTGAAAGCGCGCGGCGAGCTCTTGCTCAGCAAAGACTCGCGCAACGCGGTGCAGCTGGTCGCCCGAGAAAACGGCGTATTTTCGGCCGCTGCCGACCCTCGCAAGCAGGGTACGGCGCTCGTCGGCAGCGCGCCCGCTCAGTAAATCGAAGCAACCAGCTCGGCGCTCTCGTCTTTGTTCAAGTCGGTCGCGACCGCGTAACCCACGCCGTTGCTCCGCTCCGTCGCGGCAATCGACACGCCGTGCCGCGAGCCCACGTACACCGGCTCGTCACGCACCAGGCGCTGCTGCAGCATCGTACCCACCGGCACGCGCGCAGCGTCGTACACGTAAACCGTCAGCTTGTGCCCGGCGATGCGGTAGCGCAGCGAAGCCGCCCGTTGATTGCTCACCGGCACTACGCTGACGCCTTCCCAACGCGCGCCGTACTGCTTGAAGTTCGGCAGACGCACCGGCACGCCGACCTCGGTCTCCAGCTGCGGCAGCAGCGTCTGCTCCGTGTACTGCGGCGAAGAGCGCTCGTGGTTGCTCACCAGGTCTTCCAGCAGCTTCTCGATGCTGGCGGGCGTCGACGACTGGTACATGCTGGCCTTCGACGACGCGACGTCGGTCGTGCGGTTGTTGGCCTTACCGGCCCAAACCATCACCACCGCAGCGGCGGCCGCGATGGGCACGATGCTGCGCCAGCTGAGCATACGAATCTGCGCGTCGTGAGCCGGATCACGTCGCTCTTCGCGCTCGCGCTCTGCGGCCAAAGCCAGGCGAATTCGCTCTTCGAACGACGCGGAGACTTGGGCGTCGCCGCGCACGGCTGCTTTCAGGCTGACGCGCATGGCCTCACCCAGGCGCATCTGCTCCGAGCAACGCTCGCACTCGACCAAGTGCGTCTCGACGTCCACGACCTCGGACGGGCTCAGCTCACCATCGCGAAACGGCTCGAGCAACGGGGCGAAATGTCGACAGCCGTTCATGAGCTCACCGCCTTTCGCGCCGCCCGCTCACGGTACTGGTCGAGCTCGACTACCGAGTCTCTACCGCTGCCCTCGCCGACTTCGGCTTCGGGCCCGACGATACCCAGCGCCCGCGCCTGCTCGTACAGGCGACCCTTCAGCAAGCGGCGACCGCGATGCAGTCGCGACATGACCGTGCCGATGGGGCAGCCCATCACGTCGGCAATCTCTTTGTACGACAGCTCTTCCACGTCAGAAAGAACCACTGCAGTGCGGTAATCTTCCGGCAGCTCGTCGAGCGCGCGACCGATTTCGGACGCCAGCATCGGGCGAAGCGCCTGCGACTCGGGGTCGCGCATCGCTTCCATCGTCTGCGCGCTGATCCAACCGTCCGCCAGCGGATCGGCGTCGGGGCCTTCGAGCACGCTGCGCTCGAGCCCGCCGCGGCGATAGCGATTGATGAACGTGTTCATCAAAATGCGGATCAGCCAGGCGCGCAGGTTGGTGCCCGCCTCGAACTGCTCGCGGGCCCGCATGGCCTTGAGCAGCGTGTCTTGCACGAGGTCTTGAGCGTCAGCTGGGTTCTTGGTCAGCCGGGTCGCAACGCCCAACAGGGCTGGCAGCTCGGCCAAGGACTCGGTCTCGAACGCTTTGCTGGTAAGGCGGCCAGTGCGGTTCATAGGGGGTCGTGTTTCGAACCTGGGCCTTTTCTCGTTTATTCCGGGCCCGGCGTGCCGCCGTCTTTGTTGCGCTTTTCCAGCTCGTCAAGTCGGTCCGCCAGCCGCTTCACCTCTTGCTGGAGGTCGCGAAAGGCTGCGAAGTTGGGCAGAACAGCGCGAATTCGTTCGTCAATCGCGCTCTGCCACCCCTCGAAGGTGGCTCGTAGACCCTTGGATTCCTTGCCCTGTGACATGTCGTCGTCCTCTCGAGCAGCAGGGGGCGAAGAGCCCGTCGCGTCGGCCTCGTCCTTACCCGGCGGAATAAGCTTACCGATCGGCCCCTCGCGCAGCTGGGTGAGAATCTTTTCGCCGCGGTGTCGGATGAGCGCCTTCAGCGTCGGGATCGGGATAGCGCGCGGCTTGTTGCGCAGCTCTTCCGAGATGATGAGCGCGAGGGTGACGTCGGTCTTGTCCTCTTTGGTCGCGTTGTCGATGATCTGAACGTCCTCGCCGTTCCGAATCATTTCCGCGATCTGCAGGAGGGTGACGTAGCTGGAGCCACGGGTGTCGTAGAGCTTGCGGTTCGAATAGCGCTTGATGATGCGCCGGTCGGCAGACTCTTCCGACTCGTCCGCGGCAGGGATGTCGGGCTCGTTGCTCATGGCGTGCGGCCTCTCAGTATGGCGCGCGGCGTCATGTCGGTCAAAAGGCCTCTCGGATGCCTTTCCAGCACATTGGGATCCTAAGCTTAGAATTCCACGTGGACAAGTTGTCGCG
>JADMIO011413767.1_pt1 | contig 11580 bp, 11 predicted proteins | sample 8958161 | NCBI WGS metagenome assembly JADMIO01 (sample SAMN16585339, study PRJNA669376) | soil metagenome | isolation source: Crop rotation soil | place: USA: Cullars Rotation, Alabama | collected 2011
CCTCGACGCCGGCTATCACTTCACGCGCGACGGCCGCGATTTCCCCTATCGCGGCCACGGTGTGCGCATCCCGTCGTTGGAGGAGCTGCTGACGCGTTTTCCCAAAATGCCGTGCAACATGGAGATCAAGCAGGAGGACCCGCCGATCGTCGCCGAGGTGCTGCGCGTGATCGATCGGTGCGGCGCCCGGAATCGCTTCATTCTTGCCGCCGAGCACGATTCGATCATGGCCGAGATCCGCCGCCAGTGCGGCGACATCCCGACGAGCTTTCCCACTCTCGAAGCGATGGACTTCTTCGGCCGAGTGCAATCCGGCAACTTCGAAGGCTATGCACCCGCCGGCTGCGCCCTACAGATCCCGGCACGCTTCGGCGATGTCGAGCTGATTACGCCCGAGAGCATGGCGGCGGCCCGGCGGTTCGGGCTCGAAGTCCACGTCTGGACCATCAATCAGCGGGAAGAGATGGAGCTCCTCGTCAGTCAGGGAGTCGACGCGATCATGTCCGACCTCCCGGGGTTGGCTCGGGCAGTGGTCGACGCGGCGGTTTGATCCGTTTCAGGCGGTCGCTTGCATGAGGCTGCCGGCGTGTTTGCTTAGCGCCTCGCGGTCGTCGCGCACGGCGCGGCCGCAGGACGGACAGAAGTTCGCCTTGTTCGGCAGCTTCTGACCGCAAGAGGCGCAGAACGCGATCCGCGACGGTAGACGCGCCCCATCGGCTTGAGAAAAGCTGCTCGTCGTCTCGAGCGCAGCGATCGCCGCCAGAGCCTGCCCTCGGTACTTGTCTGTCAGCGTCGCAAAGTCGGCTTCGGACAGCTTACCCATCTGGTGGTCGAGCTCCGCCTCCTTGATGGCGGCGTAGGCGTCGCGTTTCAGGCGTTCGAGCTTGTCGCGCTCGGCGACCGGTTCCGGTGCCGGCAGGTCTTCCTCCGCGTCGCTTCCGAAAAACGGCAGCGCCACCCACAGGGCGGCGACGCTCAGCATCAAGAGTCCGAGGATCTCGTTCATCAGGCGTCGAAGTCCTTCAGCTCTTTATCGAGCACGGCGTCGTAGGGCGATCGCTCCACCGGCGCCGCCGGCGCGGCAGGCGGCGGTGGCGCTGTGCGCCGCTTTACCCAGTGGCGCGCGGTCACGACCACGAACATCGCACCGATGCCGAACAGGACGAACGGGATCGTCCACGCCAGCAGATTGAAACCCTCGGTCGTCGGCGCCGACAGAATCTTCTCGCCGTACTTCTCCTCGAAATGCGCCAGAATCGCTTCCTTGTTCTTGCCCGACGCCATTTGCTCGCGAATCTCGGCGCGCAACGGCAACGCCGAAGGGCACTGGAGGTGATTGCAGCTATGCACGGTCAGGCCGCAACCGCACTGACAAGTGAGCGACTCCTCGACTTCTTGAAACGAGACCGATGCGTCCGGTTCGGCAGGAACGGCCGCCGACAGCGACAGCAGACACCCGAGCGCGAGGACGGTGACAGCTGAGCGGCGCCTCATTCAGCCGACTCGCCCGCGCGACTCTGGCGCGTAGGCCGGTGCCGGTGCCGGCGCGCGCTGCGGCAGTATCGTTACGAACGTGCCGAGGGCCAGAACCAACCCGCCGTACCACAGAAAGCTGACGAGAGGATTCACGTAGGCCTGAATCGTCGCCATCTTCGTGTCCTGGTCGAAGCCGCCGAGCACGAGGTAGAGATCGGCCCCCAGCGTCGAGCGGATGGCTACCTCCGTCGTCGGCTGCTCGGGCTTCTTGTAGAAGCGCTTCTCGGGGTGCAGCGTGTCGACCTGCTCACCATCCTGAAATACACCCACGGTCGCCAGCAAGTAGGCGATGTGCGGCGTATCTTCGGTCTTGATACCTTCGTACTTCAGCGTGTAGCCGCCGATCTCGAAGCTGTCGCCCGGATTCACGGTGATCTGCCGTTCCAGCTTGAACGCCGACGTGCCGGTGAACGCCAGGAACATCATGACGATGCCGATGTGGACGATGTAGCCGCCGTAGCGGCGGCGGTTCTTGGCGATCAGGCGCAGCAACGCGACGTGCGGGCCTTCGCCCATCATCGCCTGACGGGCGCGCACACCGCGATAGAACTCCATGATGATCGTGGCGGTCACGAAGATGCACAACGAGAACGAAAGCAGCGCATAGAAATGGCGCATGCCGCCGGCGAATAGTGCAAGGCTACCGAGAATGCCGATGGAGAACGGTATCAAGATGTTGCGCTGCAAGTTGCCCCACGACGCGCGACGCCAGGCAATGACCGGTCCAACGCCCGTTAAGAACAACAACAGCAACCCGAGCGGGGCATTCACCGTGTTGAAGAACGGCGGCCCGACGGTGATCTTCACGCCGCGCACGGCTTCGGAGATCACCGGGAAAATCGTTCCCCAGAACGTCGCGAAGGCGATGCCGACGAACACCAGATTGTTCATCAGGAACGCCGTCTCGCGTGACAGCAGCGAGTCGAGCTCGTTCTCGCTCTTGAGCAGCGGCAGTCGCCAGATCATCAGGCCGAACGCGATCACCGCCATCAGACCGAGAAAGCTCAAGAAGAAGGGGCCGAGGCCAGACTGGGTGAAGGAATGCACCGACGAGATGACGCCGCTGCGCGTCAGGAAGGTGCCGAAGATGGTCAGCAGGAACGTCAGGATGATGAGGACCATGTTCCAGATCTTCATCATGTTCTTCTTTTCCTGGATCATCACCGAATGCAGAAACGCCGTGCACGTCAGCCAAGGCATGAAGGCGGCATTCTCCACCGGGTCCCAAGCCCAGTAGCCGCCCCAGCCGAGAACCAGGTAGGCCCACTCCGCGCCGAACAAATTGCCGAGGCTAAGGAAGAACCACGCCAGTAAGGTCCAACGCCGCGTCGTTCGAATCCAGACGTCGTCGAGCCTTCCCGATGCCAGTGCCGCCATCGCGAAGGCGAACGGCACCGAGCAGCCGACGAAGCCGGTGTAGAGCGACGGCGGGTGAATCGTCATCCAGTAGTTCTGCAGCAGCGGATTGAGGTCGCGTCCTTCCGGCGGCGTGAACGCCAAGCGCTCGAACGGCGGCGTGACGAAGTTGACCATCGACAGGAAGAACAACGAGATGAGCATCAACGTCGCGGTGACGTAAGGCATCAGCTCACGGTTGCGGCCGGAATTCTGCAAATGGACGACCGCCGACATCGAAGTGAGAATCAGCAGCCAGAAGAGCAACGAACCTGCCTGCCCTCCCCATAGTGCAGCGACCGTGTAGTAGAGAGGCAGAGTGCTGCTCGAGTACTCGGCGACGTACGCGACGTTGAAGTCGTGAGTGACCAGCGCATGGAGCAGGGAGGCGACCGCCACCACGACCACGCCCCAGACGGCGAGGGCGGCGTGCTCGGCGCTGGCGACGAAGTCGCGTTTGCGCGTCCACGCGCCGATCAGCGACATGACGACCGCGTAGAGGGCCATGACCCAGCCGATCGCCAACGCCATCGAGCCGACGTCAGTCATCCGATCCTCCACGCGTTCATGGGCGCTCAGCGCCCACCCGGAACCGCTCCGCTTTGTTGATGTTGCGCTTCAGCTTCGTATTTCGATGGGCACGAGGTCATCACGCTCTGAGCGTGGATCATGCCGTCGCGGTATTTGCCTTCGACGATGACGTCGCTGCCGCCCTCGGCCTTGAACATGTCCGGCGTCACGCCGACGAAGTGAACCGCGACCGTTTCCTTCACTTCGCCCTCGCTGACGAAATCGCCGATCCGGAAGTTCAGCTCCTCGCCTTTCGGCGTCATCTTCCTGGTGACACTGCCGACGGCAACGCGTCCGGCGACCCGCACGCCTTCACCGACCATCGATTCCTGCTTTGCCAGGAACTCATCGATCTTGAAGTAGTAGACGCCGGTCTGTTGGACACCGGCGTAGATCAGATAAGCCACGGCTCCGACCAGGGCGATGGAGCCGACGAAGAACTTGGTGCCTGCCGTCATGGATAGAACGTCACGCTAAAGAAACGCTGTAAGTCATGCAATAGCATTGCCCTGAAGGCACGCCCAGGTCTCGGCGCTTCAGCTTTCAGGGTCCTCACCTTCAGCCGAGGGATCGGTTTCGACGGGCGGACCCGCGACGCGGTAGCGCTCGTCAACCCAGTTTCCAAAGTCCGTCAGCCGACAACGCTCCGAGCAAAACGGCCGATTCGGGTTGTCTTCCAGGGATGTCTCGCGCCGACAAGTTGGACAGGTGATTTTGAGCGGGGCCATGCATGACCATGGTGCCAGCCCCATCCCTCAGTCACAAGCGCCCGTTTCTACCGGCGCTCTCGGGTCCGGTCGCTTTCGAGCAGCTCGCGCAGCTCCTCGATCTCCCGTTCGAGCGATCGATTCCGGCGCGAGAGCGTCCAGATGTACATGAACAGTACCACCCAGATCGCGGTGTACGCGGCAAACAGGAAGCCGAGGTTCTTCATGCGGTCAACGCCTGCTGACGCAAGTCTTCCACCGATTCGGTCAAGCGCAGACTATGAGTGCGAACGCGCAGCAGCCATAGGAACAAGAGGAAGAAAGCGGCGAAGCTCACCGCCAGGGCCAACTGCATGCTCGGATCTTGCAACCCACTCCCACCTTCACGGTTGACGATCACCGCCGGGTGAATCGTGCGCCACCAGTATACGGCGCGGTTGATAATCGGCACGTCCACTGCGCCGACGATACCAAGCACCGCGGCGTATCGCGCTCCCTGGACGCCGGGGGTGACACTGCGCAGCATGAGGTAGGCCGCATAGATCAGCCAAAGGATGAGGGTTGCCGTCAGGCGCGCGTCCCAAGTCCACCACGTACCCCAGATCGGCTTCGCCCAGATCGGGCCGGTAATCAGCACCAAGGAGCAGAAGAATACCGCCAACTCGCCGCCGGCATGCGCAACCCTGTCCCACACCGCCTCGCCGCGCCATAGGTAGAGAGCGCTGCATACGGCAACGGTGCCCACCGAGCAGTAGGTCATGATCGCGATGGGCACGTGGAAGTAGAAGATCCGCTGGACGATTCCCTGGGCTTCGTCGGTGGGTACGTATTGAAAGACCAGGTACAGCGCCGTTGCCATCACCAGGAAAGTGATCGGCGGAAGTATCGAGTCGATCTTGTCGCTCATGCGCAGTCAACGTGGCGCTGGCAGTCGTTGCTCATGCGGCACTCTCTTTCAACGTATCGGGCGACAGCATATTCGAACACTTTCGATGCGACAACCTCGCCGCGCCGGCCTTGGTTTGCGCCGCAACACCTCGCATACTCGGACTTGAGACCCCATTGCCGACGACAGGTTTGAACTCGGTCGTTCGCGCAAGGTAGCCGACTCTGCTTTACGACACTGCGTGACTCCGGAGTCTACAGTCCTGTCGTATCGGGCGGACATCGACGGCTTGCGGGCGCTCTCGATCCTGCTGGTCGTGGCGTTCCATGCCGGTCTGACCTCGTTCGGAGGCGGCTTTGTCGGCGTCGACGTCTTCTTCGTCATCTCGGGATTTCTGATCACTGGCATCCTGCTGGCCGACGTTGCCGCCAACGGCACGATCAGTCTCGGGCCGTTCTATGCCCGGCGGATCCGGCGGCTGTTGCCGTTATCGACGACCGTGCTCATCAGTACGATCGTCGCCGGCATGATGGTGCTGGCGCCGATCGACCGCGGGAATCTCCTGGGCGATGCGCGTGCCGCGGCGCTGTATTTCGCCAATTGGCGTTTCGCCGCGCAGGAAGCCGCCTACGGCGACATCCGACCGACCGACAGTCTGTTCGTTCACTACTGGTCGCTGTCGATCGAGGAACAGTTCTGTTTGCTCTGGCCCGTATTGATGTTGCTCGTCGTCCATCTCATGAGAGGGCGCAAGCCGACGCAGGTTCATGGGGCGCTCTCCATCGTGATCGGCGCTTTGACGGCGGTATCGTTCGTGTTGGGCGTCGTTCTCCTGCGGTCGTCCGGATCGCACATCTACTATCTGACGCACGTGCGCATCGGTGAGATCGGCGCCGGCGCGGCTCTGGCGCTGGCGTATGGGCGACTTGGCGGCGTCTCGCGTAGCGCGGCGGAAGCGGCGGGGCTTGCCGGCGTCGTTTGTATTCTGCTCGCGGCGACGGTCTACACGGTTGAAACCCCGTTCCCTGGTATCGCCGTGCTGCTGCCCGTCGTTGGCTCGGCTCTCGTGTTGGCTTCTGGACGCACGCATCGGACGATCGTCAGTCGCGTTCTCGGAAGCCGAGCCGTTGCCGCCCTGGGTCGCGTTTCGTACGGCTGGTACCTGTGGCATTGGCCGGCGATCGGCGTGGCGATGGCGACTACAAGCGCGAAGAACGCGCCGGCAGCTCGATTCGCCGCCGTGGGCATATCGTTGTTGCTTGCGCTCGTGACGTATCGTCTCATCGAGCAACCCGTTCGTCACGGCAGCTTTTTCACGAGATCGCAGGCGCGCAGCCTGGCGCTCGGCGTCGGGCTGACGGCGATGGCTGTCGTCGCGACCGTCTTGCCGCTGGGCCTGCTCGGCCCGTCGCTAGGGGCGCCGGAATTTCCTGGGTTCGCCATCACTCCGGATCAGGCCAGAGAGGATCATCCCCGCGAGTTGGGGAAGTGCAATAACGGCCACGACTCGTCCACCGTGTACTCCGAGTGCGTCTTCGGCGACAAGAACGGACGGCGCACGGTGGTATTGGTGGGCGACAGCCACGCGCGTCATTGGTTTCCGGCATTCGATGCGGCGGCGCGCGCGGAGGGATGGCGCCTGTTAGTATGGACCAAGGGCTCGTGTCCTTTCTTTGACGTGCGCATCTCACTCAAGGAGATCGGTGAATACATAGGATGCGAGACGTGGCGACAAGATGTGCTGCGGCGACTGGCATCTGACGGCAGTGGAGTCGATCTCTTAGTGATCGGTCGCAGCAGCGGCTACACGCGGCCCGGTCGGATCGTGGATGTGAACGGAGAGCCCGTGACGATGCACGGACTCCCCCGGGTCTGGGCGGAAGGCGCTGGGCGCACCTTCGCGGCGCTGCAGGCGGTCACCCGCCGCGCGCTGATCATCGAAGACACACCGTGGGCGCCCTTCAACATCCCGCGCTGTCTTTCAAAATCGCCGAAAGCGCTCGAGCGCTGTGTGTTTCCCGCCGCCAAGGCACTTCATACCGATCGGGTGTTGGTGCGGGCGGAGCGCAGCGTTGCTCCGTCTTGGGTCACCTTCGTCGATCTCTCAAAGGAAGTTTGCCCGCGTAACCCGTGCCCGGCGGTAACGCCCGACGGCATTATCATCTATGCTGATCGCCACCATCTGACGCGGACGTTCAGCCGGACCCTGGCGCCGTCGCTGACGTCAGTCGTAGCGCCGCTCGTCGACCCAGGGGCCTGAGCCTGCGTTCGTCCACACCGCGGCCGGACGGTAGGCCCGCGGAGAAGCTCCTATTCCTCGACGGCGAATTCGAAGAACATCCAGGCGACGATCAGGAAGACGAGATCGAAACCGACCATCAAGTTGAGCCACTGCGCTACTTCGGCGATCGGCTCGCCGGCGAGCCCTCGCGTCGTGGCTCTGACACCGGCGATGAACAGCGGTACAACCAGCGGGAGCATCAACAGCGGCAGCATCACCTCGCGCGCGCGCGTACGCACGGCGATCGCGGCGAACAAGGTGCCGACCGCCGACAGGCCGAAGATGCCGAGTGCCAGACTGAGTAGAACGGTCAGCCAGCCGACGCCGAGCTCCTGGTTGAAGAAGAAGATGAAGACCGGAACGATGACTACCTGCGCCGTTGTCATGAAGACAAAGTTGGCGACGGTCTTCGCCAGATAGATCGTGCTGCGATCGACAGGGCAAAGCAGCAGACCCTGCAGGCAATCGTTCTCGCGCTCAGCGGCGAACGATCGATTGAGGCCGAGCACGGCGGCGAAGGTCACTGCTACCCAAAGGGCACCCGGAGCCGCGTCGTTGCGCGCTTCGGTGCCGGGCTCGAACGCAAAGCTCAAGACGAGAAGCGTGAGAATGCCGAGAAGCAGCAGCGACGCGAGCGTTTCCTTGGTGCGCAGCTCGATCCGCAGATCCTTGGCGATCAGCGCGAGAAGGCCGTTCATGAGGCACGTGCCGAGGCGCTGTAGACCTTTTGCAACTCGTCGAGGCCGGCGAGGCGGCCGTCCCAGTGAATGCGCCCGCGCGACAGGATGAGCCCGCGTTCGCAGCACTCGACGGCGCGCGGTAAGTCGTGAATCGCCATCAAGATCGTTGCGCCGCGCGCATGCTCGCGCTGCAGCACCGCCGTGAGCATCGCGGCCGAATCGGCGTCGAGGCCGTTGAACGGCTCGTCGAGTAGCAGCAGATCGGGACGGTGCAGGAGGACGCGTGCCAGCGCGCAACGTTGCTCCAGGCCGCGCGACAAAGTTCGCACCGGGCGGTTGCGCCAGCCGAGAAGGCCGACTTCGTCGAGGACTTCGCGGACACGGTTGTCGGCGTCGGCGACCGCGAAGACGCGCGCGTAGAATTCCAGATTCTCGATCGGGCTGAGATCGGGATAGAGAAAGCTCGCGTGCGAAAGGAAGCCGATGCGCCGGCGGGCGCCGGCGCCGCCGTCCTTCAGCGGCTGCTCGAACAGAGTCAGGCTGCCGGTGGTGGGGCGCAGCAGCGTGGCGAGCAAGCGCAACAGTGTCGTCTTGCCCGCGCCGTTGGCGCCCAAAACAGCCACTGCTTCACCGCAAGTGACGCCGAGGTCGACTCCAGCGAGAGCATTCACCTCCGCGAAGCGTCGCGCCAATCGGCGAGCGTCGATGGCTGACCCCGGCATTGGTGGATGGAGACGATACCTATTGTGCTGCTGCGGCGACCTGCGTGTCCGCACCAAGCCGTTGCAGCTCGGGCATGACCTCGCGCGCGAACAAGCGTTGGCTGCGCTCGGCATCCTCGTTGGACATGCCGGCATAACTGAAGACACCGATGTAGGTGTCGCAGCCGACTTTCGAGCGGATGTCGAGGATCTTCTCGATGCACTGCTGTGGGGTTCCCCAGACCTGCAGGTTGACGAAGAAATCGGTCAGGCCTTCCGTGCCGTAGCGGCCGATCGCATCGGTCATCTTGCCGTAGTGCTCATAACCCTTGGTCTTGGCGAAGTGGTCGCTCTTGAACTCGTAGTGGCGGATGACGGTGTCCCAGTAGCCGCCGATGTAGCGGTACGCCATCTCCCGCGCCCGCTCCGGATCGCTGTCGCAGAACGTCCAGCCGGCGGCGATCGTAGGCGGCGCGGCGCCGCCGTTCACCTCGCGGTAGATGGTGCGATATTCGGCCAGCTCCTCGGCGACGACCTCCCAAGGCTTCTGCGGGATGATCAAGATGCCGACGCCGAGCTCGGCCATGATGCGGACCGACTCGGGAGAAACGGCAGCGGCGTAGGTGCGACCTTTGAAGGACCTGAACGGCTTGGGGCGGATGTCTTTGCGCGGCTGCCGGATGAACTGGCCCTCCGCCTCGACGTAGCCGTTCTCCAGACCGGCGATGATCATCTGCGCGCTTTCGATGAAGCGCTGGCGCGATTCGTCCATCGACACGCGGAAGCCTTCGAACTCGACGCGCCCGAGGCCGCGGCCCATGCCGAAGATGAAACGGCCATCCGAGAGATTGTCGATCATCGCGACCTGCTCGGCGACGCGCAGCGGGTCGTGCCACGGCAGCACGACGACCATCGAGCCGAGCTGCAAATGCTGCGTGCGTCCGGCCATGTAACTGAGAAACTGCACAACGTCGGGGCACATGGTGTAGTCGGTGAAGTGATGCTCGACACCCCAGATTGACTCGAAGCCCAGCGGTTCGGCCAATTCGGCGAGGCGCAACTCGTCACGGTACACGGAGTGGTCGGAGCGCTGGTCGTGCGGGTTCTGAAAGATGGTCGCCATCCCCACGTGCATGGGCGGGCCCTCCGCGAGAAAATTGCGGTTACCGTAACAGCATTCGCGGCGTGCGTATAGAGACCAGGATCGAGCTGCACGGGCGCGCGCCGATTCCACCGCTGTCGAATGGCCCTAGCCGATCTCTCGTCGCTGGTGCTACTGCGATGTCGTGGAGCTGACACAGACAATCGCCGACGAGCGGCGTGAAGACCTCGCTCGCCTCGGACTGGCGACGACGGCGTTCTTCTGGGCGGGTGCCTTCATTGCCGGCAAAGTCGTTCTGGCCGAGATGACGCCGCTGGCGGCGGCGGCGTGGCGGTTCGTCATTGCGGGCGGCGTTCTGCTGCCCTTCGCCGTACGGCAGTTCCCGGGATGGCCGGCGTTGAGAAGGTCGGCGCGGCCGTTGGCGTTGATGACGTTGTGCGGCGGCATCATCTATCCATGGATCTTCCTGGCGGCGCTGTCGCGTACGAGCGCCGCGAATACGTCGCTGCTGATCGCGTTGAATCCGATCTTCACGCTTTGCCTGTCGGTTTTCGTGGGTGAGCGTCTATCGTCGCGCAACGCGCTCGGAGCGTTGCTGGCGCTTACCGGCGCGGCGATGGTGATCACGCGCGGCGACTGGGCCGCCGTGACACAGTTGACCGTACTCAATTCCGGCGACCTGCTGGCGTTGCTCGCGGCGGTTTGTTGGGCCTGCTTCAATCTGGCGTCGCGCGGCGTTGCGGTCCGACTGCCCCACGTCTTCACCAACGGACTGATCTACGGCATCGGCGGAGTCGTGCTGTGCGTCGTGGCGGCTGACGAGGCGCCGCTTCACCAGTTGATCAACCTGTCGTCGGCGGCATTCGCCAGTCTCGCAATGATGGCGATCGTCTCGTCGGTGCTTGCCGGTCTGTTGTTTCTCCAGGGTGTCAGGGTTCTCGGTGTGAATCGGACGGTGATTTTCATCTACCTGGTGCCGGTGTTGACGGCGCTGCTGTCGGTGATCTTGCTCGGTGAGCCGCTGCAGGTGCCGCAGCTGCTCGGCGGCGCCTTGGCGCTGTCAGGGATCTATTTCGCGACCAAACCGGCGTCGCCGCGGTGACGCCGTCGCGCTAGTACCGGCCACGTACGCTCGATTTCCCCCGATGCGGCCTTCCTCTATAAGAAACGGTATGCGCGCGTTTGTTGCGTTCGATCTCGACGGCGTTCTGTACAATGCCGAGCCGTTTCTCGGTGAAGCTTACCGCGAGTCGATAGCTCGCGTGAACCAGCGGCGTCCGGGATCCTTCCCACGGGTGCCGAGCACCCGCGAGATTCTCGATCACGTCGGGTGGCCGGTTACGGTGATCCTGCAACGGCTCTTTCCTAAAATCGATTCCGAGGCTGTCAATCTGCTGTACTACGAGACGCTTCCCGTGATCGCCGAGCACGTGAAGCGCGGGGAGGGTGTCTTGTTCCCCGGAGTCGGCGAGACGCTGGCGCAACTGCACGCCGGCGGGTATCGACTCGGAGTGGCCTCGAACGGCCGCCGCTCCTACGTCGAGGCGGTGCTGACCACATACGATTTGGCGCGCTTCTTCGTCGACATCGAAGCCGTTGAATCCGGATCGAAGACGACCAAGGTCGACCTGCTGCAAACCTATATCGCCCGGCACGATGTCGATGTGCATCGGATGGTGATGATCGGCGACCGGACCAGCGACGTCGAAGCGGCGCAGGCGG
>JADMIO012727167.1_pt1 | contig 11580 bp, 7 predicted proteins | sample 8958161 | NCBI WGS metagenome assembly JADMIO01 (sample SAMN16585339, study PRJNA669376) | soil metagenome | isolation source: Crop rotation soil | place: USA: Cullars Rotation, Alabama | collected 2011
CCGGCACGCTTAATGGCGCGCGCGTCGTCGAGTGTATCGACGATGGCGACAATGGCGTGCTGCACGTGGTCCAGGGCGCGGCGCCGTCTCGTAATGATCTCGTGCGTGGGCGTGTCGATTGGCCGCGCAGGTTGGACCACATGCAACAGCACACCGGTCAGCACATTCTGTCTCAGGCGTTTGTCACGCTCTTCAACGCTCCCACTCGCAGTTTCCGCGTGCTCGAAGCTGCTTGTGAAATCGATGTCGAGTTGAACAATCCTACGAGTGAGGTGATCGAGCGTGCGGTCGAACTCGCGAATAACGTAGTTTGGGAGGATCGCGCGATCACGATTCGTAACGTGACGTCTGGCGAAGCCGCGGAACTACCGTTGCGCAAGGAGCCTGCGCGCGCTGGTGATCTGCGTTTGATCGAGATCGAGGGTTTCGATCTGACGCCTTGCGGCGGCACGCACGCGTATCGCACTGGTGAAGTGGGAATGATTGCGGTGCGATCGTGGGAACGTGCGAAGGGACTGACGCGGATCGAGTTTGTTGCAGGCGTGCGCGCACTCGCGGACTATCGCAAGGCGAATAAGAGTGCACGCGAAGTCGCGGCGTTGTTCAGCACTGGTCGAGACGACGGACCGCAGGTAGCGGCGCAGATGCTTGAAGAGCATAAGGAGTTGAATCGTCGTATTCGTGCGCTTGAGGAGATGGCGGCGGGAGTTGAGGCTGAGAAGCTGCTTGCTTCTGCTTCGGACGGCATTGTTATGCAGATCTTCGACGGCCGCGATGCCGAGTCGTTGAAGAAACTGGCCCATGCCCTGATTTCTCACCCCCAAGCGATCGCCTTGCTCGCCTCTCGCGACCACGACACTGCGCGCCTTGTCTTCGCCCGCTCGGTCGACGCTTCGGGCGACATGAACGCGCTCATGCGTGAAGCGTGCGCGATGCTTGATGGTCGCGGCGGCGGCCGACCCGAGATGGCACAAGGCGGTGGCAAGAACGTGGATAAAATCGGCGACGCCCTCACCCACGCCTTGACACTACTCAACCGTGCTTCCTAATATGTCCCTCCGCGTGGGGCAGTAGCTCAGTTTGGCAGAGCGCCGCGTTCGCAATGCGGAGGTCAGGGGTTCGACCCCCCTCTGCTCCACCAATAGAATCAATGACTTAGGGCAGGGCGGCAACCCTGCCTTTTTCATTTGTCACCGATTCGTCACTTGGTCCAAGCGGTTTGGCCAAATTCTCGACTGCCCGTCGCTTCGCTTCGTCCGTTGCGTGCGTGTAGCGCAGAGCCATTCGAACATCTGACCATCCGAAGATTTCAGCCAACGCGAAAGCGTCGGCGCCACCGTCTGCCATGCGAGTGGCGGCAGTGTGACGAAGGTCATGAAAGCGGAAATCTCTGATTCCTGCTTCCCTCTTTGCCTTATCGAAACGAAACTTCACGTCGATAAGGCGACCTTCGGTCCTCGGACTCGGAAAGACGTACTCGCTCGTGCGCGGCAGTCTTTCCAACATTGCGCGAACCGTCTGATTTATTGGAACGAACCGATCTTTCCCGTTTTTAGAAACACGAACGTAGAGCAAACCTCGCATCAAGTCCACGTCGAACCAGGTGAGATCGAAAATCTCGCCCTGTCTCATTCCCGTGTTGATCGCCATCGTGACGATTCTCTGTACCCATTCCTGACCTTCGAGTTTCTCGAACAACCTGGCTTCTTCTTCGAAGGTAAGATAACGCGTTCTCCGAGTATCAGTGCGAAACTTCCGCACTCGCCGGCAAGGATTGCTGTCGATCAACTCCGCATCGAAGGCTAGTGAGAAGATCTTCGACAACACGCAAAGCTCGCGATTGACCGTTGCCGGATTCCGCTTGCGCTTGTACATCGTCTCGCCTTCGAGTCTCTTCTGCTTGAACTTCTCGATCATCGGTGGATTGATTTCGGAAAGATTCGTCCGTCCGAAGGTTTCGAAAAGCATGTTGCAGACCAGAACGTCGTCTGGGTACGTCCGCTTGTGTAATTCTGAGTAAGGCAGGAAATGATCTTTAACGAACTTATCAAAGCGAACTTCCGGCCTCTTTTCAACCTTGTATTTATTTTCAAAGAGCTTGTTCTGGATCACGCTCTCGGCTTTGATAGCTTGCGCTCGCGTGCGTGCCTTCTTTAGTACTCGCTGCACTCGCCGGCCGTCGATCGTGATGTCACAGAACCAACTTCCCCTACGCTTGTAAACTGACATCATGCTCCTTTCCGGTTGCAGCCATCACAGGAGCGGCGGCATTCTAGCACGCATACAGCTCCGATGTTGTCGCGACTGCACAGCGAATTAATCCAAGCGCTCGCTATCGAACCGGCTCATTCCAGGCGAGAATTGCATCGAGACGAAAACGCAGCAGACTACCTTTGCGCTCGTAAGGGATTCTTTTGTCGCTTACCCAAGCGTAGATCGTTCGCGGTTTTACTTTCAGTAACTCTGCCACTTCTTTCAGAGTCAGGTAGATCGGTAGTTCTTTCGTTTGCCTTAGATTCATGGCGGCCCTTCCTAGCGGGGAGAGACGAGTCATCGGTAATGCGATCGTAACGCTCTGAGACTATGTCAATTGGTGGGCCAAACCGTTGTTTGGGGACACTAACGTCCTTTTGATGAGAATTTGCGAGCAAACGACAAGAATGATCACGGATAGAGTTCGTTAGGCGCTGGGAATCAACGGATTCGATAGTTGTAAAATCCAACAGCCTTTTTGTATGTACTTCACAACACTAAACAGTAGCTCTGACTTCTTGATCCAAGTTTGCATCCGAGGGTCGTTTCTCCTTCTCGAGAACCCTCTGGCGAATTTCTTCAGCTAGAGCATAGGCGAAGTCTTTTGCGCTGGCCGTTTCCTCTTCGAAAAGGTTTGATATGTGTTCTTCCCTATGTCCCTGTTCACGCAACCTTGGGACGACTAAACGTTCCCAAACACATTTTCTGCCAGCATGGGCTTCTGCCAACGTCTCTTGCAGAAGTCCTAAGTTAACGCCATCAACACGCAAACAAGTTTTTGACTGGTGAAGCAGTTTCACCATAAGCACCCGAATTGTCTCAAGAACTTCAACTTCCAAATTGGACGCGGGAGTCTCCTCTTGGGCCTGGCTCACGAATTTCCGACGACGAGCGCCAAGCGCTTCGTCGATCAATTCGCGCAAAACCGGAGCTTCCTTCTCTGCCTTAGATCCTTCCATGATAGCTTGGATTTGAGCCCATTGATCCGCATACAAATTGAAAGACGTAACCTTCTTAAGCAATGTTCTCTTCCTTCGTAAGCCTCCCATAACACCTCCACGTGCTAGCAAGCTATTCGAATTTTCGCTCATGAAAATAAAGCTGCAATTGATTGACTCAACGTGAGTTCCTCGATTTCCAGAGTAACTGGAATTTCTTTATTTATTTTCAAGGGAACAAAGCTATTGACGAGAAAGGGTTTAAGGACCACTTCGACTCTGATCGCGAAGTCTTATCTTGTCTGCCCTCTTTATTGCTTCACTTTATTCCGTACTGATTACTCTAAGACGGAAGTTTTGGTCTGAACTTCCAGTGACTGGATCAAAAAGACGATTAATTTTTTGTTCTGAGGAGGAATTTAGGAGGCGAGGCGTACGATAATCGTCATTATGTAATCAGGCAGTGCGCCATTCGCCTTTGATGCCGCTTGCATGCCTGATTACATAATGCGCGATTATCGGATGACCGCCGGTGTTGCAGCCGAACTATCATCAGATTCTCGTTTGCAAGTTCCGCGGTGGATTAATTTGACCCGCACGCATTAGATATCTTGACGCGTTAACGAAGTTAACGCGCGCGCCATAACCTATACGGACGCAGAATTCGGGTTGGGTGCCGTCGCGATTTTGCTTATTTGCGTCGACGGAGACAATGTCATTGTTTTATGGCAAGATGTCTTTCAAAATTGAGAGTGATTTGTTGCGTACATGGCTCGATCAGACCTATTAATTAGCCTCATCAAATCCGGCAAAGCGTCGCCGGATCCGAGGTTTCGTCAGACAGCTGAAGCCCTCATTGCTGAAGAGCGAAGCAAGAAACACACGGTTCTCGCCGAGCAACTCTCGAGTGCTTTAAGCGCAAATTCGAATGGTCAGCCTGTCACGACCGCCATAGCGCCATCCACTATAGGAGATCTCGTTTACGAGGTTAATCCAATAAGGTCTCTCGAAAGCCTCGTCCTTCCATCGAATGTAGTATCAGAGCTTCGGCAACTCATCGAGGAACAGCATCGTGCAGAACTTCTGCATTCCTATGGTCTTGCTCCGCGGCACACGTTGTTACTTGTCGGGCCACCTGGAAACGGCAAGACTAGCGTAGCCCACGCGTTAGCACATGACTTAATGGTTCCACTCTTAGGTGTGAGATACGAAGGTTTAATTGGAAGCTATTTAGGCGAGACTGCAGCACGATTACGAAAGGTCTTCGATTATGCCCGTCAACGTGCTTGCGTTTTGTTGTTGGATGAATTCGACACGGTCGGCAAAGAACGAGGTGATGTTCATGAAACCGGTGAAATAAAACGAGTGGTGAGTACTCTCCTGTTACAAATGGATGACCTTCCTTCACATGTCGTCATCGTAACTGCAACTAATCATCCCGAACTTTTAGACCGGGCGGTTTGGCGACGGTTCGAGTTGCGTTTGCATCTACCAAGACCAGGCATCCGAGAGATTGACCGATTCACCGGTCAATTGTTTTCTTGTTTGAACTTTGGGACAACGCAAAAACCCCGCGGATTAACTCAGGCGTTGATTGGCACGACTTACTCGGAAATCGAAGACTTTTTCAAAGATGTGGCTAGGCGAGCAGTTCTCGAGAGTCCCTCCCCAGACTTAAATAGGATCATTCGCGAACGTATTAATACGTTTGGCCATCGAGTTAAGGCCTCACGCAAACGGAAAGAAGAATAGGAACTCCCACAGCACAATGCCCGATCAGCCCATCCTCATTTTCCCGGCAGCAACAGTTGCTGCCCGACAAAAACTCGGATCCCGCTTTCCACCTCGTGGTCCACGTCCTACACAAGCTCAACAAAGGAAACGCTTGGGCGCAAGGTTTCGCGCGCTCGGCCGGAAATTCGGAACTGTTCGCGCTGACACTGGCGGTATTGATCCTGAGCAAGTGATCGTTCTCGAAACAGTTGGTTCAGTCGGAAACTTCCAATCAGCAGTCCGCCGCATTCCTGATATGGAATGGCTAGGAGATTTCGACGCTGAGATTGCTGAACCTGATCCCGGTTTCCTTGCAGATGGAACGTCTAACGACCAATTGAGCGGTCGTTTATTTGTCATCGCCACGAACCGGTCAGCATTCAATGAGCTCCTTGCTCTATGGCGAGCATGGACGGTTGCCAGTGACGAGAAACTACCGCGAGGCTTTGGTTCACTGGCTGAAGTATTCAAGCACCTTCAAGACGTCCGTCCATGGGGACCTAAAGATCGCATTCGAGCCACAGGAATCGTGGAGGCGTGGCAAAAGGAACTCGCTTCAAATGAGCCAACGATACGATTTGAGGCTGAACTCTGGTGCCGAGCAGACCCAACGTTAAGAGCAGCCGCTTACTCCAGACTTGAGAGCATCGTTTCCGAGGCGGGCGGACAGTGCATTACACAAAAGGCTATTCGAGCGATTGACTATCATGGAGTGCTGATTGAATTGCCTGCGAGTGCCGTGCGGGATACGGTTGACGCAATTAACGCCGGCGACGACAACAAACTTCTCAGACTTGTTGATGTTAAATACTTCGCGCCGATGCCGAAGGCGACAATTCTGACAAGCCTAGAAGGTACGCCAGAGCAGTTGCCAACAAGTCCGTCTCCAGTGAACGAACCCGTTGTAGGATTGTTGGATGGTCTTCCGCTGACAAATCACCATGTTCTACAAGGCCGGTTAAGATTAGACGACCCTGACAACCTTTCGGCTCAATACCAGCCAAATGAACAGCGTCATGGAACGTCAATGGCCTCTCTGATTACCTGTGGTGAACTTGAGGCTAACGAGATACCGCTTGCGTCAACGGTATACGTTCGTCCCATCATGGTACCCGGACGTCCCGATCTAAGTGGTCAACGATGGGAGACTTTCCCCGCGAACGAGCTTCCCATAGATCTTATCCATAGGGCAGTACGCAGAATGTTCGAACAGGTCGGCGACACCCCGCCGACTGCACCGACAGTGAAAGTGGTTAATCTCAGTGTTGGCGACGCCGCCCAACTTTTTGATCGACAGCTTTCACCTTGGGCGCGACTATTGGATTGGTTATCGTGGAAGTACAAAATATTGTTCGTCGTCTCAGCCGGAAATCATTTGCAAAGCTTGGTGCTGCCGATTCCGGCGGCATCGATTTCAAGCCTCTCGGATCAAGACTTGCGCGGGCATACGATGCGCGCAATAGCTCACCAACGGGTTGAACGGCGCCTTATTGCACCCGCGGAGTCCATAAACGCCCTAACCGTAGGTGCATCGCACGCTCAAGCTGCGACGCCTGGTCCTGCTGGAAGACTCATCGATCTGTTCCGCAGTGGAGCCCTTCCCGCCCCGTTCAATCCTGTAGCGAGTGGCTTTCGTCGCGCAATTAAACCCGAAATCCTGGTACCTGGCGGTATGCGGCACTATGCACCGTCAATCCAAACTAGTTCTACCGGAAATGCGCAGTTTGAAATCTCGAACGCGACTGGTCAACCGGGGCAACTTGTGGCCTTTCCCGGAGGAACAGCCGTGCCACCTGATGGTGTAGCTAGAACGAGTGGAACGAGCAATGCAGCTGCGCTGACGACGCGGCGTTCGGCTCAGTTTGCCGACCAAGTTGCAGAATTGAGAGAGGAACCCGGAGGCGATCAACTATCAGAAAGCCGGCTTGCCGTAATACTGAAGGCGATGCTCACCCACGGAGCTTCATGGGGTGATTTAGAAGAATTCATCGATCAGATTTTTGACGGACCAGATGACGGTATGGAACGCTGGTGGCGAATAAAGCGTGCTTGTGCGCAGTTTCTGGGTTACGGATTATCTGACTTCGTCCGCGGAACTGTTTGCACTGATCAACGGGTAATCCTACTAGGCACTAATGAATTGCGTGCGGACGACGCACATGTTTATCGAGTACCACTGCCTTCTGCGCTTCATGCTCAAACAGTTAGACGAAGGCTTACTGTCACCCTTGCGTGGTTAACGCCCGTGAACCCGAGACATCGTGATTACAAAGTGGCAGAACTTTGGTTTGATCCTCCGCAAACCAACTTACGTGTTACACGACGGGAGTGTGACCACAACGCGGTCAACCGAGGAACGATTCAACATGAAGTACTTGAGGGAGACTCGGCAGTACCGATTTCTGATGGAGATACTATCCCTATACAGGTGAACTGCCGATCAGCGGCTGGGATTAGTTCATTCAGTCCCATTCCTTATTGCCTGATGGTGTCTTTGGAAACCGCAGCTCCATTAGCGATTAGCGTGTATGAACAGGTTAGGATTTCGTTAGAACGCATTCGAAGTGCCGCACGGATTAGACCTGTTTTACGTCCTAGACCATAGTCGAAATGTCTAATGGCCTCGAGTGCAGGTTTGAGCCATTCCAACGCTTATCAGAATTTTTTCAGCTAATTAATCTCTTAAGCACAACTGTTCCAAGCGAATCAGAGTTCAGAAGAAATCAGTTAGGTTTGTGAGATGACTCCAGAAGAACTATTGAATGCGATAGAAGGAGCGGCGTCGCTTCGAGAGTTCGTGGAGGCGAATCTCCTGTCCAGAACACCTTGGATCTTTCAGGGTAACGTTACGCTTTTCCACAATTGGCGACAGGCTGCTGCTCGCGCGGCTGGCATCAATGATGATGACATCTATCTCGTTGGAAGCGCAGCAACGGGTTACAGTCTTAGTCCTCTCAAACTCGGCAAGGTGTTCCGCCACGCTAAGCCTGGCGAGAGATACCCTTCAGATCTGGACATCGCGATCGTGAATCCGGGATTGTTTGTAACCGCATGGAATATTCTCCTGAGGTTTGATCGAGTTGGCAGTCTGAGAAAATTAATTCGGGAGACACAGAACTTTAGCCTTGAGGAACTTCACACCGACATACAACAAATGCGATGGAACGTATATTGGGGGGCAATCTCCGACCAACACGTAGTTTCTAACACCAACGTTGCGCGTGTCCTGCGTTCACTCTTTTCTGCAACAACACGAACGCAACCCTTTATTGGGCATGGCCCAAAGGCGAGGATCTATCGGAGGCGTGAAGATCTTGTGGGCTATCATGAGCAGTCATTACAGCAAACAAAAGAGGCTCTGTATAAGAGGAGACGTGCATGAAAAACTCTACAGCTTCGAACCGGAAAATCACTTGGTTGGTGCGTGAAGATGAAGCAGGATCATTAGATCTATCACCTGCATTTCAGCGACGACCGGTCTGGAGCGCTGACCAATCGTCGTATCTAATCGATACGATTTTAAACGGGCTTCCCTTTCCTGAAATCTACATTCGAGCTTCAACGTCTCTTGATGGTCGGACCACCTACGAGGTTGTAGATGGTCAGCAAAGAGTTCGCTCAATTCTCGATTTCGCTAGAAATGATCTAGAGCTGTCTGGAGAGGAAGTGACGCCTCCGTTTCTTGGGAAAAGTTTCGACGATTTGCCTCCAGAACAGAAAACGGCATTTTGGGATTATGACGTTGTAACTCGAGAGCTTCATGATGCGACCGACGGTGACATTCGTGATCTGTTTCGTCGACTAAACATTAGCGCGATCAATCTTAACGATCAGGAATTGCGACATGCGAAGTACACTGGAGAATTCATCACTACCATGGAAGAACTCGCGGACGATCCTTGGTGGGTTGAACATCGCATAGTAAATTTGCGTCAAATTCGCAGGATGGAAGATGTTGAATTCATAAGCGAACTCTTTATAGCTCTCATGGCTGGCCCGCAGGACAAGAAAAAGTCAATCGAGGGATATTACGCCGATTTCGATTCGAGCTTTCCAGAAAAAGATGAGTGGGTTAGAAAGTTTCGTCACACGTGGACGCTAATGGCAACGATCCTTTCTGATGATGAAATTCGATCATGGAGTGGCAAAAGTGACTTCTACACCCTCTTTCATGTGCTTGGTACGCTTGAAGATCGTAGGTGGACCAGTAAGCAGCGGGAGAATACTGCTCAAGAGCTGAAGTCTTTTCATTCTCGTGTTGCCCAGGCGAAACGAAAAGACAACGAGCGACCGTTCCCAAGCTATATCCACGAGTATGCGGATGCCATTACAAGAGCGGCTACGGACGTTGCTCGAAGAAAATTGCGTTCAGAGATTCTATTAGACCGGATAGAAAAGGCTCGGGAGAAATGAATTTTGCGAAGTGTCCTAAACTCGTCTACTTTTGCCGCCGCTGAATTTTCGCTATGTGCACCAAACGGCTTCCTACAATAAGCAAAGTATCTTGAACCACCTAAATCTGGGACTCTGGACATGAGACTGTTTCTTCCCTGCAAGCCCCCAAGAATCCTCCACACCATCTCAGTTAAAGGATTGAGATGTTTGCTGGCTGTGGGGCAGCCTTAGCCTTAGGAAAATCTATTTTGTTGGTCTTTCGACGAAGTCGTGCCTCCACGTGCCCACGAGAGGGTTGGTCCAAAGTCTCAGGTATTCGGCCAGTTCTTCATATGCACTTTTAAACCTCTTCTGACGAGAATCAGGATCAAACGGAATTACTGGCTTTCCCATCACGTGATCCCACACGGCCGTGAACGGTGAGGCTGCTGCTGTATTCCTTGTCGGATCGAAGAATATTTCTAAGCTTACAGTCGCCTCGTCATCCCAGTCCGTAACTTGCTCCCATACTTCCATTATGTGCGTCCGGGACGATGCGAGTTGGCCACCTTCAAACAGCAAATCCGATCCCAAACGTTTAAGATTGAGATCCCTGAAATCGTATTCAGGGTCGAGATCGTCATTTTGCTTCTTTAGAGCTTTCGGATTGGTCACTAATAAGCGAATGCCAATCACTTGAGATGCTTTGGAAGTAATCGTATGAAGTAGCTTCTTGTTCGCGAGTTCCCACATTAATGATGTGGGGTCGAGCAACGACATCGAATAGCCTGATGTTCTCGTTGTAATCTGTGACAGATTACCAAGGATATAACTATCTGATGACGCGAACAATCGGCGTAACTTACTGTGTTGGACGTGCCACCGATGCAACAGCATGGTTCCTTCAGCGGTTGCCACCAAAGGACCAACGCCGGGAAATACACACCAAGTGTTCTCACGTTCTAAGGGATAGAATCCCGATCCTTGGGAACTAGTTGGTTCTGTCGGAGCATGGGCCAACAGGGAGGCACAGAAATCTCTTGCTACATCTTCAGCAAGCTCCTGCGCAAATGGAAAGAATGACGTTTCGAGACGATTCCTCTGAAGCGTCAAAGGCAATGCGGCTCTGTCATCGAAGACCGAAACCGCCGGAACCTTACATGGCATTTGCTTCGCTGATGGTCCCCAAGTGTAGCCATCGTTTGATTCTCGGGTTTGATGTACACGAATTCCATTACATGCCAATAGTAGATCCGTAGACTGGTATCTACCAATATAGCTCCAAAGGATGCCACGATAATCCGGATGACGTACACTTCGCCAATTTGGATAGAATTTAGTAGGAATTGTGAGGTTTTGTTGAAGCTTGCGGCCAAAGAGACGCCGCTCCACGACTGGTTTCTCCAAAATATACCAATCCCACGACTGGCTGCGATAGGAGCTCTTGTCGGAATCTTCGATCAGTTCGCGGGCTGCGTTCTCGTCAAGCAAGATTTCAATGGTCGTACCAACATGATCTACTTTTTCTCTCCGTAGTTCAATAGAATCGTCTTCAATTCTAACCTCAAATATGACGCCGTCTTCGGGCTTGCTCCAAAGGGAGCGCGTTGTAACCTTAAGCCTATCGCCTAGCAAGAATGCAGCCAGAGCTCCAATTCCGAAGCGCCCTGACCGAAGCACCTTCACCTCGCCATCACACATGAATTCTCTTTGCCAAGCATCGGACTGACGAAAGGATACACCAGCTTTTAGAAAGTAATCGCGTACCGTTTCAAAGCTCATGCCTACGCCCTTGTCAGCGACTGTTAGGCGATGATCGCCATTCTTTCCTGTTGAGATTGATACCAGCACGTCAGGACGCTGCCTCAGCCCACGTGCGTTTGATAGTTCGGGATGATTTTCAATCAGTTTCCTACGCTCCCTTACGGCATCAATCGAATTCTGGACCAACTCTCTAATTCCTACCTCCGGACGATCACCGTAAAGCGGACGGATTAGCAGCTTGAGGAGCGCTGATCCAGCAGTGTCGAAAACTGCATAGGTCGGAAAGTAGCTGGGGTTGTGCTTTTTTAAGAATTGATCCTCATGTTCCAAATTAGATCGTACTCGCCGCAGTGTGATTCCAAGTTCCCTTAGTTCGGTAACGCGTCCATAAACCTCAGCAAGGATCGCCCAAGAAAGGTCGAGTTCACCCTGAAGGCCAGCAAGCAGTTTCTTGATTTTTAAGAAATTGGAAGCACTT
>JADMIO011260430.1_pt1 | contig 11579 bp, 8 predicted proteins | sample 8958161 | NCBI WGS metagenome assembly JADMIO01 (sample SAMN16585339, study PRJNA669376) | soil metagenome | isolation source: Crop rotation soil | place: USA: Cullars Rotation, Alabama | collected 2011
TCGCTCATCTCGGGAAGCGGAGAAGAGTAGGCGCGCGCGCTCCGATTGTAAACGGTGCGAGCCGGCGCCTTCGTGCCTCATTCCCCCGCGGACGCTACGGCGAATCGCGCTCCACCGCAGGCTCGGCGTCGCGCGTCCAGACGTGGTAGGCGATGCGCCAGCCGCCGTCCGCGTCGCGCTGGAAGAGCATCAGGTAGCGCCCGGAAGCGATCCCGGCGCCGCCGCCGCGTGGGCGCCCCTGCCAGCTCCCCTGCACGTGTCCCACGCCGCCCGCCACCCGCTGGTGGATCGTTCCCAGGCGCAGCGTGTGGTCGTTCATCCACCTTCCCACCGTCTGCCGCACGGCGGTGCGCCCCCCGGTGAGCATGGTGCCGCCCGGCGGGAGGAGGACCGCGTCTTCCGCGTAGAGCGCCGCCACCGCGGCGGTATCTGCGCGGTTGAAGGCGTCCTGCCACGCCCGCGGCAGCGCGCCGGCCGCCGCAGGCGCCGCTTCCGCGGGCCCGGAGCCGCGCGGCGCGGCGCAGGCGGCCAGGAGGAGCGGTGGAAGGAGGGCCAAGCAGAATAGGCGGGCGGAAGTCGGCGGCATCGGGGTTCGGATGGACGTCGGGAGAAGCATTCCGCGAGGCGGCGGAAGGCATCGCCCCGGGGAAAGGACGGCGTGGAACGGACGGCCTCGCCGGGTTCTGCCGGCCCGGTTCCCGGAGGAGTTCCACCCGCTCGCCACCGGCCTCCGCCGCGGTCCAGCGCGAATCCCGCCGCGCGCGTCAGTCAAAGCGATTCGCGGGCATGGCTGCCCGCGGCCCCCCTCCACCCCGACTCCGTCGACCGATGTCCATGCCGATCCAGGAAAGCCTCGACGCTCCGCGCGGATTCCCGTTTCCTTCCGGCGCCCCGCCCGCCCGGGCCATCGCGCGTCCGGCAGGCCGCGAACTGCCGATGCCGGCCGCGATCGGCATCGGCCTGCTGGCCACGATCGCCACGATCGGGCTCCTCCGCGGGGCCGCGGACAGCTACATGGGAATCCTGCTGCTGAAGCGTGGCTGGATGCAGTATGCCTCCCTTTTCCTCGCGTGGACCGCGCTCGTCATCCTGGCCGGCCGCGCCATCCAGGCGTACCAGATGTGGAACGCCACGCGCCGCGCCTCCGCGCTCCCGGTGCTGGGGCCGGAAGAGCTGGCCGACTCCGCGCGCGGAGCCGACCTGCGCGACCGCTGGGTTCGCGCCGGCGGTTCACTCGCCATCCAGCGGGCCCGGGTGCTCAACGGGTTCCTGGCCGGCAAATCGCGCGGAGCTGCGGAGCGAGTGGCCGAGGACGACCTGGCACAGGCCGAGGCGGCGCTGGACAGCGGCTATACCGTCCCTCGCGTGCTGGTGTGGGCGATCCCGCTCTTCGGGTTCATCGGGACTGTGGTCGGGATCAGCGCCGCGGTAGCCGGCTTTTCGGGCTTTCTCCAGACGGCGGAGGAGATCGAGCAGATCAAACAGGGAATCGGAGGGGTGACGACGGGCCTGGCGGTCGCTTTCGACACCACCCTTCTCTCGCTGGCGCTCAGCGTGGCGGTGATGCTCCCGCTGGTGCTGCTGGAGCGGCTGGAACGCAAACTCCTCCTGGCGCTGGACGCGGACGTGGTCGATTCCGTGCTGTCCCGACTTCCCGAAACCGCTCGGCAGCAAGGCGCCAACGAAGCCGCGATGCGCCGCGCCGTCGAGGCGGCGCTGGCGGCGGCGCTTCCATCTCCCGAAGCGCTGGTGGACTCCGCGCGCGAGTACCTCGAGCGCGCATCGCGGAGCTTCGCGGACACCTGCGCGCACGCGGCGCACGGGCTCGCCCGAGTCGCCGACGAGATCGCGGCCGCCCAGCGGGAGCGGGTGGAGGAGACCGGCCGCCTGGAGGTGGAACTGCGCGAGCGGCTGGAGGCGCGCGACCAGGAGTTCGCGAAGCGGGTGGCCCGGGAGGCCGAGTCGCTTTGTGCCTCGTACGCAACGGCGGTGGCCCGCCTGCGCGCGGACGGAGAGACAGCGTCGGCCGGGCTGGTGGAAGCCGCCGGCTCCGCGGCGGTGGCGCTGACCCGTGTCGCGGACGAGTTGGGCCGCCGCGCGGAGTCGCTGGAAAGCCACGCCGCGCAGACGTCCGAGGCGATCGCGCTCGAACGCTCGCTGCTGCGGACGGTGGAGGCGCTGGAGCGAACGGGGCGGCTCGCGGAGGTGATGGGCGGGGTGGAGGCGTCGCTGCGCGACCTGGAACCTCTCCTGGCCCGGCTCGCCCAGCCGCGCCGCATCCTCCTGGTGGAAGGTGACGCGCCGGTCCGCGCGGGAGGCGGCGGTGCGGCGTAGGCGCGTCGCCGCGACCGGCCTCACCGCGGATCTGTTCCCTTTCCTGGCGGTGCTCGCCTGTGTGATCGGGACGCTGGTGCTGCTGGTGATCCTGGTGACCAGCGGAGTGCTCGGCTCGCGCCGGTCCATCACCCTGGTGGCACTCACTTCGGAAGGGCGGAACGTGAGGCTCAGGCCCCACTACGTGGAGGTGGACGTCGCCGGGGTAACCCTGCATCCGGGTGGACTGTTCGTCGCAGCCGCCGACCTGGGCCGGCGCGACACCCCGCTGGCGTCGCTCCTCGCGGAAGTGGCTCGGAAGCGCGATCGCGAGTACATCATCGTGGCGCTTCGCCCGGGAGGATACCGTCACTTCGACCGTGTCCGCGCGCAGGTCGAAAACCGCGGGATCGAGATCGGTTACGAGCCCATCGACGAGGACTGGAGACTGCGCATCCGCCAATGAGACGCCGAAGCCGCGCGCGGAGGGACGCCCCCGCGCAGAACCTGGATTCCTTTCTCGACACGCTCACCAACACCGTCGGTGTGATGGTGTTCGTGCTGCTCTTCGTGACGCTTTCGGCCGCGGACGCGACGGTGCTCGTTCGCACGCCGCTCTGGTCCGCGACGGACAAAGAGCCGATCTACTTCGAGGTCACCGGCGACCGCGTGGCCTGGCTCGACCAGGAATCGGGGAGCCGCCGGTTCGACGAGTACGTGGGCGGTCTCCCCGAGCCCAACTGGTACAACGCCGCCTATTTCATCCGGCGGCTCTACGCCTTCTCCACCTCCACCGCGAACCACGAGGTAGACGTGGTGGGAAGCTTCCTCTCCGGGACGTTGGGAACGCGCTACCGGCTCCACGAGGGCGCGGGCGAAACGCGCAAGGCGCTCCGCCTCGCCGGTTCCGACTTCCAGCGCATGCTCGCCCAGGCGGATACGGCGGAGAACACGGTCGCCTTCATCGTTCGCCCCGACGGCTTCGCCGCGTTCCGCGAAGCGCGGAAGCTGGCGAACGCGCGCGGATACGAGAGCGGATGGGAACCCATGGACACCGGCCAGGATGTGGTGTTCAGCAGTCGCGGACGCTCCGTCGGGGTGCAGTAGAGCGCCCGCCGCCACGGGAGACGCGCCTGCGTGAGGAGGCCGTGAAACAGGTCGTTCCGGTGGCGGTTGCCGGCGGGGGGACGGGGGCGTACGTTCGCCGCGAGTCACCCTCTCCCGACCGCCGTCCACCCTCCACCCTCCACCCGCGGAACCGACATGGGCGACCGCCGCTCGGGATCCCCGATGCGCGTCCGGCTCTCGGACGAGCGCCGGGCCCGGCTTCTCCGGCTCGTCAAGCAGCATTTCGAGGACGAGTTCGACGAGCCGATCAGCGACTTCCGGGCGGAGGCGCTGCTGGACTTCTTCATCCGCGAGCTGGGGCCGCCGGTCTACAACCAGGGCGTGCGCGACGCCTGCGGCTACCTGCAGCAGAAGCTCGGCGACATCGAGGGCGAAGTGTACGAGACCGAGCCCCGGTGAACGCCGGCACCGGGCTTCGTCCCCATCCACCGATGTTCATCCCCTGAACCGCGTCGCTTGGACGAGAGCACCGGCGACCTGGACTCCGCCGCGGGGAGACGCGCGTCCGCCGACCAACTCGCGCCGCGGCCGCGGATCCTTCCGCCAGGGATCCAGCGGGAAGACGCTCCCGCCTCGGGTGCGGATGCAGGCATGATCACCGCCTCCGGGCGTGACTTCTTCTCCGTTGCCTCGTTTCCCGCTTTCGTCGTTCAGTAGCCGCCGATCATCCCGGTCGCCTGGCCGGGGCGGGTGTCGAGCACGGGCCGGATGTCGCCCGGGGCGGGCGTGAAGAGGGTGAGCTGCTCGGGGTGGGAGAAGAGCGCGGCGAAGTCATCGGGGGCGAACGCGCGGGCGAGACGTGACGCGAAGTTCGCGCGGAGCACGCGCGCGTAGTGGTCGACGTCGTAGTCGCGCGGGTCGGCGCCCTCCTCGTCGGCGGCGGGAACCACGGCGCCGGCGCCCGACTGCGTGCGGTAGACGCGCACCCGCTCGCCCGCGCGCCACGACGCCCGCCCGCTGGCCAGCAGCGCCTCGTACGCGAACTCGCGGCGCGAGTCCCGCGTTTCCGCGTAGCGCTCGGGCGTCTTGGTAAGGCGCACGCGCGACGAGACGTCGTGCGTCGTGTATTCGCGGCGGCGGAGCGCGTCCAGCGTCTCCAGGTACGCCTCGCGCACGCCGTCCACGTCGCCCGCCAGCAGCCGCCCGATCGCCCGGCGCAGGAACGCCTCGCCGTACGGCTCCGCGCGCGAGGAGCGGAAGGCCACGCCGCGCAGCAGCAGGGTGCCGTCGTAGCGGAGGAGCGCGTAGTTCTTGGGCTCGTGCGAGAGCATCGCCGCGTAGCGCCCCTCGAACTCGAGCTGCACCAGCGGCGGGAGGAGCGCGGCGACCTCGTCCACCACCCGCCGTTCGTCTTCCTCGCTCCACGCCGCGGGCACGGCGAAGTACACGCCGTCGGTGTCCGCCTCCAGCAGGGTGACGCCGCGCGCGGCCAGCTCGCGGCACATCAGCGCCAGGGTGTCGCGGCCGCGGCGCGTCACCTCGTTGGCGGCGTGCACGTCGGCGAAGCGGGTCAGCTCGCCGCCGGCGGCCATGTAGCCGTACGCCGAGTTCACCACCAGCTTCATGGCCGCCGACAGGGCCTCCTGCGTGTGCCGCTCGGCCGAGCCGGGGGGCGCGGCGCGCGCGCTGGCCTTGGCCGCCAGCCGCCGCTCCACCAGCCGGTCCACGAGCGCCAGGAGGGCGCCCAGGTGGTCGCGCGCGGGGCCGATCCGGAAGGCGCGCATCAGCGAGGGGTACAGGCTGGCCACGTCGGCCTTCACCACGCGCCAGGCCACGCCGGTGGCGAAAAGGGCCAGCGCGGCGCCGGTGTGCGGCGTGCCGTCGCCGGCGCGGTGGGCGGGGAGCGCGGCGCCGGCGCGCAGGTACGCCCGCGCCAGCAGCGGGTCGATCACCCCGGTGGCGGGGCCCGCGTCGGCCAGGCGCTCGTACCTCCGCGGCGCCATGGTGGCCAGCGCGAACGCCGCGCCGCCCAGCAGCCGGGCGAGCGCGGCCACCTCCTCCACGTCGTCCTCGGCGTAGCGGCGGACGCGCTCGGGGTCGGTCCGCCAGGTGGCGAAGATGCGGTGTCCGGGCACGTACTCGCGGTCGGGCGCCGCGATGCCCAGGTGCCGCGCGACGGCCTTCAGGCCGTGCCCCGGCAGCTCGCGGGTGGCGAAGTCGTAGCGCTGCACCGCGTCCATGGTGTCGATCAGCTCGCGCCCGGGCGCCACGAAGCGCACCCGCCGCCGCCCGTCGCCGCCCTCGCGCGGGGTGCCGCGGCGGGCGGCGCGCTCGCGCAGGGTGGCGCCCTCCAGCCGCCCCAGCGCCAGCGGCACCCCCAGCCGGCGCGCGCGCTCGGCCAGGAAGGGAAGGTCGAAGCCGTGCAGGTTGTGGTTTTCCACGACGTCGGGATCGGCCCCGGCCACCACCTCCATCAGCCGGCGGATGAGAGCGGCCTCGGCGGCGTCGCCGCGCCCGTCCACCTCCAGCACGCGGGTGGCGCCGGCGGGATCGCGCACGGCGACCATGAACACGCGGTCGCGGGCGGCGTTCAGCCCGGTGGTCTCCAGGTCGAACTGCAGCCGGCGCAGGTCGTCGAAGGCGAGGCCGCGGAAGTAGGTGCGCCCGGTGGCGACCAGGTACTGCTCCTCCGGCGGCAGGGCGAGCACGGAGGCGGCGCCCAGCTCGCGCGGGTGGGGAACCGGGCGGCGGAGCCGGGCCTCGGCGCCGCGCCGCACGGCGGAGGCGAGCCGCGCCCCGTCGTCGGCGGAGACCAGGAAGCGCAGCTCGCCGGGGCCGTCCAGCTCGCGCCACCACACCTCGGCGCCGGGCGCGCCCTCCGGCGCCAGCCGCGCGCCCAGGTGGCGCAGGTCGTCCAGGCGGTCGAGGAGGAGCCAGGGGCGGAAGCGCGCCTCCTCGCGGACCACCGCGCCGGTCTCCAGGATCCGGCGCCAGACCACCGCCCGGCCGTCCGCCGTGGCCCACACGGAGACGATCCCCGGCGTGGGGTCCCACCCCCACAGCCATTCGTCCTGCTCCGCGGTGGTCGGCGCCTGGCGCTCGCTCATCGTCCGGTCACTTCCGTCGCCCGTCTCCCCGTGGAAATCCTCTCGCGACCTCCGTCTTCGGGAAATCTTCGCACCGGCGACGCGCGGGCGCAACCATCTCGATCGCGTCTGCTTTCCGGGAAACACAGGGCAGCGGATCTGCGACATCGGAATGGAGCAGTACGGCACGGTTCTTCCACGGCCCCGCGCTCCGTTCCGCAGGCGCCTGGCGGGAGCGCGTCCCGCCGATTGGAAGGGGAAGATACATGACGACGCGAATCGCACGCGCGCTTGTGGCCGCGGTGTTGCTGGCGGCCGCCGCCGCGCCGGCGGCCGCGCAGGAGGCCACCGTATACGCCACCGGCTCGGTGGACGGGAACGAGACCGGGATCGGGCTGCTGGGCGTTTCCGTGCGCCGGGGGGGAGTGGGACTGCAGCCGGTGGGCGTGCTGCAGGCGTACTACCTCCAGTACTCGGTGGCCGGGGCGGCGGACGACGATCCGCTCAGCCTGTGGGGGGCGCAGCCGCAGGTGGGGCTCGCGTACTACGGGGCGAAGGGGGAGGTGGAGGGGCGCGTGGGCTACAACTTCCAGACGGGCGGCGACGACGACGTGGCCGTGGTCGAAGGCGAGGCGGGGGGCGAGGGACTGACCACCACGCTGCAGGCGCAGACCTGGTCCATGCGCCCGGAACTGCTGGGGATCGCCAGCTACAACTGGGGCGACCAGTACCTGTGGACGCAGGCGCAGGCGGTGGTCCCGCTGGGACGCGTGGGCGTGGGCGCCGAGGTCGTCTGGCAGCAGCAGATGGGCGGCGACGACGGCGACGACTTCGACTACCGCGCCACCTCGGTGGGCCCGGTGGTGCGCTTCGGGCTGGGAACGGAATCGGCGCTGCTGCTGGCGGGCGGGTACAAGGACGACAACGTGCGCGACCCGACCTGGTACGCGCGCTTCACCGTCGTCGGCTGGGGGATCCGCTTCTAAGGCATTCGGGATCACGCCAGGAAGCAACGAAGCAAAGGGCCGCGCCGGCTCGGCGGTTCTTTGCTTCTTCGTTTCCTGGCGCGACCGCTCATCGCCGGTCTACACGGCGACGGTCGGCGTGGCGACGTAGCCACCGAGCCGGCGGCGGTCAGCTCGCGCTGCGGCCCGCCGAAGTCGTCGTGGTCGTCGTCGTGATGATGATGATGCGTCATGGGCACCTCGATCAGGTGCGTGTCAGGTCGTGCCGGGGAAACACCTGAGAGGCGGAGATCCCCTATCGGGCGCGAACCGCCCCGGAGCGGCTGCCCCGGGGCGGTTCGTAGAGCCGGCTTCAGCCGTCGTCCGTCACCCGCCGCAGAGCAGGTTGCCCGCGGTCAGCAGGGCCTTCAGCACCGTCTTGGCCGCGCTGGGGATGAAGGGGATCTTGAGGATCGTCTCCACCACCTTGCGCACCGTCGGCCAGATCTTGCAGAACTGCTGCACCGGGTTTCCCTCGGCGGCCGCGGCGACCTCCGCCGGGACCTGGACCCGCTCCAGCTCGTCGAGGGCCGCGCGGAACTGGGTGTAGGCGTCGTCCTGCGTGTTTCCGTGGCTGCTCATTTTTCCATCTCCTGAAGAGGATTATTTGTCGGGCCGGCCGCATTGCCGACCCGTTCATGTGGAGGTTCGCGGCGACATCGTTTCCCCTTTCCCCACCTTCCGCGCATCGAATAAAACCCGACATCCGTCCTCGCGCGGAAGCCGGGTCGCGCAGGGATCGGCGAAGTCGGCGAAGCGGTGCTTCTCCCCCGCCGCGCCGGCTCTCCACGCGAAAAAACCGGGAGCGGAAGACGTGGCGTCCTCCGCTCCCGGTGGAAGCGTTCTGGCAGGGGAGAAGGCTACAGGCTGAAGAGGCGGGCGGCGGCGCGGAGAGAGCGGCGGCCGTAGCCCTGGCGCGGCGGCGGCGCGTCGGTGCGCTCCACGCCCACCACGTAGCGCCCGCCGAGCGGCGTCTCCACCGCCTGGGCGAAGACGACGCGGCCGGCGCGCTCGGCGCCGGTGCCCGGCACGCGGAAGCGGATCAGCGTCCCCGGCTCCACCAGGCGGTCCATGACCAGCCGCGCGCCGCTCTCGCTCAGGTCCTCCAGGAAGGCCATCGGCGCGGGAACCGGCTCGCCGCCGGGGCCGGGCGGCAGGGTGACCTGCACGGCGAGCTGCATCCCCCGGCGCGGCTCGCGGCGGTGGTTGCGGACGCGCGCCCCCGCGCTTTCCAGGAAGCCCACGGAGGCGCGGTAGCGCGCCTGCTCCTGCGGCACCGCGTGCTGCGTGCAGTGCAGCTCGATGGCGTCGCGCACGCGAACGGGAATGTCCACGAAGGCGGCGCCGCTGCGGTACGCCGGCGGATCGCTTCCCTCGATCGGCGAGCTGTGCACCACCCGCGCGCTCACCCGCACCGCGCCCGTGGTGAGCGGCAGGCGCAGCTTCACCACCGTGCCCGCGCGCAGCGGCTCGGCGGTGCGCAGGCCGATGCCGCCCGGGTTCAGGTTCTCGGTCACCGCGGCGGTGGTGTGCACCGCCCCGTCGGCGCCGCGGACCCGCACCTCGATGGGAAAGCGGTCGCGGAAGCGGTGGTCGGCGCGCTGCTGCCGCGTGCGCAGCGAGAGCTGCACCACCGACGCGGCGAGCACGAAGTTCACCGTGGCCCACACCAGGTTGGCCAGGAACCCCGGCGAGTACGACCCGTCGCCGCCGTAGCGCACCCACCCGTTCCCCAGCGCCGCGAACGCCCACGCCACCGCCGCCGCCGACGCCGCCATCAGCGCCGCCTGCGGGGCGTAGGCGCGGAAGGGCACCTGCCCCGGCCCCTTGGGCGTCACCCGGAAGCGGAGCGGACGGCGGCGGAAGAGGGAGAAGGTGGCGCGCGTGTACGTCCAGAAGCGCGCCACGTGGAAGCGCTCCGAGATCCACAGGTCGGCGATTCCGCGCGACAGCAGCCCCGACATCAGCAGCGACATCGCCAGCACCGGAAGGAAGCGCAGCAGGAACTCGCCGCTCTCGGCGCGGATGGGGAGCACGCCGGTCACGAAGAAGGCGAGCGGCGCCAGCAGGAAGACCAGCTTCTGCACCCCGCCGAAGTAGGCGGTCAGCGAGGCGAAGTACGACAGCCGCTGCGAGAGCGTCAGCCCGCGCAGCGTCAGCGGGTTGAAGCGCTTGAGCACCTGCATGGCACCCTGCCCCCAGCGCAGGTGCTGGGTGTGGAACGCCGCCGCCGACCCCGCCGCCAGCCCGTACGCCAGCGACTCGCCGTAGAAGGCGGAGCGCCACCCGGAGGCGTGCAGCCGCAGCGAGGTCTCGATGTCCTCGGTGATGCTGTGGTGGCTGAAGCCGCCCACCGACTCCAGCGCCGAGCGCCGCAGCAGCGCCGCCGAGCCGCAGAAGAAGGCGGCGCCGCGCGCGTCCTTCCCCGGCTGCAGCACGGAGAAGAAGAGGCGCTGCTCCTCCCACAGCCGCCGCCCCGGCTCGTCCACCTGGTAGGTGAAGCCGTCGGTGTTGTAGAAGTCCTGCGGCGACTGCACGAAGGCCAGCCCGGCGTCGTTCGCCAGGAAGCCCAGCAGGCGGTCGAGCATCTGCGGGAGCGGCGCGTGGTCGGCGTCCAGCACCAGCACGAACTCGCCGTCGGTGTTCGCCAGCGCGTGGTTCAGGTTGCCGGCCTTGGCGTGCTCGTTCCCCTCGCGCCGCAGGTAGCCCACGCCCACCTCGCGCGCCATCGCCTCCACCTCGTCGCGCTTGCCGTCGTCGAGCACCCAGGTGCGGTGCGGGTAGCGGATGGCGTGCGCCGCGACCGCCGTGCGCCGCACCACCTCCAGCGGCTCGTCGAAGCAGGGGATGAAGACGTCGGCCGTGAGCCCCGGCGGCGCGGGAAGCGGCGTGCGGTGCCGCAGCCGCCACACCGAGTGCACGAAGAGGAAGCCCGAGAGCAGCCCCCACGTCTCCGCCAGCGCGAGGGGGATGGAGAACCAGAGCGCGTCGGGGTTGAGCGTCCACCCCCAGCGCCAGACCACGTACGCCGTCCACAGCGCCAGCGTGAGCGCCGCCTGCGCGCGGATCAGCCGCTCCTTCCACTCCGCCTGCCGCGGCACCACGTAGCGCCCGGGCGCGCCGGCACCCGCCGCGCCGTCGCCCTCCACCCGCGCCGGCGCCGCGTCCTCCGGCGCCCTGTCGTCGAGCGAAGGCGCGACGGGCGGCGGACGGCCGGGCGCTTCACGCGCGGCGACACCATCGACCGCGTCCGCCGCGGCCGCGGCTGGCGGTTCGGAAGACGGCGGATCGATCGAACCCACCGCCGATGGAAGCGGTGCTTCGGACGATGGGGACGCGCCCGCGCCGCCGGCGGTTTCCGGCGTGGCCGACGGCGACGCGGACGACGACGGCGCCTCGGGAGATGGAGAGGCGGCGATGTCCGATGACGCGGGCGGCGCCTCCGCGTCGACGCCACCGATCGGGGGCGCGGCGGACGGCCCCGCCGCGGAAGATGGAGCCGCCGCGACGCGATCCTCCGCTCCTGCTCCAGCCTGCGTTTGGGACGACGGAGCGCCCCCGGCCACGCCGGTGGACGACGCGGAGGACGGCGGCGCTCCGGGAGATGGAGACGAAGCGGGCTCGCCCGCTTGGACGGAAGGCGCGGCCGTCGATGGCTTCGGCGCGGCCGCGTCGTCGGCAGGACGCGGAGGACGGGCGGGCGGAGCGGAACGCGGCGCCATCGCGGCCAGGATGGCGCACTCGGGCGGAAGGCCCCACGCCGCGCGGTCCGCGTCCGCGCCGCTGAAGACGACCGCGCCGCCGACCACGCGCGCCAGCGAAGCCAGCCCCGGCACGTCGGACGGGAGGTAGAGGAGGAGCAGGCGGCCTTCGCTCGCGGCCTCGGCGATCACCTGCGCCCAGCGGCGGTCCTCCAACACGCCGCGCGGCGCCCCGGCGGCATCGCCCGCCGCCACGAAGGCGAAGGCGCGCCCGGCCGGCCGCGCCGCGGCGGAGAGCGGCGCGCCGGCCAGCAGCGCGGCGACCGTCGCGCCCCCCGTCTCCATCTCCATCCCCATCTCCAGCGGCCGGTGCGGCGGAGACGCGCGCGGGGCCAGGTCGACCAGCA
>JADMIO010826500.1_pt1 | contig 11578 bp, 7 predicted proteins | sample 8958161 | NCBI WGS metagenome assembly JADMIO01 (sample SAMN16585339, study PRJNA669376) | soil metagenome | isolation source: Crop rotation soil | place: USA: Cullars Rotation, Alabama | collected 2011
CTTTCCCCAGACGGCGAAATCGTAGAGGTTCCGATTACCGTGTCTGACTCCGGAATAGTGAACGATGTCAATGTCCGCCTCCGATTGAATCACAGCTATATTTCCGATTTAGGAGTTTATCTGATCGCTCCGGATGGCACGGTGGTCGAGCTTTCGACGGACAATGGCGAGGACGGCGCTAATTACGGCGGCGGGGCAAACGATTGTACAGGAACGTTCACCGTCTTTGACGACACGGCAGCGACTTCAATTACCGCTGGCACGCCACCCTTCACCGGTACATTCAGGCCGGAAGGAGTGCTCGCAACGCTCAATGGCAAGCCTTTGAATGGAATCTGGAAACTGCGATTTTATGACGACTTGCTTCAAGACACCGGACTGCTAGGCTGCTGGCAGCTTGAAGTGACGCGCCAAACTTTCACCTGTTGTGCTTCGGCCTTAGCGATTAACAATGGCATCAAGCCCGCCGGGCAAGCTGCGGGCGGGCAACAGATCAAGCTGGCAGGCTCTTTCGCCAACCTAGCGAGTGTGACAATGGGCGGCAACTCCGCTCCCTGGAATTACACCAATGGCGCAAGTGACACGAGCATGATCACCGTCGCCACGCCAGCGCATGCGGTCGGGGCAGTTGATATAGTTTTGACGCCAAACTTTGGCAGCGTTTATATCAAGACCAACGCCTTCGCCTACCTGCCGACTATTTTTACTGACAACCTGTTGGAGGTGGGCGTCACGACAGCCAAGGCGCAACACATTATCGAATTGCGGCAAGCGGTGGATGCGCTACGCACAGTAGCAGGACTAGGGCCAGCGTCCTGGACTGATCTCACACTGTCTCCAACAAGCACACTGATCAAGGCCGTGCACATTACCGAGTTGCGGACAAACCTGGAGATTGTCGCGCCGCTGCTCGGCTATCCCGCTGGAACCTATACGGACTCGCTGCTCAGCGGTTTGGTAATCAAGCGTATACACATCGAAGAACTGCGCCAGCGTATTCGCGACATTGCTGGCTGATGCTCCAACGCTTATCCGTTATGGTGTCTGCATTACACTCACTGAAGTAGTTACATACAAACGCCGGGCCTTTTATTTTCCCTATCCTAGCTTGGATTCAGCTAAGTCTACCTGCATCTGCAACGACTAGAAGATTTATACCCTTCAGACTTTTTTGGAAAAGACTCAGGTATAGAATCTGCAATCGTTATTGTTTGGAGGTGAGATTATGCGAAGACTAAATATCATACTAACGGCTTTGTTTGTTATTGCATTATCAGCTTCGGCTACTCTGGCACAACGAGCCATCTCGGTGCAGCCGGGGCGGTATGAAATCCAGATTCCCTTGACAGGTAAAGTGCTCGATTTGAGACAAGAGGATACGCGCACGGTACAGCAATATTACCGTGGCAATGTGGTGAATCAGCAATGGGACATTGAATCTGCCGGGGGCAGTAATTACTACATCCGCTCGGCGCAGAATGGTGCTTACCTAGGCATTGAGGGATCGCCACGTGAAGGTGCCCGAGTCGTTGCCACCGCCGACAACCGTCGAGATACATGGCGATTCGTAGACACAGGTAATGGTAACACCATGATCGTTCATAGATCAGGAACGGTATTGGACTTGACTGGCGGAGAGAATCGCGATGGCACACCGATGCAGGTATGGAGTCAGGCGGGGAATACTCATCAGCAGTTCAGGCTGATCCCAGTTACGCTCGCAAGTGCTGGCAATAATCAGCCGCGTATTCCTGGTCGCTTTGAGTATAACGAGGCCTATCAAACTGGTGTCAACGATAGGCAGGCTAACTTGAACCAAAACTATCGCCGCCACCGTTCGATGTATGACCAATATGCAGAACGAGATTTCGAGCAGGCTTACAACGCTGGGTACAACAGCGGGCGACGCTCTGGCGACGTGTATAACGACAACCCGAGTGGGATGACCCAGAGCGAGCGTCGCACCTACGACGCGGCGTATCGACTTGGTCAGCAAGATGCGCGGGTGAGGAACAGCGCGAATTATCGCCGGTACAGTAATCGGTATAATCGTTTGCAGGAAGATGTTTTCCAGCGCGGTTATCAAGCTGGCTATAACAGCGCAAACAGAGGCGGATACAACAATGATCAATTTGATCTGAGCCGTCTGACCACTTATGAGCGCCGTGCTTATGACGAGGGCTACCGCTTTGGGCAACAGGATGCGCGTTCTGGCTACTCGCTAAACTATCGCCGGTACAGCAACCGCATTACCGATAATCGGCTGGAGACTTTCTTCCAGCGCGGCTATGAGGTGGGCTACAACACCACTCGCCGATAGACAGCTTTTTCACAAGACATAAAGAAGAGCTTATGACAGTGTCAGTGAATCTTTCATGGTGAAGGTTCACTGACATTTTATTTTTTTCCAGAGCTATTGCGCTTATTTCTGGTTGTTCCTTATTCTCTCCGCTTCTCACAAAACTACATTCATAAGGAAATCTATCAATGCGATTACAAAACAAAGTTGCCATCATTACAGGCGCTTCGAGCGGCATCGGCCGTGAGTCCGCGCTACTCTTCGCGGCTGAGGGAGCGCGGGTCGTCGTTGCCGATGTCAACGACGAAGGCGGCAGAGAGACGGTCAAGCTGGTTCAAGCGCAAAACGGAGAAGCCGTCTTTGTCCAGGCTGATGTGTCGAAAGCCGAAGACAGCGAGCGGATGGTGGCGGAGGCCGAGCGTCAATTCGGCAAACTCGATGTACTGTTCAACAACGCAGGCGTTATGCATCACAACGATGACAACGCCGTCACGACCGAAGAAGCCATCTGGGATTGGACAATGAACATCAACGCGAAAGGGGTCTTCTTTGGCTGCAAATACGGCATTCCCGCCTTGCGCCGAGCAGGTGGCGGCTCAATCATCAACACGGCCTCGTTCGTAGCCCTGCTTGGCGCGGCAACGCCGCAAATCGCCTACACCGCCAGCAAAGGCGCCGTGCTTTCGATGACGCGCGAACTAGCAGTTATCCACGCGCGTGAAAACATCCGCGTCAATGCGCTCTGCCCCGGGCCGCTGCGGACGGAGTTGCTAATGAGTTATCTGAACACGGACGAGAAGAAACAGCGGCGCTTGGTGCACGTACCGATGGGCCGTTTTGGCGAAGCGAAAGAGATCGCCTACGCGGCGCTCTACCTTGCTTCGGACGAATCATCATACGTGACAGGCACGGAGTTCTTAGTTGATGGCGGCATCACCGCTGCCTACGTCACGCCAGAATAACAGTGAAGAAACAAGGTCTACTCATCATCCTGTTCTTGCTGTTCGCTGGTAGCGCGGGCAAAGCGACGCAATCATCATCGCCATGGACGATTGAAGCAGTGCCTTGGCCCGAAGCGGACGCGTTGTTCAAAAAAGACCCGCGCTGGCTTGGGGCAGACGATGCTTATTCAGTTGATCTGGGCGGCGGGCGAGTGCTGTGGCTCTTTGCCGATAGTTTTATCGCGACGAGCGCCGCGTCAGTCAGACGCGAATCAAAGATGATTCGCAACAGCGTAGCGATTCAGCAAGGTTATGATCCGGCGACGGCCACCATCAAATTTTACTGGCAGATGAACAATGGCAAGCCCGCTTCGTTCTTTGCTGAGGCAGGCAAAACCTGGCATTGGCCGGGACATGGTATTCGGCTGGGAGACAAGCTGCTGATCTTCCTGATGCGCATGCGCGCGGTCAAGACAGGTTTGGGGTTCGACAGCGCGGGCTGGTCAGCCGTGCTGATTGACAACCCGAATGATGAACCACCGCAGTGGAGAACGCGCTGGCTGCCCGTGCCGCAAAATGATTACAGAGTAGTGATCGGCTCTGCCAGCGTCCTGCGCGTTGACGATTTCGTTTACGCCTTCAGCTCGCAGGAGACGCGCGAACACAACATCTATCTCATCCGCTGGCCCATAGCCAAAGTTCAACAGGGCGATCTGCGCGAGCCCGAATGGTATGCGGGCGTGGCCGACGGTTGGCTCGCTCAACGCAAGCTCAAGCAATTGCCGCCCGCCCTCTTCACTGGTGGACAGACTGAGTTCACTGTACATTCTGAACCGAAGTTGAACAGCTTTGTGCAGATTCAACACGAAGGTTTTGGCGGGGCCGACTTGGTGCTACGCTGGGCCACGCAGTTGACCGGGCCTTGGTCGCCCTTGCAGAAGTTCTATCGGCCAACAGAGTCGGACAGAAACGGGACTTTGGTCTACGCGAGCAAAGCACACCCTGAACTGACTGGGGCCGACGTAGTACTGACCTACGTAGTCAATCACAGCGATTTCGGCCAATTGGTCGCCGATTCCAGCATTTATTATCCGCGTTTTCTCAAAGGGACTTTTAAGCGAAAAGAATAATGACAAGCAGACAAATTCAACAAACTATTACTCCGATTGACGGCTCAATTTATGCTGAACGCCCATTGGCTTCCGCTCAACAGATTGAAAACACGCTGGCGCAAGCCGTCACCGCACAGCAAGCGTGGAAACGCACACCGATAGCTGAACGTGTGGCGATTTGCCGACGGATGGCCGCCTGGTGTGTTGAGCACGCCGACGAAATCGGCCAAGAATTGACCTGGCAAATAGGCCGCCCCATTACCTACAGCCCGTTCGAAATTCGGCGCGGTTTCAATGAGCGCGTCACTTACATGTGCGACATCGCTGAACGCGAACTCTCTGACATCGTCATTGAGCCAAAAGAAAATTTCCAACGCTTCATTCGCCGCGAGCCGCTTGGCGTCGTGCTGGTGCTTGCGCCTTGGAATTATCCCTGGCTTGCCTCGGTCAATGCGATTGTACCCGCCATTCTCGCGGGCAACAGCGTTGTATTGAAGATCGCGCCGCAAACACCGCTCGTCGCCGAGCGCTACGCCGAAGCCTTTGCCGCCGCAGGCTTGCCAGCAAGTGTTTTTCAGTACCTGCACATTGACCACGCTCAAGTTGCCGAAGTCATCCGCGACCCGCGCATCAGTTTTGCCGCCTTCACGGGCTCGGTCGCAGGCGGACACGCAGTACAACACGCAGCCAGCGAACGCTTCATCGCGACGGGCCTGGAACTCGGTGGCAAAGACCCAGCCTACGTGCGCGCCGACGCCCCGCTGGCAGCAACGATTGAAAATCTGGTGGACGGCGCGATGTTCAATTCAGGGCAATCGTGCTGCGCCGTCGAACGCATCTACGTGCATCAGGATAACTACGACCAATTCGTCGAAGGTTTTGTCGAACTGACGCGCCAGTACCGGCTGGGCGATCCACTCGATTCAACAACCACTCTAGGGCCGATGGTACGCACTGATGCGGCAGGCAAAGTGCGCGCCCACATCGCCGACGCGCTACAAAAAGGCGCACAGGCATTACTTGATGAATCACTCTTCCCTGCCAGCCGAGAAGGCACGCCTTATCTTGCGCCACAGGTTTTGACGAACGTTGATCATTCAATGTTGGCGATGAGCGAGGAAACTTTCGGCCCCGTCGCTGGCATTATGAAAGTGCGCGATGATGAAGAAGCAGTCAGACTGATGAATGACAGCAAGTACGGGCTGACGGCTTCGATCTGGACAACCGATGTCGAAGCGGCGCTGCACATCGGCGACCAAATCGAAACTGGCACGTGGTTAATGAATCGCTGCGATTACTTAGACCCCGCGCTCGCCTGGACGGGCGTAAAAGATTCCGGACGCGGCTGCACACTGTCAAAACTGGGCTTCGAAGCCTTCACGCGACCCAAGTCATTTCATCTGAGGCTAAGCTTATGAAAGTCGGCTTGCTCGAATGCGATCACGTGTTGGAAAGGTTTCGCCACATCGGCGGCGATTACCGCGACATGTTTGCGACGCTGTTTGCGCAGCACGCGCCTTCAATCAAGCTTCAGCCCTTCGACGTTTGCAATGGCCAGTTCCCTGCCTCGGTTGATGAGTGTGCAGCTTACATCTGCACCGGCTCGCGTTTTTCTGTTTATGATGATGTCGCTTGGATTCACACGCTGAAAGATTTCGTCCGGCAACTGCACAATGTGCGTCAGCCTTTCGTCGGCATCTGCTTCGGTCATCAACTGCTGGCCGAAGCCCTGGGCGGTGAGGTTGCCAAAGCTGAGCAAGGTTGGGGCGTAGGCGTGCACAGCCTTGAAATCACGCGGCAGGAAGCGTGGATGCAACCAGTGCAAACGAGTTGCCACCTTCAGTACATGCATCAGGATCAAGTGCAACAACTGCCCGACAACAGCGTCCTGCTGGGTCAGAGCGCGCATTGCCCAGTAGCCGTGTTCCGCGTTGGCACATCAATGTTAGGCATCCAGGCACACCCTGAATTCCCGGCAGCCTATAGTGATGCATTGTTGTTGGATAGAGTCGAGCGCATCGGTGCGGTGCGCGCACAAACCGCACGCGGAAGTCTCAGTCAGAAAACGGATGAAGTGGTGGTGGCAGATTGGCTAGCCAGCTTTCTGAAGCAATAGTGGCTGGCTCATATGTTGTCGCCGATGTAGCAGACAGTGCCTTCTCAGGGATCATAGTCATAAGCTCAAGCTGCCGAGTTAATCATTACTGTTTAACGAAACGACCTAAGCCACGCACGATGCATTGGAAGAGATAATCCTTAGCCTGCTGATCTTCAGGCAACTCTTCAAATGGCACGATGCAATGATGCTCTTTCGTCTCAGGATTTTTGACCGGGCCGTATTTCCACCCCGTCGCCAGTTTTTCCCGCAACCACTCTTCGTGTGAATAGCTAGCCGAAGCATCGGGATTGGCCAAGTGAAATTTGACGCCACTGAGCGCACTTTCTCGTTGCCAGTCCGGCGCATCGCTCCAGCTTGGTTGAGGACCATCGCCAGTGGCGACGCAGAGGGCGCGATTGGCTTCGTGGCAGATTTGTGCGATTTGTTCGATGGTCATTGATTGACTCCTTTCAGAAAAGTAAGGAACACAGCACCACTTTTCCGGCATTTTTATTCTTGTTACCCAGTTCTACCGCCGAAAGAGATCCCAAAAACTCCATTCTTTCTTTTCTTCTTCCCTCATCCTCTGTTTATAGTTTTCTTTGACCAGTATTTCCAACTCTGGAAATACCGTTAAATCACCATGCAATACATCTTGGCCATAGCTTTTTAAGCCACTAGCAAAACAAGCAATAACTTTATCCATGTCTTCAGTCATAAGTCGTTGTCCGGCTGTGGTGCCGCGGCAACTTAGGTCTGGAGCCCGCAGCGACAGAAGTGTGTCGAGGTTATAGCCAGAGCTCTTGAAATTTGTTATTGGCAATCTGGTAAAAGACTCTTTGTGCGGAAATTCCGCCTGCGGAAAGAGGTTAACATAAAGATAATGGTCTAGCCATTCTATGACACATTCGACCACCAGTTTCTCACCACGAAACCGCACGATGTCATACGAGCCAGGTTTTGTGTTCTCCATGTTAAAGCCCATTTCTTCAGTTAAGAAACTGAAGTGCTTAGTGCAACATTCAAAAAAAGCCTCACTTAAATCTGGCATACTACCTTATCCTCGCTCTCGTCGGGTCGTCTCAGTTGCTGATGTCGAAGTCGCCTTTAATCACTAGAAGCCATCTCATAAATGGGCAAACTGCATTGAAAATAGAGCCTTTATCAGCCTTATTGGTATTTATGAGATGGCTTCTAGATTAGCGGCAACGTTTACTTTTAAGGGCGACATCTTATAACTCGATACTTGTTTCTCTCGATTGCCGCCCGCTCCATTTTGTAGAACTCGCTACGCGGGGGCGTTCTTTTCGGATCTATGCCTATATCAACTATCTCAGCCAAGCCATTAATTGCGTGTCTTATCCACCTCTCATTTCCTCTAGGTATAACAGTCCCACTATCCTTAAACAAGCCTCCCTTACCTGTTAGAAACGTGCGCCCGCCTACGCTCTTAGCAGCGCTTTCTACACGGCTTACTGACTCCCCAATCACAACCCTACTTGCACCGCCAGCACCAGGTAGATTCTTGCACTTGCAAAAAGTTAACTCGGCTAAACCAGCACTGACGGCAACGAATGGATCCCGCGCAATTTCTGAGGCTAGAGTGATAGCCTGACAAGCAATCTGCTTAGTCAAGGCACGTATTGCGACGACCTGTCGCTCCACGGTCCTTTTCACGCCTGCGGTGTATTCGGACAAACTGGCATACCCTGTCGGATCCAGCAAGTTGGCGGGATCATGCGCGGCGTAGATGTATTTGTGCAAACTGGCTGGCTGGTCAGGCCGTCCCAAGTAAGGATCCATTGTGCGGAAGCGGCCTCCCTGTTGATCGTAATATCTAGCACGCAGATGGTAGACGCCAAGGTTAGCATCGAACTGCTCACTGCGGTACCGATAGTTGTTTGGTGTCACACCTGTGCGTGCAACCAGGTTCCCAAAAGCGTCGTAATCGAAGGTATCAGTCGCTACGCCACTTGCATCAGACAGCAACCTTGCGCTCCCAGGTCCATCATTGCCATAAAAGCTGGGCCTCCAAGTTCCACTCAGCAACTGTTGTTGACTGAGCAACGCATTGCCGTGTGTGTAGACTCGCTGGGTTTGGCTGCCGACAATCTCTTCAACGACTTGCGTAACATTCGTAGGATTGGCTTCAACGACTAAATACTGAGTAGTCACCCCGGAAACGATCTGGCTTACCCGGTTCCCGTCGCCATCATACTGAATTGTAATTTGCCCGTTGTTGACGCTCTTCAGCCGGTCCTCAAAATCATACGCATACGTCTTCCCATCTGCCTGAATTGTGTTCCCGTTCGCGTCATATGCGTCCCCACTCATTCGGTCTACGCTGTTGTAGGTGTTCACTGTGGAGGGGATACCAGGTACTGTCGAGTTGCGCTGCAACCGGTTTCCCACCTTGTCCAGCACATACCCGATGACCCCACTCTGGCTTGCTCCACTGATCGTCTCGCTGGTTAACCGCCATAGATCGTCGTATTCATAGCTCACCATTCGTCCGCTCTGCTCTGTCACCGTTGCCCGGTGGCCAGTCGGTTTGAAGGTGTAGGCATAATTCGCCAGCACCTGTGCGCCTTTGCTGAGGCGTACATTGGCCGTTAAGTTGACGTTGTTGTAGCTGTACTCAGTCAGCACTCCGTTGGGCTGGGCCGTGCTTTTCAGGTTTCCCACCGCATCATAGCTGTAGGTGGTCAGACCTGAGCTGAGCCGCTTGTCGTTGACTGTTTCCAGCCGGTTTAGCGCATCGTAGGTGTACTCTACCCAGACCCCATTGGCGTTTGACGATTTGATCTGTTTGAGGTTGAAGGCAGCGTCGTAGTCGTAGGTCAGCATCCCAAAAGGCGTTTGCTTGCTCAACAAGCAATGTTGGCCGTCATAGCCGTAGATCGTCGTTCCTGTCCCATCCGTCATCGTCGCCCGATCGCCATTCGGCGTGTAGGTGTAACTGATCGTCGGCTCGCCTAACGAGGCATCTGGCACGATGCTGATCAGCCGGTTCAGGGCGTCATAGTTGTAGGTCGTGGCCTTGCCACGAAAATCAACCCGCGTCTTCAGATTTTTGGCGGCATCGTATTGGTACTGATCAACGCTGTTGTCTGGCAACGTACGATACTGCAACTGATCTCTGGAGGTATAAGTGAAGGTCGTCGTGCGGTTGTTGGCGTTGGTAATCGTCGTTAGGTTGTGGTTAGCGTCGTAACCGTAGCTGGTCGTCTGGTTGAGCGCGTCAATCACTGCAATTAGATCGCCTGCCAAATTGTAGTTGTAGCGCGTGACCTTACCTGCTTCGTCGGTTTCAGTAATGCGCCGGTTCGCACCATCGTAGCTGAATAATCCTGTCGTTTGGTCGGGGAAGGTGATTTGGGTGAGCCGCCCGCGCGCATCGTAGCCGTATTTGATTTCGCGATTCAATGCGTCCACGGAGGCGACCCGACGCCCGGCAGCGTCATAGCGGTATTGCGTAACTTGATTGAGCGCGTTGGTAATCGTCGTCACGCGGTCGCGACAGTCGCAACTCGGATCGTAATTGAACTGCGTGGAGTTGCTGCGTTCATCAGTGACGGAACTTGCTCGCCCCGCCGCGTCATAAGTGACGGTAGCGAACTTGCCGTCAGGCCGTGTAACTTTGGTCAATTGCCCTTCTTGATCGTATTCATAATTGGTGATGCTGCCTCCCTGATCCTTCGCTGTTAAGCGTTGGTCACGATGGTTGTAGGTGAATTCGGCAAAGGTAGTGTCGGGATAGTTGATCTTGGTCAGCCGATTCGCCGCATCGTAGTTGTAGGTCGTACGGCGTCCTAACTCGTCAATAAAGGCCGTCTGATTTCCATTTGCGTCGTATTCATAGCGCTTCAGAAAATCAGCGAAATAGTAGTGGTACTCCTGCGTTCGACGGCCCAAATCGTCATAGCTGTAAGTCGTCGTGAAGCCACGCGCATTGAGCGCGCTAGTCAACCGCCCCATCTGGTCATACGTGTATCTGATGGTATTGCCCAGTTGGTCGGTTTCGGCAATTAGGTTGCCATACTGGTCATACGAGAAGGTCTTCGTGCCGCCCGCCCCGTCGGTGTAACTCAATAGGCTGCCGTGTGTATCGAAGCTGAACTTCGCCAGCGTGCCCAAGCTGTCGCGGATCTCGGTGGGCGAGCCTGTTTCGTCATAAATGATCGTGCGCGTGTTGCCCAGCGCATCCGTATCTGTCTCTGGCAAACTGAATTCGTTGTAAGTGCCACGAATTGTATTGCCACCAGCATCAGTGATCGAGGTCATATTCCCCCGGCTGTCGTAGCTGTAGCGTGTGATTTGGCTCAGTTCATTCGTTTCAGTCAGCAGATTGTGATTAGCGTCGTAAGTATTGGTGGCAGTCTTTTCCAAAGCATCCGTCTCCGCCACCAGCATCCCGTAGCTGTCGTAAAACAGCGTATTCGTGCCGCCGTCTTGATAGATAACGGTCGTCGAGGTCGCATAACTCGTGCTGCTCTGCGCTATGGCATTGGCTGTGCTGAGTGCTGAATCTGCCGCTTGCGCATTCAACGGTTCGGTCTGCCCTGTGAGCGACAATACTCCGCCTGTCAGGTTGTAGTTGTACTGCGTGACATTCCCGACTGCGTCGGTCATCGTCGCCAAACGGCCGTCCGCGTGATAGGTCATGGTCGCCTCGGCATTGCCTCGCGCATCCTTGGCCGTTAAGAGCTGATGTCCTGTGTCATAGGTGTAGCTCGGCTTCACCATCACTCCCGGCAAGGTTACCTCTTTCAACTCGCCTGTCGCGTGATAGCCGTATTGATAAACCTTGCCAGCCGTGTCGGTGATCTGCGTGATGCGGCCTTGCGCGTCGCGCACAAAAGGCACACTTCTCCCCGTGCTCGACACGATGCCCGTTGGCGTTACCGTCAGTGTGTTTCCGTGTAGGTCTTTGATCGAACGCAGCTTGCCATCCGCGCCCATCTCATAGCGCCGCCCGTAGGGATCAGTATAAATGTAAGTCGCCGGCTGATAGGCTGCCGCAAACACACAACGGTATTGCTGCCCCGACTGGTAGAACAGCCCACAACCATCGCTCGTCAACGTGCCGTAAAAGCCCGGCTCTGGCACGTAGTTCTCAGAATAGAGA
>JADMIO010828364.1_pt1 | contig 11577 bp, 12 predicted proteins | sample 8958161 | NCBI WGS metagenome assembly JADMIO01 (sample SAMN16585339, study PRJNA669376) | soil metagenome | isolation source: Crop rotation soil | place: USA: Cullars Rotation, Alabama | collected 2011
GGCCGCGACTTCAAGTCACGTGAATTCCAAGCTTCGGATCCCACTGTGCTGGAAAGATCGTGTATCCCGCCTGCGACGAGGTCGACTTCGGAATAACCTTCATCGTGTAAACGTACCCATCGACCACGGGCGTGGTGCCGTCGAAGCGACTGTCGAGCAGGTTCTCCTTACGCATCTCCTCAAAAGTGCCAAACGAGCTGCGCTGGTGAGCGTTGTAATAAAGCATCTGTTGCTCGGCGATCGAGCGCAGCGTCTTCACCGCCGCGGCCTCGTTTGCCGCTTTGATAGCCGAACGATATCCCGCGATTCCGACCCCGATGAGGATGCCGATAATAGCGATAACGATCATCAATTCGATCAGCGAAAAGCCGCGCTGGTTCTTCTTGGTGTTATTCAGGGGTTCCATAAGTTCTCCTCGGGCGATTACACGAAGCTTTTAAATTTCCGTTCCGAATTCTGCTTACGCTTGCCCGTCTTTCGTACGGCGCTTAGTCTACTACAGGAGCGCGCTGAAGGTCACATGGCCAACTTTTCCGTGCCACGCGTGCTCATAGCATGTAGAATTGGGGCAGTTCATGCGGAACCTCGAGCCAATCAGCAGCGAACAGATAGCCAGCGCCAACGCGGTCGAGCAGATCGAACGGCTCCAGCAGGCTGTCGAAACAGTCATTAAAGGCAAGCCTGAGGCGATTCGACTCGCCATCGTTACGCTCATCGCCGGTGGTCACCTGCTGGTCGAGGACGTGCCGGGGGTGGGCAAAACGACACTGGCCCACGCACTCGCCCGCGCGCTCGACTGCAATTTTCAGCGTATCCAGTTTACTTCCGACCTGCTGCCGTCTGACGTGATCGGCCTTTCCGTCTATAACCAGCACAGTGGCATTTTTGAATGGAAACCCGGTCCGGTTTTCGCTAATGTCGTGCTGGCCGACGAGATCAATCGCACCACTCCGAAAACGCAATCGGCGTTACTGGAGGCAATGGCCGAGCGGCACGTGACCGTGGAAGGTATGACGCACGATCTGCCCGCGCCATTCATCGTGCTCGCAACGCAGAACCCCATCGAGCATCATGGAACGTACCCGCTGCCGGAATCGCAGCTCGATCGCTTCATGCTGCGTTTGCGCATCGGCTATCCAGCGCCGGCTGACGAACAAAAGATCCTGCGCGATCGTGAGTATACGGATCCGTTAGACGATCTGGGGCCCGTGATGACCGCGCGTGAAGTCGTCGAGTTGCAACAGACTGTTGCGAGTGTTGCCGTTGACGACGCGCTCGTTCAATACCTGATGCGGATCGTTGCGGCGACGCGTACTTCGGAAATGCTCGATCTCGGCGTCAGTCCGCGCGGAACACTGGCGCTATTTCGCGCTGCGCAGGCTCTCGCACTCACCGAAGACCGCACTTACTGCATTCCCGACGATATCAAGCGACTCGTCGTGCCCGTGTTTGCACACCGCATCGTGGTCAGCTCGCGATTCTCATCATCGCTGCGACGCAGTGAAGAAGCCGAAGCCGTCCTTAACGAAATCCTGAAAACTGTCAGTGTCCCGCTGTGAAGTCCACAGTAAAGATCGATCGCGCGGCTCCTCAGAAAGCGTCATGGCTACGCGTGATTCTCGGAACGCTGCTGGTGATCGCGGGACTGACGTCTGCGCTCGTGACGGTGCTGGCGCGGAGCAATGGCGACAATAGTCTGGCAGGTGCGGCTGCGATCTTGTCGCTCGTGATCGCGTTGCTGTTGACGATCTTTATCGTTCCCCCTCTTGCGCGTTCGGCGCGTGTTGAAGTCGCAAACATCGATTTTCCGTTCGAGCCGACGAGTGGTGGCGGTGTGTTTCTGGTGATCATCATCGTCGTTGGGTTTGCGGCGTGGAACACGGGAAACAATCTGCTGTTTCTCGTGTTTTCATTGTTGTGTTCGACGCTCTTTGTCGGTTGGATACATGCGGGTACTTCGTTGCGCGACCTGACTGTCTCCGCGCGTTTTCCGGATCACATCTTTGCAGCGGAAGCCGCGCCGGTGATAGTGACTTTGCGGAACACGAAGCGTTTGTTGCCGTCGTTTTCGATTCTCGTCGAGGCGCGTGGTCCGGTTAACGAAGTGGATCTGAAACGGCGCCGGCGTCATTTGAAACGGCTGCTGGCGTATTTCAGTTACGTCCCGCATCGTGCGGCTGCGGAACAGCGAGTGGAACAACTGTTTCCGACGCGCGGGCACGTGCTGATCGATGGGTTTGAGCTTTCGACTCGTTTTCCGTTTGGATTTTTTCGACGACGACGCCGTTTGCGCGCCCGGAACGTAGACATCATTGTGTATCCGAAGCCGGAAGTGATCAGCGACAAGTTACACTTGTTGCCGATGTATGCGGGGCGAATGCCGGCGATGCGTCGCGGCGCAGGGCACGATCTGTTCTCAATGCGTGACTACCAGCCGCAGGACGACTTGCGACACATCGACTGGAAAGCCACAGCGCGATCGAGACGATTGACGGTGCGCGAGTTTACTTCGGAAGATGAGCGACGCATCACGATCGTGTTGGATACGCAGCTGTCGCATGGCGCGGGTAATGATCTTCCGGAGCGGTTTGAGCGTGGTGTGGTCCAGGCAGCGTCGCTGATCAAGCACTTCATTGACGAGCGTGCGGAAGTCAGGCTCGTGTTAGGTGACGATGTTGGGCCATTTGGTTCGGGAACTGAGCAACTTTATCGCTGCTTGCGTCGACTTGCCCTGGTGGTTCCGTCGGATAGCGCGGGACCGGGGCTTGCTAATGTTAGTTGGAACGCTGTTGAGCACGATTACGCGATTCTGTTGACTGCCGCGACGCCGGGCTCGATACCTGCAAACATCTGGCGCACGAGCCACGTGATCTACTTGTAAGCACAGAACCGAGCGCGGTAGCGCCGGGTCGAGATTAGTTCAAGGCGTCCTGTGTTACGTTTGACCCGGCGCTATCGCGCTCGGTTCTGTGCGTGTTTACCGTGCCTAAATCTTTAAGACTGATCGGGTTATGTTTCATCCTCTCCGGCGCTACGGGACTGATCTACGAAGTCCTCTGGGCGCGGATGCTCGGGCTCGTCTTCGGCGCAACGACGCTTGCAGTCAGCACCGTGCTCGCGGCGTTTATGGGCGGCCTCGCGCTCGGCAGCGCGTTGGCAAGTAGGTTAGCCCCGAGGATCAAAAAGCCGCTGAGCACCTACGGCGTGATGGAGATCGGCATCGCCGTTTACGCGCTGCTCGTGCCGTTGCTGTTTCGCTGGATCGATCACCTGTACGCGCTGATCTGGCAACAGCTTCACCCCGGATACTTCACGTTCAGTATTTGGCGCTTCCTGCTTTCCGGACTCGTGTTGCTTGTGCCGACGACGTTGATGGGCGCCACACTCCCCGTGCTCGCAGCAGCTTTCGCGCGTTCTTCAGATTCAAACTCAGTCACAAAGCTTTACGCATGCAATCTCGCGGGCGCGATCCTCGGAACACTCGCCGCGGGGTTTGTGTTGCTGCCCGCACTCGGCGTTCGCATGACAATCGCCGTTGCGGCTTTGCTGAACGTCATCGTCGGCGTGATCGCGATCCTTTTACAACGCCAGACCCGCATTGAACCTCCTGTCAATCTTGAACAAAATCTTGTCAATCCTGTCAACAACTTCTGGTACTTCGCCGCGTTCGCATCGGGCTTTGTAACCATCAGCTCACAAGTCTCATGGACGCGCACGCTCACCATGATCATCGGTTCGAGCACGTACGCGTTCAGCATCGTCGTCGCACTGTTCCTGATCGGCCTCGCAATCGGCGCCTGGCTCGTTACACGAAAAGATCGCTCGCAACGATTGCGCCCTGCAATCCTGAAAGTCGAAGCCATTACTGCCCTCAGCCTGTTGCTCAGTCTGTATGTGCTGAACAAGATTCCTGCGCTCCTGATCAATCTGGGTTTGCGCATGCACATTTCATCATGGATCGGATTGCTCGCGCTTCAGATCTTTTCAGCAACATTGCTGATACTCGTGCCGGCAGTGTTGATGGGCATGGTGATGCCGCTCGTGCTGGTTTGGGCCAGCAGCGATCGGGAGAGGGCAGTGGCGCAGGTTGGGCGCAGTTATGCAGTGAATACGATCGGCGCGATTGCGGGAGCGTTCATCACCGGCTTCATCCTGATCCCCAAAACCAGCACGCGATTCACGTTGTTGTTCGCCGCGATCTGTTGTCTCGTCGTCGCCGCGGTTGCTTATCAGCCTACGGGACGCGATCCGGCGTTGAAGCGCAGCCTCGCGATCGGATTGATACCGGTGTTTGTGATCGTACTTTTCATCATCGCGCCGCCGATGAACCTCGCTGATCTCTCGATTGGTGCGTACGACAGTCTCGTACGAGTGTTGGCCCAAACCCGCGAAGGCGTGAAAGAAGCTGAGACTGGGCCAAACGTACACGAGCTGCTGATGTACGAAGAAGGACCGACGGCGACGGTTTCCGTTCGTCGCGATCAGAACACAGTCTCGATGGCGATCAATGGTCGCACGAACGCGTCTGACAGTAACTACGACATGCCGACGCAGGTGATGCTGGGGCAGCTTCCGGTGCTGGTCGCGCCGAAGTTCGACCATGGATTGATCATTGGTTATGCGACTGGCGTGACGGTCGGGGCGATGTTGCAGAGTGCCGTGCAGTCAGTGACGTGTGTTGAGCTCGAGCCCGGGACGGTGGCGGGATCGCAGTTTTTCAATCACGTGAACAATCGGCCGCTCGACGATCCGCGAGTAACTCTGATCATCGACGATGCGCGGACGTTCCTGCGCGTGACGCCGAATCGTTATGACATGATCGTGAGTGAGCCGAGCCATCCGTGGGTGCCCGGCGTGGCGAATTTGTTTACGCAGGAATTTTTTGAGCTCGGTCGCGCAAGGCTGAGTGACGATGGAATCTGGGTGCAGTGGGTGCAGATCTACCAGCTTTCGACGGAGAGTTTACGATCGGTGCTGGCGACGTATCAGAAGGTGTTCCCGCACGTGCTTGTGTTTCGTGTGGGTGGTCTAAGCAACGGCAAGGATCTATTGCTGATCGGCAGCAACCAGCCACTGAATTTGGATCACCTGTCTGAGCGCTTCCGCGATCCGCGCATGGCGGCTGAGCTTGCGCGTGTTGATTTGAAATCGGAAGCTGATATTCGAGGGTGGTACGTTTGCGACGAATCGAAGCTTGGTCCAGCAGTCGCGGGCGCGAAGATTAACACCGACGACAACATGCACATCGAGATGACCGTGCCGCGTGAAGCCTTTCGACCGTTAATGCAATCCAACGCCGACTGGATTCACGCACTCGCCCGCTGATGCTTCACCGCTTCGCACACAATCCGATATACCCGCACCACGATACGCATTTCCCGACAATGTCAGTCCCGGCAACTCGCTAGTCATTCTCTCAATCTCTGCGACGCGCTCAAGATGCCCCACCTCGTACTGCGGCATCGATCGTTCCCACTTCGCGACCTCAACAAAAAGCGGCCCTTCACTAATCCCCAACAACTCCCGCAAATCAGCCTCAACTCTCCTCGCCATCTCCGCCTCATCGAGCGCGAAGATCTCCGGCTGCAACGCGCCACCGGCAAACGCCCTCAACAGAACATGTCCATCCGGCGCGCGCCCGGAAAACTTCACGCTACTAAACGTACAGGCAATCAACGATCTTTTTTCAACAAACGGCACTACAAACCCAAATCCATTCAACGGATGTGCGATGGCCGCGCGTTTGTAACCAAAATTGATGGTCGCTGTCGACGCATATTTAATCTGACTGAGCTTCTGCGCAAGCTGTTCATGCGTGTCTTTTAAGAGCGACGCTGCAACATACGCCGGCACAGCCAAACACACGGCATCTGCCTCGATCTGCTCGTCTTTATCCGTGGTAATCGTCCACCCATGATCGAAGGTGAGTCTTTGCGCTCTCGTCTTCACGCGAAGATCCGCGTTTATCCGTGTTAACGGCTCGACCAACGTCTCCATGCCCCGTTCGAACGACACGAATAAACTGTAGCGCGCGCCGCTCGTCCCCGTTTTCTGCGCCCGGCCTAGCCGCAACATTCCGAGTATCAAACTGCGATGCTTTTGCTCCATGTCCAGGAAGCGCGGCAGCGTGGCGCGTAGGCTCAACGTTTCCGGATCGGCAGTGTAAATGCCGCCAACCATCGGTTGGGCCATGCGCGTGAGCGCCTCTTCACCAAGCCTGCGCCGCACAAAACTCGCGAGGCTCTCGTCAGTCGAACCATTGGTGCTCTTGCGCGGCAGCAACAGGTCGGCAGCCATACGTGCTTTTCCAGCAAGACTGAAGATATCGCTCATGAGGAACGGCCACATGCGAGACGGCGCCATCAACTGAAACCCTTCGGGCACAGCCCGCAATCGTCCATCTCGAACGATAAAACTGCGCCGGTATTCTTCGTTTGTCTGAATCATTTGCGACTCGATCCCTAATCGTTTGGCGAGTGCAATTGCGTGAGGCTTTTCGGAGATAAAAGAATCCGGACCACGTTCGATGAGGAATCCATCACGAAATTCGGTTTGGATAGTTCCGCCGAGCCTGGCTGAACCTTCAAGAACAATAACTTCTGCCGCGGGATTTAGTTCTTTAACATGATGGGCGGCTGCGAGACCTGAAATACCACCACCGATAATGACAATCCTGTTCATCCTGCAATCTTGTAATCCTGTCTAACTAATCCGACAACAATCAGGCGCGCAAAGATTAGGTGGTACCTCCCCATTCACGCGTTCCATCACCAACTCCCTAATCATCCTTACAAACGACGGATGCGTTCCCGCCGTCTGCGCGCGCACCATCCTCATCCCAATCTCATCCGCCACTCTTCGCGCCTCGACGTCGAGATCGTAAACAACTTCCATATGATCCGAAACAAACCCAATCGGCGCCACCACGACATCCGTCACACCCTCATCACGCAACATCCTCAGATGCTCACAAACATCCGGCCCAAGCCACGGCTGCATCGGCGATCCACTGCGACTCTGATACACCAGATGCCACTTCTCAATCGGAAGCTCACGCGCAATCAACGCACTCGTATGCCCAAGCTGCGACGCGTAATCACAGTTCACCGCCATCGACTCCGGAATACTGTGCGCAGTAAAAACCAAATGTGGATCTTCGACTTGCTCCAACGCCACCCGAATCTGCTCGACATTCGCTTCAATAAACAGCGGGTGCTTATAAAACACGCGCAACTTCTCGACGCGCGGCGCATCTGGTCCAACCGCCGCCTGGGCATCGCTGATGTTCTGAAGATACTGCCGGCAACTCGAATACGAGCTGTAAGCGGACGTCACAAACGCCAGCGCATTCTTGATTCCATCGTCCGCCATTTGGCGCAGCGTGTCAGGCAACAGCGGGCGCCAGTTACGATTACCCCAGTAGATCGGCAATCGCAGTCCTTCCCGCTCAAACTCCTCCTTAAGCGCCGCAATCAAATTTCGATTCTGTTGATTGATCGGACTGACACCACCAAACATCTCGTAATGATGCGCTACCTGAAGCATCCGCTCGCGTGGCACGTTCCTCCCGCGCAGAACATTCTCGAGGAACGGAATCACATCATCCATCCCCTCCGGTCCACCAAACGACACTAATAGCAACGCATCAAAATCCGTCATGTACCATCTCAACCAGCGCGATCACGTTCTCCACCGGCGTCTCCGGCAGAATCCCATGTCCTAAATTGAAAATATACCCAGCCCTTCCTCCCGCCTGCTCCAAAATCTTCCTGGCTTGTGTGCGCAGCACATCCTGTTTCGCAAATAACACCACCGGATCAAGGTTCCCCATCACAGCGACATCGTGACTCACGCGCCGCCAGCCTTCATCCAGTCGTACACGCCAATCCAATCCGATCACATCCCCACCGGCCTCGCGCATCAGCTCCAACAGCGTCGCCGTCCCCGTGCCAAAATGAATAACCGGAACGCCTGGCGTGACGTTCTCGATCACGCTCTTCGTGTGCGGTAACACAAACTCGCGATAGTCATCAGGACTCAAACAACCCACCCACGAATCAAACAACTGCACCGCCTGTGCACCCGCCTCTATCTGCGCATTTAAGTATTTAACCAGCGCTCTTGAAACCAGCGCCATCATCTCGTGCCAGGCGCCAGCATCGTCATACATCAACCGTTTCGTGTGTACATAATTCTTCGACCCGCCACCCTCAGTCATGTATGACGCGAGCGTGAACGGCGCTCCACAAAACCCAATCAACGGTATATTCGGCTTGAGCGCACTTCGCGTCTCCCTGATCGCCTCATAAACAAAATGAAGCTCGCCCGGATCCTGAAGCTCCCTGAGCCGATCCACATCCGACGGCCTCCGCACCGGATTATGAATAACCGGCCCTTCACCCTTCGCAAACTCCAACTCAATCCCTAGCGGCTCGAGTATCAACAAAATATCGGCAAAGATAATCGCCGCATCTACATTGAGACGTTCCACTGCGGTCACGGTAACTTCCGCCGCGAGGGCCGGATTCTTACAAAGATCGAGAAACGTCGTCTTCTCGCGCACCTCCCGATACTCGCGCATATACCTTCCCGCCTGCCTCATCAACCAGACGGGCGTATAAGGCACCGGCTCCCGCCGGCACGCTCGCATAAATGCACTGTCGTGTAGTGATTGAGTCAAAGGAAGTTGATTATATATTTTGTTTTGCAGGGAAACACAATTGCCCTTCTTTAGCCGCGGATTTTCGCGGATAAACGCGGATTAGATCTGCGCCCATCCGCGTTCATCCGCGGCTAAAACGATCTGAGTTAGGACGTGACAGTTCCAGATAGCAACTCGCCTTCAACGACTGCGATCTGAGCTTCCACCATTCCGAAGACGTTCAACTCATCGCAGCGCGTGAAGGCTAAGTGCTTCACCGTGTTTGCTAGTGCTTCGGGTTCGTTGGAGTTCTGCATCGTTCCCATAAGCACAAACAGTGCGGCTGCTGATTGATTACCAGCCCCACAGATTATTTCTGCCAGCGCCTCAATCTTTTCCCTTGAGTTATCTTCGTTGACTTCGCCTGCTTCCTCCCGGCGTACGAGTTCAGCAAGCCACGGATCGGTTCGTTCTAGTGCCTGACGGAGAGTCGAACGGCTCTGATCGTCGAGAGATTCATCATTTAAGACAGCCTGCGCTCTCTGTTTAAGAGCATTCATGATGGTTGCGGTTCGGGTTGTTCGGTTTACGTGAGATGTTGCTTGACGCGCTGTTGCGCTAACATGAGTGGCCATGGTCTTCACCTTTCTTTGGAAGGTTGAGGTCCTAGGGTCGGCTTTGTGATGGCGTCACAAGTCGGCCCACTTCTTTGTGGAGGGGTGCGAGGACCATAGCACAAAAATCTTCGGTTGTGTTGCTAAAAAGCAGCCCCAGCCACCGGTTACGTTATGTGATGTTCATAGCACCGTAAACAACTGGAGGGGTATAATACCGCCCGAACAACGGGTGACGTAGCATGATGGATAACAATGAAGGTGGATGAAGGTGTTTTTTCCGCGCTTCGGCGTTCTCCGAACGAATTCGCTAACGAAGTGCGTCTCGCGGCGGCACTCCACTGGTACAAACGTAGCGAGATCTCACAGGAAAAGGCAGCACAAATTGCCGGACTGGACCGTACCGATTTTCTCCTCACACTAGCGCGTGAAGGCGAAGATGCCTTCGTCGTCGACTTCACTGATCTTGAGAGAGAACTCCAACGGGGCTGACCCTGCTGTTGTTAACGCCTCTCCTCTCATTTTCCTCTTAGCTCTCACCGCATTCTTTGTTGTTGATTCTAGGACGCGACAATCCCAACCAATTCAAAATGCGATTCCTAAGGTCGAGTCGAAAATCCGATTGAACATTACACCATGAGTGATGACGCACACGTTCAACTGTCTAATTCAGTTATAAGTCTTGATGGACTTGCAACGCCCGTCACTAAGTTAATAGAGAAGTTATCCGATGGTATTGGTGTATTGTACCGACCTCATCAGATTAAGAATCTTGCTGAAGCAGAGGTAGAAGCTGCAAAAATCAAAGTCAGAGGCACCCAGGCGACAGAAGGTTTTCTTGAATATTGTGTTGAGCACTGGCAAAGGCAAGGCTGTCGTCCGGCTTCACCATTCCCGCACTAACTTAGTCTTTCGAAATTCGTCTGAGATGCGGACGCAAGACGGTGAGTTAGTCAGTAACCACGCATAACACAGATTAACAGACCAATCAGCGCAGATCCGTAATCCTATCAGTCTAATCCGCGGCCACTGTTAACGCTCGAACATTTCCGAACGTCTCCACGTTAACCGCAACGAATCTCCCCGTTCGGTCACTAACACAGCGTCACCGCTCAGAAACTTGGTGCTAAACCGGGTTCAGCATTAGAATACCCGCCAAATATCGCAGTTTGTCGGCCGGGCAGATATTTGCCACAACTCCCCGGTTCGCGGTGTTTGCATCGTTGAGAGAGCGGTGATAGATGAACGGACAAGCTAGAGCTTTGATCGATTCCATGTCTAACGACATCGGAACTGAGGCGGTAGGTCCGCTCAGTTTCGACGAAGCGTTTACCCTCCATCACCGCGCCGTTTTTAGAACGGCAAGAGCTGTCGTTCGCGACTCAGCCCTGGCTGAGGACGTGACGCAGGAAGTGTTTCTACGACTTTATCGCAATCTCAACTCCACCCCGGGTGAGGAACTGCTCCGGGCGTGGCTGCTGCGCGTGACTCTTAACGTGGCGCGAAACACCTTGCGGGGACAAAGCCGCTCGATGGTTCGCGATAACGAGTATCACAAGAGCACCGCCGACGGTTTCTTTGTCGAGGCCCCGGAAGAAGACTTCGAACGCCGCCAGGCAATCGAAGAAGCTCGCCGCGCCCTCGAAAAAATCAAAGAGCCGATGAGAAGTTGCCTGCTGCTCAAACAGCAGGGACTCTCATACCGCGAGATCGCCACCAGTTTGTCGCTCAAAGAGACAAACATCGGCAGCCTCGTGGCGCGCGGGCGCAAAGAGTTTGCGAGGGTTTACGGTAAGATCGGAGGCAAACGATGACACGGTGTTTGGACGAGGGCAAGCTGCAAAGCTATTTCGACGGTGAGCTTTCCATCGAGATGATGGAGAACGTCACGTCGCATCTTGCTTCATGTGTGACTTGTGCTGCGGCGGCGCGCGAATTGGAAGAGGAGTCGGCATTCGTGATGTCGGCGCTGGCCGCGGAATTCGAGGCGAGCGTGCCGACCGAGCGTCTGCGCGAACGTATCAACGAGGCGGTGCTGGGTGACCGTCTCGCCACCGCACAGTCAACAGCAAAAGCCAGCGGTCTGGCAGGATTCTTCTCCGGTCTACTCAGTTTCGGAACGCAGCGCACACTTGGTTACGCGAGCCTCGCGGTCGTGTTGGCGTTTGCGGCTATCGTTGGCGTCGTGAAGATGAGGACGGCCACTACGCCGCCGCAGGTCGATAAGACAACGGCTCAGGCCGGCAACATACAACAACCTGAAAACATTTCCAGCACATTGGGATCCTAAGCTTAGAATTCCACGTGGACAAGTTGTCGCGG
>JADMIO011460728.1_pt1 | contig 11574 bp, 8 predicted proteins | sample 8958161 | NCBI WGS metagenome assembly JADMIO01 (sample SAMN16585339, study PRJNA669376) | soil metagenome | isolation source: Crop rotation soil | place: USA: Cullars Rotation, Alabama | collected 2011
CGGCTGCGCGCGAGCAGGTCACGACGCCGTCGCCCGACGTGAGCGAAGTCGCCGTCGCCGTTCGGCTCGCGTCCGGCGTGACGCGCGCACGCGCGGAAGCGGAGCTCAACGCCGCGGTGCACACGTTCCGTTCGGCGAACGGCTTGCCGGACCGCACGATTCGACTCACGCCCACCACGCTCTTTCCGAACCCGGCAAAGCAACGGCTCGCGACGACGCTCTTCTCGCTGCTCTTCGCGGCCGCCGTGCTCGTACTCGTGCTCGCGTGCGCCAACGTCGGCAACCTGCTGCTCGCGCGAGCCGCCGCGCGCAGACGTGAAATCGCCATCCGCTTGGCCCTCGGCGCGAGTCGCGGACGAGTCGTGCGGCAACTGCTGGTCGAAAGCAGCGTGTTGGCGGCGATGAGCGGCGTGCTCGGCATCGTCGTCGCGTACCGTGTTCCCGCCGCAATCATGAGCGGCGCCATGGGCGAGCTCGCGTGGCACTTCGTGCCGAACGGCGGGGTGCTGGCCGCCGCCGTCGTTCTCACGGCGGCCACGTGTATCGCGTTCGGCCTCGCGCCGGCGCTGCACGCTACGCGCGCGGACGTGGCCACGGCCACCAAGGGTGGCGCGGAAGCGATGCGCACCGGCCGTCTGTCGCTGCGGTCGCACCTGCTCGCGGTGCAGGTGGCCGTGAGCGTCGTGCTGTTGGTCAATGCGGGCCTTTTGATTCGCAGTCTCGAGTCTGGCCGCGATCGGGACATTGGCTTCAGAACGGCCGGCGTCAGCGCGATTTCGGTGACGCTGCCCGCGTCATACGATTCCGCGCGCACTGCGGCATTTGCTCGCGGCTTGATGTCGGCGAACAGCTCGTTCGGCGCGACGAGCGTCGCATTCGTGCAAGACGTCCCGCTCGATGAAGGCCGGCGAGGACGAATTCGATTGCCGGGGGAGTCCGAGCAGGACGCCCGAGCGCCGTGGATCCTCGAGATGTCGCCCGGCACACTCGGACTCCTGGACTTGCCGCTCGCCGCCGGCCGCGACCTGCGCGAACAGAATGATCAGGATGCCGTGCTCGTGAACGAGGCGCTGGCGCGGCAGCTCTGGCCCGGAGAGCGCGCCTTGGGCAAAACCATCATCGATGATAGCCCACGGCGTGTCGTCGGCGTCGTGAAGGACGCGGCGCTTTTTCGTCTCGACCGCGTGGAGGGCGTCGTCTTCAGACCGCTCCGCCTCGGGTCGGTGCCGGTGATGCTCGCCCGCGGCGGTTCGTCGGCGACCGTGAACGCCGTGACTCAAGTGGCGGCGCGTCTCGACGCGCACTCGCGCGTGCGAGTGGATTCCCTGGCGGCGAATGTCGACCGGCAGCTCGGCCCGTCGCGCACGGCGGCGGAACTGGCCTCGGCGCTGGGCGTGCTGGCGCTCGTGCTGGCCACCGTCGGCGTGCTTGGCGTCTTTTCCTTCGTCGTGCAGCAGCGCACGCGCGAGATTGGAATACGCGTCGCGCTCGGCGCATCGGCGCACGACGTGCTGTCCGTGGTCCTCCGCGACAACGTGCGCGCGGCGGCCATGGGCCTCGGCGCGGGCTTTGTGCTCGCCGTCGGCGCGAGCCGCGTGCTCGAGAATCAACTCGGCGTGCTCTCCGGTGTGAGCGTTCTCGACCCACTGGCGCTGGCCGGCTCCGCGGCGGTGCTCGTCATTGCCGGTCTGGTCGCCACGTATGCGCCGGCGCGTCGCGCCATGCGCGTGGATCCAATCATCGCACTGCGTCACGAGTAATCCCATGAGCCCACGCGACATCACGCACGGCGTGCGGCGTCTGCTTCGCCGGGACGCGAGCGAGCAAGACCTGAACGACGAAGTGGCGCAGTACCTCGAGGCGGCCGCCGACGAGTACATGCGCGCGGGCCTCTCGCGCGAGGATGCCATGCGTCGCGCTCGCGTGGACTTCGGCGGCGTCGAGAACGCGAAGGAAGGTGTACGCGCCGCCGGATGGGACGGCGCCCTCGACGCCCTCTGGCGCGACGTGTCGTACGGCATGCGCGGCCTGCGGCGGAATCCAGGCTTCGCGTTCGTCGCCATCCTCACGCTCGCGCTGGGTATTGGCGCGAACACGGCGATGTTCAGCGTCGTCAACGCCGTGCTGCTTCGCCCGCTCCCGTATCGCCAGGCGGATCGTCTCGCGCTCGTGTGGACGGACGACACCCGTCGCGGCCTGCACCAGGAAGCGACGGCATACCTCACGATCCAGGATTGGCGCACGAGCACGCGCACGCTTCAGGCCATCGCGTACTTCACCACGGGCCGCGCGGCGCTCAAGACCAACGGCGATGCCCGCGGCCGCGCGCGCGAATCATTCGTCTCGGGCAACCTCTTTCCACTCCTGGGCGTGGCGCCGCTCTTCGGCCGCACCATCTCGCTGCTCGACGAAGACAACGCCGAGAGCGTCGCCGTCATCAGCTGGTCGTTCTGGCAGCGGCAGTTCGCCGGCGACACGGCGGTGCTCGGCAAGACGATTCAGATCGAGGGCGGCAAGGACGGCGCGACCCTGCGCGTGATCGGCGTGATGCCGCGGGCATTCTATTTTCCCGACAAGCTCACCGAGCTCTGGGTGCCGGCGACGACCTACTGGCGCTTTCGCCGGGAGAGCGTCGAGCGGTACTCGCCGTGGGCGCGGCGGTGGACGGCCGTGGTGCGTCTCAAGGACGACGCGACCATCGCGGGCGTCCGGGCCGACCTGGCTCACGTCGGCGACCGGCTCAGCGCGATCTACACGAGTAACGAGCCGGAGTTTCCCGGGTTTGCCACGACCGTCATGCCGCTGCTCGACCACGTCGCCGGACGCAACCTGCAGCTTGCACTGTGGGTGCTGCTCGGCGCGGTGAGCCTCGTGCTGCTCGTGGCGTGCGCGAACGTCGCGAATCTCCTGCTCGCGCGCGGCGCGGCGCGGCAGCGCGAGTTCGCGGTGCGTCGCGCGCTGGGCGCCGGGCGCGCGCGGCTGATTCGACAGCTCATGGCGGAGAGCATGGTGCTGGCGCTCGCCGGCGGCGTGCTCGGCGTCGCGGCCGCCGCGGCGCTCGCGCGGGCGCTCTCCGTGCTGGCGGCGCAGCGCGTGCCGCGGATCGAAGAGATTTCGGTGGACGCACGCGTGCTCGCGTTCGCCGCGCTCGCGTCGATCTTCGCCGGCGTCGTGTTCGGCGTTGCACCCGCGCTGCGCGTGTCGCGCACGGATCCGAGTGAAGTATTGAAGGAAGGCGGCCATGCGGCGGGCGGTGTCCGCCTCCGCCGGACGCGAGGCCTGCTCGTGCTCGCGGAGTGCGCGCTCGCGATCGTGCTGCTCTCGGGGGCCGGCCTGCTGCTGCGAAGCCTGAGCCGCCTGAGCGGCGTCGATCCGGGCTTCGATCCGAGCCACGTTCTTTCCGTGCGCATGGAGTTCCCGCCGGAGCCGCCGGGCACGCGCGAAGAGCGGACGCAAACCTCGACGCTCGACGCGTCGCGCGCCCGGGCGAGGCTCGCCGCGGAGAACGCGCTGCTCGCGCGCATCGCGTCGCTCACCGGCGTGGAATCGGTCGGCTTCACGGACGACATGTTCATTGCCGGCCAGGGCAACAAGTCGATCACGATTCCCGGCCGCGCCGCGGACTCGCTGGGCGCGGGCGAGCTCAACGACGGCGTCGCGTCGCCGGAATTCTTTCGGACCATGCGCGTGCCGCTTCGCCGCGGGCGCTTCCTCACGCACGACGACGAGCAAACCAAGATTCGCGCGCTGTGGAGTCCGGTCGTCACCGACATGCCGCTCGCCGACAAGGAGCGTCGCGCCACGTTCGAGCCGGTCGTCGTGAACGAGGCTTTCGTGAAGCGCTTTTTCCCGGACGAGGATCCGATCGGCAAACACTTCTGCATCGATCCGACAAACAAGACGTACTGGTACGAGATCGTGGGGGTGGTGGGCGACATGCATCGGTCGGGTCTCGAGCGGCGCGCGATTCCCGAGTACTTCGGTCCGTACATTCCCACGGCGAACGGCCGTGCCGACTTGATGATTCGCGCGAAGGGTGATCCGCTCGCGCTCGCGGCCACGGTGCGCCAGATGATCGCGTCGGAGATTCGGGGCGCGGTCGTGCCCGTGATCTCGACCGCCGATCGCCAGCTCGGGGATTTCAGCGCGGAACGCAGCTTCCAGACGTGGCTGCTGTCGGCGTTCGCGGGGTTGGCGCTTCTGCTTGCCGCCATCGGCATCTACGGCGTGGTGCACTACGCCGTCGCGGAACGCACGCGCGAGATCGGCGTGCGAGTGGCTCTGGGGGCGTCGCCGGCCGCGATGATGGCGCTCGTCATCCGTCAGGGGATGCGCATGCCCATGGCCGGCATCGCGCTCGGCTTCGCGGCGTCGCTCGCGGCCACGCGGGTACTGTCGCACCTCCTGTTCGGCATCGGCGCCACAGATCCGCTCACATTCGCCGCTGTGCTGCTGACGCTCACGCTGGTGGCGCTCGCGGCCTGTGTGCTGCCGGCGCGGCGAGCCACGAAAGTGGATCCGGTGACCGCGCTCCGGAGCTCGTAGCGGCAATTGCCGGAGCGAGTGAGGCGCGCCATGTTACGCGCGTCTCAACCGCTCCCCCGAGATGGCTCAGGACAGACGAGGTTTTCTTGCGGCGCTTGGTGCCGCGGCCTTCGCGGCCTCGCGCCGCGATGCATGGGCGGCGCTCGCCCCTTCGGCGCTCGCGACTGCCGCGAAACTGCCGAAGGTCGGCATTCAGATGTACACCGTTCGCAGGCTGGCCCAGGCCGATCTCGCCGGCACGCTCGGGCAGCTCGCCAAGATCGGGTTCAGGGAAGTGGAGCTCGCGGGCCTTTACGGCCACACGGCGGCCGAATTTCGCGATCTCCTGAAGACGAACGGCATCGCGGCGCCGTCGTCGCACATCGGCATCGACGCCATCGAGAGCAACGCCGCCAAGACGTTCGACGACGCGCACACGTTGGGACACGAGTGGCTCACGGTCGCGTCGCCTCCGCGCGGCCGGCACGTGACGGCCGACGACTGGAAGCAGGTCGCGGCGCAATTCAACGCCGCCGGAGCAAAGGTCAAGGCCGCGGGTTTCCGGTTTGCCTTCCACAATCATACCGACATCATGAAGCAAACCGGCGACGTGCTGCCGGTGGACATTTTGATGAAGGAAACCGATCCGGCGCTCGTTTCCTATCAAATGGACATCTACTGGACGGTGAGCGGCGGCGCCGATCCGCTCGCGCTGCTCGCGAAATACCCGGGCCGCTTCAGGATGCTGCACGTGAAGGACGGCAAGCCGCCGTACACCGATGCGTCACAGACGGATCTTGGCCAGGGCGCCATCGACTTCAAGCCGATCTTCGCGAACGCCAGGGGCATCGAGCACTATTTCATGGAATCCGATTCCGCGGCCGATCCGATCGCGTTCGCGGCGAACGGTTATAAGTATCTTTCAAACCTAGAGTTCTAATGGCACAACAGCGACCGGTCTACGACGTCGCGATCATCGGCTCGGGCGCGGGCGGCGGCATGGCCGCGTACGTGCTCACCAAGGCCGGCGCGAACGTGGTGATGCTCGAGGCGGGACCCAAGTGGTTCGCGTCGAAAGATTCCAAGATGCTCGTGCCGAACTACGCCACGCCTCACCGCGGCGCCGCGATTCACGGCCGCCCCTTCGGCGAGTTCGACGCATGCGACGGCGGCTGGGAGATCGACGGCGAACCGTACACGCGGGCGCCCGGAACCCAGTTCAGCTGGTGGCGCGCCCGAATGCTCGGCGGCCGCACGAACCACTGGGGCCGGATCTCGCTGCGCTTCGGGCCCGACGACTTCCGCGGCAAGTCGATCGACGGCCTGGGCGACGACTGGCCGATCTCGTACGACGACGTGAAGCCGTACTACGACAACGTGGACCGGCTGATCGGTCTCTATGGGAGCAACGAAGGGCTGCGCAATCATCCCGACGGCATCTTTCAGCCGCCGCCCAAGCCGCGCTGCCACGAGCTGCTCGTCAAGAAAGCGTCGGACAAGCTGAACATCACGTGCATCCCGGCGCGTCTCTCGATCATCACCCGTCCGCTGAACGGCCGGCAGGCGTGCCACTACTGCGGCCAGTGCAACCGCGGCTGCCAGGTGAAGGCGAACTTCTCGAGCCCGGACGTGCTGATCGATCCGGCGCTCAAGACCGGCAAGCTCACGCTGATCACGAACGCCATGGCGCGTGAGGTCACGGTCGGCAACGACGGCCTCGCGACGGGCGTGTCGTACATCGACAAGAACACGCTGACCGACCAGCACGTGCGCGCGCGCGTGGTCGTGCTCGCGGCGAGCGCGATGGAGTCCGCGCGGCTCCTGCTCAACTCGAAGTCGAATCTCTTTCCGAACGGCCTCGCCAACTCGAGCGGCGTGGTGGGCAAGTATCTCACCGACACCACGGGCGCCGGCGTCTCGGGACACATTCCCGCGCTCGAGGACCACATCCCGCACAACCACGACGGCGTGGGCGGCATGCACGTGTACATGCCGTGGTGGCTCGACAACAAGAAGCTCGATTTCCCGCGCGGCTATCACATCGAAGTCTATGGCGGCGCCGGACAGCCGGGCTCCGGATTCGGCGGCGGCATCCAACGCCAGAACGGCGGCGGCTACGGCGCGCAGCTCAAGGCGGACTACCGCAAGTACTACGGCGCCTCGATCGGCTTCGACGGCCGCGGCGAGATGATTCCGAACGAAGACTCGTACTGCGAGCTCGACCCCACGACGGTTGATCGTTTTGGTATTCCAGTTCTCAGATTTCACTGGAAGTTCAGCGAGCACGAGTACAATCAGGCGAAGCACATGCAGGAGACCTTCCGCGCGCTGATCGTGGCCATGGGCGGCACGCCGAACGGCAGCATGCCCACGCGCGAGCAGGGCTACGGGCTCGCCGCGGGCGGCACGATCATCCACGAGCTGGGCGGCGTGCGCATGGGCAACGATCCCAAGGCGTCGGTGGTGAACGCCAACTGCCAGGCGCACGACGTGAAGAATCTGTTCGTGGCCGACGGCAGCCCGTTCGTCTCGCAGGCCGACAAGAATCCCACGTGGACCATTCTCGCGCTCTCGTGGCGCACGAGCGACTACATCGCGCAGCAGCGCAAGGCGGGGGCACTATGAGCGCGGAAGGCGGAGAGCGGATGGCGGACGGCGGAGGGCGGATGGCGGAGGGCGGAGGCGGCGTGACGCGCCGTCGCGCATTGCAGATCCTCGGTGTAGTCCCTGTAGCGGCGGCGGTGGGCCAAGTCCCGCAGCCGAAGCCGCTGCATCCGCCCACGACAGGCACCGTACCCCCAACCGCTCCTTCCGCACTCCGCCCGCCGCCCGCCGCCCCCCGCTTTTTCGGCAAGCATGAGTGGGCCACGCTCGGCGTGCTCGTGGACTACATCATCCCGCGCGACTCGGTCTCGGGCAGCGCCACCGACGCGAAGGTGCCCGAGTACATCGACTATCTCCTCGCCGAAAAGGACGCGAACGTCAACGAGCAGGTGCAGTTCCACGGCGGCCTCGCGTGGATCGACACCGAATCGCAGCGGCGCTTCGGCAAGACGTTCATCGCCGCGAGCGACGCCGAGCGCCGCCAGATCCTGGACGACATCGCGTACCCCGCGAAGGCCAAACCGGAGATGCGCTACGGCGTGACCTTCTTCAATAGATTGCGCGACCGCACGGCGTCGGGCTTCTTCTCGAGCAAGATGGGCTGGGACGATCTCAAGTACATGGGCAACGTCTTCAACCCGAACTACGACGGCTGCCCGCAGGCCGCGCTCGACAAGCTCGGCGTCAGCTACGACGTCATGACGACCCGCATCGCCCCGCAAGAGAAATGAAACTATCCCTCGGAACATTAACTTGAAGAGATTGGGCGTCGGTTTCATCGGAAGCGGCTTCAACGCGCGCTTCCACATGCAGGCTTTTCGCGCGGTCCGCGATGCGGACGTCCGCGGCGTCTATAGCCCCAACAAGAAGAACTCGGCGTCGGCCGCCGAATATTCGCGGCGGCTCGACGTCGGCGAGGCGAAATCGTTTGCGTCGATCACCGACATGGTCGCCGATCCGGCCATCGACGCCATCTGGCTCACCGGACCGAATCACGCGCGCATCGAGAACGTCGAGGAGATCGTCGACGCGATCGAGAGCGGCAAGGGTACGCTCCGGGGAATTGCGTGCGAGAAGCCGCTCGCGCGCAACGTCGCCGAAGCCAAACGCGTGCACGATCTCGTGAAACGCGCGGGCATCCAGCACGGCTACCTCGAGAACCAGGTGTTCGCGCCGCAAGTCGAGACCGGACACGCACTCCTGTGGGCGCGCGGAGCGGCGACGACCGGACGACCATACCTCGCGCGCGCCGCCGAAGAGCACAGTGGCCCGCACATGCCGTGGTTCTGGCGCGGTGAGCTCCAGGGCGGCGGCGTGCTGAACGACATGATGTGCCATTCGGCGCTCGTCGTGCGCCATCTGCTCACGAAGCCGGGCGCGCCGCTCTCGTCGGTGAAGCCGGCGCGCGTCACCGCGCACATCGCGTCGCTCAAATGGTCGCAGCCGCATTACAGCAAGCAGCTCGCGAAGCGGTTTGGAAAGGAGGTGGACTACGCGAGGTCGCCTGCCGAAGATTTCGCGAGCGTCACGATCGAGTTCGAGACGGACGACGGCCACACGGTGATCGGTGAAGCGTCCACGTCGTGGAGCTTTGTCGGCGCGGGCCTGCGTCTCTCCGCCGAGCTGCTCGGCCCCGAGTACTCGATGTCGTGGAACACGCTCGACTCGGGGCTCAAGCTCTTCTTCTCGCGCGAGGTGAAAGGCAAGGAAGGCGAGGATCTCGTCGAGAAACAGAATGCCGAGATGGGCCAGATGCCGGTGGTGGCAAACGAGGCGGCGGCGTACGGGTACGAGGCCGAGGATCGCCACTTCGTGCGCGTGTTCCTCGGGAAGGAGACGCCCAAGCTCACGTTCGACGACGGGCTCGAGGTCGTGAAGATTCTGATGACCGCGTATCAGAGCGCGGAGCAGGGGAAGACGCTGGCATTTCCGCCGAAGGGGATAGAGAAGTTCGTTCCGGCTGTGGCGAAAGGAGAGTGGAAGCCATGAATGAAAACGACAACAGCAGATCCCCGGACGCTTCGCGTCCGAGGATGACCGAACGGGACGCTTCGCGTCCGAGGATGACGGCATCGGACGCCGCGCGCCCGACGACACGCCGCGAATTCGTCGCCGACGCCGGCAAGATCGGCTTGGGCGCCATGCTCGCCGGCCACCTGCCGACCATCGTGCCGCGCCACGTGCTCGGCGGCCCGGGCTACACGCCACCGAGCGCGCTGCTCAACATCGGCATCGTCGGCGTCGGTGGGCAGGGCAGCGGCAACGCCCGCTCCGTCTCGAGCGAGAATCTCGTCGCGTTCTGCGACGTCGATCCCGCCTTCATGGAGCGAAACGTCATGGGCGGCGACCGCGCCGGCCAGACGCCGCGCCCCGAAACAGTCGCCTTCCGGGATAAGTATCAAAAAGCGAATAAATATGTGGACTTCCGCGAGATGCTCGCCAAGCAGCGCGATCTCGACGCCGTCGTCATCGCCACGCCCGACCACATGCACGCCACCGTGGCCGCCGCGGCCATGCGCGCGGGCAAGCACGTCTACTGCCAGAAGCCGCTCACCTGGTCCGTGTATGAGTCGCGACAGCTGCGGAAGATCGCGCAGGAGAAAAAGGTCGTCACGCAGATGGGCAATCAGGGCCACTCCATGGACGGCACGCGCCGAGTCGTGGAGTGGGTGCGCGCCGGCGTGATCGGGACCGTCCGCGAGGTGCACATCTATACGGATCGCCCGGCGCGGTTCTGGGCGCAGGGGCTGCCGCGTCCCGGACAGAACGCCGTCGCGTTCCCTACGCTCGGCAGCGGAAACGTCGGCGCCGTGAATCGCGCGCTCGCGGCGTCGCTCTCGAACGCCACGGTGCCCACGCCTCCGGGGCTGCGCTGGGATCTCTACCTCGGCTCCATCGCCGAGGATGTGCCGTATCACCCGGTGTATCACCCGTTCACGTGGCGCGGCTGGGTGGACTTCGGCTGCGGCGCGCTCGGCGACATGGGTGCGCATCTCATCGATCAGGCGTACTGGGCGCTCGGCCTCACGCAGCCCACGAGCATCGAAGCCACGTCGTCGCTCTGGGGCACGGAGACGATTCCCGTTCCGCCGGGCGCGCCCGCGGGCACGCGACCGACGACCAAGAACGTGTCGTTCCCCATGGCGTCCACCGTGCACTATCAGTTCCCCGCGGTCGGTAATCGCCCGGCGGTGAAAGTGTACTGGTACGACGGCGGTCTCTTCCCGCCTCGTCCCGACGGACTGCCCGACGACGTCGTGTTCGACTCCGAGGGCGGCGGCATCTTCGTCGGCGATAAGGGAATCCTCATTCACAACACGTACGGCGAAAAGCCGCGCCTCTTTCCCGAGTCGTGCGCGCAGGCGGGCGAAGCCATCGCGCAGACGCTGCCGCGCATCACCGAGAGCCATCAGATGAACTGGGTGCGCGCGTGCAAGGGCGAGACCGAAGCCAGCTCGCCGTTCGAGTACGGCACGCAGCTCAACGAGACGATGGTGCTCGGCGTCGCGGCGCTGCGGTCCGGACAGGGACGAAAGCTGATCTACGACGCGGACAACATGAAGTTCACGAACGCGCCGGATGCCAATCAGTATCTCACGCGCGAGTATCGCTCCGGATGGGGGCTATGAGAGGCCTGTTGGCCTGTTGGCCCGTTGGCGTGTTCGCGTGCGCCTGCATGGCCAATCATGCACAGCAGCCGTCGTGGCGAACGCTCACGCTTGCCGATTTCCAGGGTTATGAGAGCGTGGCGGTGCCCGCCGGCTGGACCGCGCGCGCCGACACCATCTCGAAGAGCGGCGGCGTGGGCGACCTGATCACGAAGCAGCAGTTCGCGAACTTCGATCTCGAGTTCGATTGGAAGATCGGCGCGCGCGGAAACAGCGGCCTGTTCTATCGCGGCACGAAGGAGTACGACCACATCTACTGGAGCGCGCCGGAGTATCAGCTCGAGGACAACATCGGCGCGTCCGACAACAAGTCCGCGGACCGGTGGACGGGAGCGAACTACGCGCTCTATCCCGTGAGCGGCGGCCAGCAGCCGACCGCCGACAAGTGGAACCACACGCGCCTCGTGGTGAACGGCGCGCACGTGGAGCACTGGCTCAACGGACAGAAGGTCGTGGAATACGAGCTGTGGTCGCCGGAATGGAAGGCGATCGTCGCCAAGAGCAAGTTCAACGCATACCCGAACTATGCGATGGCGAAAACCGGCTACATCGGCATCCAGGGCGACCACCCCGGCATGCTGACCCTCGCGAACATTCGCATCCGGGAGCTGAAATGAACGGCGCGAGAACGAAGTTGTCCGTGATGATGTTCCTGCAGTATTTCATCTGGGGCGTGTGGTTCGTGACCATGGGCACGTACCTCGGCCAGACGCTCAAGTTCACCGCTTTCCAGCACAGTGGGATCCGAAGCTTGGAATTCACGTGACTTGAAGTCGCG
>JADMIO011047644.1_pt1 | contig 11572 bp, 9 predicted proteins | sample 8958161 | NCBI WGS metagenome assembly JADMIO01 (sample SAMN16585339, study PRJNA669376) | soil metagenome | isolation source: Crop rotation soil | place: USA: Cullars Rotation, Alabama | collected 2011
AACCGCCAGAACCGCTTGAGCTTTGGAAAACGCCCCCATTCGAAGCGCGCATTGAAAACAATAAAATATTTGGGCGTGGCGCGGCAGATAACAAAGGCCAGCATCTGGCTCATATCAATGCGATCCAGGCCTATTTAGAAACGGGCACGCCGCTGCCCTGTGACATTACCTTTTTTATAGAAGGCGAGGAGGAAATTGGCAGTCCCAGTTTGATAGCCTTCCTGAAAAAAAATAAAGCAATGTTCCGGGCAGAAGCATTTGTAATTTCTGACACAGGCATGCCTGCGGCCAACAAACCAGCTTTAACTTACGCATTGAGAGGCTTGGCGGCGGCGGAAGTGAAAGTGATTGGGCCTGATCGCGATTTGCATTCAGGAGTTTTTGGCGGAACGGTGGACAATCCGGCTTTCGTGCTCTGCCAAATGTTGGCGCGACTGCGCGACAAAAATGGGAAAATCACGATACCGGGCTTCTATGACGATGTGCGTCCCCTCAGCAAGCTAGAGCGAAAAGAGATGACGCGGCTGCCGTTGCAAGATGCTGGTTTGAAAAAGCTGCTCAAAGTACCGGAGCTGTTTGGCGAGAAAGGGTTTAGCGCCAACGAACAGCGCACGGCGCGGCCAACATTTGAAATCAATGGGATGACCAGCGGCTACCAAGGCCAGGGCAGCAAAACAATCATACCTTCTTGGGCCAGCGTAAAGATCACGATGCGGTTGGTTCCTGACCAGGAACCGGATGTAATTCGCGATTTGCTCAAAAAACATTTGGAAACGATTTGTCCGAAAACGGTCCGGCTTGAATTTGAAGCGGGCCATGGCGGCGCTCCTTATATGGTTTCTCCAACGGATCCACGTTCCCAAGCTGGATTGCGAGCTTTGCGAAAGGCTTTTAAGGCTGAGCCGGTGTTGATGCGCGAGGGTGGTTCCATTCCTATCTTAAACGATTTCAAACGAATCCTGGGGCTTGATACAATTTTGCTCGGTCTTTCTTTGCCGGATGATAACCCTCACTCTCCGAATGAAAAATTCGATCTGGCTTGCTACACCAAAGGGATGGCGATGAGCGCTTATCTTTGGCAAGAACTGGCTAAAGGATAAGGGGCGGATGGGGAGGGGGGGTAGCATTTTTTTGCAGCAAAAAAAGAGAGAAAATGTTGCAAGCTGCTGATTTTGAAGCGGTTGTGAATTTTCCTGTTTTGCAAAGAGGTGAGAAATTTGCAAAAACAGTGAGAATTTGCACTCGGCATCAGCAAAGATTGAGAATTTCTCAGGAGAATCGCTTTAGTTTTGATGCGCCCATTTCACCAGTTCTTTGGCGGTCATAAAATTGAGAATCCGGTCGGGTGGAATTTGAGCCAAGATGGCGGCGGCCAGACCAAGATCCAGGAATTCGAGCTGCCAATCGTGATGAGCATCGCTGCCCAAGGAAATTCGGACTCCTTCCTCTTTCGCGATTTTTAACAAGCTAAGATTCAGATCCTGGCGATCTACGTAAGAATCGATTTCGACTGCTTTATCCAGGCGAGCGGCTTCGGCAAAAACAGCCCGCCAATCGGCTTGCAATCCAAGTCGGTAATTATAAACGCGTCCGCGGGGATGACCGAGAATATCGAGATCAGGGTTTCGGATTGCAGCCAAATAGCGTTCGGTTTGATCTTCCGATTTTCGCAAAGCAGAATGAAAGGATCCGAGCACGAGATCAAGTGTGGATAAACCGCCCATATCTCCTTCACCACTTGTATTCAAATTCAATTCTATGGACTTAAGCACTTTGAACCTTATCCCCTCGTCTTCTAATTGCTGGTTAACCTGATCAATTTCTTTTGATTGCATCTCCAAACGGCCGGGACTCATTCCATTGGCTATCTTCAGACCTTGGGCATGGTCTGTTATGGAGATGTAAGAATAGTTACGCGCAATCCCAGCTTCCGCCATTGCCAGCACGGTATTCTCTCCATCGGAATAGTTCGTATGCATTTGCAGATCGCCGCGCAGTTTATTTCGAAATTGTGGATTTGATTCCAGAACAGGCCTTGCCTGGCACATCGTCAAAAATTCCTGGCGCAGAGGAGATGGCGATGAATCCAACGCGGGAGGGTTCTCAATCCAGGCCCGAATTTTCTTAGCCAGGCTTGGACCGATTCCTCTTAATTCCTCCAAGGAACGGCCCTCATCCAGTAAAGTGAATGCTTCCACCGGCCACAGGTATGCCGCCCGGGAGGCCCTGAGCAAAGCCTGCCGCATGTGTCCAACCGCGTCTTCGGCTGCCTGCGCCAGCAGTTCAGCAATTGCTCCGTTGTGCAACGGAGTGGATGATCGGTTCTGAATTCCACTTAATTCTGCAACCTCCAGCATCTTCATGGAATAATTTAATCTAGATTTCGTTGAAAGGCTGTTCCATCGCGCTCAGGAAAATTCCCGCACTTTCTTGCGGGTTTCACCCGATAGCCGCAGCCCGCAACATGAGGCAAAGTTGCTTCATATGAAACCGCGTTCATCAGACCAGCCCTCGAATCCGCGCATGGGCACTAAGAGTTCAAACGAAAAAGCCGCCGGGTCCGGGGCGAGCCCCGGGCAAACCTGTGAATGCTGCGGAAACGAATACGACAAACCGTTGGAAATCGTAGTGAACGGCATCTCCCATTATTTTGATTCTTTTGAGTGCGCCATTCAAAAACTGGCACCTACTTGTGGACATTGCGGATGCCGAATCATCGGGCATGGCATGGAAGCGGGAGGCGCTTTCTTTTGCTGCGCTCATTGCGCCGAAGAAAAAGGGGTCCACAGCTTGCAAGATCGATCCTGAGGCCACGGGATTTGACGTTTGGTCCATCCAAGGGGTGCGTGTGAATTCACCAAAAAAACTGGATTCGCTAGCGCGCCAAATCCGCGTTTGCGTAAAGTGCCCTTTGCACTTGTCGAGGACCTTGGCAGTCCCCGGAGAAGGAAAACCAAAAGCGCGATACTTAATTATCGGTGAAGCACCTGGGAAGGATGAGGATAAAACGGGCAAACCGTTTGTTGGATCCGCCGGAAGGTATCTGGACCATGTTCTAGAAGGAACGCAGATTGATCGGAGCCAATTTTTTATCACAAACATCGTCAAATGCCGCCCACCGAATAATCGGCCCCCTAAGTCGGCTGAAATCGAAACCTGCACCAGCAATTATTTAGTGCACCAAGTAGCGCTGATTAACCCTCAAATCGTGCTGCTGTTGGGAAGTGTCCCGATAAAGGCGGTGCTTGGGATGAAAAACGTGGAAGAGGCGCGAGGCCGCTGGATTGAAAAAGATGGGAGGCGCTTTCTAGCGACTTACCATCCAGCGGTGCGGTTTTATCGGGAGGATTTGGCTAAGAAATTGAAAGAGGATTTCGAATTACTGAAAGCGGCTTTGCTCGAAGACTCAGAAGTCGCTCTGTCTTAAGCCCGAGGCTCGATATTGATTGAAGCATTCTAGTTCGGCTGCTCCAATGGGGTCTCGTTATGAATCGGGCGAAGAATTAACTTCATTGAACGAGCGGTTGAACTTGTTAAACTCAAAGCACCCCATGCCAACAGCACTTGATGGTGGGAAGCGTCATGAATAAAGAGAATTACCACATCACCTTGGCGGATATAGAAGCCGCTGAAAACCGCATTCGCTCGGGACTGGCCATCACGCCCTGCCCTCAATCAGTTCCTTTGTCCGAAATTACCGGGTGCGAAATCTACTGCAAACTTGAATACCTCCACCGCACTGGTTCCTTTAAGGAACGCGGCGCGCGCAATGCCCTTTTGCAATTAGACCCGGAACAAAAGCGGAAAGGAGTCATTGCGGCGTCCGCCGGAAATCATGCATTAGGATTGGCGTATCATGCGCATTTATTAGGGATTCCTGCCACCGTGGTTATGCCGGTGAATGCGCCCCTCACAAAAGTCGCCAATTGCCGGAAATTGGGGGCAAAAGTAGAATTGCACGGGCAAAACATCGAGGAAGCGCGCGGAAGAGCGATGCAATTGCAAAAGGAGCATGAGTTAACCTACATTAATGGGTTCAATGACGCGGCAATCATCGCAGGCCAAGGGACAATGGGGCTGGAGATTTACCGGCAAGTGCCGCAGGCGGAAGTGTTGGTGATCCCAGTAGGAGGAGGCGGCTTATTGGCGGGAGCAGGCACAGCTTTGAAAGCTTTGAATCCCAAGGTAGAAATTATTGCCGTGGAACCAGAACGCGCGGCTAGTTATCAGGCGGCTGTTTCGGCGGGTCATCCGGTGCCGGTCATGATGCGGCCCACTTTAGCGGACGGGTTAGCGGTGCCCTGCGTTGGAGCGCGCGCCTTCGCCCTGGCCAGAAAAGTAACTGACCGGCTAGTGCTGGTGAGCGAAAAAGAAATTGCTTTAGCGGTTTTGCGCTTGATGGAATTGGAAAAAGCAGTGGTCGAAGGGGCGGGAGCGGCACCTTTGGCGGCTTGTTTAGGAGCCTTGCGCGCGGAGTTGAAAGGTAAGAAAGTGGTGCTGCCTCTTTGCGGAGGTAATATCGATACAAACATACTGGGCCGGATTATAGAACGAGGCCTGGCGGCAGACGGACGGTTGTGCCGTTTTCAAGCAGTGATCAGCGACAGGCCCGGCGGCTTAGCTCATCTAGCCCGAGTCCTAGCGGAAACCGGGGCAAGTGTGGTGGAGATTTTCCATGATCGAGCCTTTGCCACGGAAGATGTGCAAGAAGTGAACGTTCAGTGCGTGGTGGAAACGCGCGACGCGCAGCATATTCGAGAGCTCAAAGCGGCATTGGCGAAAGCGGGATTTGAGGCGAACTTTCCGATTTGAAAGGGGTTACTCTTTTTCCGAGGCCGGAAACGGGAGGGCTGGCGCAAGTTCCTCTGGGTGTGACAAGACTTTTTCCTCGCGAGTCACCAGATTCTTCAACCAAACCCGCAAATTTCCCTCCTTTTTCTCCAGTTTAAAGGCAAAGCGAGCATTCAATTCGAATGCTTTTTTCATTTGTTTGTCTCCTTTGGCCGGAGAATAGGAGTATTCAATGGAAAAGCCTTTGTCGCGCAATGCTTGAATGCACCCGAGCGAATCGTGTCTTAGCTCTTCATTTTCAATCAAACAATACCCATCGATGTTAGCGGAAAAAGCAGGCAAAAGTCCACGCGCGCGCAATAGCTCCGCCAATACAACATCGCCCATGCCAAAACCAACCGCAGGCACATTGGCTTTGCCACCGGAAATCAACTTCACAAGATTGTCGTATCGGCCGCCGCCGGCGATGGCACGGAAGTCTCCTTTGCAATCAAAGGCTTCGAAGACGACGCCTGTATAATAAGCCAATCCGCGAATGACGTTGTAATCGACCTTGACGAATTGACCCATACCGCGGGCATGCAAATTTTGAAGGATGGCCTCCAATTCCAGACCGGGCTGGCCAGCATCAATAAAGGCGCGAACATCAGTATAAGAAAAGCCAATTTGATTTAATTTAGTTTCACTCTCGGCAACCGGATCTCTTTCCAGTTTATCGATGATTTGGTAAAAAGTGTATTCGCCGGATGCGCTGGGGCAACGGTCGGAATAAAACTTTTGCCAGGCTTGGCGGCTGCTTAACCGGATGACAAAATCTTCGTGGCTCAATCCCAAGGAGCGGAGGCTATCGATCAAGAGCGCGATTAATTCGCTATCCAAAGCAGGATCTGGATCATGAAAGATATCGGCATTGAACTGGAAGTGCTCGCGCAATCTGCCCTTCTGCTGGCGCTCGTATCGGAACAATTGTGGAATGGCAAACCACTTGAGCGGTTTTTTGTAGTTTCTTTCGTGGGCGGCGATCATGCGCGCGACCGTAGGCGTCATCTCCGGACGCAGAGAAATCTGGCGTCCACCTTTGTCTTCAAAGTTGTAGAGTTGATTGACGATTTCCTCGCCGCTTTTGACGGTGAAAAGCTCCAAGGGTTCGAGGGGGGGACCATCGTACTCCCGAAATCCATAGCGGCGAGCGGTTTGGCGCCAATGGTCGAAGATGTGATTGCGCAAATCACAGCTCCAAACATCTCGATGAGGCAAAGGTTCGGGGTAAAAATCTCTAAATCCAGGCAAACGTTCCATGAGGCAAATAAAAAGGCGCTCTATAAGATCCCGAGCGCCATCGATGCTAATAATTTGTGTTTAAGCTTTGGTCGCTTTTTTTGTTTCTTTTAAATCGATGGAAAGTTTGCCGCTGGCCTCGGAATCGGAATCCTCCTCAGAGGTGGCTGCCGCGTTTTGGATCTGAATATCTTCCGGCTTTAATTTCAGGACGGCTTCCCGCATTTCCTTGCCTGGTTTAAATTTAACAACAGCTCTTTCCGGTATGGGCACATCCGCAGTGGGAGAATTGGGGTTGCGTCCAAGCCGCGCTTTTCTGACTTTAACTTCAAACACGCCGAAATTCCGCAGCTCGACCTTAACGCCTTTGGCGAGCGAGGCAGCCACATAGTCGAGAGTTTTTTGCACCACTTCGAGCACGTGTTGTTGGACCAAGCCAGTTTCCTCACTAATCCGTACTACTAAATCGCGCTTTGTCATAGAAGTGCAGTTGGTTGTATCCCAAGCTTGGGTAAGCTTGTCTAAGGGTATAGCCCTGAGAGCAATTCGGGTCAAGCTAGTAATATTGGCTGTTGTTGGCAGCCTGCCGGGGAACAATTTATGCTCATTGATTGTTCACACGGCTCATTTAATGTAAAATAACCCCATATATCAAAGGTTAAATTATGCGAACCTTACTTTTCTTCTCTTTGGCCGTACTTTCGGCTTTGCCCTGTTGGGCCCAAAACTTAAAAGCGGGCCAAAGTTGGACTTATACTTTAACTGGTGACATCCAGCTATCGGGTGGCGGCAGCCTCTTTTATCGGGATTGTCCCATCTGCGGCATAGCAATCAGGCCAGTCCCTTTGCGTGGAACTTTCCGACTGACCCTTAAACAAGAGACTGCTGATCAGTCCGATTTTGATATCACCGAAATTTCGTGGACGGCCTCGAATGGATCCGATTTGCAATACAAGCTGTCCGGGGCCGGCACCCTGAGCATTTTCAAGAGCTCACCCGCTCAGCAAGTCTCGCTCAATTTAAAAGTGGAAGCGGGTGGAATGACAGAAGATTTGCATTTCGAAAATGAGATCAAAGATCTGGTGAGATCCTGGCCAAACCTTGATTTTACTTTTAAAGAAACCCCATCTTCTTTCACCAGGCAGTACAATGGACATGTAACGGCATCGCCCTTTCGGGATCTTTGGTACGCTCCTGCCCGCGATGTGATCGGGAACGGGAGCTTTTTGGCATCCAAAGGAGATTTAATGTCCATGAGCGGGCGCAAGATCAAATCGTGGACTGATTTAACGGCCAAATTTAATGTGATTCCCCCACCCTCTCCCGTTGGATTGGATGCATTTGATGTTGCACCAGGTGGAGTCATGCTTTTTTCGCTCGATGTAACGATCCCCACAAAATCCGGAACGAATTTGGACCATGGAGATTTGTTGCGCGCTGATGGAACCAAAGTTTCCAATGAAAACTTGATGGCAAAATTTGGGCTTCAACCGATCGCGCCCGATACAGGACTGGACGCTCTGCAACAAATGGATAACGGGCAGATTTGGTTTTCGATATCGAGCAATGTTTTTTCGGAGAACCTTGGGGTTCAACTTAGCAGAGGAGACATTCTTTCCAATGACGGGAAAGTTATCAAAACCAGCCAGGAGTTGCTCTCGAACTTCGGAGCTGATCCAGCCGATGGCGATTACGGTTTGGCGTCGATTTATGTTTGGCCGAGCGGTGAGGTTTGGTTTACAACGGAAGCGGACATAACAAATTCCAAGTTCGGTCCATTGTACTCCGGGGACATTCTAAGCGACCAGGGATATTTAGTTTATCGCCAGGAAGAGGTACTGCAAAATCTAGGCTCGGTTCCAAGCGATCAAAAGTTTGGGATTCACGCTCTGTACGTGATTTCGGATGCCGTTACCGGAGCAAACGCGCCGACAATTACTAAATTAACTCGGAATGCAGCCGGGCAAGTTACGTTGGAATGGAGCGGATCTGGACATGTTTACCAGGTGCAAGCGGCGGGACAAGTGGGAGGGCCGTTCCTGCCAGTGTCCGATTACCAAGTTGAGACGGTTTGGAATGATCCACAACCTAACTCAACAGAGAAATTTTATCAGGTTTTGCAGTGGTGAAGAGAGAATGTCCGAGCCATTTGGCAAGTGTTAGGCGGCCAGAGCAGCGCGAGCCTGTTTTTGCAGCAGGATGACAGCCTGGCGGGCGTTCCTAGCCAATTCTTTGCGGTCCAAGGCAGCGGGAAAGGTTTCACCAAAAACGATGTGGGCGCGGATTTTCTTGATCCCAAGCAAGCGCACAAAATGGGGCAGAAACGTCATGTCACCCCAATAGGCGATATCCGTTTGGACGCGGGCTCCTTCCGCGTGGTAAGCAATGGCGGCTGGAGTCACGGGCCAGCCATTACGCGCCGCTGGCGCAAACAATGCTGAAAAGAAAGGCAGCACAGACTCCCCATCCGAGCTGGTTCCTTCAGGAAACAGAACGAGAGGAACATCGCCATTCATGACCTCTTCCATTGCAAGATTCAACGGGTGCACATCTTGTTTGCTCTCCCGATTTACGTAAAGAGTGCCTCCTCGAGTGGCAATTTTCCCAATGATAGGCCAGTTGGCAACTTCCCTTTTTGCCATAAAAATCATGGGGGTAACTGATGCAAAGCTTGGAATATCCAAGTAGCTGATGTGGTTGCTGACAATCAAACCTTTGGCTGGTGGCCGTCCACTTATCGATGTCTCCAATTGAATGTCGAGCAGGCTTTGCTTAGCAACCTGGTGCAACCACTGGGCAGCTTGCTGGCGCTGGCCGCGAGGCTCTGAGGCGCTCAGTATATGCGCAAGAAAGCGAGCGCCTCTTAACCAAGTTTTCAGTTTGAATACCGCGGACATGCCCCGTCATCTTAGAAGAGACCCTAGCCGGAGAAAATCATAAATTGCGGAATTAAATTCTGAATTCAAAATGCTAAACGCTGAATTGCAGGACACAAAGGCGTTACTTGGCTGTAACTTTATTTTAACTTAATAAACCTTGAAAGAGAGGGCCGGAATCCAAACCATTGTTGGAACTTATCTACTACCATGACCTCACCAACTAAGGTTGCAGTTTCAATTGGGGATCGCGTTCTGGGCCGCCAAAAAGCCGCCCCGTACCGGTTGCGAATGGCCGAGTCCAAAGACGATCTTCGCGCCGCTCAAACACTGCGCTTTCTTGTGTTTAATTTGGAAATGCAGGAAGGGCTGGAATCGTCCTATTCAACTTGTTTGGATGCCGACCTCTTCGATGACGTTTGCGATCATCTGCTCGTGGAAAGTCTTGCCACCAGCGAAATTGTCGGAACCTATCGTTTGCAAACCGGCCATAACGCTCTCAAGAATCTTGGCTATTACAGCGCGACGGAATTTGACATGGCCCCTTTTGAATCGCACCGAGCCAAAATGGTCGAACTGGGACGCGCCTGCGTCCATTCCGCCCATCGTAATTTGATTGTCCTGGGGCTTCTCTGGCGCGGGATTGCCAAATATGCCCGCGATAATAGGGCCCGGTACCTGATCGGGTGCAGCTCCATTCCCACCCAAAATGAGCAGGAAGGCGCTGCCGTTTATGAGCAGTTGCGAAACCGTTTCCTCGCCCCGCCAGAATTTCAGACCTCGCCCTTGCCGCGGATGGCCTGCTCTTTAATCGAACAAGTTAGCACTCGAGTAAAGGTCCCAAAACTTCTTTCGGCTTACCTCTCTCTAGGCGCGAAAATATGTGGAGCGCCCGCGGTTGATCGAGAATTCCACTCCATTGATTTTCTGACCTTGCTTGATTTGGAAAATCTTTCTGAAAGCATTGTAGCAAAGGTGCTGGCTTAAACCTAGGTAGTAAGCGCATAATTGAGCGAACTATGCGCATGGGGAGTCGGGTGAAGCATCGTAAGTCACGCAATTTCAATCACTTGCAAACGCACATTTTTTGCGGTTGCGATCCCCCGCCGATTCAATTTTCGCTAAAAGGGGTTTTGATGAGAACAATTGAAACCAATGGGATGGGAAGAATGGGAGCAATGGGAGCGAGTGGACTACCAAATAGCAGATAAATCAGCGACCATGGGCTTTGAGGAAGGGGTTTGAGAACGTAAAGAGTTTTTTCGGGCACTCGCTGTTTCTTCGAATTTGGGATTTTGATTTACCCTCTAATTCGAAGCAACTATATTTGGCCTTTGCTGCTGTAAGGGCAAGCTGATGATGTCCTTGAGATTATATATTCATTTTTTAACGTTGTTTGTAATAGCGGCGCTGGCAGAGAAAGTGGCAGGGCAAGCAGGACCGCAACAGGCAGCGATTACAAATATTGTGGAGGTGCTGAAGCTCAGTAATGACCAAGCCAAATCAGGCATACGCGTGCAGGTAAAAGGGGCCATCACCTGCGTTGATCCTTCGGAACAGCTTTGGTTCATACAAGATGCTACCGGGGGGATTTATATTTATAATCTGTACCAAGGGGAACCTCTGCAACTTGGGTCCGTCGTAGAAGTAAGAGGCAAAACGGACGTGGGCCTTTTCTCGCCAATCATTACGACCACGTCCATCACACAAACAGGCACGACAAACGATCTCAACGCCAGAGCGGTCTCGATTGACCAGATTTATAGCGGGCAGTTAGACAGCCAATTTGTGGAAATCCATGGAATCGTCGAGAATGCGCGGGTCGATTGGCATAAAGCAGCGCTCACCATTGCTGCTGGCAATAGCCATTTGCTGGCTCGTTTCCAGGATAGCGACTTGGGCGTTTTAACTAACCTGGTGGACGCGGAAGTTAAAATTAAAGGGGTGGTTGGGATAAGGATGGACAAAAAAAAGAGGTTCCAGGATTTCCAGTTGCTATCACAAAACAGCAGTCTGGTCGAAGTAATTGAAAGACCTCCGGCTGATCCATTTAAGCTCCCTCTGCATACTTCAGCCAATTTGCTCTCTTACTCTTACTCAATGGGTTCGGGGCACCGAGTGCGATTGAAAGGAGTTGTCACTTACAGCAGTCCTAACGGTTTTCTTTTCTTTGAAGATGAAGCTGGCGGAGTCAAAGCCAGCCTAAGCCAGCCAGCAATATTTAAAACGGGCGATGAAATTGAAGTGGCAGGCTTCCCGAAAATCGCTGATGGCGCGGCGGAACTGGATTACGCAGTGGCACGGCGGACAGGCACAAGGGCACTGCCAGCACCCAAGTTTTTATTGCCCGGGGAGGCAATGTCACCGGAAATGGAAAACCAACAAGTTACATTTCAAGGCAAGTTGCTGGCCATTCAACCAAGCACAAACGGGCAGGTGCACTTATATATTGAAAGCAATAATAAGCTATACTGCCTTTCCAGCACAGTGGGATCCGAAGCTTGGAATTCACGTGACTTGAAGTCGCGGCCGCACTGACCCTATAGTGAGTCGTATTAATTTAAATCATACCAACATGGTCAAATAAAACGAAAGGCTCAGTCGAAAGACTGGGCCTTTCGTTTTAT
>JADMIO011718090.1_pt1 | contig 11572 bp, 7 predicted proteins | sample 8958161 | NCBI WGS metagenome assembly JADMIO01 (sample SAMN16585339, study PRJNA669376) | soil metagenome | isolation source: Crop rotation soil | place: USA: Cullars Rotation, Alabama | collected 2011
CTCGAGCAGCTGCCGGCCCGCCTCGATCTGCGCCGACTGGTTACTCGTGACGATGCGCAGGAGAAGCGTCTCCTCGCGGTGCACCGCGTCCACCGCGGCGGTGCGCTCGTCGCGCTGGGCGACCAGCACCAGTGCGAGCCACGCCGCCAGCAGAATGGCAACGAGCGCAAGCAGGCGCCAACGCAACCCGAAGAAACGCCCTTCCACCGGTCGAGGCCCTTCCCCGCAGCAAGACGGCACGCACGCCGGCGCCCCGCTCGCCCACGATGCAAGACGGCACGCACGTCGGCACCCCGCTTGCCCACGATGACTGCGACGCTGCTGGCTCGCGCGAGCCTCGACTCTAGACCTCCTGTCGCCGTTGCGGAATGCGCGCCCGTAAAAAAGGGGCCGGTGCGCCGCCGCACCGGCCCCGCGTGAAGCAATCGCGATCAGCGCTTGCCCGGCGCTGCCTTGATCGCGTCATCCTCGTTCGGCGACCCCGGCAGCGGCGACACGATGTACGGATACCCGATGTAGAAGAAGTTGGCGTCGACATACGCGCCATCGGTGTAATGCAGCCCGCCGGCCGGCGCGTCGGCCGGCTTGCAGCCGCCGAGGTTGAGCGTGCACAGCACGCCCATCGCCACGCGCAATTCGATGTCGACCACGTCGTCACCCGGCCGGCGGCCGTTCGGAAATCCTGCGTTGTCGCCGCCGAGCACGCCGAGGCGGCTCTGCGATTCGCGCGGCGTCGGCGGGATCGCCGTGTTGAGCCGCAGCATCTCGGACGGCACGACGTTGGCCGGCTTGTTGAGGCCATCGACGCCCGTCAGGAACGCGGCGACCAGGTCGGTGCGCGGGAAGTTGGTCGGCGCCTTGACACCGGCTCCGCCGAACAGCGCCTCGAGCAGCGCGGGCAGCGTCGGATTGGTGACGTAGTCGGCGAACTGGCCGTCGTCCTTCGGCTCGCTGCCGTTGAACTTGTTCTTGTCCTTGAGCCCGATCACGACTTCGTTGACGAGCGGCATGCCAAGGCGCGACACCTGCACGTAGTCGCCGGTCTGCGACGATGCGTCGAGTCCCGGCGCCGGCGATGCCGACAGCACGCGGTTGGCCGGCACGCTCGCCGTCGTCCACGCGCCGATGACGTCGCCCTTGCCCTCCGTCAGGCAGGCGATGGGCAGCTCGAGGATGATCGACGTGACGTTCTTGTCGGCGAGCGTGTCGGTCGTCGCAAACTCGGCGTCCGGGTTGAGCTCGGTGGCCGGATACTTGATGTTGACGAGGTCGAAGGTCTCGCCGAGGTTGACCACGAACGGGTCCTGGCGCTGTCCGACGAACACGTTGCCGAGTGCGTTGCAGCCCGGGTACGCGATGTTGGCGATGTGCTTCTTCGCGTACTCGTAGTAGTTCGAGATCGTCTTCATGCCGATGTTGTCCACCGGCTTGTAGAAGGTGTTGCCGCCGGCGGTCACGTTGTACGCCATCGCCGACGCGCCCGTGCGGCGCGGGCCGTGGATCACGTTGACGGTGTACGTCTCGGTGACGTTGAGCGCCGCCGAATTGACCGTGGCGACGTCGGCCGATCCGTTCTGCGTCAGCGGGATCGACACCGCCTTGCCGCCCACCATGAGCTGATTGTCGGCGAGGTGATTCTCGAACTTGAACTGGAACGTCAGGTTCTCGGTCGCGCCGCCGTCATTGCTGATGTGGATCTCGTACAGCGCGTTGGGATCGAGCTTGAAGAAGTTCGGACCGCCGTACGCGTCCTGCACCGGCAAATAGTTGGCGACGATGGTGACGTAGTCGGCGCGGCCGGGCTCGTAGCTCCTGAACATGTAGAAATCGGTCGCGTCCACTTGCGGCTGCGACGCGATGAACGGCGCCTCGCGGTGGCTCGATGCGAATGCCGGAGCGCCGAGCGCGGCGATGGCGCCGGCCAACAGCCATCCGGATGCCCGCCGCAACGACGGGTGAAATATGCTGGACATGCCAACCTCCTCGACGGGATCGACGAAGCGGCGGCGAAAGGACTCGCCGGACCGCACCGCGGCCGCATCGGCTGCGGTCGCAACGGAGGCTCGCCTCCGTCATCGTGATCTACGCAGGAGTCAGGCGATTGGATGCATCGATGCGCCCGACGCGGCGGTCGTCAGAATCTCGACGTCGTGGCGACGAGGCAGCGTGTGATGCCGATGGCGGCGATCATTGGAGGCCCGTCGCGGCGATGAAGCAGAGCGCGATGCCGATGGCGGCGATCACTGGAAGCCCGTTGCGGCGACGACGCAGAGTGCGACGCCGATGGCGGCGATCGCCGCGGCGCTCAGCGCCGGCAGCCAGCGCGCCACCTGACTGTCGCCGACACCGGCCGGCAGCCATCGGCGCGCGTAAAGGAACGCAAGTCCCACGCCGATCAACGTCAGCGCGAGCCCCAGGCTGAACGCGAGCACGAGCGCCAGGCCGAATGCGGTGCGGTTGAGCGCCACGGCCGCGAGCAGCAACACCATCGCCGATGGACAAGGCACGAGGCCGCCCGACACGCCGAGCGCCAGCAAGCCACGCCACGACACGGCCTCGCGCAGCGATGCGGGGGGCACGTGGGAATGCCAGCGCCCGCCGTGCGAATGCCAACCGTCGCCATGGGCATGCGCGAGCGCGGGCGACGCATGGCCCTGCATCCGCGCCACGAGAGGGCCGCTCGATGACGCGGTGCGGGATGCCGCCGCGACGCCACGTAGCCGCGCCGCTGCGAGCGGCAGCGTGCGCAAGGACGGATGATCGCCTGCCGCGGTGCGCTCCGGATCGTGCGCGACGGATGCGCCAGCCGCCGGCGTCGAGGGCACGCGGTGCGGCCAGCGTTGCCACAGCAATGTGACGCCCATGCCGAGCACCAGCGCGCCGGAGACGAGACTCAACAGCGGGATCAGCCGCTCGGGGACGACGTACTGCGCGGCGAAGAGCGTGGCGAAACCCAGCGCGAAAACGCCGACCGAATGCGTGATGGTCACCGTCGTGCCGAGGAATACCGCATGCCGCGCGGTCGCCCTCGAGCCGATCAGGTAGGCGCCGACGACCGTCTTGCCGTGGCCCGGCGAGAATGCGTGGAATGCGCCGAGCACCAGCGCAGTCAGGAGCGCGACGAGCGTGACCGGCCACGGCGCATCGCGTTCCGAGATCAACGTGACGAGGCGATGCGTGCGGGCCTGCAATTCATTCGTCCATGAGGATGCGTCCGCGTCCGCCCCGCTCGGGCGAGCGCCCCCTTTCGCCGCTCCCGCGGCGATCGGCACCGCGCTGGCGCCCGTAGGCGCTGGAACGCTTCGCATCGCGCCGGTATCCTCAAGCGCCGCGACGCCCATCTTCGCGCTGGCAGCCACAGACCCCGCGGTGCTACGCACCACGCCGGCATCCGCAGCCCGGGCGGCGCCGCGCGCGGCGCCAGCGCGCCCGCCCAGCGGGACGGCGCCGGCCGGTGGCGCCGTAGCCGTCATCGCGAGATGAATCGCGCGCTCCTGTAGCGGGCCGCTCGCGGGCAGCGCGCGCAGCGCCTCGGTCAGTCCTCCGGTCAGCGAGTCGTCGAACGCATTGGTGTCGAACACCTTCCATGCCGTCGCCGGCGTCACGGCGATTTCATTCCATCCGAAGCGGCCGTCGTAATTACGGTTCACGAACGTGAGGCGGTGGACGGCAGCGCCGTCGATCGACAGCGGCGCCGAGAAATCGAGATCGACACGCAGCGAGAACCCACCCTGCTCGGCCGGCAAGCTGGTCGCCGAGCGCAGCAGACGCAGCGGCACGCGCTTGCCGTCGAAGGTGAGCTCGAGCGAATCGCCGAGTGAGCCCGCGAGGCGCATCGCATGGGCGTCGCGCTCCGCCTGCGTCGTCACGCCGTCGCCATCGGCATCCGCCGCGTGCAGCTCGCGCAGCGCCGGCAGCTGGCCGAACACGATGACGCGATGCACGTCGATGCGGTTCTCCGCGAGCGACAGCGCGCTGAACTGGTTGATCGTGAAGTTGCCGAGCAGGCTCGCCACCGTGTCGGCACGTGCCGGCGACGTCCACAGCGTCGCGGCCGCCAGCATTGCAGCCAGTCCGTTCCCGAGGCGCCGGAGGATCGTCATCGCCGGTCAGTGCACGTGCTGGTGCACGTGAGACGCTCCGTCGCCGTGCGCGTGCGCATGCTGGTGCAGCTCGACGGTGCGCAGCCCCGGCTCGCCGAGGCGACCGAATTTCCACAACGCCACCGACAGGCCCCACGCGAGCAGGAAGAGCCCGACGATCGCATAGCCCAGCATGCCGAAGTCGAGTCCGGCCACCGCATCGACGACGGGGCCCCGCAGGTGCAGCAGCGAGATCAGCACCTGCCAGAGCTCGATGGTGCCGATCAAAAGCGCCACGACCACCGACAGACTGGTCGTCGTCAGGTTGTAGAAGATCTTGCGCAGCGGATTGACGAACGCCCAGTTGTACGCTTTCGCCATCAAAACACCGTCGGTGGTGTCCATCATCGACATGCCGGCGGCGAACAGGATCGGCAACGCGAGCACGCCGGGCAGCGGCAGGTTGCCGGCGCTCGCACCCGCGGTCATCGCGAGCAGCCCCACTTCCGACGCCGTGTCGAAGCCCAGCCCGAACAGGAGGCCGAGCGGATACATCTGCCAGCTGTGCTTCAGCAGGCGCTCGACATGCCCGCCGAAGATGCGGTTGAGGAAGCCGCGCTGCCGCAACAGCTGCTCGAGATGCGCATGATCGTGGCGGCCCTGCCGCGCGCGCCGCCACACGCCGAGGATGTCGAGCAGCACCAGGAGGTTGACGATGCCGATCACCCACAGGAACGTGCCGGACACGCCGGCGCCGATCAGGCTGCCGATGTCCTTCCACGCCGGCAGGTGGTCGCGCACCGCGGTCGCGGCGAACGCCACGCCGACCGCAAGCGCCAGCACGATCGTCGAATGGCCGAGCGAGAAGAAGAAGCCGATGCCGAGCGGGCGCTGGCCGCGCTGCAGCATGAAGCGCACGGTGTCGTCGATCGCCGCGATGTGGTCGGCGTCGAAGGCGTGGCGCAAGCCGAACATGTAGGCGGTGAAGCCGAGGCCGATCAACGCGGGGTGACTTGCCGCGTAATGCAGGTACAGGCCCCAGCCGGTGACGTGGAGCAGCGCGACGATGCCGTAAAGCCCGGCGAGGCGGCGCCATTCGCCACGCGAGAAGGCGAGCCTCGCGGCGGGACGCGCGGGGGTGAAGCGGACGAATGTGAGATCGGTCACGGACGGTCCTCGGCGCACGACGGTGCCTTGGCCCTATACGGCGCGGCGCGCCCGCCGGATGCACGCGTCGATGCATCCGGATTCTGCGCCCTTGCGTAGATGGTCGGGTGAGGCGCGACTTCCGCGTCACGGCGCCAAGGCGCCAGGGGGACACGCGACTCGGCGACACGACGACGATGACATCGACCTCGAACAACCGGATGCGCGCCCCCCGACCGCGGGGCGCCATGCGCTGGCTGGCCGTGGCGCTGGCGTGCGCGGGCGCGTCGGCAGGCGTTGCGATGGCATCCGCGGCGAGCGCGGTGCCGCAGGCTGGCGCGGCGCCGCAGGCGAGCGCGGTCTCGCCGGCGGGCAGCCCGGCACCCTCGGCATCACTGCCGCGCGAGGTGGCCGCCGGCGGCGGTGCCGTGGAGGCAGGACCGCGCGCGCCCTACCGTCCCGACGATGGCACGACAATCCTGCAGCAAGTGCCCGCGCGGCGTGACCCCGCGGTGCGCAACCTGTCGGCGCTGCGCGCCGCGCTCGACGCGCATCCGCGCGACCTGCATGCCGCGGCCGCACTGGCGCGCGCGTACATCGACTTCGGTCGCCAGGTCGGCGACGCGCATTACGCGGGCTACGCCGAGGCGGTCATCGCGCCGTGGATGGCCGCGGCCGATCCGCCGGTCGTGGCCGAGGTGCTGCAGGCCACGATCCTGCAGTTTCGCCACCAGTTCGACGACGCGCGGGCGCTGCTCGTGCGCGCATTGCGACGCGACCCGCGCGACGCGCAGGCGTGGCTGACGATAGCGACGCTCGACACGGCGCAAGGCCGCTACGATGCCGCGCGCAAGGCCTGCGCCGAAGTCGCGCGCAACGGTGGCGAGGTCGTCGGCATCGCCTGCCTCGCCAGCGTGCGAATGTCCACCGGGCAGGCTCGCGAAGCGAGCGTGATGCTGCGCCGGATCGATCCGGATGCCGCCGGCACGTCAGGGGAGTACGCCGCATGGATCGAGGGCCTCGCCGCCGAAGCCAGCGAGCGACTGGGCGCGTGGGCGGACGCGGAACGGCACTACCGCAAGGCGCTGGCCGCAGCGCCCACCGACAACTTCCTGCTCGTCGCCTACGCCGATTTCCTGCTCGACCGCGGCCGGGCACGCGAGGTGGTGCCGCTCCTCGCCGCGTCGTGGCAGTCGGACACCGCGTTCCTGCGCATCGTGCTGGCGGAAGCGGCGCTCGGCGCGCCGGATGCGGCGCGCGACACCTGGCTGATGGCGGCGCGCTTCGCCGCCTTGCAGCAGCGCGGCAGCGACTACTACGGGCGCGAGCAGGTGCGCTTCGCGCTCCAGCTGCAGCACGATCCGCAGGCGGCGCTCGCGCTGGCGTTGCAGAACTGGAACGTGCAGCGCGCGCCATGGGATGCGCGCGTCGCACTGGAGGCCGCCACGGCGGCCGACCGTCCCGGCGACGTCGCCGGCGTCCTGGCATTCGTCGCACAGACGCGCCTGCAGGATCCGGTGATCGAGGTGCTTGCGGCCGAGCTTCGCGCGCGGTTGGCCCGTACGCGCGAGGCACGGCAATGAAGAGCCTGCACGCACGAGGTACGTCGATCGAGGGCCCGCACGCACGATGCACCGCGATGACGTGGCGTGCGCGCGTCACGCTCGCGGCGCTCCTCGCGGGCCTTTGCGCCGCGCCGGCGTGGGCACACTCGGCGAGCGACGCCTATCTCACGCTCACCGCGGATCGCGGTGCCGCGACCTCGCGGACGCTCGTGCACGGGCAATGGGACGTGGCGCTGCGCGACCTCGACTTCGCGCTGACGCTCGATGCCGATGGCGATGGCGCCATTCGCTGGAGCGAAGTGCGCGCCCGCGAGGCCGCGATCGCACGCTACGTCTATCGCGCGCTCGCCGTCCGCGGCGATGGCGCCGCCTGCCGCATCGTCCCCGGCAGCCAGAAAATCGCCGAGCATGCCGACGGCGCCTACGCGGCGCTGTTCTTCGATATCGCCTGCGACGGCCGCGCCAGCGCGCTGACGCTCGATTACGCGCTCTTCTTCGCGATCGATCCGTCGCACCGCGGCATCGTCGTCATGCAGTCGCGCGGCGGCGTGGCCACCGCGCTGATGGCGCCCGGCCACGCCACGGTGCGCTGGACACCGTGACCGCCGTCTAGATCAGCATCGACGCGAACATCGCCACGACCGCAATCGTCATCAGGCCGGTCGCGAACCACCCGAGCCGCTGCAGTCGTGGACGGATCGTCAGCGGGCCCATGATCTCGGGCCGCACCGCCATGCGCATCATCACCGCCATGATCGGCACCGAGATCACGCCGTTGACGACCGCCGACCACAGCAGCGCCTTGATCGGATCGATCGGCGTGAAGTCGATGCTGACGCCGATCAGCGTCGCGACGGTGATGATGAAGTAGAAGCCCTTCGCCTCGGTCAGCGACTTGCCGTGGCCGATCGGCCATTTCATCGCCTCCGCGACGGCATACGCCGCCGACCCGGCCAGCACCGGGATCGCCAGCAGCCCGGTGCCGATGATGCCGAGCGCGAACAGCAGGAACGCCGAGTTGCCGGCGATCGGGCGCAGCGCCTCGGCGGCCTGCGACGACGTCTGGATGTTGGTGATGCCGGCTTCGTGCAACGTCGCCGCCGTGGTCAGCATGATGCAGAACGCGATCGCATTGGAGAACGTCATGCCCACCCAAGTGTCGATCTTGATGCGCCGCAGGTGCCGGCGGACCTGGCCCGGCGCGTCCTTGAGCGGTTCGTCGCCGTCGGTCGCGCGCTGGTCCTCGACCTCCTGCGACGCCTGCCAGAAGAACAGGTAGGGGCTGATCGTCGTGCCGAGTACCGCCACCAGCAGCATCAGGTAGTCGCCCGACAGGCTGAGCGGCGGCAGCAGCGTGCCCTTCAGCAGCGGCAACCAGTCGACGTTGATCGTGAACAGCACGAGGACGTACGCGAAGAGCGTCAGCGTCAGCCAGCGCAGCACCGGCGCGAGCCGCGAATAGGGCAGGAACAGCTGCATCAGCACGGCAAGCACGCCGAAGATCAGGGCATGGCCGTGGGCCGGGCCGCCGACGACAAGTTGCAGCGCCTCGCCCATCGCGCCGATGTCGGCGGCGATGTTGATGGTGTTGGCGACCAGCAGCAGCGACACGACGAACACCAGCAACGGACGCGGGTAGTAGTCGCGCAGGTTCGCCGCGAGCCCGTGGCCGGTGACGCGGCCGATCCGCGCCGACACCACCTGGATCCCGACCATCAGCGGCGTGGTGAGGAAGACGCTCCACAGCATCGCGTAGCCGAACTGCGCGCCCGCCTGCGAATAGGTGGCGATGCCGCTCGGGTCGTCGTCGGCCGCGCCGGTGATGAGCCCCGGGCCGAGGTGATCGAGCAGGTATCGGCGTAGCTTGAACATGGGTCGCAAAGGCAGGCGTGAGGATGCGTGCCCGCGCAATCCGGCATCGGCGTGGGATTCGACGACCGGGATCGACGAGTGAACGACGCGGGGACGAGGCGCGCGGGGCCGCGCGAGTATAGCGCCCCGGCGGCGCGCGAGGAACCCGCGGCTGCAGGGCCGCGGCGCATGCGGCGCATGCGGCGCCTGCGCGAGGACGCGGGAGACCGGCCTCCGATGCGCGCCTCGCGCGGCTCTACATCAGCGTGCGGTGGACGCCTTCGTTCTTGGGTGCCGAATGCGTGACCGCGGCGGCCGCGATCGACAGGAACTGGATCATCTTGTTGGTCGTGGGCTCCCAGGTCTCGCCGTGATCGACGTCGACGCGGACCATCGCGAGGTTGGGATCGTCGGGGCCGCCTGGAAACCACGCCTCGTTGAGCGCCGACCACATCGCACGTGCGCGCTCGGCGTCGACGACGACGCGTGCCGTGCCGGTGAGCGCGGCGTAGAAGGCATCGTCCTCGTTGGTATAGGTGACCAGCACGCGAGGGTTGGTCGCGACCTCGTGGGCGAGGTCGCTGTCCCTGGCGATGAAAAACCACAGCCGCGACTCGGCCTCGACTTTCTGCGTCGTCAATGGCCGCGCGCGAAAGCCGTTGGCCTCGGACAGCGTCGCGAAGAACGCGATGCGCGTGTGCTCGATGTGCTGCCAGGCGTCCTTGCGCTCGGGGGTCGTGGCGAGATCGTCGGTCATGGAGCCTCCAATGAAGGCTACATCCTGCCGCGAGCGATGTTTCGCGGCTGTCAGCCGGACACCGAGGACTCTGTAGGCGCGCGCTAGAGCAGCGTCGACTGGCGCGCGTCCACCGCGTCGACCACCGTCAGCGCCGTCATGTTGACGATGCGGCGCACCGTCGCCGAGGGCGTCAGGATGTGCACCGGCTTGGCGACGCCGAGCAGCATGGGCCCGAGCGTGACACCGCTGCCGATCGCGGTCTTGAGGAGGTTGAACGCGATGTTCGCGGCGTCGAGCGTCGGCATGATGAGGAGGTTGGCAACACCCTTGAGGCGCGAGCCGGGGAACGTCGCGAGGCGGACCTCCTCGTCGAGCGCCGCGTCACCGTGCATCTCTCCCTCCACCTCGAGCTCGGGATCGAGCGCGTTGACGAGGCCGAGCGCCGCCTGCATCTTGCGCGCCGACGGATAGTCGCTCGAGCCGAAGCTCGAATGCGACAGCAGCGCAACCTTGGGCTCGATGCCGAAGCGACGGATCTCGTCGGCGGCGAGCAGCGTGATCTCGGCGAGCTCCTCGGCGGTGGGATCGGCATTGACATACGTATCGGCGATGAAGACCGTGCGCGTCGGCAGCATCACCGCGTTCATCGCCGCGTACGTGCGCACGCCGACGCGCTTGCCGATCACCTGGTCGACGAAGCGCAGGTGCAAGCCGTGGGTGCCGAACGTGCCGCAGATCATGCCGTCGGCCTCGCCGAGGTGGATCATCATCGCGCCGATCAGCGTGAGCCGTCGGCGCATCTCGATCTTGGCGTACTGCTGCGACACGCCGCGCCGTGCGGTTAGCCGGTAATACTCGCTCCAGTAGCGGCGGTAGCGCTCGTCGTACTCGGGATTGATCATCTCGAAATCGACGCCGGCCTTGAGCCGCAAACCGTAGCGCTCGATGCGCTGCTCGAGCACCGCGGGGCGTCCCACCAGGATCGGCTTGGCGATCTTCTCGTCGACGATCACCTGCACGGCGCGCAGCACCCGCTCGTCCTCGCCTTCGGCGAACACGATGCGCTTCGACGCCTTCTTGGCGGCGTCGAAGATCGGCTTCATCAAGAGGCCGGAGTGGTAGACGAGCTGCTGCAGCCGGTCGCGGTACGCGCCGAAGTCCTCGATCGGGCGCGTCGCCACGCCCGACTCCATCGCCGCCTTCGCCACCGCCGGCGCGATCTGCACGATGAGGCGCGGGTCGAACGGCTTGGGAATCAGGTAGTCGGGCCCGAACCGCACGTTGTCGATCTTGTAGGCCGCCGCGACGATGTCCGACTGCTCCGCCATCGCGAGGTCGGCGAGCGCGCGCACGCAGGCGAGCTTCATCGCCTCGTTGATCTGCGTGGCGCCGACGTCGAGCGCGCCACGGAAGATGAACGGGAAGCACAGGACGTTGTTGACCTGGTTGGGGAAGTCGGAGCGGCCGGTCGCGATCACCGCGTCGGGGCGCACCGACTTCGCGAGGTCGGGCATGATCTCGGGCTCGGGATTGGCGAGCGCCATGATGAGCGGCCGCTCCGCCATCCTGGCGAGGAACTCGGGCTTCAGCACGCCGCCGGCGGACAGGCCGAGGAACACGTCGGCGCCGTCCATCAACTGGCCGAGCGTGCGGTGCGGCGTGGGCTGCGCGTAGACGATCTTGTGGTCGTCCATCAGCTCGGCACGACCTTCGTACACGACGCCGGCGATGTCCGCGACGTAGATGTTCTCGCGCTTGATGCCGAGCGACACGAGGAGATCGAGGCAGGCGAGCGCCGCGGCGCCCGCGCCCGAGCACACGAGCTTGACTGCGCCGATATCCTTGCCGACGACGCGCAGGCCATTGAGGATCGCCGCACCCACGATGATCGCCGTGCCGTGCTGGTCGTCGTGGAACACCGGGATCTTCATCCGCTCGCGGCACTTGCGCTCGACGATGAAGCACTCCGGCGCCTTGATGTCCTCGAGGTTGATGCCGCCGAACGTGGGCTCGAGCGCGCAGATGATGTCGACGAGCTTGTCCGGGTCGCGCTCGTCGACCTCGATGTCGAAGCAGTCGATGCCGGCGAACTTGCGGAACAGCACCGACTTGCCTTCCATCACCGGCTTGCCGGCGAGCGGGCCGATTGCGCCCAAGCCGAGCACGGCGGTGCCGTTGGTGACGACGCC
>JADMIO012757615.1_pt1 | contig 11572 bp, 8 predicted proteins | sample 8958161 | NCBI WGS metagenome assembly JADMIO01 (sample SAMN16585339, study PRJNA669376) | soil metagenome | isolation source: Crop rotation soil | place: USA: Cullars Rotation, Alabama | collected 2011
CTTTCCCGGCCCCACTCGGCGCGGCCGTCGACGAGGGCGAAGCCCATGCCGTCCACGGAGGCGTTCACGAGGCCGACGGCGCTCGCCGGGACGGAGAGCTTGGTCCACTGGCCGCGCGGGGGAAGATCGCCGGCGCGATAGCGGCCGGGAGAATTGTCCTGGCCGTAGGTGATGGAGTTATTGCCCCAGTAGGCGCGGTGCTCCCAGCCGCTGCCATCCTTCCACATCAGCATGACCTCGCTGGGCGAGGCGCTGGGATCGAGGTAAACCCAGCAGAAGAGGTTGGCGTTGCCGGAGACCGAGAGCTTGTTGCTCGCGCCCTCGAAGGAGTGTTCATGTTGACCGGAGGCGGCGGTGGATTGGTGGACGCGCGTCGAGCCACCCATGGGAAGGGCGGGTGAGGCGTTGATCCAGGTCCAGTTGTCGCCACCGCGCGAGGAGGGGGTCGCGCCGTCGGGGAGGGCGCCGTCAAGCCAGGCCGACGCGCCGTTCGCCGGCCGCATGAAAGTATCCGCGGCGAAATCGGTGGTGCGGATGACATTGCCCTGCGGGTCGAGGACCTTGACCTGGTTGTAATCGATCAGGTAGACGGCGATGGCGGTGAGCTTGCCATTGCGATCATAGGTGTCGGCGCGCACGACCTTGCCGTCGTTGCCGTAGAAGGGGACCTCCACGCTTTGGACGTTCCCGGTGCCATCGAAGAGCGTGTACTTGGTGACCTGGCCGGCGGCATTGGTTTCATAAACCCCGCGCGACCGGATCGAACCGTCGGAATTGCGGGCGACGACATCGGGTCGGGCCTGCGCGGCAAACACCGCCGAGGGGACAAGCAGAAGCAGGAAAAGAAATAGCTTATGCGCTTTCATGCCGGCGATGGACCGCAGGAAGTGGGTGAACAACCACGGGGGTTGTTCTTGGCCGGGGGTCGGGGATTTGGGAGCTGGCGGCGCAGGGCGGTCCGGCAGTCTGGCGGTCGGGCGGTTACGCGGTCCGTAAAACGGCTCCACCGCCTCACGGGCCGACCGTTATTTCCTGGCCGAGGTGGAGCCGGCGAGGCCCCAGGTGACGCGGCCGTCGACCGTGGAAAACCCCATGCCGCTCACGGCGACGCCCGAGAGCCCGACGGCGGAAGCAGGGACCTCCAGCTTAACCCATTGGCCGGGAGGGGGAAGGTTGCCGACATGGAAACGGCCGGCGGAACCGCTGCGGCCATACGTGATCGTGTTCGCGCCCCAGTAGGCGCGGTGCTCCCAGCCGCTGCCGTCGTTCCACATGATCATGATCTCGGACGGGGGATTGGCGGGATCGAGGTAGGCCCAGGTGAAGAGGGTGTCGTTGGGGCTCACCTCCATGGTTGCATCGGCGCCGGTGAACCAGTGTTCGTGGAGACCGGCCGCAAGGTTTGACTGGTGGGCGCGGGCGCCCTCGGGAGGAGCGGGCTTGGCGTCGATCCAGTTCCAGCCTTCGCCCCCGCTTCCGCCGGGGTTTGCCCCCGAAGGCAGCGCGCCATCGAACCAGGTGGTGAGGGGGGAGTTGGATTGAAACTCGGAGACGCCGAAGACGCGGCGGCCGTCCGGCCACTCGGCCTCGGCCTCGACCCATTGCGTGCCTTTCGTGTGCGGGGTGAAGGTGAAGGTGGGGCCGAGGGCGGGTTCCTGGTCGCGCCCTTCCCAGACGATCCGCGCGCCGGTCAGGTCGAGGCCGCCTGCGTCGAGCCGGAGGGTCATCGGCGTGTTCAGTTGCACGGTGGCACCGCCGGTGTCGATCCGGGCCGGTGCGGCCTTCCACGGTTTTTTGGCCGCCGGAGAACGGGCCGCGAGCAGGCCGAGGGAGGTGAGGGCGCGCGCGCTGTTGACCGAGATGAATTCGGTCGAGGTGTTGTGGACATCGGTCCAGCGGTCGTAGATCGCGTAGCTTTTTCCGTTCTCGTCCTTCGGGTAGGAAAGATCGGCCAGCTCAGTGCCGTAGGCAGGGAGCCGTGGCAGCCCGACGCCGATGTTGCCGATTGGAAAGCCGGAGGGCGGGAGGATCCGGCGGTCATTCTGCGCGAACTGGCTGACGATCTCGCGCTGGCGGCGCACGCCGAGTCCCGAGATGTAGCTCATGTTGAGCGGGTTCGTGCCAGCCTCGTAGTTCATGGCGCTGACGACGGCGTCGAGGAACTCGGCCTTGGGTTCGATCTGGTACGCGATGGCGGCGTCCGACGCCTGGTCGAGGGAGAAATACCAGCCGCCGCCGAGGACGCGCTTGGTCTCAACGGGGAACGGTGTTCCATAGGCGCTTTTTTTCGACCACGTCACGACGTCGTCCCCGGCGGAGAGAATCTGGCCCTCGCAGATGGCGAGATAGCGGGGATCGAGGGCGGAGGCGGGAAGCCGGCCGCTGCGCGCCGCAAAGGCGTAGCTGCGGATGGTATTGCCCCAGCACTCCGACATGCGCCACCAGCCCCAGCGGAAAGTCGCGGGGTCGGCGGGATTGGGAAACCACTCGGTGAGTTTCTGCTGGTACTGGCGCTCGCCCGTGGCGACGAAAAGTTCGCACGCGGCCCAGGCGAGCTCGTCGTCGTGGGTGAAGTGGTCCCCGTAATGGGTGATCTTCTGGTAGGCGCCGTCCTTCCCATATTTGGCGATCGCGTTCATCAGGAACTGCCAGCCGAGCTGGGCCTGCCTCAGGTAACGCGCGGCGTCGGCGGGGTATTGTTTCTTGAAGCGCGGCGAGGAGGCAGTTTGCGCGAGAGCGGCGACGGCGGCCGCGGTGGCGGAGGTGGTCTTGGGCCAGACGACCTGCGCATCGCCCTTGTCGGGGGTGACGTTCGACTCGTATTCGCGGCCCTTCGGGTAAACCAGGAAATAGAAACCGCCATCGGTATCCTGCAGCTTCGAGAGGAAGTCGGATTCCCATTTCGCCTCCTGCAGGACGTCGGGAATGCCGTCGCCGCTCTCGGGGATCCCGAGGTTGTCGAGGTCAGCCACGCCGGCGACCGAGTCGACGGAGAAGACGAGATAGTGGATCAGCGCGGCGCTATTGATCGTGTATTTGCTGTAGTCGCCGGCGTCGTGGTGACCGCCGGAAACGTCGATCGCGCCGCGGCGGACAAATGGGTAGAGCTGGGCAGCCTCGGAGGTGAGGGCCGGGGCCTTCTGGGGGGACTGGCCGGAATCGACCTTGTTCGCATATTCCGCGATCTTGCTCCAGGTGAACTCGAACTGGCTGTCGGACTGCGGCGACGGCACCTGGGCGGGGGCGACGTGGTCGATGTCGTGCGCGAACCGGGTGTACGGCAGCCCGATCGCGGTGCCGCAACGCTGGGTATAGAGCCCGAGCAGGTAGGTGCGCATGAAACCCATGGCGATGCCGTCGTCGACGACGAAGGGCAGGGAGGCGCCCAGGCCCGGGACCTGGAGCCGATATTCGCCCGGCTGTTTGAAGTCGCTGAAGTTGGCCTCGAGCACATCCTGATACGGAGGCGGACTGCCGGGAAATCCGGAATCAGGGCGCAGGGCAAGAGGACCCTTGAAGACCTCGGCACCGGTCCTGGCGTCATTGATGGTGAAGCCTGAGGCCGGCGTCAGCTCAAGTTCGCCCAGATCGCCCAGGTAGTAGCCGACCATGGCGCGCTTGGGCAGGTCGGGCGCATAGCCTTCCTCGTTGACGTGGATGGCGGGATTCAAGCGGCGAGCGTCAAATTGCGCGGTGACCTTGCGAGGCGTCTTCAGGAAAGCGCCGGAGTTGTCGACGACCTCGACGGTCGCGGCTGTTGTCCCGGCGGCGATGGGCTGGGACAGCTCCAGATACAGATAGGTGGCGTAGCGCAGGTCGCGGTGGGCCAGCGGGGCGTAGAGCACGCGGCGCTTCCAGCCGCTGGACTTGATGGCGGCGGGTTTCCCATCGATGGAAACCTGGATCTGGGAAACGGCACCGAGCGGGGAATCGAGGACGGCGGTGGTGGCGCCGGGCCGGCCCGCGGGGGTGGCGCCGTCGGAGGTGCCGATGCGCGTAAGCTGCAGCATCGTCGGCGACAGGATGGCGAGCGAGGCTTCGCCGACGGCAGGTTCAGCGAGGGCGCGGGTATCCACCTCGTTGCGCAACTGCGCGCGCGAAAAGGGCGCGACCAGGGCGGTGGCGCACGCCAGGAGCAGGACTCGGTTGAGCACGGAACCGCCCACAGACCGCGGCCCGCCGCGCTTGTTCGAGCAGGCGCTGCGATCTGTCGAGGTAGATGAACACCCCACCGGCCCGGACCGAAACCCTTTGTCTTCGAATGGCGTGACCCGAGAATTTGAACCACCCCGCATGAAAAAAGTGAAGGCATCCCCAGAGGCGCGCCCCGGACCCAGCCTGCCCAAGAGCCTGACCGGAATCCAGGGCCTGGATGAGATCACCGGCGGCGGCCTGCCGCGCGGGCGGCCGACCCTGGTCTGCGGCAGCGCGGGCTGCGGCAAGACGCTTTTTGCGGCCGAGTTCCTCGTGCGCGGGGCCTCCGAGTTCGGCGAGCCCGGCGTGCTCATGTCGTTCGAGGAAACGGAGAAGGAATTGACGGCCAACGTGGCGTCGCTCGGCTTCGACCTCGCGGACCTGGTGCGCCGCCGGAAGATCGTCCTCGACTACGTGCATATCGACCGCAGCGAGATCCAGGAGTCCGGGGAGTACAACCTGGAGGGCCTGTTTGTGCGGCTGGGGCATGCGATCGACTCGATCGGTGCCAAGCGGGTGGTTTTGGACACCCTGGAAGCGCTTTTCTCCACGCTGAGGAACGAAGCGATCCTGCGCGCGGAATTGCGCCGGCTCTTCCGCTGGCTGAAGGACCGCGGGGTGACCACGGTCATCACGGCCGAGCGGGGCCAGGGCCAGCTCACGCGCAACGGGCTGGAGGAATACGTCTCGGACTGCGTCATCCTGCTCGATCACCGCGTCTCCGAACATATCGCGACGCGCCACATGCGGGTCGTGAAATACCGGGGCGCGCTGCACGGGACCAATGAATTCCCGTTCCTCATCGGGGACACGGGCATCAGCGTCCTCCCGATCACCTCGCTCTCGCTGAATCACACGGTCTCGCGCCGGCGCGTCGCCACCGGCATTCCCCGGCTGGACGCGATGCTGGGCGGCCGCGGCTTCTTCCGCGGCAGCAGCATCCTGCTGACCGGCACGCCCGGCACGGGCAAGACGATCATGGCCGCGAACTTTGCCCAGGCGGCCGCGCGGCGGGGGGAACGGGTGCTCTTCTTTTCGTTCGAGGAATCGCCCGACCAGATCATCCGCAACATGTGCTCGATCGGCCTGCGCCTGGCGCCCCTGGTGCGGAGCGGCCTGCTGCAGTTCCAGTCGGCGCGGCCTTCCCTCTACGGCCTGGAGATGCACCTGGCGACGATGTTCAAGAAGATCAGCACGTTCGACCCGCACGTGGTCATCGTCGACCCCATCACCAGCCTGGTCGACGCGGGCAGCGAATTCGAAAGCCGGGCGATGGTCACCCGGATGATCGACTACCTGAAGGGACGACTGGTCACGTCGCTCTTCACCAGCCTGACGCACGGCGGGCACACGGCGACGCAGAGCGAGATGGGGATGTCCTCGCTGATGGATTCCTGGCTGCTGCTGCGGGACTTCGAGGGCAACGGGGAGCGCAACCGCGTCCTCTACGTGCTCAAGGCGCGCGGCATGGCGCACTCGAACCAGGTCCGCGAGTTCCTGATTTCCGACCGGGGGATCAACCTGGTGGACGCCTACATCGGGCCGAACGGCGTCCTGACGGGCTCGGCCCGGGCGGCGCAGAACGCCCTGGAGCGGGCGCAAAACCTGGAGGCGGAAAGCCAGGCCGCCGAGCGCCAGCGGGAGCTGGAGCGCAGGCGCACGGCGCTGGAACGACGAATCAACGAATTGCGGGCCGATCACGAGAGCGAGACGGCCAACCTGCGGCGCCTCGACGAGGAGGCCCAGACGCGAACCCTCCGGCTGGCGAACGAACGGATAGCCTCGCGGCGACTCCGCCATGCAGATGCACAGGCAACGCCCGGCCCGAATGGCCGGTCCTCCCACGGGAGGAGTCATCGTTGAAGTCCAAAAATTCCCAAGCAATGAACAGATGTACCCTGAAATTATTCGTCGCCGGCGCGACGGCCCGCTCGCTGCAGGCCGTCCTCCGGGTCCGACAATTCTGCGCGGAGGAGCTGAAAGGCTCCTGCAACCTGGAGGTGATCGACATCTACCAGCAGCCCCAGCTGGCCCGCGAAAAGCAGATCATCGCCACGCCCACCCTGCTCAAGGAAACGCCCGTCCCGGTGCGCCGCTATATCGGCAGCCTGGTCGACATCTCCGAGCTGCGGGTGGAATTGAACCCGTCCGGAGCGGGTAAGACCGCACCTTGAACCGGGCCTCAGCGCCCGGCCTGGACGAGACCCGCGCCCGCCTGGCCGAGGCGGAGGAGACCCTGCGCGCAATCCGCAGCGGCGAGGTGGACTCGGTGGTGGTCGGCGGCAAGCAGGGCGACCGCGTCTTCACCCTCCTGGGGGCCGAGCACGCCTACCGCGTGCTGATCGAATCCATGAACGAAGGCGCGGTGACCCTGACGCGCGCGGGACTGATCCTCTACGCCAACCGCTGTTTTGCCGTCATGGTCGGCCAGCCCCTGGAAAAGGTGATCGGGACCTCCTTTCACCGTTTTCTCGACGCCGAATCCGGCCGGAACCTGCGCCCCCTCCTCCGGCGGGCGGGGAAGGCGAAACGCCGCGGCCGGCGCAGATCTCGATCCGGCTGCTGGCCCGGAACGGATTCAACCAGGAGACCATAGGCCTGGTGGTGACGGACATGTCGGAGGCGCGCCGTTCCGAGGAGATGCTCCGGGCGCTGACCAACCGGGTCGTGGAGGTGCAGGAGGCGGAACGCGGTCGCGTGGCGATCGAGCTGCACGACAAGATCACCCAGCACCTGGTGGCGGCGCTTTACCGCAGCCAGAAGCTGGCCGAGACCCTGGTGGCGAGCCAGCCGACGGCGGGGCGCGAGGCGGTGAAGCTGCGCCAGCTGCTTGGCGCCATCGTGGCGGACGTGGAACGAATCTCGCGCGACCTTCGGCCGAGCATGCTGGACCAGCTTGGCTTCTCCGCGGTCCTGCGCGACACCGCGCGGGGGTTCTCTTCCCGGACGGGGGTGCCGGTCACCATCAGTTCGAGCCGGTTCTCGGAGCGGATGCCGGCCGACGCGGAGCTGGCCTTCTATCGGATTCTCCAGGAATCGCTGAAGAACATCGAGAAGCATGCCCGCGCGCGCCGCGTCCATCTGAGCCTGAGGACGCTCGGCGACGTCGGCGTGCTGGGCATCAGGGACAACGGGGTCGGCTTCAACCCGGCCCGCCCCGCCCGCCCGAGGAAAAAGGGCAGCCTGGGCCTCCTCGGGATGCGCGAGCGCGCAACCTATCTCGGCGGGACCCTGCGGGTCGTCTCGCGCCGCGGGGCCGGGACCAGCGTCGAGGCCCGGATTCCCTTGGCGGCCAGGATCCCGGCCGCGAGCTGAACGGGGCCGGGGGCGTCGGGATCGCCGGCGACCTCGGTCAGCAGGAGAAAGGCCTGGTCGTCGTCCATGGGCGCGGTCCCCCGGAACCGCTGCAGCTCCGCGGCCAGCCGGTCGCGCAGATCGGCGGCCGGCTGGCCGGAAATGGCGTTGGCGCTGAGCCAGCCGATGAGGCGGTGCTGGCCGAAATGACTGCCGGCCGCATTGCGCGAGTCGGTGACGCCGTCGGTGTGCAGGAGCAGCGTGGTCGGCCGGCCAAGGACGGCCGAGACCGACTGGTAGACGGTGTCGGGAAGGACCCCGATGGGAAACCCCTTGGCGGGAATGGCGCGAACCGCGTGGCGGCCCGCGGTCACGCAGAGCGGGGGACAATGTCCGGCGCTGGCCACGGTGATTGCCCGGGTGCGGAGGTCGACGTGCACGACCTGGGCGGAAATGAACATGTTCACCGCGGAAAGATCGGCGTAGAGCAGCCGGTTGAGTCCCTCGAGAATGGCCGCCGGGTCGTCGCTGCGCATGGCGAGGCCGCGCAGAAGCCCGCGCATGGTGGCGGCGAAGAGCGCGGCGGGGACGCCCTTGCCCATCACGTCCGCCACCATCAGGATGACGGAGTGCTCGCCCACCGCGAGCGCGTCGTAAAAGTCGCCGCCCACCTGGCGGGCGCTGTGCCAGCCGCCGGCGAGGCTGAAGCCGCTGGGCTGGGGCAGGGTGCGGGGCAGGAGCAGCAGCTGGATTTCCTGCGCGATTTCCAGTTCCCGCCCGAGCACGCGGTTCTGGAGCTCCTCCTTGTGGTGGCGGAGATTGATGGTCTGGATGGCCAGGAACTCGGCGAAGACGCGGATGACCTCGTCCTGGGTTTTCCCGAGCGGAAAGTCGCCGCCGCGCCGCCCAACCGCGATCGTGCCGACGAGGACGCCGCCGAAAACCAGCGGACAGGCGAGCCCGGTGGCCTCGGGCCCGACGGCGCGCAGCGGCTCGGCCGGGTTGCGGTCATCCCGCAGGTCAAAGCGGACCGCGGAGGCCCTGGCGGCCACGCCGACCTCGATGCCGCCGGTCCCGGCGCCGTTGGCGGGAAGGAGCAGAGGCTCAAAATTCATCTCGGCGGCGGAGGCGGCGGTGACCGCGAGTTTGCGGCCGTCGGGCGAAAGCAGCCGGAGGATATACCAGTCGGCGGTGGTGAGGCGGGAAAGGTCGGCCATCAGCCGGCGGCCGAAACCGTCGGAAACGGCGTCGGTGCGGCCGAGCTCGGCGCAGCAGCGGAAGATGGCGGAGAGGGTGTTCGAGGCAAAGAGGAGTTCGCCGGCCAGGCGCGCGCCGGCGGTCTTCGACTCGGTCAGCTGGCGCCGGCTTTCCTTGAGCGAGAGCTGTCCGGGAGCGGCGCCGCCGGTGACAGGAGCGGCGGGCTGGCTGGCGCGCCGCCGCTTGCGCATGATCAGGACATTCTCCCCGGTGCCGCGCAGGTAGCGCACCTCGTCCATCATCGAATGGATGATGAAGATCCCGCGGCCGTGTTCGCTGCGCGCCGGGGGCAGCGAGGCTTTTTCCGGAAGGACGAGGCCGGCGGTGTGGTCGGTGACCCGGAGCTCGACCTGATCGGGGGTGACCAGCGCCTCCGCAACGGGCTCGAGCTGCCGGGCGGGGCCCGCGGCGTGGGCGACGGCGTTGTAGCAGGCCTCGGCGACGCACAGCTCGTAGGGGAACAGCTCCTTTTCCGGCACTCCCTGCTCCGCCAGGAATTGGCGCACGGCCACGGAGGCGGCGCGGGCCGCCGCCACTTCCGGGTCGAAGGCCAGCCGGATGGTGGATGACCGGACCTGCCGCGCGAGGGCGCTCGGGGAGGGGGAAGCCATCGGCGGCCGTTCCGCTCAGTAGGCCCCGGAGCCGAAGAGCACTGCGCGCGGGGTGCGGGCGAGAATCCCGATGTCCCCCGTGAAGCTCTGGTTCTCGATATAGTCGACATCGAGGAGGACCTGCCCGGGAAAATCGATCTCCGACCGGCCGCCGACCTGCCAGGTGCAGGTGAGGCCCGGCTTGACGAAAAGGCGGCGGCGCTGGGAGACGGTATAGAGGGCGACCTCCCGCGGGACGGGGGGACGCGGGCCGACCAGGGACATGTCGCCGATCAGGACGTTGTAGAACTGGGGCAGCTCATCGAGCGAGAAGCGGCGCAGCCAATGGCCGATGCGGGTGACGCGCGGGTCGTGCCTGATCTTGAAGGTGACGTTGCTCCCGTGCTGGTTGTCGGCGAGGAGGGCGGCGAGGTGCTTCTCGGCATCGGGCCGCATGGAGCGGAATTTGAACATCCGGAAGGTGCGGCCGTGCCGCCCGACCCGGACCTGGGGAAAGAAAACCGTGCCGCCATCGAGCCGCACCAGCAGGGCGATCGGCACGAGGAGGGGGCTGAGGGCGAGGAGGGCGGCCAGGCTGCCGACCACGTCGACCGCGCGCTTGAGGAGGTCCGACCCCTCGATGAACCAGCGCCAGGCGAGGCGGTGCGCGGCCAGGCCGGTCCGCAGGCGCCAGAGGCTGGTCGAGGTTTGAAAGGCGGCGAGCCGCTGCAGGAGCCGCGGGTCGGGCTTCGCCCGGAGAGGGGCGTTCAAAGGACGGAAAAACGGGTGGAGGCGTGGTCCGGCGCGAACCACTCGCCGGGAGCCGCGGCGGAAACGAGTTCCGGGCAGGCCAGGACGAGCTCGGCGCGGAGCCGGCTGCGGGCCCGGGCGATCCGGCTCTTCACCGTGCCGATGTTGATGCCGAGAGAGGCGGCGATGCTGACGTAGGAGTCGTTCTGCGCGCTGCGGCGCTGGAGGATCGAGCTCTGGCAGGGGCTGAGCCGGGCAAGGCATTTCTCGATCAGCTGCGCGTGCTCGTTGAGCACCGCGTCACCCACCGGGCCGGGCTCGGCGCTCTCGACCCGGTTGGCCAGGGTGGCGTCGGAGTCGGGGGAGAGCGGAGTGTCGAGCGACTGGGTCAGGTGCCGCCTGCGCCGGAAATAGTACCAATAGCGGTTGCGGGAAAGATTGAGCGCGATGCGGTGCATCCAGGTGGCGAGCGAGCAATCGCCGCGGAAGGCCGCCAGGCCGCGGTGGGCGCGGATGAAAGTATCCTGGGCCACCTCCTCGGCGTCGAAATGGTTGTGCAGGGCGGCGAAGGCGATGGAGAAAATCTTGCTCCGGTAGCGCTCGACGATCTCGACAAACGCGCCTTCATCGCCGTCCTGCTTGAAGCGGCGGACCAGCGCGCCATCGAGCCGGGCGTTTTCGCGGGCGGTGGCGGTGCGGGCTGAGGCCGGGATGTCGAGGTTGTCGGGGCCTTGGGGAAGATTGGAAGTGACCATCCCGCAGGCTACACGATTCAGCCGGCGGGGGAAATGGGGTGTTGTGCTATCGCGTCGGGGGCGGCGCTTTGCGGGTGCCGCGGGAGCATTTGGTTCTGGAAGGCGTAGTGGACGAGCTGCGCGTTGTTGGCCATGCCCATCTTCACGAGCAGCCGGGCGCGGTAGGTGCTGACGGTCTTCACGCTGAGGCAAAGCTCGCGGGCGATCTCGCCCACGGGCTTGCCCGACGCGATCAAATTCAGGACGAGGAATTCGCGGTCGGAGAGTTTTTCATGCGGAGCCTGGGCGGCGTCGTTCACCAGGAGCGCGGCCATGCGGTCCGCCAGCGCGGCGGTGATGTAGCGCCCGCCGGCGACCGCCTTCCGCACGGCGCCGACGAGCTCGTCCGGCGCGCTCTCCTTGGTCATGTAGCCGGCGGCCCCGGCCTTGAGCAGGCGGATCGCGAATTGATCTTCCGGATACATGCTGAGGATCAGGACCGGGAGGGCGGGCTGCTGGCGCTTGATCTCGGCGAGAAGGGAGAGGCCGCTGCGGCCGGGCATGGTCAGGTCGAGGATGGCCACGTCCCAGCGCTCCTGCATGACGCGCGCGAGCGCGGCGGAGGAATCCGCGGCCTCGCCGAAGGTGGCGCGCCGGAAGGATCCGGCCAGGATCTGCTTGAGGCCCTGGCGCACGACGGCGTGGTCGTCGGCAATGAGGATTCTCATGGGGCGGTGGCGAGGAGGGGGAAAG
>JADMIO010950833.1_pt1 | contig 11571 bp, 9 predicted proteins | sample 8958161 | NCBI WGS metagenome assembly JADMIO01 (sample SAMN16585339, study PRJNA669376) | soil metagenome | isolation source: Crop rotation soil | place: USA: Cullars Rotation, Alabama | collected 2011
GGGCTTTGCGGCGCCATCGTCGCGAGCCACGAACAACGAAGCCGGATCCAAAGCAGAGTAAACAATGAACAAGGAGAAAGACGTGAACAACGATAAAAAATCAGCAGTTATGAAAGCGCCGCCAATCGTATCGGCGGAAGAGTGGGAGGCTGCGCGTCAGCAGCTTCTCGTGAAGGAGAAGGCATTGACCCGCGAGCGTGACGCGCTTGCAGCCGAGCGCCGGCGAATGCCGTGGCTGGCAGTGCCGAAGAAGTACGAATTCGAAGGGCCGCGCGGCAAAGTTAGCCTGCTCGATCTATTCGAAGGCAGGCGGCAGCTAATCATTTACCGCGCGTTCTTCGAGCCTGGCGTATTTGGCTGGCCTGATCATGCCTGCCGCGGCTGTTCCTTTGTGGCCGACCAGGTTGCGCACTTGGCCCATCTGAACGCCCGCGACACGACGCTCGCGTTCGCTTCACGTGCGCCGCAGCCTGACATCGAGCGCGTAAAGGCAAGGATGGGTTGGCAGATGCCGTGGTACACCATCACAGACAGCTTCGACAAAGACTTTGGCGTGGACGAGTGGCACGGCACGAATGCATTCATTCGTGACGGCGAGAGAGTTTTTCGAACCTACTTCATCAACAATCGCGGCGATGAGCAGATGGGAAGCACCTGGAACTATCTCGACTTAACTGCACTGGGGCGGCAGGAAGAGTGGGAAGACTCGCCGGAAGGTTATCCGCAGACCGCACCGTACAAATGGTGGAACTGGCACGACAACTATGACGCCGAGGCCTCACCCGATCCGAAGTGGGTTCAGATTTCCGACGCTGGAGAGGCTGCGTTTCGAAAAAGCGACGCAGATTGATCACCCGGTTATATATACTGGTGAAGCTTTGCAATGGCATTGGTGTTGCGGCAGTCTCATTGGAAGAAAATAATTGTTCGGTTTTACTGCAGAGGAGGTATAGCAATGCGTATTGTGTTAACAGCAGTTTGTGCAGGCGTTTTGATTGTCTCGGCTGGTCAGGCGGGAGCGCAACAAAGTCAAACGCCTGATAATAAGGATAAGAGCACTGTCGAGAAAACCGCTGATAAAGCGAAAGACGCCACGAAGGAAGTCGGCGACAAAGCCGGCGATGTCAAAGACAAGACAGTAAAGGGTACAAAAACCGCAGCCAAGAAGACGAAAGACGTCGCTGGCGAAGCGGGTGACAAGGCCGAAGACGTCAAAGATAAGACAGTAGAAGGCGCCAAAACCGCAGGTGAGAAGACAAAAGATGTTGCTGGCGAAGCTGGTGACAAAGCGGAAGACGTCAAAGACAAGACAGTGAAAGGCGCGAAGGTCGCGGGTGAGAAGACAAAGGACGTTGTCGGGGAAGCGGGTGACAAAGCCGAAGACGTCAAAGACAAGACAGTGAAGGGCGCGAAGGTCGCGGGTGAGAAGACAAAGGACGTCGCAGGAGAAGCCGGTGACAAGGCTGAGGATGTCAAAGACAAGTCTGCTAAGGGCGTAAAGGTAGCGACCAAAGAGACCAAGGAATTAGGGAAGGAAGCTGCTGATAAAGCCGGAGACGTCAAGGACAAGACTGCACAAGGCGCGAAGAAAACCGGCAACTGGTTCACTAGAACATTCAAAAAGATCTTCTAAACTGCGCTTTGTACGTGCAGTTACTGCGGCCGCCGGGGAGCTTTGCACAAAAGTCGTCGCTGCCTATTGATTTCTCTGTGCAACCTCTGCGTTCTCTGTGTCTCGGTGGTTAATTAATTGCCAGCAACAACTCACCACAGAGCACACAGAGCACACAGAGGTTGCACAGAGAAGAACGATCTCAGGATTTTGTGCAAAGCGGAGTATCGTCACGACTTTTTTGTCGGCGCCGCCGCGCGACCAAGGTCACTCCATGTTGCCTCGAAGACTCGCCTCTCGGAATCAACGGGCGTCTTGCTGATGTCGAGAAAGCTAAAGTTATTAGTCTTTCCATGAAGAGTGTTGATATCAATGCCGCGTGCGCCTTCGCCACCCACCTGAAAGCAATGAATGTTGTCCCGCAGCGGGGAAAGGGTGTTGATTCTCCCGTGAGACATCATTTCGTTGCGTGTTTCCCGCACGCGAAACGCTTTCTTCGAAGCGTAGTCTGGAGCTTCGCCAATAATTTCGAAGTTACGCAGGCGCACTTCACCTTCAAAGCCAAGCGTGCAAACACTAGCGTTCGGGTGGTTGTGTGCGGGAAGTAAAGCCCCTGGTTCCATGCGCCACTGAATAATGAAAAACGGCGATCCTCTGAAACTAGGCCCGAACCAAACGCGTGGTTCTACCGTCTTGTAAGACCCGAGCGTACTGTCGGGAATTTCCTTTAGACGTGTCGCCAGTGAACCTATGCGGTAGAGATATTCGTCAACACTGAAGGCAGGATCGGCGATCAGTTGTTGAGCCACGGGTACAGCTCGCTTGAGAAACTCATCCCACGCGAGCCCGTCAATTGCCTCAGTCGACTGGGCCGGTGTTTGGGCTGACAGGTTTTTTCCCGTTGCTCTGAGCGCAACGATGGCGGCAATAGTCGCGAACGAACCGCGAAGGAAATGGCGCCGTTCATAAATACCTGGGAAGACCTCCACTTCATTCGGGAGATGCACGTTTGAAAGAATTTTTCGCATCGTTCTTTTCTCCGAAAAGAGATCAATCACGTTAGGACAACATAGATACACTTTCCGGGAGATTCCTTGATGTGCCATTAGTCACTTTCTGTCGTCACTTTGTACCGTGACCTGGTGTTAGTTGGCTTTGCCTCAAAAGTCGGGCTCCGCTCTTGGACACAGTCAGTACCACCCGCTACCCGCAGGTGGTACTGACTGTGTCCAAGAGTAGTTTCTGACTCTTGGGGCAAAGCGGTGTCAGTTCAAACGTGACTAAAGTCACTATCTATGGGCCGCGCATCTGTACTAGAGTGACATTGACGCATGAATTCAAGTCCTCCTAACAAACCAAGCTTCTTCAGCAGCGGCAACATTGCCTTTATGATTGTGGTCTGTGCCTCGTACGCTTCCGCCACTACGGCCATAGTCTATTCGCGACGTCCGGTGCCTGCCTGGGAAGCTGCGGTGCTCGTGTCCGTGGGTGTGGCGTATATCGTTGTGGGCACATACGGCTTCGCAGTCTGCCGGCGCTCCCGATCGTTACTGGCGCGCGTGAGCTACTTTGTTATCCAACTTTTACTTGCGGTCACACTCATTCTGTTGCGGGGCTCCACCGGAGAGCTTTCGCTGATACTGCTTCCATTAGCAGGGCAAAGCGCGTTGCTGTTGCCTTTGCCGGGGATGGTCCCAGTCTGTTTCCTGATTTACGTGACGCTCGTTATGCCTTTGATAATCCGCAGCAGATGGGTTGACGCTATTGCCATCGCACTCATATATGGCACCGGCATTGTCTTTGTTGTAGTTTTCACGCGTGTGGCGGCGAGCGAGCGCGAGGCCCGCACCGCTCTCGCAGAAGCTAACCAGTTGTTGCGGGATCACGCGGTGCAAGTCGAGGAACTGGCCACGACGAAAGAGCGCAATCGCCTTGCGCGTGAGATACATGACAGCCTTGGGCATTACCTCACTGTAGTCAATGTGCAGATCGGCGCGGCGCAGGCGATCCTCGAGTTGGACCGTCAGCGCGCTCTGGACCACTTGTCGAAGGCCCAGGCCCTGACGCAGGAAGGATTGGCGGAAGTGCGGCACTCCGTCGCAGCTTTGCGCGCTTCTCCGATCGAGAGCCGGCCGCTGCCCGAGGCCCTGGCTAAGCTGACTGAACAATGGAATGCCGCCGGGCTGCGCGCAAAGTTTGAGGTTGCGGGCGCCACTCGCCCTCTAACACCTCAGGTCAATCTCACGCTTTACCGGGCTGCGCAGGAGGCGCTAACGAACGTCGGGAAACACGCTCATGCAAACAGTGTCGAGCTTCATTTGGACTATCGTGACGAGCGCCTGGTTCGTTTGAGAATAAAGGATGACGGGCTGGGCAGCGCTAATTCAGAAGGTGGCTTTGGCTTGCTCGGAGTGCGTGAAAGGGTACAGCTTCTGAATGGTGCGGTGCATGTTCGCGCGGGCGCAGGTGAAGGCTTTTCTCTGGAAGTGGAGTTGCCCGCATGAACCCGATCAAGATTCTTTTGGTTGACGACCAGCCATTGTTCCGCGAGGGCTTGAGCACGCTGCTTTCCGTGCACCCTGATTTCGAAGTGGTTGGCGAAGCCGCGAACGGAGCGGAAGCGATCAGGCTCGCGCGTTCGCTGCTTCCGCTCGTGGTGTTAATGGATTTACAGATGCCCGTGCTTGACGGCGTTGCGGCTACGCGCCGGCTGCACGAGGAGCAGCCCGACTGTCGCGTTATCGTATTGACCACCTTCGACGATGACGAATTGGTCTTCGATGGTTTGCGCGCCGGCGCCGTGGGTTACTTATTGAAAGACGCGCCTTCCGAGAAACTGGCGGAAGCCATTCGTGTCGCGGCGCGTGGCGAGACGTTTCTTCAGCCTTCGGTGGCCGCAAAAGTCGTGGCCGAATTCGCTCGCCTGAGTAGAAAGACATTCACAACTGCTAACCGCGTAATCGAGCCGCTGTCCGAACGTGAAATCGAGATACTTCGCCTTATTGCGCAAGGCGCCAGCAACCGCGAAATCGCCGGCACACTCTTCCTCGCCGAAGGGACAGTAAAGAATCATGTGACGAGCATCCTCGGAAAATTGGAGGCGCGCGATCGAACGCAGGCTGCTCTCAAAGCTAAAGACTGCGGGCTCATCTAAGACTCGCAGCTCGCAGCGGCTTTGCCTCAAAAGTCGGAATCGCACTTGGATCGGGTCAGTACAGGGAGCGGTAGCGACCTGGTCTAACGTTAGGAGTCAAGAATTTATTAGGAATGCTGATCACGGACCAGGTCGCTATCGCTCCCTGTACTGACCCGATCCAACAATGATTTCTGACTTTTGAGGCAAAGCACATTTCCGGCTCAGTCTATCCAGTTGAGAGAACGGCTGACGGCTTTTTTCCATTGGGCGAAAAGAGTTTCGCGGGTCTGTGCGTCGATGCAGGGTTTCCAGGTCCGATCAATACGCCACTGTTCGTTCAGTTCGGCGAGGTCTTTGTAGAAGCCCACCGCAAGTGCCGCTGCATAAGCAGCACCGAGTGCGGTGGTTTCCTTGACCAGCGGTCGAATGACATCGCGGCCGAGGATATCAGCCTGGAATTGCATTAACAGATCGTCTACTACCATGCCGCCGTCGGTGCGGAGAACATCGATTTTAGTATTCATGTCCAGTTCCATCGCTTCGAGGACTTCGCGGGTTTGATAGGCAGTGGCTTCCAGCGCGGCGCGCGCGAGATGGCCTTTGTTGGCGTAACGCGTGAGACCGACGATGACGCCGCGCGCAGACGACTGCCAGTACGGAGCGAAGAGACCGGAGAACGCAGGGACGATATACACGCCACCGTTGTCCTTGACGGTGCGAGCAAGTGTTTCGACGTCTGAGCTCGTGGAGAGCAGACCAAGATTGTCGCGCAGCCACTGAACGAGGGCGCCGGCGACCGCGATGCTGCCTTCGAGCGCGTAGCGTGCAGGCTGCTCTCCAAACTTGAAGGCGACGGTAGTGATCAGTCCGTGTTTCGACTGAACAGGTTTTTCGCCCGCGTTCATGAGCAGAAAACAACCGGTGCCATAAGTGTTCTTGGCCTGACCACGATCAAAGCAGACCTTTTTGCTGCAAGGCTTCTTCAATGACTTCCTTTGTTCGCCGCCAGATTTCGTTGGGATCATGCTCAACCCACCCAGGCTTCGGGAAAATCTGCTCGTGTTCTTTCTGCGCGATGGCCGAGACGCGGCCATGGCGGTCAAAGACGATGAAGCGAGTGCTGGTAGTGCCTTGATCGATCGCGCCAATATAGTTGGACATGACTGACACCGTCAGGGCAGCACGACATTCCGCAGAATCTTCCAATCGCCGTTCGTCTGGCGCTGCCAGACGGTGAGAAAACGGCCTCCGTTGATCGACAGCTTGCCGTCTTTGAGCACCCCGATTTCTCCATATCCTGATTCATAGGCGAGGTCATTGTCGACGACGAGGCTCTTCGAGTTAATTTTTGCCGAGCGTGCCGGACCAAAGCGTGCGAATCGATCGCGGTACATCTTCTCTATTTCCGTCCGGCCCTGAACGCAGGCGCCATCGATCGTGATGAAAGACGCGTCCTCTTTATACGGCGCGGCAATCGTCGCGGCGTCGCCGGTCTTTACGGCGAGAATAAACTCTGAGTTCGCTTTTTCCACCGCTCGATCCAGTTTGGCGTCTCCCGAGTGCTGCGCGAGCATCTCGGCAGGAACTACAGTTAAAAAGACGGCTGTCGCAGTGCAAAGTGCAAAACGCAAACTTCTTTTCATAAGGTTACTCCCACTAATCAGAACAGGAACGGAACCATCCGTTTCGTGACCTTCGCATATTCGACATATTCCGGGTACTTCTGCTTGATCAATTGCTCCTCACATATCATTCGAATGAGCGCACCCAGTAGCAAAAGTATTCCCAGCGCGACGCTTACCAAAGACCTGTGCACAACGATCGGCCCCCAACCAAAGAGACATGCTGCGGTGTAGATTGGATGTCGTATGATTCGGTAAGGGCCTGTAGTAACCAGCCCACCCGCTGTAGGATTCGCAGCGGCATGAAAGCTTCGACGCCCAAAGGTCACGCGCGCCCATACCATCAATGCGACTGCCATTAGCTGAAGAGCAATAGCGATGGGGTGGGCCGTTAAGAGCACGCCGATCTTGTAAAGGCCGATCAATGCGCCAATCATCACGACCAGTCCAAGGATAGAAATCTTCCTCCGCATCCGCACTCAACTCCACAGACCAAGTTGTTCGAAATACTTAAACTTATTACGGGCTACCTTCGGGTGTCGATTATGGCATTCAAATGCCCTGATTTCTTATCGAGTATTATCTCTCTTCATTTTGTTCGATTTGTGCGACCACAAAGTGGTTGGAGACTCCGACTTGAACCTTCAGTCGCCCTAAGCAAGAGCTAAGTTAAGGAGTCGTGTGAAACTGTGAGTTAGCTATGGTGCCGAGGGCGAGAGTCGAATACGTTGAATAATGCTGAGCAGATAAGGACAATACCAATATTTGTAAGGTTTTTAGTGTTTGGGTTTTGCACGATCTACACAACCCGCACGTGCAGCACTCCGTTGTGACTTGGTTGTGACAGGCTTAGTAAGGTTGAGAACCATAACTTCGTTCTGCACTTTCGGTTGTTTATAATCGGCGTTGAGGGTCGGCGAGGAATGCGAGTCCGTTCGTGTCCCTGTCGCGTGGCAGTTTGTCTTCTAATTATCTCCAGAGATCCTATGCGATATCGGCCGCTGATGATTGCGGCAGTTCTGGAAAAGCTGTGTTCCTGATTCCCGTCATCATTCTTGTCTTATAAAAATCGAGTTCGGCCGTAGTGCTCGCCGCCGGCATCGATTTGCTGGATCTTAAGTGCCCCTTTTGAATTATATTGTTATCGCCGTCAAGGGAACCAAATTATCAACTCGCCTGGCCATCTTTGTTCATTTCCCACAGTTCGGGCAGACCTTTTTCACGTCGCAGTTGACTAAACCCTCGCGAGTCTTCGTGCACTCCCAGTAGCCCCAGTCCCAGATGAGTGAGCCAATGAAAACCGTGAAGCCCGCGAAGAACTGGCGTGCATGCCCAAGCTTGCACTCGCAGGTGAAGTCGTATTTAAACTTGACACACTGGCAGCAGCTGAGTTCCACCTCTTGGGTTTCACCCTCTTTGTGCTTTGTGGACACGCCGATTTTTGAAGAGATCTTGCTGCCACCCTTGGCTCCTGAGGCTCCGATTTCTGCGTTCACCTCTACCTCTGTCTCGTGTGTGAAGATCCTCTTGTCCTTAGCTTTGGTACAATTATAGAGGTCGACTCCGAACGAAGAGACAGACAATTTTGTTCCGACGTAAGCATAGGGACATCCGACCGCCGTCCCCATTGGATCAAGCCAATAAATGGGGTTGCTTTTCACAAATTCATATAGGTTCATCCCATTTAAGTAGAGCAGAGGATCCCTCTGCAAGAATCGCCCGTTCACCGGGTCGTAATAGCGCGCCCTGTAGTAATAAAGTCCGGTTTCTTCATGCTGTCTGCCCGAAAATAGATACGGATTAGCGATAGCGCTGGACCCTGCTTGTGGCTCGTCGCCGGTAAACCAAATTCCGTCAGCGCCGGGGCCTGTTAAAACTGTAGGTCGTCCATAGGCGTCATACTGATAACCTTCGACAATAACCCCGGCGTCATTCGTCAGAGCGTACGTGGAAAACAGCGCATTCTGATGGTAGTAAAAAGCTTGTCCATTCCGATCCATCGTCAACACTTCGTCTAAGTAGCTGCCATAAACATAAATCGCCTGGATCACACTCGTGGGACTCTGTTCTTGAATGATTCGGACGTCATCATAGAAGTAGCGAGTCTCCTCGGGTGTGCCGAGTGGATTCGCAATCTTCACTACGCGCCGGCCTAAAGCGTCATATTGGTATTGGCCCACTACCTGGCTGTCGCTTTTACGCGTCACCCGGATGAGACGGTTTTCTTCGTCGTAGTTGTAAGTGAAAGACTGATCCTCACTGAGGTTCCCATTGTCGTCGTGAGTGATCGGCACAGCGTCGATAGCCGTAATTTCGTTGACAAGATTATGGGTGCGGTTTTCTGTCACCGCGTCGGTAGTCTTGCTGTTCCAGTTGCCTACCGGGTCGAGGTTATAGCTGCTCTGCGTAACCGGCACTGGCACAGTTGAGCCGACCAGTTGGCCCATCTTGTAGTCAATCAGGCGATATGTGGCGTCGTACTGGTAAGCTTCGGAATGCGCAGGATCGTGCCGCTTCTCTTCAAAACGCTTGTTGCCTTCCTTGTCGTAAGCATATGCGAAGCCAACGATCCGGGCGGCGCCGAGTTTGTGTTCTAACGATAAGACCCAATCATTGGCATTATAGGTGTAGGTGGCTGTCGTGCCGTTGCGGAAGGTGCGACTCAATATGTGATTGCCGAGATCGTAAGTGTAGCTGGCGATAGGCTGAGGCGCCGGATCCTTGATCTGCGTCTTCCGATCGCGGAAGTCCATCTGCTCAGTGATTTGACGTCCGCCTGGATAGGTAAGCGTACGCGTACGGCCGGGAATGTCGTAGGCGTAACTGACGGTCTTGCCGTTTTGAACGCTTTGAATGACCCGGTTGGCTCCGTCATAAGCGAACGTGACCTGCCAACCGGCGCGCTCGGCGCTAAGCATACGGCCGGAAAGATCGAAGGTCATATTGTCGTCGGCGCTCACCGGATAATCGCGTTTGAGCAGGAAATACAGATCGTTGTAGTTGTAGGTAGTGGTCTGTCCCTTCTGGTCAGTGCGAGTCTTCATGTTGCCGGCAAGGTCGTAGGTGAAAGTGCGCGTATTCGACGCCGCATCAGGGTAGATTTCTTTAGTGAGGCGATTAACGGCGTCGTACTCGTATCGCGTGATGCCGGGCGTGGCTTTCGCATCGGTGATCTTCACGAGATTACCGACGCCGTCATATTCATAACGAGTAATGTGGCCCAACGCATCAGTGAGCGTGATTCGCCGGTTGATTGCATCATATTCGTAAATCGTGTTGCGGCCTTCACGATCTATAACCTTGATCAGATTGCCCATCGCATCGTACTGGTTTTGAGTTTTCTCGCCGAGCGGATCGGTAACCTTTGTCAGGCGATAGATAGCATCGTATTCAAACCCTGTGGTGTTGCCGTTTCCATCGGTTTGACTCAGACGATTACCTACGTTGTCGTACGTGTAGCTGCCTACGAGTCCTACCCGATCGTCTATCCGCGTGACGCGGTCCAGAGCATCGTAGGCGTTGGTGATGATGTTGCCGTTTGGATCAGTGGTAGTGATCACGTTTCCGACGCCGTCATAAGTGTATGCCGTAAGGTCGCCGGCAGCGTTTGTTTGGCTGACGAGACGATTCAATGCGTCGTAGACATAGCTCGTAACGTTTGTGTTGGGTTCCGTGAGGGTGAGGCGGTTACTGTTAGCATCGTAAGTGTATTTGGTAACGGCGTCGCTGGAATCGATCAGGTCTGCAACGTCGCCTTCCTTCCGGATCATTCGGATCTCGCGGTCCAGGCCGTCATATTTGAAATAGATGACTTTGCCGTTCCCGTCAGTCCGTTTCGCGATCACGTTAGAACCGAGCGTTGGGCCGGTACACTCCGAACAGCCAGCCAGACCAACCAGGTCATATTCGGAACGCGTCACTTCGCCCGCAGCATCAGTGACTTTAGTGCGCCGGTTCAAGGCATCATATTCGTAGCTGGTCGTGTGATTGTTCGCGTCCGTCTCTGTCAGGAGGTTGCCAAAGCTATCGTAGGTATAAAGAATCTGATTATTGAGAGCATCGGTAATTCGTTTGAGTCGCTTCTGAACGTCATATTCAAAGGTAGTGGTGTGACCGTTTTTGTCGGTTGCGGAAATGCGATCGTTGTCGCCGTCATAAGTCTCAGTCGTGGCCTGACCTAAACTATCTATCGTTTTCACCAGTCGTTGACGCACGTCGTACTGGTAAGCAGTGCTGTTGCCGTTGCGATCAACGACCTGAATACGATTATCCATGCCGTCGTAGAAGGTCGCCGTGAGCTTGTTGAGCGGATCGATCTCGCGCACGAGGCGGTTGAGGCCATCATATTCAAAGTTTGTGGTGTGATTATTGGCGTCGCGGCGGGAGCGCAGGTTACCGACGACATCGAAAGTCATTGAGGTGACATTGTTGAGGGCATCAGTGGTAGTCGTGCGGTTACCGAAAGAATCGTAACTATGATTACTGACGTTACCATTCCGGTCTTTTTCGGTGAGGACGTTACCATGACTATCGTATGTCCACTCCTGTGTCTGGCCCAGCGGATCGGTTTGACGAATGCGGTTTCCGCGTGAGTCGTACTCATAAGTAATGGTCCGGCCGTTCGGGTCGGTCATACTTGTCATCTGATTGAATACGGGTTCGTAGGTATAAGTCGTGACGTGGCCCAGGGCGTCAGTCATCTTCGTTAGGTTGCCCAGAGCGTCGTGTTGGTAACTGGTCGTATGGTTGTTGGCGTCAGTCATCGACGACACCATCAACGTCGCCGAGTCGTAGGCGTAAGTGGTCGTGGCGCCGTCCGGCGCGATCGTTTTAGTGATGTAACCATTTTGGTCGTAGCTCGGTTGCCAGGTGTTGCCGCGCCCATCAATTTTAGTTGTGGTGGCCGGGAGGTATATGCGCTGTTGATTGAGAGCTAGAGCATTCGAGTCGGTGGCCCAATTTTGGTCGTTGGTCAAATGAAATAGGAAGGTTCCCAGTCCGTCGACGATGGCAACCGGCAACCGGTTCTCATCATAAGCGTAGGAAAATGCGCGACCGTCCTTGTCGGTCTTTCCTATGATTTGATAAAGAAAATTGTAAGTGTATTGAATGAACTTGTTTTCAGGATCGGTGATTCTGAGTAGTTGCCGGCCCGTGGAATCGTAAAGCAGAGTAGTGGTTCGCAGCAGAGGATCAGTGAC
>JADMIO011081548.1_pt1 | contig 11571 bp, 10 predicted proteins | sample 8958161 | NCBI WGS metagenome assembly JADMIO01 (sample SAMN16585339, study PRJNA669376) | soil metagenome | isolation source: Crop rotation soil | place: USA: Cullars Rotation, Alabama | collected 2011
TCCGCTTCCACCACCACCGCGGCCGCGTCCTCCGCGCGCCGGGTGGTGAGCCGCACCCGCCCGACGGCGGCGATGCTGGGCAGCGCCTCGCCGCGGAAGCCGAGGGTGCCGACCCCGGCGAGGTCGTCGGCGCTGCGCAGCTTGCTGGTGGCGTGGCGCGCGAAGGCGAGCACCGCCTCGTCGGCGCCCATGCCCCCGCCGTCGTCCGCCACCACGATCGCCTCCAGCCCCCCCGCCGCCAGCCGCACATCCACACGGGTCGCCCCGGCGTCCAGTGCGTTCTCCACCAGCTCCTTCACCACCGACGCCGGCCGCTCGATCACCTCCCCCGCCGCGATCTGCCCCTGCACCTCCACCGGCAACACCGCGATCGTGCGCATGGACCGCCCGTCCCCTCTCAGGACGCCGAAGAACAAGCGTCGCTGCGCACGGGGGCCGGGGCGTGGGGGACCCCTGCGCGGCGCCTGAGGTGAAAGTCGGGGATGGGGGACGGCGTGGCTATGCGGCCTCCTCCAGGCTGACGCGATAGCCGAGCGCTTGGAGCTGGCGGGTGAGCCGGCGCGCGTGATGTGCGCGGGAGTGGCGCCGGCCAAAATAGTCGGGCCCCAGATCGCGATAGGGCTGCTCCCGGTCGAGGATGTAGAAGGCCGCCACGAGGATGGAGTGCGCCACGGCAATCGTCGCCCGGCCACTCCCCCGGCGCGCCCGCAGGCGCGCGTACTGCGCCGCGAGGTAGGTCTGCTTCGTGCGGCCGGCGGCTTTGGCGGCCTCCGTGAGATACGTCCGGAGCCACTTCGAGCCCTTGCGCGTCGTGCCGGGCCCGTGCCGGCCCGCAGACTGGTTGTTGCCCGGGCAGAGTCCCGCCCAGGAGGCGAGCCGCGGGGCCGTTCCGAAGCGCCGCATCTCGACCCCGATCTCGGCCACGATCCCTTCCGCCGTACGGTGGTCAACTCCCGGAATCGTGCACAGGAGGGCCACCGCCGCCGCGAAAGGGGCGATCGTCGCCTCGATTGCCCCCGACAGCTCATCGATCACCTCGTCGAGCACGTCGAGCTTCGTGAGGATCGCCCCCACCACGATCGCGTGCTGGCGGCCGAAGCGCCCGTGCAGCGCGGCGCGCAGCGCCGGCAGCTTCTTGCGCAGCGCACCCCGCGCCAGCTCGGCGAGCACCGCCGGATCGCGCGTCCCCTCGACCAGCGCCCGCAACATCGCCTGCGCCGACACGCCCCGCAGCCGCGACGCCACCGACGAGAGCTTCACCCCCGCGTCCTGCAGCACCTTGTCCAGGCGCTGCGCTTCCCGCGTCCGCTCCTCGATCTGCGCCTTGCGGTAGCGCGTCAGATTGCGCAGCTCCCGGATCGGCGGCGGCGGCACGAACGACGGCCGCACCAGCCCATGCTCCACCAGCTGCCCAATCCACGCCGCGTCCAGGACATCGGTCTTGCGGCCCGGCACGGCGTGCAGATGGCGCGCATTGAGCAGCCAGCACTCCAGCCCGTCCTCCAGGATGTAATAGACCGGCTTCCAGTAGACCCCCGTCGCTTCCATCCCCACCCGCGTCACCTGATGGCTGAGCAGCCAATCCCGCAACGCCAGCAGGTCCCCCGTCGTCGTGCCGAAGGTCGCGACGATTTGCTCCCGGCCGCCCCCCGCCGCGGGCACCCGCACGCAGGCCGTCACACTGTCCTTGTGGACGTCCAGCCCGGCACATCGGTCGATCAGCGTGTCCATTGCCCCTCCTTGCTTGCGCGTCCGGAGGAGCCTCGTCGTGAAGAGTCTGAGGTGCGTGCTCGCAGCAACACTGGTCGGTACCTGAGGCTCCCGCGTCCCACTCTGAGACGGGCACACGGCACCATTGCGCCTCGACGTCGCCGGACGGCGGGGAACTTTCAGCACGCTGGCGGTGGGCCGTAAAGGCCCATCGGCACTCTGAGCCCGCGATGTGTCGTCGAACGGTGAGCGCACCGTGCGGCCGCGGGCGAAGCGAAGCAGCGCAGGGGTCCCCCACACCCCGGCCCCCGTCCTCGGCCGCAAGCCCGCGTTCTTCGGCATCCTCAGACGATGAAGCGCGGGTCCTTGCGCGCGAGGTAGGCCTCCACCTCGTGCGCACGCGCCGTGAAGTTGGGCCGCCCGATGAGTGCATACGCGAGGCGCTTGCCTTCCTCGACCCCGGGCTGGCCGAACGGGTCGATGCCGGCCAGCGCGCCGACGGCGATGGTCGCCATCTCGAAGAGATAGATGAGCTGGCCGACCGTGAAGGCGTTCACCGCCGGCACCACGAAGGTCGCGCTCGGCCGTCCCTGCGCGGCGAGCGCCATCTCGGTGGCGCGCTGCTCGGCGTTCAGCAGCTCGCCGAGCGAATGGCCGCCGAGGTAGGCCACCGCCTCCAGGTCCTGGTACGCGGCCGGGATGTCGACCGACACCCCGTGGTCCTCGGCCCGCACGAACACGATGACCTTGTCGCGCGGGCCTTCGACCCAGAGCTGCAGCTGCGAGTGCTGGTCGGCGGCGCCGAGCGCGCGCACCGGCGTCTGTCCCCACTCGACCGTGCGCCCTTCGCGGTCGCGCGCCTTGCCGAGACTCTCCGCCCACAGCTGGCAGAACCAGTCGCCGAGGGCTGCCAGCCGATCGCTGTACGGCATCAGCACCACCATCGTCTTGGCGTGCCTGGTCGCGAGCAGCCACAGCATGCCGGCGAGCGCCAGGACCGGATCCGCCAGCGCCGCCTTCGCCGTCCGGCTGCGCTCGTCCATGAAGGCCGCGCCCGCCACCAGCTCGTCGACGTCGAAGCCGGCGGCGGCCGCCGGGAAGAGTCCGACCGCCGTCAGCACGGAGAAGCGCCCGCCGACGTCGGACGGGATCGGTAGCGCACGGAAGCCCTCGTCGTTCACGATCTGGCGGAGCGCGCCGCGCGCGGCGTCGGTGGTGATGACGACGTGCGCCTTGTAGTCCACCGCCCCCAGCTCGCGCAGCAAGCGGTCGCGCACGATGAGGAACTGCGCCAGCGTCTCCGCCGTCTCGCCCGACTTGCTGACCACGTTGAACAGCGTGCGCGTGAGGTCGAGGCTGGCGAGCAGCGCGCCGAAGGCGTGTGGATCGATCGAATCGGCGACGAACACGCGCATGCCGCCCGCCGCCGGCCCGAGCGCCGCCTCGAGCGCACGCGGTCCGAGTGCCGAGCCGCCGATGCCGAGCACCACCAGCGTGTCGAACTGACCGCGCACCTCCTCGGCCGCTTCGCGCGCGGCGCGCACGTCGTCGTGGCGATGCGGCAGGTCGGCGACGCCGAGCTCGCCGCCGGTCCGGCGGGCCGCCGTCGCGAGGAGGCCGTTCAGGTCCAGCCGGACCGTCATCGCCTCGCGCGAACGACGGCGTCGGAAGTTCGCCATCGTGCGCGGGGGTGTAGCCCGCCCCCCCCGAGGGGTCAAGCTTGCGACCGTTTCCGCGCGCCGATCCGTCGGCTATCCTGCACCCGTGGCGATCGCCAAGCTCGCGCCCGACGTCGCCGCGCTGCGCGACCGCCTGAGCGCGCCGCGCGCCGCCGGCGCGCGCGTCGTGTTCACCAACGGCTGCTTCGACCTCCTCCATCCGGGCCACGTGCGCTACCTCGCCGCCGCGCGCGCCCTCGGCGACGTGCTCGTGGTGGGATTGAACAGCGACGATTCCATCCGTCGCCTGAAGGGCAGCGGCCGCCCCGTGCTGCGCGTCGAGGAGCGCGCCGAGGTGCTCGCCGGCCTCACCGCCGTCGACCATCTGATCGTGTTCGAGGACGACACCCCGCAGGCGCTGATCGCCGCCCTCGCCCCCGACGTGCTGGTGAAGGGCGCCGACTGGGCGGCGGAGGACATCGCCGGCCGCGACGTGGTCCTGGCCCGCGGCGGTCGCGTGGAGCGCATCGACCTGGTGCCGGGCGTGTCGACGACGGAGATCATGCGGAGGATCCGGACGGGCGGTTGACGGTCGGTGGCCTCCGCATTGCAGCCCACCGCCCGCCATGCTACCCACCCTCCCCCATGGCGCGCGCGTGTGACATCTGCGGCAAGCATCGTTCGGTCGGCTCCAACGTGAGCCACGCCAACAACAAGACGAAGCGGACCTGGCAGCCGAACCTGCAGCGCGTGCGCGCCAAGGTGCGGGGCGCGACGGAGCGGCTGCTGGTGTGTACGCGCTGCCTGCGCTCCGGCAAGGTGCTGAAGGCGTCCTGAGCTACCGGCGCCGCGTCGCGACGCGGTGCCGCCGTCTTCCCGTCCGGTGCGGCGCGGGTTGACTGAGCTTCGCCGGCCGCGCGTAGTCCAGAGCCAGTGCCCGCGGACGTCTGGTACTTCGCGTACGGCAGCAACATGAGCGCCGCCACCTTCGTGGAGCGCCGCGCAATCCGCCCGTCGGCCGTCCGCCGGGGCTGGCTCGAGGGATACCGGCTGCGCTTCGACCTGCCGATCGGCCCGGGCGAGCGTGGCTGCGCCAACGTCGTTCCCGAGGCTGGCGCGCGGGTGGCGGGCGTCCTCTACCGCATCAGCGAGGTCGACGCCGCGCATCTCGATCGCACCGAGGGCGTGCCGCAGGGGGTCTACCGGCGCATCGCGGTCGACGTGCGTGTCGACGGCGAAGAGGCGGTGCCCGCTTTCACGTATCAGTCATCGCGCGGACGGCCGGGCCGGAAGCCCTCGGCGCGCTACCTCGGGTTGCTGCTCGAGGGGGCGCGCGCGGCGGACCTCCCGTCCGCATACGTCGCCTGGCTCGCAGGATTCGACCTCGCCTTCGACGAGCGGGGCGTGCAGGAGGGAACGATGGAGTCGCACGCGGTACGGTTCTACTTCGCCTACAACAGTCCCTACGCGTTCCTCGCCAACACGCGCCTGGAGCGCGAGCTCGGACCCGGCGTGGCGGTGCAGTACAAGCCGGTGTACTCGCCGCGTACCGGCGGCGGACCCGATCTGAACTCGCCGCGCCTCCGGTACATGTTCGAGGACGTGCGCCGCTTCGCCGACGCCTACGGGCTCCGCATGAATCCCGGCCCGTTCGCCGACAGCGGGCAGGCGTGCCGCGGCTTCCTCTTCGCCCGCGACGAAGGTCGCGGCAAGGCGTACCACGACGGCGTGTACACCGCGCGCTTCCTCGAAGCCGGGGACATCGGCGACCGCGACGTCCTCGCCGACGTGGCGGAGCGGGCCGGCCTCGATCGCGCCCGCTTCCTCGCCGCGCTCGACGGTCCCCGCTGGGAGGCGGCGCTCGCCGCCAGCAACGAGGACGCGCACGCCGACGGCGTCTTCGGCTTTCCCTTCTTCGTCTTCCAGGGGCAGCACTTCTGGGGCAACGACCGGATCGAGTGGCTGGCACGCGCCATCGAAGCGGCGATCTAGGCCTCGACGCTGGCCGTGACGCGCCAGGCCGGCGCCCGCGCTCGGCGGTGGATCGTCAGCCACGGACGCACATCGGCGCGTCTTCGCGCTGGTGACGGTGCGGGCGAGCGCGGTTTCTCCCGGCATTCGTCTGAAACGAGCAGTCGTGCGCTTGCGAGGCGGCATCCACCCGCCATTTCGAGGCCGATCCACTGCTCGCTCCGACGAAAGGGTCTTCCATGGGCGTCGGCTCCGCCAAAACCGAACGCCCGAACGCCCCAGCCGATAAGGTCCGATCGTCGGAGCGTCCACCGGACGTGGTGCGTACGCTGACCACCCATCGCGGCGGCTGAAATCGCCGGGTGACAGGATCGTCACGCTCTCCACCGTTTCGTATTCCTGCCGTTACCGATTGCGGCGAGGGAGGGCCAAGCGATGACGTACCGTCAGATCGTCTGTGGGATGGCGTTCGTGACCGCAGCCGTCGTACTGACGCTGTTGCTCCGGACGCCGGTGGTGACCGCGCAGGTCGACTGCTCCAGCGAGAGCTGCGCGGCGCAGGCAGCGATCGAAGCGCAGTGCCCGTGCGGAGCGGCGACCAGGCATGGCGAGTACGTCAGGTGCGTGTCGGATGCGGCGCGCACGCTGGTTCCGGAGGAATGCCACGGCGCCGTGGTCCGGTGCGCGGCACGCTCGACGTGCGGCAAGAAGGACGAAACCGTCGTCTGCGACCGGCCGGTGTTCGGCAAGTGCGACCGCAAGGCCGGCACCTGCCGGGACGATGGCAGCACGAGCTGTACCAACAACAAGGACTGCGTCGTCGGCACGCGCTGCAGCATCTCTCCGAGCGCCGAGAAGTGTACGGCGAGGGGTGGCACCGTGAGCTCGCGGACCTCGTGTTGCGAGTGCGCCGCGACGCAGTGCTGCGTAGCCTCCTCGCCGATGGGCGCGTTCGACCAGTGCGTCGTCGTGTCGCCCGCCGAGTGCGGCGCACAGGGCGGCGTCGACGTCGGCCCCGGCACGTGCGCTCCCGGGACCTGCCCGCCCGCGGTGACCACCACGACGGTCACGTCATCCTCGACTACCAGCAGCGCGACCTCGACCAGCACGACCACGACCATCCCGACCACGAGTTCATCGTCGAGTTCGACCTCGTCCACCACCTCCTCCTCGTCCACCACCTCGTCGACATCGTCGTCGACGTCGACGACCTCCCCGGGGTCACCCTCGGGCGCCTTCCTGGCGTTCGCGGACCGCGCCCGGGCCGAGCAGGACGTCGGGGTCTAGCGTCCGCCGCCCGCGGGGCCTTCCGGGCGAGGTCAGCGCGCCGCGCGTGAACCCTGAGCGGGACGCGCGGCGATCGCCTCCACCTCGACCCGGGCCCCGGCGGGCAGCGCCGCCACCTGTACGGTCGCCCGGGCCGGGTGGGGCGCGGGGAAGAAGCGCGCGTACGTCTCGTTCATCGCCGCGAACTCGCCGAGATCGACCAGGTAGACCGTCGTCTTGACGACCGCGTCGAGGCCCAGGCCGGCGGCGGCCAGGACGGCCGCGAGGTTCTCGCACACGCGGGCCGTCTCGGCCGCGATGCCGCCCGCGACGAGCCGGCCCGTCGCGGGGTCGATCCCGACCTGCCCGGAGCAGAAGACGAGGTCGCCTGCCTCGACCGCCTGCGCGTACGGTCCCAGCGCCTTCGGCGCCGCGTCGCTGGCGATCCGCTTCACATCCGCACCCTCCCGACCTTCATCACGCCGCGCACGCGCCCGAGGCTCCGCATGACCCGGTTCAGCTCCTCGGCGCTCGCCACCATCAGCTCGAAGGTATTCTGCGCCTTGCGGTCGCCGAGGGCGTGCACCTGGGCGCGCGTGATGTTGATGCCGGCCGAGCTGATCGCCTTCGACATGGCGGCGAGCAGGCCGGGACGGTCGACGCACGTCACCTCGACCTTCACCGCGCGCGGCGTGCCCTTGCCGTCCTCCCACTGCACGTCGATGCGGCGCTGCGGGTCGCTCTCCAGCACCTTCGGGCAGTCGAGCGCGTGCACCGTGACGCCGCGGCCGCGCGTGATGAAGCCGGTGATGCGCTCGCCGTGCAGCGGGCTGCAGCACTTCCCGAAGCGCACCAGCATGTCCTCGACGCCCGACACGCGCACGCCGCTCTTCGTCTGCCGGCTGACCAGCCGGAGCAGCCGCTGGAAGCGACCCTCGGCCTTCTCCTTGCGCCGCTCGAGCTCCTCGGGCGGCAGGATGCGCGCCAGCACCTGATGGCAGGTGAGCCGGCCGTAGCCGATGGCGGCCAGCAGGGTCTCCTCGTCGCGCTGCTCGAGGTCCTTGGCCACCCGCGCCAGCGTGCCGTCGGCCTTGAGCTTCGCCAGCTCGAGCTGGTGCCGGGCCAGGTCGCGCTCCAGGATCTCGCGGCCGACCTCGACCGAGCGCGTGCTCTGCTGCGACTTCAGGTACGCGCGCACGCGCGCCTTGGCGCGCGAGGTCTTCACCAGCTTGAGCCAGTCCTTCGACGGCGACTGGTTCGGCGTGGTGACGATCTCGACCGTGTCGCCGCTCTGCAGCTGGTAGCGGAGCGGCACGATCTTGCCGTTGACGCGCGCCCCGGCGCAGTGGTGGCCGACCTCGGAGTGGATGCGGAAGGCGAAGTCGATCACGGTCGCCCCGACGGGGAAGTTGAGCAGGTCGCCCTTGGGGGTGAAGGCGAACACCTCTTCGGTGAACAGGTCCTCCTTCACCGAGCGCAGGAACTCCTGCGGGTCCTGCAGGTGCTGCTGCCACTCGAGCATCTGCCGCAGCCACGCGAAGCGTTGCCCGTCGTCGTCGGGTCCGCCGGGGGTGCCCGGCTTCTTGTAGCGCCAGTGCGCGGCGATGCCGTACTCGGCCACGCGGTGCATCTCGCGGTTGCGGATCTGGATCTCGATGCGCTCGCCGTAGGGTCCGATGACGGTCGTGTGCAACGACTGGTAGCCGTTCGCCTTCGGCAGCGCGATGTAGTCCTTGAACCGCCCCGGCACGGGCTTCCAGGCCGCGTGCACGATGCCGAGCGCCTCGTAGCACTCGCCCACCGAGTCGACCACGACGCGGAAGGCGACCAGGTCGTAGATCTGGTCGTACAGCAGGTTCTGCGCCTGCATCTTCTGGTAGATCGAGAAGAAGTGCTTCGGGCGGCCGCTCACCTCGGCCTCGAGCCCCGCCTCGGAGATGCGCTTGGTCAGGATCGTCTGCACCTCCTTGATGTAGCGCTCGCGCTCGGCGCGCCGCTTCGCGACGCTGCGTTTCAGCTGGTAGTAGACCTCGGGGTGGAGGAAGCGGAGCGCGTTGTCCTCCAGCTCGCTCTTGATCCACGAGATGCCGAGCCGGTGCGCGAGCGGCGCGTAGATGTCGAGCGTCTCCTGCGCGATCTCGACCTGCCGCTCGGGCGGCAGGTGGCCGAGCGTGCGCATGTTGTGGGTGCGGTCGGCGAGCTTGATCAGGATGACGCGGATGTCGCGCGCCATGGCGAGCAGCATCTTGCGGAAGTTCTCCGCCTGCTTCTCCTCGCGCGAGGTGAAGTTGATCTGGCCGATCTTGGTGACGCCGTCGACCAGGCCGGCGACCTCGGCGCCGAAGAGGCTCTCGATCTGCGGCAGGGTGGCGAGCGTGTCCTCGACCGTGTCGTGCAGGAGGCCGGTCGCGATGCTCGGCACGTCGAGGCGGAGCTCGGCGATGATGCCGGCCACCTGGAGGGGATGGGTGAGGTACGGCTCGCCCGAGAGCCGGCGCTGGCCCTGGTGCACCTCGGCGGAGAAGTCGTAGGCCTTCTGGATGGCGTCGACCGGCGCCGTCGGCTGGTACGCCTTCACCCGGTCGATGAGCTCGACGATGGTCATCGCCGCCGCCGCGCCCAGGCCACGATCTCGACCGCCAGGTCTTCCGGGCTCCGGCCGTCGGTGACCAGCACCAGGTCGTACCGCTTCCGGTCGTGGTAGTCGAAGCCGTAGATCTCGCGATAGCGGCGCGCGTCGGACGCCTCGCGCGCCTGGATCTCCCGCAGCCGGGCGGCGGCCTCCCCGCCCTCGCGGCCGGCGATCCGCTCGGCGCGCACGGTCTCGTCCGCGCCGAGGAAGACCTTGAACGCGGGCACGCCGGCCTCGTCCGCCATGAAGGCCGCGAGCCGGCCCTCGAGCACGGCGTTACCGGCGCGCGCGCGCCGGCGCATCTGCTCGTCGAGGGCACGGTCGATCGAGTGGTCGGTCTCCGCCCGCCGGGCGTACTCCTCGAGCGTCATGCCGTGCTCTTCCGCCTGCCGCCGGAAGACGTCGCCGGCGTACACGTGCTCGAGGCCGAGCGCCGCAGCCACCAGCCGCGCCACGGTCGTCTTGCCGCTGCCCGGCAGGCCCGAGATCGTGATCAGCACGGGGACATTATACACATCTCCCCGCGAGACACCGCGCGCCCGACCCGCTTGCCGCCCTCCGGGCGCATCGGCTAGCGTTCGCCATGGCCGACTACGAGACGCTCCGTCAGCGCCACGTGGCGCGTCTCATGGAGACCATGCCCGACCACGTCGCGCGTCTGACGTGGTCGGCGGAGCAGCTGCGGGCCGGGCGTGAGCACCGGTTACGCGCGCTCGTCGCGCACGCGCGGGTCCGCTCGCCGTGGCATGCGCACCGGCTCGCCGGTCTCGACCCGGACCGGCTGCGCGAGACCGACCTGCGCCGGCTGCCCGTGATGACCAAGGACGACCTCATGGAGCACTTCGACGAGGTCGTAACCGACCGCCGCCTCACCCGCGACGTCGTCGAGGCCCACCTGGCGGCGCTATCCACCGACGCCTACCTGCTGGACGAGTTCCACGTCTGCGCCTCGGGCGGGTCGAGCGGCCGGCGCGGCGCCTTCGTGTACGACTTCGAGGCCTGGACGACCGCCTGGGCGAGCATGTTCCGCCTCACCATGCGACGGATGGCCGAGCTGTCCGGCCCCGACGGCGCGCCGCCGACGATGGCGCTCGTGGCCGCCGACAAGGCCTCGCACATGACGGCCGCCTTCCGGGAGACGTTCCGGCTCCCCGGCATGCCGATCCACCGCCTGTCGGCCACCTGGCCGTTGTCCCGCATCGTCGCCGCGCTGAACGAGCACCAGCCCGGAGCGCTGCATGGCTACGCCTCCATCATCCACCAGCTCACCGCGGAGGCCGCCGCCGGGCGCCTGCGGATCGCACCCCGCCTGGTGGGCACGACCAGCGAGCCGCTGCTGCCCGAGATGCGTGCCGCGATCGCCGCGACGTGGGGCGTACCGATCATGAACACGCTCGGTACGACCGAGGGTCTCTTCGGCGTCTCGTGCAGCGCCGGGCGCGGCCTCCATCTGAACGCCGACGTTTGCATCGTCGAGCCGGTGGACGGTGCCGGCAACCCGGTCCCGCCCGGGGTGCGCGCCGCCAAGGTCTACCTGACCAACCTGTACAACCTCGCCACCCCGCTCATCCGCTACGAGCTGACCGACGAGGTCACCGTGCTGCCCGAGCCCTGCCCGTGCGGCGTCACGCTGCTCCGCATCGACGACATCGAGGGACGCCTCGACGATTGCTTCACCTACCCGGGCGGCGCGACCGTCCATCCGTTCACCTTCCGCTCGCCCCTCGGGCGCGAGCGCGACATCGTCGAGTACCAGGTGCACCAGACGGCCCGCGGCGCGGACGTCCTGATCCGCTGCCAGGGGCGGGTCGACACGGCGCGCCTCACCGGCAAGCTCCGCGACGCGCTGGCTGGCGCCGGGCTCGCCGACGCCGAGGTGTCGGTCACGCCGGTCGAGGCCCTGGAACGTCAGGCGACCGGCAAGTTCCGTCGCTTCGTGCCGCTGCCCGCTCGCTGAGCGGCGTCACTCGACGTTCTGCACCTGCTCGCGCAGCTTCTCGACCTCCGCCTTCGCCCCGAGCACCAGCTCCGCGATCACCAGGTCGCCCGCCTTGGCGCCGGTGGTGTTGAGCTCGCGGTGGATCTCCTGCAGCAGGAACTCGACCCGCTTGCCGAGCGGTCCGCGCTGCCCGAGCGCCTCGGCGAGCGCGGGGAGATGGCTCTCGAGGCGCACCATCTCCTCGGTGACGTCGGTGCGGTCGGCGAGGATGGCGGCTTCCTGCGCCACCCGCGCCGGGTCGACCTCGCTGTTGCCCGGCAGGCGGGCGAGGCGCTCCTCGGCCTGCTTGCGCAGCCCGGCCATCGCCTCGGGCAGGCGGCGGCGGATGCGGCGGG
>JADMIO010703486.1_pt1 | contig 11570 bp, 6 predicted proteins | sample 8958161 | NCBI WGS metagenome assembly JADMIO01 (sample SAMN16585339, study PRJNA669376) | soil metagenome | isolation source: Crop rotation soil | place: USA: Cullars Rotation, Alabama | collected 2011
CTGTGAGCTCTGACGCAAAGGATCTGGCCGCCGGCGGCTATCGGTTTCGCCAACACGCGGAACTGCTCGACGCCTTCATTCCGCTCCACCCCCGCGTCCTGAACGGCGGATGAAGCGAGAGGAGGCAACGGCAACGGCTTCGGCTAGCCGCCCAGCCCCGTGTCCCATTTTCAACCGTCGTTGACAGTGCCGCGCCGGAGATTGCGCAGGCGGCTGTTTCTCCATCTCACTCTCGCATCTACATCTCGCGTCTCGTCTCGCTCAGAGACGCCGAGATCGAAACCGATCCGCAACGAGGCGTTGCCTATTCTCAGTCTCTGTCTCGGTCTCTGTCCGACATCTCGAGTCTTGAAATCTGCGAAGAAGCCAGAAAACAGGTCGAAGCTCCCGCCTGATTGACGAGCGAGACCGGCCGTGATTGCGGCGGCGAAACGCCCCAATGTCGTAGACTCGTCCGCGTGGTTGGAGAGTATTTCGCGGGCGGGCGGTGCCGAAGGTCGGCGTCGAACGCAAGCTGCCGCTGGCCGACACTATCGTGCTCGCGACCGCGCAGTTCGTCGGCGTCATCCTGTGGACGCAGGACGCACATTTCGACGGCTCACCGACGAGCATTTCGGATGCACCGCTCTGCCTGATTGCCCATCGCCGTTCGCCGCCTTATGGCACTTGGCGCTCTTCGGCACCTGGCGCTCTTCGGGATTTGCACCGAGGGACGCTTCTCTGGGAGGACGCCGACTTCGCGGCGAAGGCCCCCTATGCGCCGAGGAGGAGCATGGTGCCCTTCGTTGTTGTGTTCCCGAGAATGCCGCTCCGCCACGCAACGCGGCTCGGCCGTCAGCGTCGCTCAGGTTCAGGAGGACAACGGAAAGGGCCACCGCGTTTCCGCACTGGCCCTTCCCTAATCCCTAACCCCTAATCCCTAGTTCCTGCAGTTCCTATGGATGCGCAAAATTGGGATTGTTCGACTTTTCCTGAATCGAGATCGGCCAGCACAAACCGTCGCCGTACGCCGGCACGTTCGCCTTCCGATACGGCGTTCCCGTGGGCACCAGGAACGGCAGATCATTCGGATAACGCCGGAAGTCCCCCATGTGCTTTCCTTCGACGTAGAACTCGTACGTCCGCTGCTTGAGGAACTCGACGAGCACCGAGTGATCGTCGGTCGCTCCGGCGTACGCCGGCTGCCCGTTCGCCGCGCGACGCGCCTGAATCAGCGCCAGCATCGCCGACGTCCCCGTCGCCTCGGCGGCGATGTAGTCCGCCTCGATCCTCGAGGCGAGACGCACCGGCGACGCATAGCTCGGATACTTCCCGATCGACCACATGTCCGTCTGGCTGTCCATCGGCTTCAGCTTGTTGACCGCCGGCGCGACGGTCGCGATGCGGGGATCGGTCGAGTTCCGGAAATCGGGCGCCGCGGAGAGCGTCCCGATCGAGAATTCGATGTACCAGACGTAGTTGCCCAGACGCTGGATGTTCGAGAGATCGTTGATGAACGTGAGATTGTACGTGAAGCCGGCGCTCACCGCGTTGGCGTCGGCGAGGGCGAGCGACTTCTTTCCGCTCTGCAGGTATGCGCGTGCGCGCCCGACGAGCGCGGTGTTCTTGATCTGCTGCGCGTCCGATCCACTCAATGCGCCGGCGATGTCGATCGCCTTCGTGAGATTGGCGACGACGGAATCCAGCATCATCGCCGTCGTCAGCTCGGGGCCGCCGTCGACCGCGATGGTGCAGAAGTGGTCGGACATGGTGAGGAACGCGTAGCCCGAGACCATCCACGCCTTGGCGGCGTTGACGCCCGTCTCCGCCGGCGAGCCTTTCAGCGCGCCGATCACCTTCGTGGCGAGCACGCGCGCTTTCGACATCGACGACAGGTAGCCGTTCGTCATCGTCTCGTCGACGCGCCGCACCGAAAACAGGTTGCCGGTGGAGTTCACGTCGGCGCTGTAGAGCTCACCCGAGAAGATGCCGCCAAACACGACGTAGGTGCCGTACGCGGCGGCGAAGTCCTGCAGCGCAGACGCGGCGAGCGTCGGTGCGTCGGCGACCGCGTTGACGTCCGCCGCATTGACGGTGTTGGGGTTTTCGACCTTGAGGAAGTCGCCGCAGGCGGCCGCGAGGATGGCCACGACGCCCAGGATGCTCGATTGGAATCGCAGGGATTTCATGTGAGATTCCTAATAGGCGAGGTTGAAGCGGACGAAGAACCGTCGCGACGGCGGGAAGTTGAAGAACTCGGTCGTCGAGAACTGATTGCCGATGGACGTGTTGTCCGAGATCGTCTCGGGGTCGGACCCGCTGTACTTGGTCCAGAGCCCGATGTTGCGTCCACCGAAGACGATCGAGGCACGCTGTGACCTCGCGAGCCGGCTCGACAGACTGGGCGACAGGTTGTACGTGACGGCCAGCTCGCGGAAGCGGATGAAGTCGGCCTTCTCGAAGTACGGTTCCTCGACCGAGTTCGCCGTCACCGGTTTGCCCTCGAGATCGACGTAGGGACCGAAGCGGCGCAGCCGCGCCTCGTCGGACAGCAGCGTCTGGTCGACGGCTTCCTTGTTTCGCACGACGGACCGGTCACGATACTCGGTCGTCGAGTTCAGGAGGGTGTTGCCGGCCTTCCAGTCGAAGTTCGCGGTGACGTGCCAGTTGCCGAGGAGCGTCACGTTCGAGCTGACGTTGCCCTCGAAGCTGGGGAACTGCGAGCCGACATACTCGAGCGTGTCGGAGACGACGGCCCTGTTGTTCGCCACGTCGACCGATTTCACCACGCGGGCGAAGCTCGCGCTGAGTGGGTAGCCCTTGTTGAACCGACTCGACGTTCCGAACGCGGGGATGCCGCCGAGGTCCGTCAGCTCGTTGTGCAGCGTGTTCATGCTCACGCGCATGTCCCACGTGTTGCGGCCCCGGTCGATGATGTTCGCCGTGACGACCGCTTCGAGGCCGCGGTTCTCGACGGCGCCGACGTTGAAGTAGGGATTCTGCGCATAGCCGACCGACGTCGGCAGCTGTCGCTGCAGGATGAGATCGTGGGTGATCTTCCGGAAGTAGGTCAGCTCCAGGCCGACGCGGTCCCTGAGGAATCCAGCGTCGAGGCCGCCCTCGAACTCGCTGCCCCGCTCCGGGCGGAGGTCCGGGTTTCCGGGATTGAGCAGGTCGAGTCCGGGTTGGTTCGCGCCGCTTTGCGCGACCGGACTGGGATTCCACGTCTCGAGCGCGGTGCCGGCGAGCGGCGCGCGTCCCGTGACACCGTACGCGCCGCGGAGGCGCAACTGGCTGAACATCGGAAGGTGCTGCTGGACGAAGGGCTCCTTCGCCAGCACCCAGGAAGCTCCGACCTTGGGCAGGAAGATCGATCCGACCGACGTACCGAAGGACGAGTTCCGGTCCACCCGAAGGCCGGTCTGCACGAATATGCGATCTTTAAAGCCGAGCTGCGCCTGGCCGAGGTATCCGATGGAGCGAATGTCCTCGAAGGTTTGCGTGCCGGTGGTCTGGGCCGTCGCGCCGACGACGCGCGCCGCGTTGGTGGCCAGGCCGGTCCCGTCGGCTTCGACGACGTCCTCGCGCGTGAGCACCACCTGCGTCCCCAGCGCAAGCTCGGCATTCCATTGCTGGTTCGCGCCGAACGCGCGGGTGGCGTTGCCGAGGTAGTCGAGCGTGATGGCGCGGAAGCCCGTCCTGACTTCATGGACGAAGCCCGGGTTGTCGGACGCCTGGTAGTAGTTGGAGTCGTTCTTCGGCACCATCTTGACCCGCTCTTCATTCGACAGGTCGGCACCGATCGTGAGGCGCTGGCTGAGCCAGGCCGCCGGCTGATAGTGGAGGGCCACGGTCGACAGGCTCCGCATCGCCTGATTCACGTTCTTGATGGCGGCGATCTGATCGCTGTGCCGCGTGCCTCCGAACCAGCCGTCGCTCGGTGTGCCGAGGGTCAGCGGGTCGCCGATGCCGGCTCCCGCCCCGTAACCGTAGACGCTGTGGTTGTTGTCCGGCTGCCGGGTGTAGGTGTTGAACAATCCGAATCCGGCGTCGACCGTGAGATCCGGCCGGATCGTCATCGTGCTGTTGATGCGACCCGTCTTGCGCGACTGGTTATTCGCGGGGAGCACCCCGGTTTCCTTGTTCACGCCGGCGGACAGGAAATAGCGGAACGCGTCGGCGCCGCCGGAGCCGTTCCAGTTCAGATCCCCCATGTTGCCGGGTTTGATGACCCGTTCGCGGAGCAGCGGGTTGTCGGAGACGAGCGTATTCGCGGTCAGACCCTGGCAGACCGGCGTGCCGTTGTCGATGAGGGCCTGGGTGCATTTGCCCCAGTTGTCGGGCGGCCGCCAGTTCGCGTCGATCCCGTCATATTCGGCGGACACATTCGATCGGAACGCGCCGGCGCTTCCCTTCTTCGTGATGATCTGGATGACGCCGGCGGATGCGTCGGCTCCGTAGAGCGTCGCAGCCGCGGGGCCCTTCACGACCTCGATGCTCGCGATGTCGTCAGGGTTGATGTCGTTCATGCGGCTGACGCCCTGGCCGCCGGCGTTCGTCTTGCTGCCGTTGCCGCCGCCCGGCGCCGCGCTGCTGCCGATGCGTGAGTCGGCGCGCACGCCGTCGATGAAGATGAGCGGCTCGTTGGACAGGGAGATCGAGGACGCGCCGCGGATGCGAATGCGTGGCGCGGAGCCGGTGGTGCCCGAGCCCTGGGTGACCGACACACCGGCCAGCTTGGACTGGAGGACATTCGCCATGTCCACCTTGGGCGCCTCGAGCATCATCTTCTCGGCATCGAGCACGCCGACCTGCGCGGGCTGCGACAGCCGTGTATGCTCGCCGGCCGTTCCGGTGACGACGATCTGGTCGAGGGCGAGGGCGACCTGCTCGAGCGCGAAGTCGACCGTCACCGACTAGCCCGCCGTCACGGTGACCGGTTTGCTCACCGCGCCGTAGCCGATCGACTGCGCGCGAAGGGTGTACGTGCCGGCGGGGACGCCCGCGAGCATGTACCGGCCCGCCGCCGACGTGCGGCCGGCCGCCCGGCCGCCGACGATCTGGACGGTCGCCCCCTCGAGCGGTTGTTGCGCCGCGCCGATGATGGTGCCCTGCACCGAGCCGGCGCCCTGGGCGGCGAGGCGGCCGCCGACCATCGGCAGCGCAATGAGGATAGTTGAAATAAACTTCGTGATACTACGATGTCTCGCGACCATGTCCGCCGTCCCTCGTGGAGGTTCCGGGCAGCCTGCCTACCAGTGCTGAAACAACACCTGGAGCAATCCAGCGCTTAGGAGCGCGAGGCCCTCTGCGAGGTGCGAGGCCTTCAGCGATCGGCGCCGGCCGACGTTAAGGGGGTCGTCTGCGGAGCCCGGCTCTTCGGCGAACCGGGTCGGCGCGCTAACGTGACTTTCAATCTGGCCGTTGTCAACACCGAGTGATCGCGCGTGCTCACGCGCGTCATCGCGTCGCGACAAACGTCAGCGGGGACGAGCCGCCGCCGGCAGCACGCGTGACGACAGCGGATTGCCGTCACCGGGATTGTCGCGAATGTTGCCGCCGCCTCCCTGAAGCGCAGCATAGGTGAGCGCGCCGAGCGCGATGCCGACGAGGGCCGCGGCGACGTAGGATCGCTTGCGGTCGAGGGTGTGCACCGCGACGTCGGCGATATCCGCCTGGGGAACCATCACGACGCCCTGCCCCATCCATGGCTGCCGGCTGCCGTCGACGAGCTGCACCCAGGTCACTCCGACGGCGGGGTCGCCTTGCGCACTGATCGACGCGACACTGCCGTCGAAGGCGCGAACGCGCGGCCCGAGAAAACGGGCGAGGTCTTCAGTCCCGCCGGGCGTGAGCGTCACGCGAACACCGGTGCCGACGCGCTCGGGCGCCTGACGCGGCGACACGGGTACGTACGAGTAGCAGGCCGAGCTCGTCGCCACTCCAACGGCGGCCGTCAGCCCGAGAATCTTTCTGGTGACGGGGTGCAGATCAGCTCTCCTAGCAGACTGTTATTATAGAACGCTATTCCGCAGGCTCGTCGTGCGCCATCGATGGCCCGAGCGGCAAGTAGGCGCCGCCGAGCGTGGAATGTCAAGCGCCGGCACTCTCATGGTTCTCCATCCGACATCTCGAGTTGGAATGATCTGAGAAGAACCGCGGTTGACACGGCCGTGCGTGAGACCGATGATGGCTCCAGCTATGCGCCTTTCGCGAGTGTGTGTCGTAGGGTTGGCGGCGTTCGCCGCATGCAGTGATGGCGCGGCGGGACCGCGGGCGATCATCGCCGCGCCGACGGACACGGGGGCCAGGATCGCGGCGAGCGTCGTGGTCTCGCCCGGCGCCGTGCCGCTCGCCGTCGGCGGCAGCCGGCAACTCGCGGCCATCGTGCGCGATGCGACCGGCTCGCTGCTGACGGGACACTCGGTGACGTGGACGTCGTCGGCGACGAACGTCGCCACGGTGACGCCGACGGGACTTCTGACAGGTGTCGGCCACGGCACGGCCACGATCACCGCCACCAGCGACGGCGTCTCCGGGAGTGTGAGCAGCACTGTTCCCGGCGATGTCGCCACGTTCGTGTACGTCGCCGCCGGCGGCGACCATGCGTGCGGAGTGAACGCCGACGGTGCCGCCTTCTGCTGGGGGAGCAACGAGTCGGGCCAACTCGGAGACGGCTCCCGGATCTCGCATCCAGTTCCCGTCGCCGTCGCGGGCGGAGTTGCGTTCGCCAGTCTCACCGCCGGCTACTACCACACGTGCGGCCTCACCGCGAGCGGAGTGGCATACTGCTGGGGATACGATCTGAATGGTCAGCTGGGCGATGGCATAACGACCGACCGCGCGCTGCCGGCGCCGGTCGGCGGAGGGTCCGTCTTCTCCAGTCTTGCCGCGGGGTACTATCACACCTGCGGGCTGACGGATCGCGGCGACGCGCAGTGCTGGGGCTGGGGCATCAGCGGTCAGCTCGGCGATGGAGCAGCGACGGATCGGGGCGTGCCGTCGCCGGTCGCGGGAACAGTGCGATTCGCGCGCCTCACGGGAGGCTACTGGCATTCGTGCGGCGTGACCGCGGCGTCGACGGCGTACTGCTGGGGAAACAACAACTGGGGCCAGCTGGGCGACTCTTCGCGCCGCATCGATCGTCCGTCGCCGGTTGCAGTCGGACCCGCGCCCGCGTTTGTGAGCATATCCGCTGGTGGGCGCCACAGCTGCGCGCTCACCAGTGACGGCCGCGCATACTGCTGGGGATACGGCGTGCAGGGGCAGCTCGGCGACGGCACCGCCACGACGAACCCGGCGCCGGTTGCGGTCGCTGGAGGTCTCGTCTTCACCGCGCTCACAGCGGGATGGTACCACAACTGCGCGCTGACGAACACCGGCACCGCATATTGCTGGGGGCAGAACGACAGCGGCCAGCTGGGCGACGGGACGCAGATCAATCGAAGCAGTCCGGTGCGCGTCGCAGGGTCGCTGACGTTCGCGCAGATCACGGCAGGCGTGGACTACACCTGCGGGCGGACGGTGAGCGGCGCCACCTACTGCTGGGGCACCGGCGAACATGGGCAGATCGGAGATGGGGGCACACAGGCGCACAACGTTCCGGTGCCGGTAGCGCCAGTGCGGTGAGGGCGCGAGGCTCGGCGCCCATGAGAGCCCTAGGTGCCAAAGACGGCCAGGTGCCAAAGAGCGCCGTTTGGCAGTTCGCGCCGTTTGGCAGTTCGCTCTTTGGCACCATCGCCCGTCGGCCTTTTAGCCGCCCGATAGTCACGGGGACGAAACGGAAGTATGATCTTCGTCGCCCGACAGCCGCGCCTGACGGGCCGCCGGCCACGTGAGGCGACGGCATTCCAGATCACGCATTCCGGATCACGCATTCAAGATCACCAACAACGGAGGTTCGCGCATGCCTCGCCTGGCCACACTCGTCGGAGCGCTCACCGTCAGCGCCATCCTGTCGGCGCCACGCGAGCTGCCCGCGCAGACCGGAGTTGTTCCCGCCGCGGCACTCAAAGGACTCAAGTGGCGCAGCATCGGTCCCGCCAACCACAGCGGCCGCATCGCCGACTTCGCCGTCGCCCGCGCGCCCGGAGTGCCGGATGCGCTCTATGCCGCGATCTCCATCGGCGGCGTGTGGAAGACCACGGATTGGGGCGCGACGTGGGAGCCTGTGTTCGACAGCGCGAACGGCATGAGCTCCATCGGATCCGTCTCGGTCGCGCCGTCGAATCCGAACATCGTGTGGGTCGGCACGGGCGAAGTGGACAATCGCCAGAGCTCCTACTGGGGCGACGGCATCTACAAGTCCCTGGACGCCGGCCATACATGGAAGCACATGGGGCTCGAGGAGTCGCAACACATCGGGTCCATCGTCATCGATCCGACGAACCCGGACGTCGTGTACGTCGCCGCGCTCGGTCATCTCTGGGGCGCGAATCCGGAACGCGGCGTCTACAAGACGACCGACGGCGGCAAGACGTGGGCGAAGATTCTCTACGTCGACGACCATACGGGGGCCAGCCAGATCATCATGGACCCGCAGGATCCGCAAACGCTGATCGCCGCGATGTATCAGCGGCAGCGCACCGCATGGGGCTACAACGGCGGTGGACCGGGCAGCGCGATGTACCGCACCAACGACGGCGGTCGCACCTGGCAGAAGCTGACCAAAGGTCTGCCCGCCGGCCCGCTGGGACGCATCGGCCTCGACGTCTATCGACGCGACGGCAGAATCATCTACGCGGTTGTCGAGGCGGATCCGCCGAGCGGCCGCGGCGAGGGCGGCGCGTCTCCGGCGCAGGGCGTGAAGGGCGGGATCTTCCGCAGCACCGATCGCGGCGACTCCTGGGAGCGGGTGAATACGATGAATGTGCGTCCGTCGTATTTCAGCCTGATCCGGATCGACCCGAACAATCCCCTGCGCATCTACTACGGCGGGTCGGATTTCTATACGTCGACCGACGGCGGCAAGACGTTCACGGACCCGGGCTACGGTGGACAGAGCCTGCACCCCGACCAGCACGCGCTGTGGATCGACCCGGACGACTCTCAGCATCTCGTCTCGGGCAACGACGGCGGCGTCTTCTTCTCGCACAGCGCCGGCAAGACGTGGAAATTCGTCGAGAATCTTCCGACGGCGCAGTTCTACGACGTGTCGCTCGACATGCGCGACCCGTACCACGTCTGCGGCGGTCTGCAGGACAACGGATCGTGGTGCACGCCGAGCGCGACGAAGGACATCAAGGGGATCTCGCGTGGCGACGCATATCTCGTCGGCGGCGGCGACGGCTATTTCGTGCAGATCCACCCGACGGACCCGAACATCGTGTATGCCGAGCAGGGCGGCGCAAACGTCGCGCGCTACAACCGGGCGACGGGTGAGGTGCAGACGGTCAAGCCGTCATCGGGCGAGCGGCCGTCGCGGAGCTCCGACCCCGAAGGAGGAGGTGAATCCCTCCGCGGGAACTGGGATTCGCCGATGCTGCTCTCGAGCCACGACCCGAACGTCCTCTACGTCGGCATGAACAAGTTGTTCCGGACGACGGATCAAGGACGCACATGGGCCGCGATCAGTCCGGACCTCACGCTCAACATGAATCGCGACACGCTGCAGATCTGGGGCGGGCGCGTGCCGGCCAATGCGCTCTCGCGCCACGACGGCGCATCGTCGTTCAGCACGTTGACGGCGATCGGCGAGTCGCCTGTCGACGCGAAGGTGCTCTATACCGGAAGCGACGACGGACAACTCCAGGTGACGCGCGACGGCGGCGTCACCTGGAAGAACGTGACCCGCAACATCCCGGGACTGCCGCCCGTGTCCTGGGTGAACTGGGTGGAACCGTCGAAGAGCGTCGTGGGCCGAGTGTACGCCGCGTTCGACAATCACCGCAGCGACGACTTCAAAGCCCACCTCTACGTCAGCAACGATTTCGGCCAGACGTGGACGAGCATCACGAAGGGTCTTCCCGAGACGCCGATGAACACGATCCGGGAACATCCGCGAAATCCCAACCTGCTGTTCGTCGGACACGCGCGTGGAATGAGCGTGTCGATCGACGGGGGCGCGAACTGGACGTCGCTCAACACCAACTTTCCCAGCGTGCCCGTCATGGCGCTGGCGATTCAACCGCGCGATAACGATCTCGTCGCCGCCACCTTCGGGCGCTCCTTCTGGATCCTCGACGACCTCGGCGCGCTGGAGTCGCTGACGCCGGCGGTCGTGGCAGCGGGCGACGACGCGCTCGCCGGCAAGCCGGGTCGTCTCTCGAGCTTCTACTATGGAGACGGGTGGTTCCTCGCCGGGCACTATGTCGCGCCGAACCCGGAATACGGCGCGGCGATCTCCTACTGGTTGTCGGCGCCGGCGAAGAATGCGCAGATCCGCATCACCGACGCGTCCGGCAAATTGCTCCGCACGATCGACGGATCCGCCGAGGCGGGACTCAATCGCGTGTACTGGGACCTCCACATGCAATCCGCGGAAAAGGTCGATCCGAACGAGCCGTACAATCCAGTGTTCCGTCCGCCGCCCGAAGGCCCGGCGGTGCTGCCCGGGAAGTACATGGCGACGATCAGCGTGGCCGGTCGCGGCGACCTGCAATCGCCGGTGACGGTGCTGGCGGATCCATCGATCACGATCTCCGACGCCGACCGGCAGACGCGACACAACGCGGAGCTGGAACTTTATGAAATGCAGAAGACCTGGATCGCCGCGCAGGACGCGGTGAATTCGGTTTCCGAACAGATGGCGACGCTGCGCAAGCAACTCGCACGGCCGGCGGGAGACACCCGCGCGGCAATTCCGGGAGACGTCGATCATCGGGTGACCGCGATGTCCGACAGCGTTCGCGCGGCATCCCGGCTGATCGCGTCGAACCTCGGCACGGTGAACGGGCTCGCGAAGGCGATCGCCGGCTATACCGGTGTGCCGACGAAGAGCCAGACGCAGGCAATCGGGTGGGCGCGCGAGGACATGACGAGCGGAATTGCGAGAGTGAACGCGCTGCTGCAGAAAGAGCTGCCCGAACTCTACGCCGCGCTGCAGGCCCGCAGCCTGTGGCCAAGTCCGGTGCCGGTGATTCGGGTGCCGGAATAGGTCAAACTGCTAGTCAAACTGTTAGGTCAAACTGCTAGATCAAACTGCTTTTACCGCAGAGGACGCAGAGACGCAGAGGAGAACAGAAGGCATCAAAAGCAACACTCAGTCCTTCCGAGCCATTTCCTCAATCGTCTGCGACACTCCGCGTCAGCACGGCGGGAAGGTCGGAACGTGCTCTGGACAACGGATTTATGGGATCGATGGGATGACTGGGACAGGGCGTGAGAATCTGGTTCTCCAACGGAAGCACCGCCGTGTGGTGATTCCCATTAATCCCACTCATCCCAGCATTCCGCTTCACTGCGCTTGTGCCCGATTCGCCAGTCTCTGCGTCGAGGAAGCAGAGGACGCAGAGGACAGAAGGCATCAAAGCAACACCCAGCCCTTCCGAGCCGTCTCCCTAATCCTCTGCGATACTCCGCGTCAGCACGGCAGAACGGTCGGAACGTGCTCGGGACAACGGATTTATGGGATTGATGGGATGACTGGGACA
>JADMIO010972902.1_pt1 | contig 11568 bp, 8 predicted proteins | sample 8958161 | NCBI WGS metagenome assembly JADMIO01 (sample SAMN16585339, study PRJNA669376) | soil metagenome | isolation source: Crop rotation soil | place: USA: Cullars Rotation, Alabama | collected 2011
CCCGCCTGCGGCAGGGCGATCCCACGGTGGCGGTCGGTCTCGAGCTCGACATCATCGCGGCGGTCATCATCGGCGGCGCGAGCTTGAGCGGCGGCGTGGGAACCATCCTCGGCTCGATGATCGGCGCGCTGATCATGGCTGTTCTGCGCAACGGCTCGCAGCAGATGGGCTGGCCGACGTACTTCCAGGAAATCATCATCGGCCTCGTCATCATCGTCGCCGTCTTCGTGGATCGACTGCGGCAAGGCAAGCAGAGCTAAGCGCCAAGAGCCAAGGGCCAAGAGCCAAGGGCCAAGGGCTAGGCGCCAAGAGCTAAGAGCGAAGAGGCGGAGCAGGAAGCGACGGAACGCTGGATCGCCCTCGCTTCTCGGCCTTGCGCTTGGCTCTTCGCCCTTTGCCCTTCGCTCGCCTCACCCATCCCGCGACGGCACCAGCACCGCCTCGAACGTCCCGCCTTCGAGCGCCGGCTCGGCGGTCGTGGCGCCGATCGGGTTGCGGCCGAAGAACACGTTCTGGGCGCCCGCGTGGAAGTGCGGCACCACCGCGCGCCATATCTCCGCTCCGTCGACCGATATGATCACCTCGCGCTGGTCCGACGGGTTGGCCGCCAGCGCCGGAAGGCGGAATTCGATCACGTGTTCGCGCTCGATTCCGAGGGAAATTTCCCGCGACAACGCGACCGGCGCGGCCCAATGGTCGTAACCAAACGTGACGCGCCCTTCCGCGCCGACACGCATGAACAGCACATCGGCCGATCCGTTCACCCCCGTCGTGGCGAGCGGAAAGGCGCGCCCCAGCATCGTCGCAGCCACGGTGAATCGCAGACGCGCGCCACCGACACGGTCCCGGGAAAACAGCTTTGGCGGATAGGGCAGCCGCTCCACCTTGTGAATTACGCCGCTGAAGCTCGCCGCGAGCGGCGAACCCGCCTGCGCGGCGCGACCCACCTGAAACGGGACGGCGCCGTTGTCCCGCTCGGGTAGCGGAACCTCCCAGAACGCTTTTCCATCGAGTTGGAGGAATAACCAGCTCTTCAACCGCTGAAGCTGGCTCTGGGAAAGGTCCGCCTCGAAGGCGTGTGCCGCATCCGGATACAAACCTGGCAGGCTGAGGCGAATCGCATGCGGCGCATTCGATGTGAGCACGACTTCCGGGGAGTGGACGACCGAATCACCCTCGTGCTGATAACCGAAGCGCACGCGACCTTCGGCCCCGTAGTCCAGAAAAAGCATCTCCGTCGCCGGTCCGCTGGGCGGTCCCAACGTGAGCAGCGGCTCGGGCGTCGAGGGGCGAGTGGCGGGCAGCGAGAATTCAACCTGCAACGCGCCGCTGGGCGGGCGCGTCGAGGGTACGCGAGCGGCGTCCGTGCGCTCGACCGCGTCGATTTTCACCGCAACCGCCCGCGCGACCTTGAAGCCGCCCGAAGGCATGAGATGACCGCCGTCGAGGTAATCGTCCGCGGTGAATTCGCCGGCTGAAAGCTGCACGACACGATAGCCCTCGCGCTCGAGCATTTGTTGGCCGATCTCATACTGCAGCTCGGTGCGCCGGCGATCATCGGCGCTGAAGGTCTGCATGAAGTGCGGATTGCCGCGCAGGAAAACGATGAAGCAGCGCCCGCGCAGCTCGGCGGGAAAGAGGTCGTGCCATTCGCCCGCGACGTGATCCCAGAACGCAGGGTCCGGACGCGAGGTGCCGTCGGCGGCGAAGGTGAAGCCAACGCGCGAGGCCCCGCGCCCGTGCGTCTCGCTGTGTTGCGCGTAGGCCGCGTCGGTGCGCAGGCGGAGCTGCTGTTCGGGATAGTCCGCCACCTCGTCATCCCGATCCTCGCGCCGCGGGCGCAGCGGCCGGTGCGCGTGAGCGTCGCTCCAGACGGAGAAGAAGAATTCGTGCCCGACGTAGGTCCACCAATCGCAGGCGTAGGTGAACTGATCGAGCCACTGGCCGAGATGCAGTTCGCGTTGACCCGGCTTGCGGCGCTGCGCGCGCGCGAAGGAGCGCATGCGCTCGCTGTCCGTGATCGAGGGCGGCAGCAGGCCCTTGTAGTATGCGTCCCAGAAAAGGTAATTGTAGATCTCGCCGCCATCCCACGGCGCGCCGGCCAGCGGGCTGCCGTTGGCCACGTAGATGAGATTCGGATACTCGTGCGCGAGCGCTTCGAAAACCACGGCGGCGAACGAGGTGACGTCGGCCTGATCGACCGCGAAATTGTAGACGACGTACTTTTCGCCGAGCAGCCGTTGCAGCTCGCTGCTCCACAGTTCGCTGGCGTTTTGTCCCGTGCCGCGCAGATAGGAGGCGCCGCCGATGATGACGGGAGTCTTGCCGGGCGGCAGGGTGTTCCGGACCTGCGCGATCAACTGTGACGCCGTCGGATAAAAATAGTCCCCCAGCTCGATCGAGTGATGAAACCGCAGAAAGGAATGGAACAGCGTGCGCTGGCTCACGAGGCGGCCGGCGATCGCGCAACCGAGAAAGCCCAACGCCACGCCGGCGAAAAACGGCCACGCGGGCAGCGTCGCGAGCACGGCCCGGGCTCGCGTTTGCCAGATTTCCCACCGCGCGAGGCGCGGCGATGTCGCGGCGTCAGAATGCGACATAGATGAACGGCTTCGAGGGCAGCGACAGCCGATAGAGCATGTAGTGGAACAGCACGCCGACGCAGAGGCCGAGCACGAGCGCCAGCAGGCCGCGGCGGGAGAACAGGGAGCTGCGTTTAGGCTTCATGGTGATGAGGGCGACGAGCGCGGTGGGTAGTATTCACGGCTTCGCGACGAAGAGGAGCTTTAGCATTCGCGTGGCTTCCGCCACCGGATAAAAGAAATACAGCCAGCCGATAAAAACGAAGAGCGTCGTAACCGCCCAGCCGAGCGCCGGCACGCGTGTCATCACGGCGCCAATCCAGCGACCGGGCGCGCCGAGCGCGGTGCGATAGGTCGAGTTGATGACGAGCCCGACGCCATGGTAGACGCCCCAGCAGACGAAATTCCACGCGGCCCCGTGCCAGAGTCCGCAGAGCGCGAAGGCCGTGAAGAGATTGAAGGCCTTGCGCGCCATGCCGTGCCGGTTGCCGCCGAGGGGAATGTACACGTAGTCGCGAATCCACGTGCTGAGCGAGATGTGCCAGCGATGCCAGAAGTCCTGCAGGCTCGTTGCGAGATAGGGCCAGTTGAAATTCTCCGGCAGGCGGATGCCCATCATCAGACCGAGGCCGATCGCGATGTCGCTGTAACCGCTGAAATCGAGCAGGATTCGCCCGCCCAGCGCCGCGCACAAGGCCCACCGGCCGGCCAGCGGGAGCTCCGCGTACTGCGGCTGCCAATACTCGATGGCCGCCGTCAGATTATCGGCGAGCAGGACTTTCTTGCCGAGGCCGATCGCGATGCGCAGCAGGCCGAGCTTGATGTCGTCGAGCGGCACGCGCGCCAGGCCGGCGCGGAGCGAAGCGAGAAACGGCTGGTAGCGCTTGATCGGACCCGCGACGAGCGAGGGAAAGTAGAAGGTGAACGTGGCGAACTGCGCGGGGCTGCGGATGGAGGGCGAGCCTTGCGAGACGTCGTAGAGATAATGCACGAACTCGAAGGTGAAGAAACTGATCGCGAGCGGCGGCGTGGCCGGGAGCCAGCGGCGCGCGAACGTGTCGACCGCACGGCCGGCGTCGGCGTTGAGCGATCCGATTAGTTCACCGGCGATGAAGTGGCTGTATTTGTAGAAGGCGAGCGCTGCGATCGCGACGGCGATGGTGGCGAACAACGCGCCCCGTCGTCGTGACCGGCCCGCGAGGAACGTGAGCAGCGCGAGCACGATAATCGGCACCACGCCGGCCGCGCCGGCAAAGTGCGCATGAAACACGAAGCACGCCACCAGCACGAAGCCGAGTCGCACGCCGGGTCGCGGGCACAGCCAATAGAGCGGGAAGAACGCGAGGGCGAAGAGCGCGAACCAATAGGTCGTGAAGATCATCGAGGGCTCATGTCGTCGCGGATGCCTTCCATGTCATCCCGAGCGCCCGCGAAGAATCGAGCGCGAACTTCGCGCGCGTTCAAGTAGCAGGTCGCCGCTGACTGGCCGGCGAGCGGAGAACGGCGGCGCGGCGGCTCCCGCTCACCCGGTCTTCGTCGCCAGCAGCAGCCGCGCGCGCGCGACCGCCGACTCGAGATCGGCCGCCACGTTGTCGGCGCCGACGCGCTCCAGGAATCCGGACTTCTCCAGCAGGAAATAGGGCTGCGTGTGCGGGCCGCTGAGAATGAGCTGTTTCTTGTGGTGACGGAGCTTTTCGTGCAGCGAATCGAGGGCATTGAGCGCGGTGGCGTCGAGCGCGGTGACGGCAGCCATGTGCAGGATGACCACGCGCGTGTCGGCGTTGGCGCGCCGGATCACGCTGTCGAGCTTGTCCGCCGCACCGAAGAGCAAGGCCCCGAACACGCGGTACACGAGGACGCCCGGCGGCACGTTCTTCACCTGTTCGTGGCCGAGACCGGCCGCGCCCGTTTCGTCGAGCGCGGAGACCTGGGTGGTGTCGGTCACGCGTTTGATGAACAGGCCCGCGGCGAGCACCATCCCGACTTCGACCGCGACCGTGAGATCGAAAATGACCGTGAGCACAAACGTGACGAGAAAGACCGCTGCGTCGCTCTTGGTGTGGCGGTGCAGCACGCGAAACTCCTCCCAGTCGCCCATGTTGAGTGCGACCACGATGAGGACCGCGGCGAGCGCGGTGAGCGGGATGAGCCGGGCAATAGGTGCGGCCAGCAGGACAACCAGCAGCAGCGTGAGCGCATGGGTGATGCCGGCGATGGGCGAGGTGGCGCCGTTGCGAACGTTGGTGGCGGTGCGCGCGATGACGCCGGTGACCGGAATGCCGCCGAAGAACGGCGCGGTGAAGTTTGCGATGCCTTGAGCCATCAGTTCCTGGTTGGAGTCGTGCCGATCATCGATCATGCCGTCGGACACGACGGCGGAGAGCAGCGACTCGATGGCTCCAAGCAACGTGATGGCCATGGCTGGACGGATGAGATGGCCGAGATTGTGCCAGTCGAATGAGAGCAGCTTGAACTCCGGCAGTCCGTTCGGAAAAGCATCGGCGCCGAATCGGCTGCTGATCGTTTCGACGGGGAGGCGCAGAAAATACACGAGAGCGGTCGCCGAGATGACGGCGACCATCGAACCCGGAAGGACGCGCGCCCACCGTTTGGGCCAGAACCTGATCATGGCCACCGCGGCGGCGCCAATGGCCAGCGTCGTCAGGTTCGTCGAAGAGAGGCCATGCCCGAGGACGGCGACCTTTCCAAAAAACTCCGCCGGCACGGACCCGATGGCCAAGCCAAGGAAGTCTTTCACCTGCGTGGAAATGATCGTGATGGCGATTCCGCAGGTGAAGCCCGTCGTGACGGGATGAGGGATGTACTTGATGAGCGTACCGAGGCGGGCCGCGCCCAAGATGAAAAGGAACGCTCCCGCCATCGCGGTACAAAGCAGAAGGTTGGGCAGGCCGTAATCCGAGACGATGGCGTAGACCAATCCGACAAATGCTCCGGCCGGTCCGCCGATCTGGACCCGTGAGCCGCCAAACGCTGAAACCAGAAATCCGCCGATGATCGCCGTGTAGATGCCCGTGCCGGGCGAGACGCCGGAGGCAATGCCGAGCCCGATGGCGAGCGGCAGGGCGACAATGCCCACCATCAGCCCGGCGAGGACGTCTGACGTCAAACGCATCCGGGAGTAGTCGCGCAGACACTCGATGAGCTTCGGCCGGAACGAGAGCATGAATTCGAGAATGCCCGAGCCCCGCTCACGCTCAAGTGAGCGGATCGCGCATTTTATCAGGAACTCTGCGCATCGGCTGCCTTTCCCACCCGCCGGGGAAAAAATGGGGCGACCAACGGGATTTGAACCCGCGACCCCCAGATCCATTCTGCTGGCCAGCAGAATGCTCTAACCAATCGACGCAAAGCGCGGCCGCTCTCGTGCCAGAATTTCGTGTTTTAACCGATTACCGGATCCTGCCTTGAAGTAGCGCTCGCGACGCATCGCCTCGGCGCGGGTCTGGTAAGGCTCCCAATGAATAACCACGGGATCCACCAACTTTTCGCGGGTCGTTCGAGTTGAGCCCGCGCAATGTAACCGAAAACGTCGTACCAAATTATCGGTGTGCCCCACGTACGATCGCCCTGTGCGCAGACACACGAGCAGGTAGACGAAATACACGGCAAAAATTGGGGCGACCAACGGGATTTGAACCCGCGACCCCCAGATCCACAATCTGGTGCTCTAACCAGCTGAGCTATGGCCGCCGTAAGTGGTCTGGCAAACTCGGGGGGGCGCCCTCGTCTGTCAAACCGTTCTTCGATCCGCGACAACCTTCGTTCCTTGGCACCTAATCCATTCTGCTGGCCAGCAGAATGCTCTAACCAGCTGAGCTATGGCCGCCGCAAATTGAGAGCGCGGAATGTCGCGAGCGGTTCGGGGCCTGTCAACCCTCTAGCTGCACCGGCGTGACGGCGCGCAAGTACACTCCCCGCGAGCCTCTCCGGCGGGTGCGTGCCTACTCGGATAGTAACCCTCGTTTGCTGTTGGTTCGCGGCGATTTCCCGACTCACGCCAGGCCGGGCACCAGGCCGCCAGCGGGGAGTCTGTCGGTTTTCAAAGGAGGCTTTATGAAAACTCGCCCAATTTTTTGCTGCGCGTTGATTGTCGGCGTCACGGGAGCGCTGCTCGCGCAATACTACCCGCCCTACATCCCACGCGCGCCACAACCGGCCCCCGCGTCGGCCGGCGTGTTGCGCACGCCGGAGCAGATCGACGAATTGTTGAGCCCGATCGCGTTGTACCCGGATCCGCTCGTCGGCGTGATGCTGCCAGCCGCGACCGACTGGCCGGAGCTGCAAGCGGCCGATCAGTTTCTCGAAACGTATCCGGGAGCCTCGCCGGATGCGCAGGCGTGGGACGATTCCGTCAAAGCGCTCGCTCATTATCCGCAGGTGATCGGTTGGATGGACGATAACCTTCCTTGGACGCAGCAGCTCGGCGCGGCGTTTGTCGATCAACCGGCGGACGTGATGAACTCGATTCAGCGGTTGCGCGCCAACGCGCGTGCGAGCGGCCTGCTCGTGAGCACGCCGGAGCAGCAGGTGATCGTGCAGGGCAATTACATCTCGATTGTGCCGGCGCAGCAGAACGTCGTCTACGTGCCGACCTACGACCCGCAGATTCTTTATGTGCAACACGGGAGCCGGTATCCGCGTTCGGCGATCACGTTTGGCGTGGGACTCACGATCGGGCCGTGGATGGCCTACGATTTCGATTGGAACCGCCACTCGCTCTGGATCGAGCGCGGCCGCTGGGATCGGACACGAGGCGATGCGCGCTTCGCCCGCGCGCCCGTGGTCGTGAACCGCGCGCCGCGCCAAGAATGGCGCCCACGCACGGAAGTGGTCGCGCGCGTTCGTGAGATGCCGCAGCGAACCGCACCCGTAGTCCGCCCGCCGACCTTCGACGGGCGCCGGTATTCGCAGTCGGTCTCGCCGGTGGTCGCGCCGCCCGTGCCACGACGCGAGCCGCCCTTGACGCCGACCGGGCGCATGACCCCTCCGCCTCGCGTGGAGACTCCAGTCCCGCGGCAAGCGCCCGCTGCTCCGCCGAGTGCGCCGGTCGTACGCGAGCCGGAGCGTCGCTTCGAGCAACGGACCGTCGTCAATCCACCGCCGCCGCCCAATCAACATCAGATTATCGTGCGCCCTCCGGGCAACGCGCCCGTGCCTCCACCTCAGGCGAAAGCGCCCGCGCAGCCGGAACGACGGCGCGAAGACGGCGACCGGCGCGATGGCGACCGACGTGATGATCGCCGCGACGATCGTAACGACGAGCGCGATCGCGACCGGCGTTGATTAATTTGTGAGGCGCCGCAAGCCGGCCTCGGCTTGCGGCCGCTTGCCAGTTCGTCGCCCGTCGGCTTTATTCGCCGGCTCACCATGCCGCGGCTGCGACTCGTAACGTTCAACATCGCGCATGGCCGCGGGTTGAATCCCATCCAGGGACTGACAACCCAGCGGAAGCTGCGAATGAACCTGCGCAAGATTGCCGCGCTGCTCGATCGCCTGGCGCCGGACGTCGTCGCGATGCAGGAGATCGACGAGTGCTCGCGCTGGGCCGGCAATTTCGACCACCTCGATTACTTGCGCGTCCACACGCGGTTTCCCCATTCGGTCTTCGGGATCAACAACCGCCGCACCGGGCTCCTGAATCTCTCGTACGGGAATGCCGTGCTGTCGCGGCACAACATCCGCGCCGCGGAAACCGTGGTGTTCGGCCAGCGTCGCCTCGGCGAGAAAGGCTTCCTCTACGTTGAGCTCGACGTCGAGGGCCGCTGCCTGCCCTTGGTTAACCTGCACCTGCATTTCAGCTCGCGCGCGCAGCGGTTGCGCCAGCTCGAGCGGCTCATCGTCTGGCTGCGCGAGAAACATCGCCTGCACGGCAAGACCTGGGCCGTGCCGCCGATCATCTGCGGAGATTTCAACAACCCCGGCACGCGGGACGATGCCACGGCATCGCTCCTCAGCCATCTCTCCGACTACTGCGATTACGTGCTGCATCCGATCAACGGACGGACGTTTCCCTCGCCGCTGCCGCAGCGCACCCTCGACTTCATCTTCCTGCCGTCCGGCTGCGTGAACGCGCGCTGCGAGATCGTGCGCTCGATGCTCTCCGATCATCTGCCGGTGGCGGTGGAGTTCGATTTTTGAGGGCGGTGTGTGGGTCGCGCGGTGCTTTCGCATTGCCCCTCATTCCCTCACTCCTTCATCCCTTATCCCTCCATGTCTCGCATTTCTGACACGTTTGCCCGGGCCCGCGCCGATCAGCGCGCGGCGTTCGTCGCCTATGTCTGCGCCGGCGATCCGGACTTCGACACCTCGCTCGAGGTCTGCCGCGCGCTGCTGGCCAACGGGGTGGATATCCTCGAGCTCGGTGTGCCGTTTTCGGATCCGCTGGCGGACGGCCTCACGAACCAGCTCGCGGCTCAGCGCGCGCTGGAAAGCGGCATGACGGCTTCGCGGGTGTTCGAGCTGGTGCGGCGGATTCGCGAGTTCAGCCAGGCGCCGATCGTTTTCTACACGTATTACAATTTGGTGTTCGCGAATGGCGTCGATGCCTACGTGCGGCAGGCGAAGGACGCGGGCGTCGATGCCATCCTCACGCTCGATCTGCCGCCGGAGGAGTCGGCCGACGTCTCGGCGGCCTGCGCGCGGCATGGGGTTGGGACCGTGTTCATCATCGCCCCGACGTCACCCGATGAACGCATCGCGAAAATCGCCCAGGCTGCCACGGGTTTCCTCTACTATGTGTCGCGCGAAGGCGTGACCGGCGTGCGCGATCAGGTGGCGGGCAACATCGCGCAGATGATCGCGCGGATTCGTGCGCACGCGAAGCTGCCCACCGTCGTCGGCTTCGGCATCGGCACGCGCGCGCAGGTGGCGGAGGTCGCGGCGCACGCCGATGGCGTCGTCGTGGGCAGCGCGCTGGTGAACTGCATCCGCGATCACCTCGGCGATCGGGCGAAGATCGTGCCGGCCATCGCGGCGCGCGCGGCTGATCTGTCCGCCGGGGTTCGGAAGAGGAAGGCGTAGTCCCCGCAGGCGTTTGCGGGGAATTTCACCTTGCGACGCCGGCGGTCTCTCCCGTCCCTGTAACCCGGTCCGAACCCATGACGCGCAAGATCCTGTTGATCGACGACGACCGGCTCCAGTTCCGCCTCACGCAGGCGCACCTCAAGTCGTTTCAGAACGATCCGTACGAGCTCGAATGGGCGGCGACCTACGAGGATGGGATCGAGCGGCTGCTTTCCGGCGATTACGCGGCGTGCCTGCTCGACTACCAGTTGGGTGAGCGCGATGGCCTGCAACTCATCCGCGAGGCGATGACACGCGGCTGCCGGACGCCGATCGTGTTTCTCACCGCGGAAACCGCCGACCGCGTGGACATCGCCGCGATGAACGCCGGCGCGCTCGACTATCTGGTGAAAGGCGAAATGACGCCGCGCATGCTCCAGCGATCGCTGCGTTACGCGCTCAAGCTGGGCGATACGCTCGAGGCGTTGCGCCTTCTCGCGACACGCGACCAGCTCACTGGCCTGCTCAACCGGCGCGAGTTCGATCGCATCCTCGGGGAGGAGCGCGAGCGCGCGCAGCGCTTCGGTCACGGCCTCGGCGTCGTGATGGTCGACATCGACCATTTCAAATCAATCAACGACGCGCACGGCCACCCGGCGGGCGATGCGGTGCTGCGTGAGGTGGCGCAACGCGTGTCCCAACAAGCGCGGACCGTCGATCGCGTCGTCCGTTTCGGCGGCGAGGAGTTTGCGCTCATCCTGATGCAAACGAACGCGGCCGGCGCGAGCGACGTGGCCCGGCGGATCTGCGCCGGCGTCGCGAAGGAACCAATCGCCGCGACCGACACGGTGAACCTGCGCGTGACGGTCAGCGCAGGCATGGCGATGTATCCGGAGGACGCCTCCGACGAGGCGCAGCTCGTAGCCGCGGCGGACAAGGCGCTCTACGCGGCGAAACAGCGCGGGCGGAATCGCTCGATGGCGTTCAGCGAGCTGTGAGGGAAATCAGCGTCGCGGGCACATCACCCGCAAGCTGCCCGGCCGCACGGCGAACTCGATGCTCGTGCCGGCGGCGTGCACCTCGCCATCGGTGTGCAGTGGTCCGGGTGCCGAACGCTCGACGACGAAGCGTTCACCGCGGCGCAGATTGACTCCGCGCACGGTGCCGATCGTGCCGCGAAAAAGTTTCACTGCGAGCGGCACGGCGTTGCCGATCGACAATGGCGGCAGCGCGCACAGGTCGAGCTGGCCGTCGTCCGCGCGCGCATCGGGCGCGATGCGGGCGTTGTTGCCATATTGATCCGAGTTGCCCACGGCGAGCGTCAGGGCGCGGAACTCCTCGCGCCGGCCCTGGTGCGTGACCAGGTACTCCTGCGGCGTGTAACGGCGAAAGACCCGCACCGCCGTACTGAGGTAGCGCGCGAATCCGCGCCGGGTGAGCTGGTTGAACTCGTGAGCGATCTCGGCTTCGATCCCGATGCCGGCCGCGGTGAAGAAAGGATGACCGTCGGCCACGCCGGAATCGATCATGCGCGGCGCGCCGTGCAACAGGATATCGCAGGCGTGCTCGAGTGAGCCGTGGATGCCGAGATGCCGGCCGAGGCCGTCGCCGGAGCCGCAGGGCACGAGACCGAGAATGTTTTCCTTGGCGAGTAGGGCGCCGGCTACCTCGTTCATCGTGCCGTCGCCGCCAACCGCGACGATCAACTCGACGTTTTCCGCGATCGCTTGAACCGCGAGGTCATACGCGTGGCGCGAGCGCTCGGTCACGACGACGCCCGCGCCGTGCTGGGCGGCGAATGCCTGCAGCGCGGGATAACGCCGGGCGGCGCGGCCGGAGCGAAGATTGACGATGAAGCGGGTTTTCAGGGTAAAAGCGTTTTGACCAGCGATTGCACGGCTGGCACGGATTGGAAGAACAAAACCCGCTTTCGCGACGTTCGCCGAGGCAAGCCCGTCCCCGT
>JADMIO011406805.1_pt1 | contig 11568 bp, 9 predicted proteins | sample 8958161 | NCBI WGS metagenome assembly JADMIO01 (sample SAMN16585339, study PRJNA669376) | soil metagenome | isolation source: Crop rotation soil | place: USA: Cullars Rotation, Alabama | collected 2011
CGAGATCCAGCTTAAAGCAATTATTGACAATGCCATAAAGAAAGAGCAGGTTGGGCTCAAAATGGCCAAAAAAGGATACCATCTGGCCTCCGTCTTGCGTAGGGCGCTCAGAGACAGAACACTTCCCAGTGAAAGTTTGATGCTACACTATGATTTTTTGCGTGACGCCAGTAAATATGTTCTGTACGATTCGGTCCTCGAAACAATTAAGGCTTTGGAATCAATAATTGCAAGGAATGCTGCCGATCCAGAGTTGTCGGACTTGTCATCCGTTCTTGAATTGAAAACTCCGTTGAGTGATATTAGATTGATCTTTCCCGGCCGGGATATTATATTTTCTCAGGCATTGGGGGATTGCAGAACTATAAGCACGGTGGCTGCATTGCTAAACTTATTAAAGCAATGGGCAAACAAGACTGACCCGGTGGCTATTTACGACGAGCTCATGGGGATGTTGAATTACTACGACAAGCGAACGCTGAGATGTGAAGCCTTGTTCTCTTATAGAATAAAACGGGCTCAAGTAAGTAATATGAGCATAAAACCTATATTAAAGAATGGAATCCTGCCGAATTTCAACGTGTTTATGGCCAAAAAAGACTCTCTCGGTAAAGCATTCATTTATTTCCTTCATGGTTTGGCTGCCGACGGACCCCAAATTTGGATCATCCAGAATCTTATTGAAAAAATGATGGACACCGTGGGTTTCACGAGGGCAATTCAAGAAGCAATCATCCGCGTTAATGATCTTGTAGGTATTTTCCAGTTTGCAACAAACGATGTTGCTCTCGTGGAGTACTTTGACCCACGGTTGAGGGAAGATTTCCCTGTCGAGTCAGTAATTGCAGTCTACAAACAAATTCTTGAAGACGCGGAAAAAAGTCTCAATTTTGGTAAAGTCATTGAGCAGTTGCTTCTTGTGGAGGCATTGATCCAAACTTGGGCCAAAGGAATTGTTAAGTTTGACAGGATCCAAGAGGAAATTATATCGGAATTGAAGGTTATTTCATCAATTGACATTGACGATGCTATTGTCGATCAGCAAAAGTATTTTGTAGATGATCTTACTGCCATGTCCAAGTTTCTCAGTAGGGAAGGTGACATGCCTGGGCTCATTGCTTCAGTGCAAACGTCCCTTAACAACATTTATGATACCTTTTGGGTTATCGATTCAGGCATCGAAGTAAAGTTGAAACCATTTGATGAAAAATTATATGACCTAATCAAAGAATTCAATACTTGGTCTTTAACTGCGGAGATTCCATCAGACATGAATAAGATAGACGCTACTGTCGGTGAGCTTCTGAAAATGTGGTTTGTGTGGAAACACGATACGGATATCCTCAGTAATATACCTTACGCACAGTTAGGTAGATTCTATTCGGGCTTTAAACTTAATGATCCGGTCTCCCTTGCCGATTTTGATTATTAGAATCTAGAAGTCCTCCAATAATAATCATCATACTACTAGTATGAAATTTCCTGAGTTCCTAGTTCCATAATAATCTTTCACTGTTTAGTTAGTCTTTATCGATGCCAGCTAAATTATCGCTTCCAATGCTATCAAATCAACAAAATTGTCCACCCATCACCATTTTTATAGAGTTCAGTTAACCGTTGATCAGCAAGGTACCCTACTTTCCGAATCTGTCCGGGGGAGGGTTTAAAAATAAATAAATAAATCATTGATGAGTTCAAGTGAAGACTTTGGGGACCTTTTTGGGAAGGAGGAACCGAAAATAAAGCCGCAGGCCAATTACCTAAAGCATATAAGGCCTGATGGTAGTAGCATGTCAATAAGGGTGGTAGGACACCATGACCTTTGGGTAAGACAAAGGGAAATAATTTAAACTTTAGGCTCATCATCTTTGGAATGGTGCAAGATGGATGAGCGATTATATCGACCGAAACCCTCATGAATTCAAGGGTAAAAGTATCCTAGAACTTGGAGCGGGGGCCGGATTACCATCGATAGCTTCAGTTCAAGCTGGTGCTTCCTTGGTAGTGGTGACAGATTATCCTGACCATGAATTAATAGAAAATATCAAGCATAATATAGTTTCCCTATTAGGAGAGCGACAACATGGCGCGATTCATGCTTTAGGGTTCCTGTGGGGTTCTGATCCTTCGGGATTACCACAACCAACTTACGATTATATATTCATGTGTGATGTAATATTTAATCACAGTGAGCATCGAAAGTTAGTCGATACGATGGTGAAGTGCCTCAAGGAGGGTGGTATATGTTGGTGTGTTTTTTCCCACTATCGTCCATGGTATAAGGAACGAGATTTGCAATTCCTACGTGACACTGAATCGATGGGTTTTGAAGTTTCATTTATCGAATCCTTGGTATATGAACAAGTTTGGATTCCCGATAATAGGGCTGATAGGGATAGTTTAAGAACAGTATACGCTTATAAAATTAGTAAAATTTGACAAGAGACTTTTTATAAAGTTGAACCAAAAACGGAGAAGGACATTAAAGTTGTTATGAAAGTAAACTAATAATTAACTGACAATTTATCATTCCCTTCTCGGAACATCTTTTTACTCATTTAGTTTAATTTGAGTGTTTTTAGTGTATTCTTAAGGCCCCTCTAAAACTACTAAACATTGAACGTTCAAGGGCAACATATTATCCATCTTTCAGTTGTTTAAAAGATTATATTTCTGTGTGAGCTTCGTTAAGTACCAGAGTATTGTTGGGTAAGTACATTGACGAGCAGCTTGGGTTTGATAATTGGCTTCCTTTTCAGCATCCAGGAGCACTTGCGTACCGGGTGTGGGGGGTGTTGCCGAGTCGGGGGGGGGGGAAGGAAAAACAAAACAATATTTATGCATATTTATTCCTCTGACTATTCGTTCGGGAATATTTTGACAGGCCTTTCGCAAAGGGCTGGGAAGGGAGATTAAATGAGACTTGTATGCCAGCCACTGAATGCAAATAGCTTGCTTTGGTATGTGGTTCTGTTGTTCCGGCACAAATGCAGTCACAGGTTTGAAATAGAAATCCACGTGATTCGTATTGTGCCGGGGAGGAAATACCTGACCAGGGTTGGTAACAAAGCCGACCGTCAAAGGAACCGAGAAACTTGCCCATTACTGCCATGAAACTACCTTTTATTACCTTGACCATTTTTTTTGCATCCTTCTGCACTATTACTAGTGCATCTCGTCTTGAACCAACCCAACTTGAAATGGTGCTCATAACCTATAGGAACGGTGTCCTCTCCAAACAAGGGCAACCCCTCGCCGATCCTGAGCTACGTACCGCATCAAACTACTTTATCCTACGGTCCCTCAAAGCCCGTATTGGCGACATTGAAGCGCTGGAAACTGCGAGCGCTGAACGTGAAGATTCTGATATGAGTGTTGAGCGAGTCAAAACATTCTTGAAACGAATAGCAGATTCCATGCCTTTGGAAATTATGGATGAAAATGCTATCCAAGTAATAATTGACATTTCTAAGATGGTGGATATTACGCCAAGTCTCAAGATAGTCCAAGGAATTCTTCAATTTACATTAAATGAACATGAGTTGAAGAGGACCGAGATCCAGCTTAAAGCAATTATTGACAATGCCATAAAGAAAGAGCAGGTTGGGATCAAAAGAAACAACTATCCGGCTCCTATCTTGCGTGAGATGCTTAAAAGCAGAACACTTCCTCCCAAAAATTGGATGCTACAGTATGATGTCTTGCTAAATGCCGGTAAATATGTCCTGTACGATTCGGTCCTCGAAACGATCAAGGCTTTGGAATCAATAATTGCAAGGAATGCTGCCGATCCAGAATTGTCAGACTTGTCATCCGTTCTTGAATTGAAAACTCCGTTGAGTAATTTTAAACTAATTTTTCCCGACCAAAGTGTTCTATTTTCTCAGGCATTGGAGGATCACAGGACTATGAATACTGTGACTGTATTGCTGGAATTTTTAAAGCAATGGGCAAACAAGACTGATCCGGTGGCCATTTACGACGAGCTCATGGAGATGTTGAGATACCACGATGAGCGAACACTAAGATATAAAGCCTTGGCCTTCTATAGAAGGAAACGGACTCCTCAAGTATATCAGCACAGGATATTAAAGTATCTGCCAGCTGGCGATATGAGCATAAAATCCATACTAAAGAATGGAATTCTGCCGAATCTCAACGTGTTTATGGCCAAAAAAGACTCTCTCGGTAAAGCATTCATTTATTTCCTTCATGGTTTGGCTGCCGACGGACCCCAAATTTGGATCATCCAGAATCTTATTGAAAAAATGATGGACACCGTGGGTTTCACGAGGGCAATTCAAGAAGCAATCATCCGCGTTAATGATCTTGTAGGTATTTTCCAGTTTGCAACAAACGATGTTGCTCTCGTGGAGTACTTTGACCCACGGTTGAGGGAAGATTTCCCTGTCGAGTCAGTAATTGCAGTCTACAAACAAATTCTTGAAGACGCGGAAAAAAGTCTCAATTTTGGTAAAGTCATTGAGCAGTTGCTTCTTGTGGAGGCATTGATCCAAACTTGGGCCAAAGGAATTGTTAAGTTTGACAGGATCCAAGAGGAAATTATATCGGAATTGAAGGTTATTTCATCAATTGACATTGACGATGCTATTGTCGATCAGCAAAAGTATTTTGTAGATGATCTTACTGCCATGTCCAAGTTTCTCAGTAGGGAAGGTGACATGCTTCGGCTCGTCGCTTCAGTGCAAACGTCCCTTAACAACATCTATAATGCCTTTTGGGTTGTCAATTTGGGGACGGGGATTAAAGTGAGGTTGACTCGATTCGATAAAAGCTTGTACGACCTTATTAAAAGATTCAGTGAATGGTCGTCCTCTGCTGATGTTCCATCAGATATGGAAAAGATAGATTCCACTGTCGCCGAGCTTCTGACAATATGGTTTATGTGGAAACATGACACTGATGTCATCAGTGAATCAGGTGACGGCATTGCCGACCATGATTATTAAGCCTAGAAGTTTTCCAATAATACATCGTCATGATAATAATATAAACTTTCCTGAATTTTTCATGGTTAATTGGCCGGGGCAACCGAGACGTGTGCAGTGAGTCATGGTCTAATTGAAATTGTGCCATGTTCAAATGGTTTAGCAAATTGACCTGTTTTCCGTCTCTGTTCCATTTTAGCCATCAGCAGTCTCGCCATCACATCATTTATGAACTATCCCACCAGTTTATTCTCCAAGCTGCTGCCCCAGGCAACTTTCATCCTCGCGTAACAATAGATAATATATTGCGACCCTTGTTAATTTTAACCAGGACGAAAACTAAATTTTGTTTATTTAGAGGCGTCTACGACAGACCTTGACAAAGGAGAGGATCGTCTCCTTCAACTCTCGCGCCCTCGCCGCCTTGGCACCAACCGTATACCGATCCATCCATACCGTCTTTTCCCTCGATACTAATAAAGATTCAGGAAGGGAGGTTAGCAACATGGAGAAAAGGTGGAGATTGGAATCAGGGCTATAATGGTAATGACGACGCAAAAGGGACGAGGTATCCGATAGTACAGTCAATGGGTGGCATTGGATAAGGCCCTGGAGAAGGGCCCCTATCCCAGAGTTAATCAACGGATCGATAATGACCTTGATGTTAGAGGGAATCGGATAACTCTGGCTTGTCAACCGTTGTAGCAGGTGAGAGTAAAACAATATCGAAGCAGTCAGATCAGATGGAGAACATGGGTCAGTCAATAAAATCTTTTCCGCCAATGGTATTACGCGGATCAACAAGGGATCAAGAATAAGCTCACCGTAATAATCTAAACATGATTGGATCATATGCAATAAATCCATCAACCCGATTTGGGAACTTTCCGCGAAAGGGATTACTTTGGCCAGGGTAGCTTGTAACCTAGAATAGGGTAAGAGGGGGGGTTCCGACATTACAATTCCTCTAAGGACGTACAAAGCACCAGCGACACCATGTTGAGTATACATCAAGTCCAATAAATCAACCAATCCAACACTAAACTGGTGATGATTGCTCGTGATAGACTTTAACATTATCACCAGACTATCCATTATCTCGTTATTGCCAGAATATACTAGTATGGAAGGGAGATTTGGGATAAGTTGAGCCAACAACCCATCCATAGTGGGCGAGTTTCCTTTTCCTTTACCCTTCTCATCAACACCAACGAGCTCAATAAAGATAGCCAAATTGTCCAAAGCCCCACCAGGATTCGATTGAAGTCCCATTATCCAAGGATTTATGTAGAGAGGAAGTAAATTTCCAAGTTGTTCTTCAGGCATAACTGCAAGGATATTGGCAATGGCTTCAGTTAAATCTTGCATATTTCTAGACGAAACGTGGCCAAGGCACTGCGAATAAAGAGATCTAAGAGTGGGCTCATGGGCAAGGAGCATCTGATCACAGGATTGACATAAATATTTGAGAGCCATGGCAGAAGCAGCCTGATGTTCACGAAATCCTGACGATACAAATGACAAAAATGGCGCCAAGTATTCGTTATGATAACAAACCCATTCAGCATAACAACCGATATTCAAAATCACCCCATAGACAAGTTTTGGATGACTTGTCAGTTGCAATAGTAAATCGGCTATTTTCGGCATCGCCTCGGATTCTCTCCTGTCTACGCTGGAAGATATAGTTCGGAGGGCAAACAAGATCGCCTCCGCACGTTGCCAAGGTACATCTGGAATTGCGCTCGTCTCCCTAAGTAATTCAAAAACAATCATTAAAGCTTCCGTTGATCCCATTACTCTGGTACAATCTTTTAAGCAGTCACCGATCACATGTCTAAAATCACGAAAACTATCACGTTCTTCAGCGGTCCATCTCGATTCGTCGAGAGGAAAAGATAAATGTGAAACAATTAATGAGCGGAATAATCTTTGGTAAATAGGGACAAAAGGTTCTTTTATGGGTTCGGCAGCTTCTGAGAGACGCACCTCCAGAGTACTCCAGAAAGAAAAGGTGGACTCTACAACTTTCAAATCGCTAGTGTATTCAGCTAACCCCAAACATGATTCTAAAATCACACCCATGGTAGTGAAATCATTCATCAGCCATGGTAAAAATGCTTCTCCTGCCTCAATAAACACTCTCCCTACTTTAAGGACGGCTCCTTCATCTTCATCACTTAAAAGATTAAATAAAAATTGTTTCATTTCCGTTAATCCTTTGGCCAAAGCCAGCATATAAACTGGGGAAGGCGTTTCACTTACTTGGAACAGACGGAAAAACAACTCACAAACCAACTCAGTAGTCGTTTCAATTGTAGGACTGTCTTCGCTCAGATCCTTAACAACCGCCGAAAATGCCGTTGCGAGTAATTGGTCAGAAGCAACGATCTCTGGGCTAGCAGCGCCATACTTGATCCAACTTAGTAGGCAAGTTAGGGTTTGCTCCCGTGGCGCCGAATTGTTTAATAACAAATTCCCCAAAACATTGACAACTTTGTTGATATTCGAATCGATTAACCTTCTTTTCGCCACTTCATACTGGGTAGCTTGTAAATGGATAAGAGGATTGGACAATTGTTCTGGTATGTAGGCTAGAACTGATAATACTCGTTCCACTAATTGCCGGTTTCCTTCTGCCATGGCGACAAGATCCTCAACCGGACAAGGCCAAATTGTATTCGAACATTGAACAATCAATGCCGCCAACGCCAAATATAACTGGGGAGTCACTTGTCTTTCCACAAGTTGTTGTTCCATTGTCAACCTCCATAGAGTATCTTTCAACGCCCTTACCATACCCTCATCCAATTGAGTAAAGTCAGATACCACTTTATGTTTTAATGTCTGAGCAGCAAAGAATCGCACTTCGCCGCTAGCAGCCTCATTGGAGGAGGTAAGAATACTTAAAGATATATTCCATGCATCCACCTACAAGTTCAGCTACTTGGCATATTATCGGTGTACGGTGTTTTGGAACCTCTCAAGCCATTTTATAGCCTGTTGACGAACCGAAGGATCCTCTCCCGGTGTATGCAAAGACTTTACGGCTACCACGACTTGTTCCATCTCAGTGGAAAACCTTCAGCTAGTGATTTATGCCCCACAACGATCCTGATTGGTCAGTTTCCGGATGACCCGAACAAGTTCAGGAGCAAAGAAGAGTGGGCCACCAGCATATCCCAACACGTATGCCTACACTCATAACCGAAATAGCAGGTTAACGAAGCAGATCCTTGCTATGCCTATCTCAGGTGTATGCGTGTCGTGCAGAGATGTGATAGAGTGGCGGAAGAGGTATCGAAAGTATAAACCTTTGACTGTACCAAAGAAATGGTAAGTATTGTATTGCGGACTAATTTTAGATGGTTTTTAGTGTTAAGTGCGAAGGAAAATGTGTCAAAGAAGCTTATCACGTTATTTGTAACCCTTGTTCTGCAGAGCACAAAATTTGTGCAAAGTGTCTCCAATCCACAACTAACAATGTGGAAACTGGTGCTTGTTTAGATGGAAAAGATTCACCTGTCGATGAACAGGATGGTTATTCAGAAGGAGATGAAGAGTCTCGTCATGAAGAGTGATACTAATTATAGATAATATTTAATAATTCATATATCATCTTTCTTTTTATCAAAGTTTAGCGACCACCTTCCTCCCACCGTCTCGGGGATGGATAATTCCCGCTCATTCTTATTATTTTTATCTCCTTCAAACCCAAATATTCCAAGTTGACCTTGCGAATCAGCAACGACTCTTGATATCTGAATCACCTTGCCAGAAACCATATCCTTTACCACTAGCCCAATACCCCGATTCACTTTGGATAGTAGTAATGAGGAAAGTGGAACGGCGGTTGGTGTCGTACGGACAGTCACACCGACCGCCTTCAAAAATGCTTCCATCCCAATGAGAAAATTAAAATGGAAATTCATTTAATAACTAAACTCAAATCTTCGGCTTACGTTTAAAGTAAAAAAAGACCGCCGTGAAGGTGACAATGATAACTATTGAGGCGACAATAATGGCTTTAATTTTCAGACTTTCAGCATTGGATACAAATTTGGTTGGAGTGGTTTCGGATGATTTTGGGACATAGATGCGGGTGGATGGGAATCTAGGTGGAGTGACAGGATTAGCGCTTGAATTATCAGTTTCTTTATTGGGTCTCCAAGGAGTCGATTTTGGGTTGGAAGTACCGTGGGAACCGCTATTAAGTCTGTTGGGAGTGTTGGAAGATTCAGATGTTCTTGTTCCGTTGGGACTTTGACCTTGATGTTCAAAAAGTTGTTCAAGGAGATTACAAACCAAATTATCATTAACAAGATCCGCTTGTTCAATCTTCCCAACTAGAGAATTCCCTCCCTTTACCATAAAATTTGGTATTTTTTTGATCTCTTTGATCTTGCCTAAACTTTTAACTGTCACTATTTGGTCCCAAAGACCTTGTCGTAAGTGACCGACCCAATCAATTTTTCTGCTGTTATTATAATTCTTGAAGCATTCTGAAAGTTGGTCAGAAGTCATTCCTTCTAACCCCATCATGGAAAGTATCAATTTTTCAGTACAATGAATGTAATAACCGTCGTGACCGTGTCCCTCTAATAAAATCCAATAGATAATACTTCCACTGATTTTTTCAAAGTGAAAGTAAGCTGGTTGATAAGTGGTTGTCAGATCTAAACGACTGGCGATGATTGAGACTTTCAAGCCGGGAGAATTAGTAAGGCTCGTGGGAGATTCCCTTACCAAGCCCAAATATTGATGCAAGGAATCGAATTGGGTTTGCAAAGCTGGATTATAGGCCAAAGAACCGTGCAAATCAACGGGATCATCTGGTGGCCAATATTGTTTGTTAGGAACATAATTGATTTTACTGTTCACCAAGTTGACAAAGTAGTTGAGAAACGTGTTAAACCCTTTGTTTCCCTCAACCCTCGTAGGGTCAGTACTTCCACCAAGCAGCGGTAACATTGGTTGTAATACTTGGCTTGGATATGCTTCCGGTTTGGAGCAATTAGAAGTTGCTTGGATGAACAAGAATGCGTACTGACCACCCGTGTGAGGTTGTCCTTTGATGACTTCACTCATCTGAACAAGGTCAAATAATAAGTCTGACAATCTTGCCAATCTTTCCCCTAAACTATTCTGTTGTAGAAAAATTGCCCTTGTCTTGATTAGTTGATCTATACATGGGTTCTTCCCCTGAATTAGGTTTAAAATTGCATCCTTTAACTTTTGGTGTACATCACCACCCATTAAAGCATTGCATTTTTCATCAAGTTCGCAATGCTCAGAAATACCTCTTATGGTGGGGGTTGGATCGTCAATATCAGGCAATCCTGCAAGCACAATGGCATGAGCAAGGTTTGGTGTTAATTGTCTAAAACGATCTGCTACTCTGGATCCGTAAGAGAATCCATGTATCATAATCTGAGCGTCTTCAATCCAAACTGAAGAAGCTCGGATTGTCTCGGTCAAGTAGGCTGTATCCAAGGCGGCATTCTCGGTTGTCATAAACTGGACAGGAAAGGGACCCTCTTCGATAACCATCTTAATTGTTTCTGAATACTCTCCCCATTCTTTATCATTGGGTACAAAGCTTCCTGCTGGCGGGTACCCGCGATGTGCTATCACATAAAATGCGAAACTTGTGTCTGGTTTGGCCATCGCCAACGATGAAAATCGGTAATTCTCACTTCTTGGATTGCCTCCAGGTCCGCCCGCCAACGTTATAAAATGTACCTTTGGTGGGGTGGTGTGAGTGCGGAACCTCCTTACTTGAACTTTCAACTTCTTTTGGGGGTTTTGGTAATCTATTGGTACCCTTAAGGTCATCGCTTCCGAAAGTAGCATTCCATTTAGTTTGCAACGTGGTTTAGTGCACGGTTGCCATGTAGCAGGTTCTATTACTTCTTTAATAATTTTTTCATGGTTAGTAAACACAACTTCTTGTTCCTTACTACTACTCATCTTTCTATCTCAAACATGGACAAAGGCGTTTATGGTCCCTCTACTCTGATTGGTCGGATCTGTAAACAGACTTTCATTGGCTAGCACAGTTTATTGTTGAGGGCTAACGATAGTATCGATTGGGAACAAAGGGCATCTTAACAACTTGAACTGGTAACAACCTGTCTCCTCTTAAAAGGATAAATAGTTTGTCAGGCTTGGGTGTGGTAACATATGCCATTGCAATGTTTTTCTCCAGTGTTGGTGAAAAGGTTCCGCTCGTTACAGCCCCAACAACATTTCCATTTGAATCCACAACAGGGGCGCCCTCTCTAGGCAAAGGACCCTTTTCACTTAACAGCCCTATACGTCTCCTTGGGGGTCCATCTCTTTGTTGATGGCTGATCACTTCAACCCCGTGGTAGGAACCCATACGATGATCTTTTGGTAGGATCCATGAAAGACCAGCTTCAACCGGTGTAGTTGTCTCATTAATATCATGTCCATATAAGCACATTCCCGCCTCTAACCTTAAAATGTCTCTGGCAGCTAACCCTGCCCATTTAACTCTTTCATCATTCAAAATTCCTTGTTTTACAAATTCAGAATCATTAATTTCCAGCACATTGGGATCCTAAGCTTAGAATTCCACGTGGACAAGTTGTCGCGG
>JADMIO011356749.1_pt1 | contig 11566 bp, 9 predicted proteins | sample 8958161 | NCBI WGS metagenome assembly JADMIO01 (sample SAMN16585339, study PRJNA669376) | soil metagenome | isolation source: Crop rotation soil | place: USA: Cullars Rotation, Alabama | collected 2011
CGCGACAACTTGTCCACGTGGAATTCTAAGCTTAGGATCCCAATGTGCTGGAAAGACGGCAAGAAAACTTTCGCCCTCTATCGCGACGATGAGGGTAAACTCTACGCCACTGACGGCGTCTGCACGCACGGCAACACGCATCTCGCCGATGGCCTCGTGAAGGGAAAAGAGATCGAGTGTCCAAAGCACAATGGCCGCTACCACCTCGTCGATGGCTCGCCGGCGCGCCCGCCCGTTTGCCGCGGCCTGGCCACCTATCCGCTCGAGGAACGCGGCGGCCGGCTTTATCTCAACCTGCTTCGCATCGGCGGGGCCGGTGCGCGCGAGTCGAAGACGTGGAAGTTCCGCGTGGTCAGCAATCGCAGCGTGGCGACCTTCATCAAGGAACTCGTGCTCGAACCGCTCGACGCAGCGCCGCTGAAGTTCACGCCCGGCGACTACCTGCAGTTCGACATCCCGGCCTACGAACGCATCGCGTTTCGCGAATTCGATATTCCCGCCCCGTACGCTGCCGTGTGGGAAGCGCACCACGTCTTCGATCACGTGGTGCGTCACACCGAAGCCGGCCGGCGCAATAACTATTCCCTCGCCAGCAACCCGCAGCACGAGCGGCAACTGCGGTTCAACGTCCGCATCTCCACCCCGCCACCCGGCCAGGACTGCCCGCCCGGCGTGGGCTCGAGCTACATGTTCAACCTCAAGCCCGGCGACACCATCAGCGCCGTCGGCCCGTTCGGCGATTTTCACATCAAGCCGACCCAGCGCGAGATGGTCTACATCGGCGGCGGCGCCGGCATGGCGCCACTGCGTGCGCACCTCTCGCACCTGTTCGAAACCGAAAAGACCGCGCGCAAGGTGAGTTTCTGGTACGGCGCGCGTTCACGGCAGGAAATTTTCTACGCCGACTATTTCGAGAAATTGGCCGACAAGCATCCCAACTTCGCTTTCCACCTCGCGCTCTCGTCCGCGCTCCCCGAGGACAATTGGACCAGCCACACCGGCTTCATCCACGAGGTCGTCCTCGCACAGTATCTCGCCTCGCATCCAAGTCCGCAGGCGGTCGAATACTACCTCTGCGGTCCCCCGCAGATGATCAAAGCCTGCCTCAAGATGCTCGCGGACCTCAACGTTCCCGCGACACGGATCGCGTACGATGAGTTTTAGGGGAGCGCGGCCTTCCAGGCACATTATAGGATTAAGGTGGAACGCGTACTCCCGCCCACTACCGGCGTGCTAGTTGAGCCTGTCATTGCGAGGAGGCCCCTTGCAGGCCGACGAAGCAATCCATGTGACCCATTCGACTGGCAACGTCCCGCGGATGTCGTGCACGTGGATTGCTTCGTCGGCTGCTGCCTCCTCGCAATGACAATCCTGAGAGAGGAACCTTCGAACTTTCCACTTTCAACCTTCCAGCGCCGCGGCAATGTCACGGCCACGAGGGCCTGTAGCTTAATGGTTAAAGCAGAGGACTCATAATCCTTTGACTCTGGGTTCGAGTCCCAGCGGGCCCACCATCCTTCGCATGTCCGCGAGGGACATGACTACGGATGGCAGGCCATTTATGAATTGACGGGATGTACGGTCAGCAATGACGCGAAGGATGCCCTCCGTAGGCTTGGCGTAGGAGGGTTGGACGCGAGCTATGCCATGGGGCCGGACATTACGATTACGTTGCCATAAGAGCACTGAACTCAAAGTGACCTGACATGATCACTGCGCCATGCATTACGTCTATATTCTGGAATCGGTACACCCACCGATTGAGAAATATGTGGGGCTCACGCGCGATCTGAAGACGCGTCTTGCCGAGCACAATGCCGGCAAGTCACTCCATACGTCTAAACATCGTCCATGGAATTTGGTGTGCTACCATGCCTTCGCCGATGAACGCCGGGCAATTGCCTTCGAAAAATACCTGAAGACAGGTTCTGGCCACGAGTTTCGGCGTCGCCATTTTGGGATTTGAAGCCGATCTCCTTCAGCCTGCTAATCCACTACCGTGGGTCACTTGACCGCCGTAAGTTCTTCGAGCGGCAGTCGACCAGCCACGCCAAAGGGCGCGGCCAGAGTAGATCCCAAACTGACTTTCCCGTCCTGCACATCCAGCCGCGGCCAGCCCGCGGCGCTGCGCGTGTACATGTCGCCATGATGCGCGAGCACGTGCGCCTGAATTGGAGCGGGAAACTGCCCCAAGCCCGCAAAGTAATGGTGCCCATTCCGTTCGACGCTCGTGACGCCCAGCACCGACTGCACCACCAGGTCCTGCAGCAGCGCGACCGGCCCGACATTGCTGAGATCTTCGCCGCTGAGCATCGCCGGCTTTCCGGCGGCGCGGCGCTGCGCAAGCAGACAGGCGTTCGCCACGCCTTTGAATATCCCTTTGCAGTTCTTGTGGCTCGTCCCGGCGTATCCGAGCGCCAGCGCGGCAGGCAGGCTGCCGAGCTCGGCGTCCGACTCATCGATGATGATCGGGGGCCGCTCCGGCCACGCCGACCAGTCTGCCGCGGGACTCAGCGCCACGTCGCGATGCAGCGGTTGCTCGATGAACAGCAACTTGGGCCAGAAGTCGCGCAGCTCCGGCCGTGCCAGCAGGGTGCGCATCTGCGCCGCAAACGCGGCGGGCTCGCGGAAGCTCTCGTTGCCATCGAGTGAGAACGCGTAATTGCCGCCGCACTCGCGCGCGAGCAGCGCCGCAATGCGCCGCAGCCGTTCCCCGGCTCGCGCGACGTCGGCGTCGATTTTGATTTTGAAATGACGGAGCCCGTAAAACTCCACGCACGCCGCCAGCGACTGCGGCAGCCCGTCGTCCACTCGATCCGCCGGCGCGATTTCCGACTCCTCGATCGGATCCAGCAGTCCAACGGTATGACGCACATAGACCTGCGCCGGCGGTGACGCCGGCAGCCAGTCACGTGCAGACGTTCCGCGCAGAGAGGCATGCAGCGACCCGAGGTCCACGCCCAAAGCGTTCCCTCGCAGCGCCACGGCAAGCGGTTTCCCGATCGAGCGGCAGAACGCATCGAGCAGTGCCCGCTCCACCAGCGACGTCCCGAAATGGGCCAGCAGCGGCGGGATCCGCTGCGCCGCACCGCGGTCCGTGACTGCGGCATACAACTGCCGCCAAAATTCGAATGGCGTCTCCGCCTTGACCGCCCGTGCCGCCGCAATCGCCGCGCGGATTACTGCGAGCATCTCGTCGATTTCCTCGCCGAGCGGGCGGTTCGGATCCTTCGTGAACCATTTCGGCGGCAAATGATCGGCCGCCAAGCCTTCCTGTGACCGGCCGCTGATCGCGAACGTGAGCCGCAGGATGACATGCGGTACCTCCGTCATCGTCACGATGCCATACCGAAACGGCATCCGCGCGCGGAGTTGAATCCGAAATATTTCGGCGTGTTCGAGCGTGATCACTGGAGTTTCGGGCCGATCGGGGAAACCGTCGAAAAAGCGGCGAAGCTGCGGGCGAGTCTTGCTGCGGTCAACGCCCAGTTGCGCAAACCTGCTCGTATAACTCCGCCGGCAGCGGGCCGGCGGCAAAATCGGCCAACGCCGCCGTGAGTTCCCCCGGCGAACGCGCCCCGATCACCACGCGATCCACTTCGCCCGTGCTGAATAAAAACCGGTGACCGAGCGTGGACAGCGCCAGTCCTCGCTTCAGCGCCAGCGCGCGCAACCGGACCGCGCGATTGATCTGCTCCGCCCACACCCATTTCGGCCGCTCGCGCACCATTTCATCGTGACGCGATCCGAGCAGTCCCATGTGCAACGGACTCGCTCCGTAAATTTCGATTTCCGCCGCCCGCAGCCGGGGCACGTCCGCGACCAACCCGTCGAGAATACATGCATCGAGCCGGCGGAAGAGCATCACGACGTCGAAGCAACCGCTCTCGATGTAGCCATCCCATCCCGCACCGTGGCCGCCGGCCAGACCGAGCCGACGCGTTAGTCCGTCGGCTTCCATCTGGCGCATTTCTTCCACGACGCGCGCGCGGTGCTCCGGGGACACGCATTCGGGTTCGTGCAGGAAAAGCAGGTCGACCGCCGGTAAGCCGAGCGTGTCGAGGCTGCGACGCAGCGAGTCGCGCATTCCCTCGTTCGAGAAATCAAACACGCCCTCGTGCCCATTCGGACCGGGAATCCGCCCCACCTTTGTGCTCACGACTGGTCGCGGTCCCCGCCAATGCACAAGGACCTCGCCCAGCAGCTGCTCCGCCGTGCCGTACGCGGGCGCGACGTCGAAGACCCCGATGCCGGATTCAATTGCCAGCCGCAGCGTCTCGCGCGCCAAGCCCTGGTCCACCGGCCCCCACGCGCCGCCAATCCCCGCCAGCCCTAAAGCCAGCCGGTCACCGCGCAAGCCGAGCCTCTCCAATCCCGCAGCGGTGGGATAGCTTTCCAACCGCGTCGGCCGCGGCGTCACTTGGAGCGGCAGCGGCGTCACTTTCCTGCACTCCAGCCACCATCCGCCATCAGCGCAGTGCCCGTGACCAGCGCCGACTCGTCGCTCGCGAGATAATGGGCGGCGGCGGCGATTTCCTCCGGCCGGCCCATCCGTCCAATCGCCTGCGTCGCGCTCATCTCTTGATACGCCTTCGCTGGATCGGGATACTCCTTCAGCCGTGCCTGCACGAATGGAGTCTCGATGCGTCCGGGGCAAATGCAGTTCACGCGCACGCCGTCCGCGGCGTGGTCGAGGGCGAGCGACTTAGTGAAACCCACCACCGCAAACTTCGTCGTGCAGTACGCGAGCCGGTCGCGAATGCCCACGACGCCGCCAACCGACGCCATGTTGATCACGCTGCCGCGCTTGCGTGCGAGCATCCCCGGCAGCAAGGCCTTGGTAACATTGAACACACCGCGCACGTTCACGCGATAAAGCCGGTCCAAATCCGCACCGGTCGTCTGCAGGATGGTGCCGACGTGCCCGATCCCAGCGTTGTTCACGAGTATATCGAGCGCGCCCAACCGGGTCCCCAGTCCCGCGACCGCCGCCTCATCCGTCACATCCAGCCGCGAGAATTCCGCCCGCCCGCCGGCCTTGGCGATCAGCGCCACGGTTTCGCGCCCGCCGGTTTCATCCAAATCCGTCACGATGACTCTCGCACCCGCCGCGGCGAAGCGCTGCGCAATGGCTCGCCCGATTCCGGAACCCGCGCCCGTCACCAACGCCGTCTTGCCTTGAAGATCAAACATGCCGCAAGGCTACGTCGGTGTCAGTTCGCTCCACGAGCCGTTTTTTGACCACGAAGGGCGCGAAGACCACGAAGCCCAAACAAACCCGCATCCCGGAATTTAAACCACGGATAACACAGATAACACGGATCAGACACCCGCCTCCCGGAATTTAAACCACGGATAACACAGATAACATGGATCAGACACCCAAACAGGTTTCGGATTGATCCGTGTTATCCGTGAAATCCGTGGTCAAATTCTGGGCTCTTCAGCTTGGGCTTCGTGAGCTTCGTGCCCTTCGTGGTTAAGCGTGCACGCTTCCCGCTTCGGGCGTTGCCAATGCTCCACCCATCGCGAAGAGCCGCTTCACGCCACCCCATGAAGATCATCGGCGTCAACACCTACGCCCTCCGCACGAAGACCACGAAGCCCAAACAAACCCGCATCCCGAAATGTAAACCACGCATGACACAGATAACACGGATCAGGCACCCAAACAGGTTTCGGATTGATCCGTGTTATCCGTGAAATCCGTGGTCAAATTCTGGGCTCTTCGGCTTGGGCTTCGTGAACGTCGTGGTTAATCTTCCGCTCCATCCCGCAAACCCATTCCGCAAGCCGTTTTTTTACCGCGAAGACCGCCAAGGGCGCGAAGCGATCTAGTTTGAATCCAAGGCTTTCGTCTCGGGCTTTGCGTGCTTCGCGGCCTTTGCGGTGAAAATCCCTCCTCGGTCCGCTTCCGACGTTGCCAAGGTTCCAGCCGGCGCGAAGACTTATCCCACCCCACCCCATGAAGATCATCGGCGTCCATGCCTACGTCGTGCGCATGAAGACCAAGGTGCCGTTCGTTTGGCGCAAAGGCCTGCCCGGCAGCGATGCGGTGACCGAAAACACCTGGCTCCGCCTTGTAACCGACGAGGGCCTCGAAGGCTGGAGCTGCGCGATGCGCGGCATGATCGCCCTCGATCTCATCGAGCGCCGACTCAAGCCGTGGCTGCTGGGCAAGAACCCCTTGATGAAGGAACTCCTGTGGCACGAGCTCTGGGAGATCGACCGCATCGAGGAGCTACCGATGTACATGATGGGCGTCGTTGATGCCGCGTTGTGGGATATCACCGCGAAAGCCGCCCAACTTCCACTCTACCAATTGCTCGGCGGCTATCGTGATAAGATCGAGGCGTACGCCAGCACCGTCACCTACAAGAGCACCGAGGAGTTCCTCGACGTCGCCGACCAGTGCCTCGCCCGTGGATTCCGCGCCATCAAGCTCCACGCGTGGGGCGATGCGCGCGAGGACGCTGCGCTATGCCAGGCCCTGCGCCAGCACGTGGGGCCCAAGATCGCGTTGATGTACGACGGCTCTGCGGGTTTCGATCCTTACGATTCGCTCTATCTCGGTCGTGCGCTCGAGGAGGCCGGTTACCTCTGGTACGAAGAGCCGATGCGCGAGTTTAGCATCAACGCCTATGCGCGGCTCTGCGAGCAGCTCGACATTCCGGTGCTCGCCGCCGAGACCTCCGACGGCTGTCATTACAACGTGGCCGACTTCATCGCGCAGGGCGCCGCTGACATGGTGCGCACGAGCTATTTCTACAAGGGCGGCATCACGGGCGCGCTGCGCGTCGCCCACCTCGCCGATTCCTTCCAGCTCAGCGCCGAGGTCCACGGCATGGGCGTCGAGAACACCCACCTCTGCCTCGCGATCCGCAACAACCATTACTACGAGACGCTGATCAAGGGGAACCCCATCCACGTCGACGCCGACATCGGCAAAGACTGCCACGTCCGCGCCCCCGCCGCACCCGGCCTCGGACACGACATCAACCTGAAGGCCTTGGAAAAATCCGCCGTGGCCAAACTCTCATGACCCCAATCCAACGCTTTCTCCTCGTCCTGGCCGCCAGCCTCGTTGCCTCTGCACTTCAAGCCGCGGCACCGCACCCCAGCGTGCTCACGGTGAAATACAAGGGTGCGTTCGTGCCGGTCGTGCGCGTGAAGGGCACCAATCCGTACGTTCTGGTGGAAGGAAAGGAAAAGATGATCCGCTCAGAACCCGTGTACATGATGCAGGACGCGACGGGCTTCAGCGACAATTTCGTGGTCGTCCCTCCCGGGTCGCTAGGAGGACGGATGCAGCATCAACTGATCGGGGCGAATACCTATGACCCGTCCGTCGCGCATCAGGGACAGATCGACTTCAACATTTCCATGACCGCCTCAACGACTTTGAAGGGTGGGTTTGTGGCCGTCGTGATGCTGGCGAGTGCTGGGCCGAGCGACATCCTCGTGCAGGAGCTGCCCGAACTGCCCGCTGGCCAAAGGGTGAAGGTCAAACTCTCCGTCCACGCTCTGCCGCACGATCTTGATCCGACTTTTTTTGCCCAAGTCTTCGACGAGACCGGCCGGGAGGTCCTGACCAACGAAATCGGCTACGCGTGGTCGTACTACGCCGCGCGCGGCCGCGCCCTCAACGCCGTGGCGGTAAAAAAGTATCTGGCCAAATACCAAGGCGCCGATCACGACGTCGTGCCCACTTTCACGCCGAAACCCGTCTTTAGCCCAGGGTCCGTCCTTCCAACGGGCGAGATCATGGTGCAGATCAGCGTCTCAGAAGAAGGCACGGTCACTAACGTGGATGCCGGAATGATCGGCGACGACCGCACTCGCAACAGCGTCATCGACGCCCTGAGCGGCTGGCTATTTCTCCCCAAGCTGAAAGCCGGTCAACCAATCTACACCTACATCAACGTTCCGCTCCAGTTCTAGCTCAACATGCACCGCCTGCCCTTGTGTTTTGTTTTCGGTTTGCTCGCCTCCAGCCTGTTCGCCGTCGCGCCACATCCCTCCGTGCTTACGGTGAGATACAAGGACAAGATGCTGCCGTCTCCTCTCCCATGCGCCCGCTCCTCATAGTACTTGCATTGGGTTTCGCATCCTTGAATGCCGCGGCTTTTGCCCCGCATCCCTCGATCCTCACGGTCAAATACAAGGATCACATGTACCCCGTGGTGCAGTACAGCGTGGGCGGGTGCATTGCCATCGTCGACGGCAAGCGGAAGGAGCTTTGGCGACCGGACGGTTTTGCCCTGCAGGCCGCCCCGGGTTACAGCGACAACTATGTCGAGTCTCCCGCCCGGCTCGGCGGACCGGTGAAAATCGAGAAGCTGGGCGGGCCGCATCAGACGCAGGTGCCGGACCATCTCGTGCTCACCATGCCGTTGAAGGCCAGGAAGGAAATCTACCTCGGCTTCGCCGTCGTCGGAATCTACTCCACCGCGCATCTTTCGGATCCGCCCTCCGCCGCGAACAGTCCGGCCCTCATCATTGAAGGCCTCCCCCGGCTTCCCGCCGGCGAGCCTGTCGTAGTGGAGATCAATCTTGGCACGGTGAATGCGCCCAAGGACCCGAGCTTTTTTGTACTCATCTTCGACTCGAGTGGACGGGAGGTGATGACCTCCGGCTCCGAATACGCCTGGGAATACTTTTCGCTCTGCGAGCGGGCGCGCCTGAAGGTTGCGCAGAAAATGTATCGGGAGAAATTTCCAGGTGCAGACCACAACGCCGTTGCTGCGGTGATGCCCAAGCCGGTTTTTCCTGCGGAAAACGTTTCCCTGCCGCCGGGACTAACGGCTGTTCTGACGATTACCGAAGAAGGCCTCGTTTCCGCCGTGGAAATTCAAGGCACCGAAGATCCCGCAATCATCAAAGCCCTGACGTCCGCACTGGAAGGCTGGCTCTTCCTCCCCAAGCTCAAAGCCGGCGAGCCCGTGCCGGCAAAAATCGCGATTCCGCTGAAATTTTAATCGTCCCGCCATGCCCAAAAAATCCGCCGATCAATGGTTCGCCGAATACGGCGAGAGCCATCAGGACCACGCCAACGAGCTAATTCATTGGATTTGCGTGCCGCTCATCTTCTTCAGCGTGCTCGGGTTCATCTGGGAAATTCCCACGCCCATCGCCTGGGAATCGAACCTGCCGTGGTTCAACTGGTCCATCCTGCCCATCGTCGGTGTAACGCTGTTTTACCTGCGGCTTTCGATCCCACTGGCGATCGGCATGCTGGCGTTCATGGCGCTGTGCCAAACGATCCACCTGCGTATCGAAGCCAAGACGTCGTGGGCGGTGTGGAAAGTCTGCCTCGTCATTTTCACCCTGGCTTGGATCGGCCAATTCATCGGCCACAAGATCGAGGGCAAGAAACCTTCCTTCCTTGCCGACGTCGTTTTCCTGCTCATCGGACCCGCCTGGCTGCTCAGCAAAATCTACCGCAAGGTCGGGCTGAAATACTGACAAACTATGCAGCCGCGGTTCGCACGGGCTGACACGGATTGATCCGAACCCGTTTCTTGTTTCGGATTGATCCGTGTCTGCGTGTGCAATCCGTGGTTGTCCTCGCCTACATCGCCATCCGCGCCCAGCCGGTGCGCGAGGAGTCCAGCGGCGGCAAACCGAGCAGCTCGCGGCCGAGGGTGACATAGTAACGGTAGTTCTCGATCGGCGTGCCGTTCGGAATGCGGTGGTCGAGCCCGAACGCGCAGCCACCGGCGCGCAGGCCAGGATCGAGCAGCTTGTACTCCAGTTCCCGGCGAATGGCCTCGCGGCTTTCGCGCAGCACGTGCTTGTCGATGCCGCCGCGCATTGCGAGGCGCTTTGCGTAAGTCTTCCGCACCTCCACGATGTCCATCCCCGCCGCCGGTTCCATTGGGTAAATGCTGGTGAGGCCGGCATCGAGTAACGCGGGGATGACCGGGTTGATGTTACCGTCGGTGTCCTGCTCGAACACGCGCGCGCCGCGTGATGACACGAGGTCCCACACCTTCCGATAGTACGGTTTGAAATATTCTACGATCTGCGCGGGCCCAACCATCGGGCCAGATTTTCCGGCAAAATCCTCGTGCACCATCAGCTGGTCGATGTGCAGCTTTTCGCTGATCGGCTCCAGCACGCGCATCGTCGTGTCAGTGATCGTCGCCAACATGTCCGCCATTAGCTCTGGTTGCTCATAGTACGCCAGACACGCGATCTCCTCACCCATCAGGTCGCGCGGCGTGTCAAACGCGCCCGGCATGTGCGCCACCACGAGCGCACCTTCCGCCTGCGCGCGCCGCGCCGCCTCGACCTCGTCCCATTTGATGCGGCTCGGGTGAAACGTGAAGAACGGCTTTACGCGCAGCCAGTCGTCCATCGTCTGCACCGGGAAATTCTGGGGCAGCGGGATCGTCGCCGTCTTCTTCAGCAGCAGCATTTCGCGTCCAAGGCAGTCGCGCTCGCGCCGCAACTCGGGTGTATCCTCGATCAGTACCGGGGGCGGGCCCTGCAGGTGCGTGTAGCCGCCGCAAAACGCGGTGGGCACGTAGTCCCAGTCAAAGGCCGTCATGCCGATCTCCAACTCCGACGCCCCTTGCGCCCGCCACTCGACATCCAGGCCGATCAGCGGACCGAATAGTTCGGTAAACATCGGGCGCGGCGCGTGCCCGAAGGTCATCAGGTCGAGGTACTGCTCACGATTCCAGCGCATGGGGAGGGCTCACGCAAAGCCGCGAAGCAGCAAAGTTTCGGACGATTGGAAGTCCATGTTTAGGCTTGTTTGGGCTCTGCGGCTTTGCGTGAGAAATTTAGCGACGTCGGTGCTCCTCGAGGTATCCGCGATACTTTTCCAGCATCGCCGGTGGAATGTTCGCCGGCAGGTGGTTGCCCGTCGCGAGAATCACTCCGCGACACTTCCGCGCGAGTTCAAGTGAGCGGTCGAGTTTCGCCCGCACTGTCTCCCACGTGCCAAACGTGAGATCGCGGCAGTCCACCGCGCTGCCGACGAGCACGGTGCTTGAGCCAAACTTTTCCACCATCTCCCCAAACTCCATCACCGGCTCGAAGATCAGCCCATCCGCGCCCGCCGCGACGACGTCCTCGGCAAACTCCCGGAAGTCGCCATCGGAACAAAACAGCACTTTCTTCCCTGCCCGCCGAAGCGGCTTCCAGAGCTCCGCGTAGCGCGGGATGATGACCGCGCGGTAAATCTCCGGTCGCATGAAGGCGCCCGCGGTCCACACAAAGTCGTCGTGCTGGATGATCGCCTCCACGCTCGTCTGCGCCCACGCGTTCATGTGGAACTGCGTGCGGCGGAAGAATCCGTCGAAGACATTTTCCATCCGCTTCGCGTCCGCCGCCGCCTCGAGCAGCATGTCCCACCCGAACGCCTGGATCGCGCCCGAGACGATGGTCTTGTAGTAACCGCCCGGACACAGCTGGTCCGGAAAATCCCGCCGCTTCGCCTCCGCCCATGCTTCGTACGCCGCGACCTGCTCGGCCATCGTCGGCAGTCCGTACTCCTTCACTCTTTCCAGCACAGTGGGATCCGAAGCTTGGAATTCACGTGACTTGAAGTCGCGGC
>JADMIO010972903.1_pt1 | contig 11565 bp, 10 predicted proteins | sample 8958161 | NCBI WGS metagenome assembly JADMIO01 (sample SAMN16585339, study PRJNA669376) | soil metagenome | isolation source: Crop rotation soil | place: USA: Cullars Rotation, Alabama | collected 2011
GGCGAAGGTCGATGCGCCGGCGATCTACGTCTCGCAGAGCGGCAGCCCGTGGTCGGACGAGGTGTACGCGCGCGCGCTGCTGAAGCGACACGATCTCAGCATGCCTGCGCTGCCCGGTGGCACGCTGCGGCTCGAAAAAGGCGTGACGCTCGATGTCGACGGCAAGGGCGGCAAGCTGCAGGTCACGCGATACGACCTGTCCGGCATCGACACGCAACCGGAGACGATGTTGCTCGACGCGGACAACCGCCTGTTCGCCGCGGTGTCGCCGTCGTTCATCCTCGTGCGCGAAGGCTACGAAGGCGAGGAAGTGCGCCTGCGCAAGCTCGCCGCGGACTGGACCACCGAGCGCTATGCGACGATCCAGCGCGAGATCGCGCACGCGTACGGCGCGCCGGTGCGCATCCGCAACGTGCGCGTGTTCGATCCGGCCACGGGCGCGCTCGGCGCGCCGGTCGCGGTGCTCGTCGACGGGCGCGAGATCGCGGCGATCGAACCGCCGGGCAGCCCGGCGACGCCGGGCGAAGTCACGATCGACGGTGGCGGCGGCACGCTCGTCGCCGGCATGGTCGAGATGCACGCGCACCTCGGCCAGAACGCCGCGCTGCTCAACCTGCTCGCAGGCATCACGACCGTGCGCGACATGGGCAACGACAACGCCGTGCTCGACGCGCTGGTGCAACGCATCGACAAGGGCGAGACCGCCGGCCCGCGCGTCGTGCGTTCGGGCTTCATCGAAGGCAAGAGCCCGTTCAGCGCGAACAACGGTTTCGTCGTCGACAGCCAGGACAAGGCGATCGACGCGGTGCGCTGGTACGGCGCGCGCGGCTACTGGCAGATCAAGGTCTACAACAGCATGAACCCGGCATGGGTGCCCGCGATCGTCGCCGAGGCGCACAAGCTCGGCATGCGCGTGACCGGCCACGTGCCCGCGTTCGCGACCGCCGACCAGATGATCGAGGCCGGCTACGACGAGATGACGCACATCAACCAGTTCGCGCTCGGCTGGGTGATCGGCCCCGGCGAGGACACGCGCACGCTGTTCCGCCTCACCGCCTTGAAGCGCCTGCCTGCGCTCGACCTCGACAGTCCCAAGGTGCAGCACACGATCGACCTCATGGTGAAGGGCCACAAGGCGATCGATCCGACGCTCGGCATCCACGAGATGCTGCTGCTCAATCGCGACGGCCAAGTGCCGCCGGGCGCGGTCGACTACCTCGGCCACCTGCCGGTCGGCGCGCGCCGTGACGCGATGAAGCAACTCGCCGACACCTCGGCACCCGGCGACGACGAAGCGTACCGCGGTGCGTTCGACAAGCTCGTCGACGTCGTGCGCCGCCTGCACGAGCGTGGCGTGTTCATCGTGTTCGGCACCGACACCGGCGGTTCGTTCACCTACCACCGCGAGCTCGAGCTGTACCAGAAGGCCGGCATGAGCGCGCCCGAGATCCTCAAGCGCGCGACCTTCGACAGCGCGCAGTACCTCGGCCAGGACCAGCGCACGGGTTCGATCGCGAAGGGCAAGCTGGCCGACTTCTTCCTCGTGCCGGGCGACCCGACGAAGGACCTCAAGGCGATCAAGACGATCGCGATGGTGGTCAAGGACGGCACCTTCTACTACCCGGCCGAGGCGTATCCGAAGTTCGGCATCGAGCCGTTCGCGCCTGCGCCGAAGGTGACGTTGCCGGCGACGCCGCGGCCCGCGGCGAAGTAGCACGCGGCGAAGCAGCGCACCGGTGTTCGCCTCTCCCGCTCGCGGGGGAGGCTGACGCGCGCAGCGCGGCGGGGGTCGTCACGCGCGACGTCCCGACGACCGCACGCCGGGAGTCCCCGACAGCGGATAGCCCGTGCTCCGTCCGCCCTCCGCGCGTCGACTGGCCCTTCGCGAAGCGGCACTGCGTGTGAGGAAGCATTGCTTCCCACCTCCGGAGCCGTCATGTCGCGCATCACCCTGGTCGCCGCCGTCCTCGTCGCCGTCGTCGCGCACGGCGCGCACGCAGCACCGCCGAACGTGACCTACGTCGTCACGCGCACGGACGACCCGGTGCCCGACGGCTGCCGCCCGACCGACTGCTCGCTGCGCGAGGCGGTGACCGAATCGGGCCGCTATCCGACCCACGACATCGTGCAGCTCGGCACCGGCACGTACATCCTCAAGAGCACGCTGAGCGTGCGCAACTCGATGACGATCACCGGCGTCGGGGTCGGTTCGACGCGCATCACGACGACCGCGGCGCTGTATCCCGCGTTGCAGATCGACGAGGCGACGCCGATGTGGTTCGGCCTGCGCGACCTCTCGCTCAACGCGAGCGGCGGTTACGAGCTGCGCGGGCTCGCAAATTCCCGCATCACCCTCGACGGCGTCGACCTGCCGAACGCGGCGGCGAAGGTGTGGATCGAGGACGCGTACGGCTGCGGCACGACGATCCGCGCGACGCACGTCGCCGGGTCGGTCGTCGTCGACGGCGCGATCGACGTGATCGTCGAGGACAGCACGTTCGGCAAGCTGTCGATCGTACAGGACCATGCCGGCAACCCGACGCCGTACACGACGAGCCTCGAGCGCGTCACTGTCGACGGCGCGACCTACGCGAGTTCGAGCTTGCGCATCGATTCGCTCGGCGACGTCGAACTCGCCGACGTCACCGTGCGCGACACGCGCTACGGCTTCGTCATCGCCGGCGATTCGCCCGTCGTCGTCGTCGACAGGCTCACCTACACCGGCAACAGCGAGCCGGTCGAGATCAGCGGCGACGCCGCGGTGCTGCTGCGCGACAGCATGTTCGCGCGCAACGTCGCGCTCGTCGGCGCCGCCCAGCCGGGCGCGTTGTGGGTGCGCGGCGCGGGTGCGATCGTCGGCGTCGACCGCTCCACGTTCGAGCGCAACAGTGGCACGTCCGATGCGGGCGGCGCGGCGCTGGTCGAGAACGGCGCCGCGCTCGTGATCACGCAGAGCACTTTCTCCGGCAACACGTTCAGCACGGCCATCGCGGCGAGCGGCCCGCGCGGCGGCGCGGTCGGCTATCGCGGCAGTCCGGCGCAGACGATCCTGCGCCTGATCGGCACGACCGTGGTCGCTCCCGACATCTTCGCGACGGGCATCGACGGCACTGCGATCGGCGGCTACGGCAGCGCCGCACAGGTGCAACTGCGTGTCTACAACAGCATCGTGCAGGGCAGCTGCGCGAGCGGCCTCGTGCTCGACCATGCCGAAGGCAGCATCAGCAACGGCGACGACCGCTGCCGCTTCGACGCGGCGACGAACACCGTGCACGCGACGAAGGCGGCGCTCGCGCTCGGCACGCTCGGTGATCACGGTGGCCCGACGCTCACGTATCTTCCCGCCGCAGGCAGCATCGCGATCGACGCGGGCACCGATTACGGCTGCCTGTCGATGCCGGTCGACCAGCGCGGCTACACGCGCCGCAGCGGCAGCGCTTGCGATGCGGGCGCGGTCGAGGCGGGCTCCGCCGCGCCCTGATCCCGCGACGCTCCTCGCTCATCGCGGAAGCCGGTCGACCTGCGATCGCCCGGCCTACGGCTTTCGTAGGCCGGACGCGCGCAGCGCGGTCGGCACGCGTCGCCCGCGCATCGCATGGCGCCGTCCGTCGGACGACGCCGTCGCTCATGCCGTCGTCCCCGTCGTTCGTCGCAGGCCGGCTCGCGTGCGCTCGACGCGCCGCTAGGCTGCGCGCACCTTGCCGAGGATACCCGCATGCCGCCGTCAATCGCCGCCGCCGATCCGCTCGACTTCGCCGAAACCGTCGCGATGCCGCAGGCGCGGGCACGAACCGGCAGCGCGGCGTTGCGCTTCGCCACCGCGGCCTGGTGGGTCGTCGCATTCGCGGGCCAGCTGCTGTTCGCGTTCTACATCGTGATGTTCTACGCGCGCAGCGCGCTCGCCGGCCGACCGGAGGCGTGGAACGCGGTGGTCAAGGGCGCCTACGAGCCCGGCGACACGGTCGGCAACCTCGTGTTCGCATCGCATCTCGTGTTCGCCCTCGCGGTCGTCGCGGGCGGTGCGCTGCAGCTCGTGCCGCGCATCCGCAGCCGGTGGCCCGCGGTGCATCGCTGGAACGGTCGCGTGTTCGCGACGGCGGGCGTCATCGCCGCACTCGGCGGCCTGTTCATGGTGTGGAGCCATCCGAAGCCGGAGCAGTTCGTGCAGCACCTCGGCATCAGTCTCGACGCCGTGCTCATCCTCGTCTTCGCGTTCCTCGCCGTGCGTGCCGCGCGCGCGCGCCGCTACGACGTGCATCGGCGCTGGGCGCTGCGCCTGTTCCTCGCGGTCGGCGGCGTCTGGTTCTTCCGCATCGGCCTGATGGCATGGATCGTCGCGAACCAGGGGCCGGCCGGCTTCGATCCGAAGACGTTCTCGGGGCCGTTCCTGTCCTTCCTCGCGTTCGCGCAGTACCTCGTGCCGCTCGCGCTGCTCGAACTCTACCTGCGCGCGCAGCGCGGCAGCGCGCGCGTGCAGCTCGCGATGGCATTCGGACTCGGCGCGGCGACGCTCGTGATGGCGGGCGGCATCGCGGCCGCGGGCGCAATTCTCTGGCTGCCGCGCATCTGATGCGTCCGGCGCGGTGCGGCCGCCACGCGCGGCCCGGCTGCACTATGCTCGCGCCATGAACACGAACGCGCCCATCGACGAACCGCCGGCGCCGATCTTCGGCTGGCGGCGCGTGCGCGCCGTGCTGATCGCCGCCGCCGTGATCAGCCTGCCGCTCGCGCCGGGATGGAAGGTGTCGTACGCGATCCTGTACGGTCGCGTGTTCTTCATCGCGCTCGCGCTGCTGTGCGTGTTCGGCGTTTTCGAGCGCTGGCCGCGGCGCCTGCCGCGCTGGTTCGCGCGCTGGGCGCTGCAGGTGATCGCGGTCGCGATCGCGGTGCCGTTCGTCGTCGCGATCGCGTACTGGATCACGACGCTCGGCCTCGATCCGCCCTGGTACAAGGACAAGGATCGCCTCGGCGGCTACTCGGCGATGACGATGCTCGCGCTGCTCACCGCGCCGTGGATCGCGGTGGCCGCGCTGCTGCGGCAGATCAAGGAGGTCGCGCAGAAGCAGGCGCTCGCGTTCGAGCTCGAGCGCAGCGAGTACGAACGCCGCGCGCTGGACGCCCGCCTGCGCCTGCTGCAGGCGCAGGTCGAGCCGCATTTCCTGTTCAACACGCTCGCCAACGTGCGCGAACTCGTCGACCGCGGTTCGCCGCAGGCGTCGAGCGTGCTCGGCAGCCTGATCGCCTACCTGCGCGCGGCGGTGCCGCGCCTGCACGAGCCGTCGACGACGCTCGGCCAGGAGATCGAACTCGTGCGCGCCTACCTCGAGGTCATGCACATGCGCATGCCGGACCGCCTGCAGTTCGCGCTCGACGTCGACCCGCTCGCACGCGGCCTCGTGCTGCCGCCGATGAGCGTGCTCACGCTGGTCGAGAACGCGGTGCGCCACGGCATCGATCCGAGCGAGGAGGGCGGGCGCATCGACATCGAGGTGCGTCGGCGCGCCGACCGTTGCCTCGTGCGCGTGCGCGATACCGGCGTCGGCCTCGGCGCTGGCGGCGACGGCCTGGGTACCGGGCTCGACACCTTGCGCGAGCGCCTGCAGCTCGTATTCGGCGAAGCTGCCCGCCTGCGCCTCGACGGCGTCGTGCCGCACGGTGTCGAAGCCGAACTCGACCTGCCCGCGCGCGAGGCCCGCGCATGAACGCCCGCCCGACCGCGCTGATCGCCGAAGACGAACCGTTGCTGCGCGACGCGCTCGCGCGCCAGCTCGCGCAGGCGTGGCCGGAGCTCGAGATCGTCGCGCTCGCGCGCAACGGTCGCGAGGCGATCCGCCTGTTCGACGCGCGCACGCCCGATGTCTGCTTCCTCGACGTGCACATGCCGGGCATCTCCGGCATCGAGGCCGCGCGCCACATCGGCCGCCGCGCACACCTCGTGTTCGTGACCGCTTACGACCAGTACGCGGTGCAGGCGTTCGCGCAGGGCGTGCTCGACTACCTGGTCAAGCCGGTCGAGATGGAGCGCCTCGCCGAGACGGTCGCGCGCGTGCGCGAGCGCCTGCGCGCGGCGCAGCCCGCGATCGACACGGAAGCCTTGCTGCAGCAGCTCGCCACGCAGTTGCAGCGCGGCGCCGCGCCGGCACCGTTGCGCTGGATCCGCGCGCAGGTGGGGCAGACCCTGCGCCTCATCGCGATCGACGACATCGACTACCTGCGTTCGGACACGAAGTACACGCTCGTCGCCTGGCGCGGCGACGACGGCCAGCCCGGCGAGGCACTCGTGCGCACGCCGCTGAAGGAGCTGCTCGCCCAACTCGACCCGGCGCAGTTCGCCCAGGTGCATCGTTCCGTCGTCGTCAACCTGCGCGCGGTCAGCCACGTCACGCGCGGCGACAACGAGACCGCCGACGTGCACCTGCGCGGGCGCAAGGACGTGCTGCCGGTCAGCCGCAGCTACCTGCATCTGTTCCGCCAGATGTAGCGGTTTGATGTAGCGGCGGCGAAGCCGCGGCGCTTTCCTGGCCGAACGAACGCATCGCGCCTTCCGGCGCTCCCACAAGTGCGCGCGGGGTGAGCGAACTTGAGGCTCACCCATCGTGGGAGACGGAAGGCGCGATCCTGCCCGACGATCATCCGACGCTAGCGTCGTTCGTCATCGCCACGCCGTGGTCCGTCGCGTATCGCCTTGTCGCGCGCGTGGTCGCGCCGGACCCTGCAGCGATCACGGTCGCGCAGGGGGCGCCATGAAAGCCATCCACATCATTGCCGGGCTGCTCGCGCTCGTCGCTGGCGCGGTCGCGCTCTATGCGACGAAGGGCTCGCCGCTGCATCGGCGCAGCGGCTGGATGTTCGCGGTCGCGATGGCGACGATGACGACGACCGCGGCGGTGATCGCGCAATTCTTCTCGCCGAACCGCGTCAACGTCGTCGCCGCCGTGCTCACGTTCTACCTCGTCGCGACCGGCGTGCTGGCCGTGCGCCGCACCGTGCCGCAGATGCGCGCGCTCGCGACCGGGCTCATGCTCGTCGCGGTCAGCGTCGGCGCGTACGCGCTCACGCTCGGCGCCGAAGCCGTGTCGTCGACGACGCATCGTGTCGACGGTATTCCCGCGCCGCCGCTGTTCATGTTCGGCACCGTCGCGCTGCTCGCCGCGTTCGGCGACCTGCGCATGCTCCATGCGGGCCGAATCGAAGGCGCGCGTCGGCTCGCGCGCCATCTCTGGCGCATGAGCTACGCGATGTGGATCGCGACGACGTCGGCCTTCCTCGGCCAGGCGAAGTTCATACCCGAGCCGCTGCGCAAGCTGCCGCTGCTCGTCGTGCCGGTGCTGCTCGTGCTCGTGGTGATGGTCTACTGGCTCGTGAAAGTGCACCGCCGTCCGCGCGTGGCCGCCACGGTCCACTGATCCGTCGTCATCGCGCGGTGGCGCGTCGCGTCGCCGCGACGGCGGCGACCAGCATGAGCGTGAACCCGCTGGCGACTTCGAACAGGATCGTCGCGTTCGTCGCGAGCGTGTGCGCGGAGCAGAGCGCGAGGGTGTAGTGAGCGAGGCCGTCGAGGCCGAGCGCGCCGTACGCGCTGACAACCGCGAGCCCGAGCGCGTGCAGGCCGAACCGCACGAGACCGAGCCCGGCCACGCCGACACCGGTGACCGCGAGCCAGGCGAGGTAGACCTTCTCGCGCGTGAGCCAGGCGGGCATGTTCGGGTAGATCGAGAGGTACTCGGCGTTGTGCGCGAAGTGGGCGAGGCTCGCGACGAAGTAGATCGCGACGAGCACGACGAGCGTCCTCGACAGCACGTCTCGCGTGCGTGCATTCGCGGCACGGGTGCCGGTGACGGGTACTGCTGGCGTCATGACGGACATCTTCGGGTCAGGGGACGAGCCGAAAGCTTAGGGCCGTCGCGGTGGCGCACAAGGGCGAAACCGCATCGCGGACGCCGACATCGCGACGTCACGCCACGACGAATCGCAGCACCGAGCCGGCGAGATACAGGCCGACACCGAACACCGCATGCGCGACCAGGCTGCGCACGCGCGCGGTCGTCGGGTCCGCCGTGCGCCGCGCGGCGATGCCCGCGCCCATGCCGGGCTGCATGAGCAGGAACGGTGCGGCGACGCTGCCGATGCCGATCGCGAGTGCAGGCAACAGGGTCGGGTCACGCGCCCAGTCGATGCCCGCGAGCACGAGCAGTGCGCCCGCGAACACGATGCCGGTCGCGTAGTGCACTGCCCAGCCGAGCCCGCGTTCCGTGCGAACCGCAGGCGTCTTTGCGATCGCCGCATGACGGAAACGGCCGCGGCGCATGTGCGCGATCCAGCGGCCGACCAGTGCGTAGTCGGGCAGCGGCGTGCCGGACACGCGCCGACGCGCAAGCGCGAACAGGTCCATGAACGCGGTCGCGACGAGGCCGATCGGGACGGCATGGATCAGGTATTGGTCGATGCGGTTCATCACCGGACTCCACTGCCTGCCGCGGTGGTCGATCGCGCGGCGATGCGCCAGCATGCTGCGTCGAAGCGCACGTCGTCGCCGTGCACGAACGGCTCGAACGCCTCGCGCACGGCCGATACGATGCGCGCACGCATCGTCGCGTCGACGTCCGCCAGCATGCGCCCGAGCGGTCCGAGCCGCGTGAAATAGCGCTCGAGCGACGTGGTCGGCAAGCGCATCGGCACATCGAGCGCGTCGATCGCCACGTCCACCCAGCCGGCCCGGGCGAGGATGCGCGCGACGCGGTCGCGCTCGGCGAACGCGAACTGCCCCGGTGCATGCGGATCGGCGACGGACATCCGCGGCAGCCAGGGGCGAGCGGCGCGTTCGGCGGTCGTCATGAACGGGTTTTCGGCCGCGCTGCGCCAAGCGTAGCCGCACAGCGCGGCGTCGTGCGTCGCGGCGTGGCGCAGGTTCGCGAACGCGGCGACCGGATCGTCGAAGAACATGAGGCCGAAACGCGAGACGAGCAGGTCGTGTGCGCCGGCGTCGAACGCGTGGCGTTGCGCGTCCGCGCACACGAAGTCGACGTCCGCGCCTGCGCCCGGGCGAGCGCGTGCGGCAGCGATCAGCGGCTGCGAGATGTCGACGCCGGTGCAGCGGCCGCCGGCAGCCAGCGCGCGTGCGATCGCGAGTGTCGTCGCGCCGCTGCCGCAGCCGATATCGAGCACGCGGCGTGCGGATCGGCGGCGCGCGTCGTCGACGAGCCGGCGCTCGATCGGTTCGAACAGCGCGTCGAGCAGCGCCTGGGCGTCGACCCAGGCCTGTCCGGCGCTGCCGTTCCACAGCGCGGCCTGGTCGATCGATTCGGGGTGTTCGGGATGCATGATCGGTCTCCGGTGCTTGCTTGCGCGAAGCGGGGAGAGCAAGGTACGACTTCAAGTCGACTTGAGGTCAAGTCCGTGCGTGAACTGGACATCGGCGAGGTGTCGCGACGCTCGGGCGTGTCGGCGTCGGCTCTGCGTTACTACGAAGAGATCGGCCTGGTCCGTCCGATCGGCCGGCGCGGCCTGCGCCGCCAGTACGACGAGGCCGTGCTCGATCGACTCGCACTCGTCGCGCTCGGGCGCGCGGCAGGCTTCGCGCTCGAGGAGATCGCGTCGATTTTCGCGACGGACGGCCGCCCGCGCATCGATCGCGCGCGTCTCGCCTTGCGCGCCGACGAACTCGAGGCGACGATCCGCACGCTCGGTGCGATGCGCGACGGCCTGCGCCACGCGGCGGTGTGCCGTGCGCCGAGCCACCTCGAATGCCCGACGTTCCGCCGCCTGTTGCGCGCGGCGGCCGCCGGTGCGTTCGACGCGGTGGCGCCGCTGCCCCGGCCTGCGGGTGGAGCGCGTCGCGCGGGCAAGCGTTCGCGTTCGTGACGCCGCGGGCACGCGCCCACGGCGCGGTCAGGGCACGACCTGGTCGATCGTGAGCGCGACCGGTTCGCCGCGGTGAACGTCGGTCGGCGGCGACAGCGCCTGCAGGTCGCCGCCCTGCGGCATCGCGTTGCCGGACTTCGACACGCGTGCGCCGATGACGACCTGCGGGAACATCGAGAGCTTGAGGTTCGGCAGCATGCCGTTGCTCTCGTCGAGCGTGACCGTGAGCGGCAGCTGCGACGCCTTCAGCCGCTGGATCGCGAGTGGCATCGGCGGGCCGCTGGCGGCGCGTGCGAACACGAACAACGTCGCCGAAGGGTCGAGGCGATCCTCGAGCTTAGGATCGAGCGTGACCTGCACGGTGAGCTTCGGCGCATTCGCGGCGTCCGGCGTCGCGGCTGCGGGAGCGGCGGACGCGGCGGTGCCTTCGGGTCGTGGCGTCGCCGCAGGCGCGGTTTCCGGTGGTTCCTTGCCGTCGCGTCGCGCCTGTGCAAGTGCGATCTGCTCGCGCACGCTGTCGGCGACCTCGCCGGCGCCGAGCAGCGGCAGCAACGTGTTCCAGCGCGCGATCGCGGCGTCGTACTGCGCGCCCTGGAAGTCGCTGATGCCGACGAGCCAGAGGGCGCGCTGGTTGGTCGGGTCGGCCTTCAGCACGCCGTCGAGCAGGGTGCGCGCTTCGCCGTCGATGCGATGGCCCGGCGCCGCGACCGCGAGCGCCTGCGCGTATTCGACGGTGAGCGCGCTGTTGTCCTTCGCCAGTTCGTGCGCGCGCCGGTAGGCGTCGAGCGATTCCTGCGCGCGACCGGTCGCCTGGTACGCGCGTGCGAGCAGGGCCCAGCCTTCGACGTCGTCGGGTTGCGCCTTCAGGCGTTCGGCGAGCGCGGCCATCGCCTGTTCCATGTCCGGTCCGTGCTCGCCGTCGGTGGCGGCGAGGTTGGCGGCGTCGAGCGCCTGCGGCGCGCCGACGAGGCGGTACAGCAGCAGCGCCGAGGCTGGCAACAACAGGGCGACGAGCAGCAGCGCCACGAAGGCGGCGCGCGAGGGTGCCGTGGTCGCGCCGGTCGCGGACGCGAGCGCGCTGCGCTTGCGCGCGTGTTCGCCGGCGTCGATGACGCCCGCGGCGAGTGCCTCGTCGAGCGCGCGCCGCTGCCGCGCCGCGAGGCCGCCGTCGGCGGCGCTGCGGCGATGGCGCAGCAGCGGCACGAGCACGAACGCGAGCGCGGCGGCGATCATCGACGCCGCGCACAACACGAAGATCGCCATCACCAGTCTTCCTCGACGTCGGTCGACGCGGGCCGCGTCGCAGGCTGCGCGGTGGCGGCGTTGCGCGCGCGGCGTCGCACGTTCAGCGCGACCACGACGGCGCCCGCGCCGAGTACGAGCAGCGGGCCGAACCAGAGCAGGAAGGTGCCGCCGCGCAGCGGCGGGTCGTACAGCACGAAGTCGCTGTAGCGCGCGGTCAGCCATTGCTTGATCTCGGCGTCGCTCTTGCCGGCTCGCATCTGTTCGAACACGTCGCGGCGCAGGTCGGCCGCGAGCGGCGCGCTCGAATCGTTGAGACTCTCGTTCTGGCAGACGAGGCAACGCAGCTGCTTGGTCAGGTTCTGGAAGCGCACTTCCTCGGCGCGGTCCTTGAACGGCAGCGGATCGACCGCCGCGCCGGCCGACGATGCGGCCAGCGCGAACGCGAGCGCGAGCAGGCGG